>Ga0224554_1000087_pt1 | contig 85727 bp, 74 predicted proteins | sample 714S22024metaG_FD_180666 | JGI IMG/M metagenome (GOLD analysis project Ga0224554, IMG submission 180666) | Peat soil microbial communities from Stordalen Mire, Sweden - 717 S2 20-24 | ecosystem: Environmental > Terrestrial > Soil > Wetlands > Peat | place: Sweden: Norrbotten County, Stordalen... | reverse complement strand
GGCCGCGCGATGCGAGCAACCCCTGCGGATGCTGATAGAATCGATTGAATCCACTCCTAATGGGATTCCGCAGGAGTAGGCAATGCAGGCAATTCTGGCGCTCGAGGACGGGCGCATCTTTCGCGGACGAGCCTTCGGCGCGCCGGTAGAGGCTGCAGGCGAGGTTGTCTTCAATACCTCGCTCACCGGCTACCAGGAGATCTTCACCGATCCCTCGTACGCGGGCCAGATCGTGGTGCTGACCAATCCGCACATCGGGAACTATGGGACGACGCCCAGCGACGCGGAGTCCGCGCGGCCTTATATTGAGGGGTTGGTGACGCGCGAGTTCTCGGCGATGAGCTCGAATTGGCGCTCGACCGAGGTGGCCGACGACTATCTGGAACGCAGCGGCGTTCCCGTCCTAGCCGAGGTGGACACACGCGCCATTGTGCGGCATCTGCGCACGCATGGCGTGATGCGCGGCGTCATCGCGTCGGGCGAGAAGCTGGATGCAGACGCGCTGGTGGCCAAGGCGCGGGCGATCCGCAAGATGGAGGGGACAGACCTGGCCAGCGTCGTCACCACCAAGGTTGCGTACGAGTGGGACTCAAAGGAGCCGAAGAATCAGACCGGCGACGCGTATCTACCTGCCGACGACGCAGCCGCCACAGGCGAGCCGCTGCACGTCGTCGCCTACGACTTCGGCATCAAGCAGAACATCCTGCGCATGTTGACGCGCGAGGGATGCCGCGTCACCGTGGTTCCGGCCACGACAACCGCCGAAGAGACGCTCGCGCTCAACCCCGATGGCGTCTTCTTCTCCAACGGTCCCGGCGATCCGGAGCCGCTCGACTACGCCATCGAGACAGTGCGCAAGCTGAAGGGCAAGAAGCCGATCTTTGGAATCTGCCTGGGGCACCAGATCTTCGGCCTCGCGCTGGGCGGCAAGACCTACAAGCTGAAGTTTGGCCACCACGGCGGAAACCACCCCATCCTGAACCACCGCACGGGCAAGGTGGAGATCACCGCGCAGAACCACAACTTCAACGTCGATCCCGAAAGCCTTCCCGCCGACGTGGACCGGACGCACACCAACCTGAACGATCAGACGCTGGCCGGCCTGCGCCACAAGACCGACCCGATGTTCAGCGTGCAGTACCACCCCGAAGCCAGCCCCGGCCCGCACGATTCGCACTATCTGTTCCGCGACTTCCGCAAGATGATGGAGGACTGGAAGAAATGATGAGAATAGCCACGGCAATAATTCTATTTGCAGCTTCAGCGATGGTTTTTGGGCAAGTAGATTGCGTATCACCTAAGCTCAACCTTCCGAGCGAATGTGGAGTGATTACGGATATGTCCGGGGAACCAATCGCGCATGCAAAGGTATCTGTTGGTGTAGGAGATGTAGGTTCCTCTACAACTACAGATGCAAAGGGGCGATGGGGTTTCTTGTCGGATACAACAGACTCAGGGTGGATTGAGATCGAAGCGAAGGGCTTCCGGTCAGAGCGATTCGAATACTATACAACCGGAAAATCGTCACAAGTCTGCAAGAAGCCCGTGTACATCCGCCTCATCGTGGGTGCGGATAGCTGTCCCGTGGTAACTATGAACGCAAAACATGGAATCAAGAAATAGGACTAGATGCCACGCAGGAATGACATTGCGAAGATTCTGGTGATCGGCTCGGGGCCGATTGTGATTGGGCAGTCGGCGGAGTTCGACTACTCCGGCACGCAGGCGTGCAAGGCGCTGAAGGCCGAGGGGTATGAGGTGGTGCTGGTGAACTCCAACCCGGCGTCGATTATGACCGACCCCGAGGTCGCCGACCGAACCTACATTGAGCCGCTGACGGCGACGTACCTCGAAGAGATCATCCGCGTCGAGGCGGAGAGGATGGGGTCTGACGCTGGTGGCGGGAGAGAAGCAGATTCCTCCGCTGCGCTACGGAATGACAAGCTAAATGGGCGGAATGACAAGCAAGCGTCGTTGCGGAATGACAAACAGAATTCGCTGCCGGGCGATAAGCAAAAAGGCGCAGGAATCTTCGCCTTGCTGCCGACCGTGGGTGGGCAGACGGCACTGAACCTGGCTGTGGAGCTGGCGGACTCCGGCGTGCTGGAGCGCTATGGCGTGGAGTTGATCGGGGCAAAGCTGGAGGCGATCAAGAAGGCCGAGGACCGGCTGCTCTTCAAGGATGCGATGTCGAAGATCGGGCTCGATATGCCAAAGTCGCAGCTGGTAGGCAACGTGAGCGATGGGCTGACGTTCGCCGCGAAGATCGGTTTCCCGGTGGTCATTCGCCCCAGCTTTACGCTGGGCGGATCGGGCGGCGGCATCGCATATAACCGCGAGGAGATGACCGGCATTCTGGCGCACGGGATCGACCTATCGCCGGTGCATGAGTGCCTGATCGAGGAGAGCGTGCTGGGCTGGAAGGAGTACGAGCTGGAGGTGATCCGCGACCTCAAGGACAACGTCATTATCATCTGCTCCATCGAGAACTTCGACCCGATGGGCGTGCATACCGGTGACTCGATCACGGTGGCCCCGGCGCAGACGCTGACCGACCGCGAGTACCAGCGGATGAGGGACGCGGCCATTGCGTGCATCCGTGAGATCGGCGTGGAGACGGGCGGCAGCAACGTGCAGTTCGCGGTGAACCCGCACGACGGACGCATGATCATCATTGAGATGAACCCGCGCGTCTCGCGCTCGAGCGCGCTGGCCAGCAAAGCTACTGGATTCCCGATTGCCAAGATCGCGGCGCGGCTGGCCGTGGGCTACACGCTGGATGAGATTCAGAACGACATTACCAAGGCGACGCCTGCGTGTTTCGAGCCGACGATCGACTACGTGGTGGTGAAGATTCCCAAGTGGCAGTTCGAGAAGTTTCCTGGCGTGGATGAGGTGTTGGGGCCGCAGATGAAGTCGGTGGGCGAGGTAATGGCCATCGGACGGACCTTCAAGGAAGCGCTGATGAAGGCCGTGCGCTCGCTGGAGACGGGCAAGAAAGCCACGGCTGCGGACATCGAGCCGCGGCGGCTGACGCAGCGCCTGGTGACGCCGCATCCGGAGCGGCTGGCGTACATCCGCTACGCCTTCGAGCGCGGCATGACGGTGCGCGAGATCGCGCGGCTGACCTCGATGGACCCATGGTTCCTGAACCAGATGAAGCAGATCACCGACGAGCTGAAGGCGGTCTCGGCGGTCGGCTCCGACGCGGCAACCGCGGACGATCTGCGCGCGGTCAAGCGGATGGGCGTCTCCGACGAGCGGCTGGCGACAGAGTGGAAACTGGAAAGCGCGGACCAGGTGCGCGAGATGCGCGCAAAGCTCGGCGTGAAGCCGGTCTTCAAGCTGGTCGATACATGCGCTGCGGAGTTCGAGAGCTACACGCCGTACCTCTATAGCTGCTACGACGAGGAGGACGAGGCCGCGCCGACCGCGCGCCGGAAGATCATCATCCTGGGCAGCGGGCCGAACCGCATCGGCCAGGGGATCGAGTTCGACTACTGCTGCTGCCATGCGGCCTTCGCGCTGCGCGAGGATGGCTACGAGACGATCATGGTGAACTGCAATCCGGAGACCGTCTCCACCGACTACGACACCAGCGACCGGCTCTACTTCGAGCCGCTGACGCTGGAAGACGTGCTGGCGGTCTACGAGCACGAGGCCTCCAGCGGCGCGGAGATCGGCATGATTGTGCAGTTCGGAGGACAGACTCCGCTGAACCTTTCTCTTCCCTTGAAGCGCGCAGGCGTGCCCATCATCGGCACCTCGCCGGAGTCGATCGACCTGGCCGAAGACCGCAAGCGATTCGGCAAGCTGATTACCGAGCTGAAGATTCCGCAGCCTGATGGCGCGATGGTGACATCCATCGACGAGGCGCTGGCAGGCGCCAACCGCGTGGGCTATCCCGTGCTGCTGCGGCCCAGCTATGTGCTGGGCGGGCGGGCCATGGTGATCGCATACGACGACGAGGCGGTGCTGCGCTACATGAGCACGGCCATTGAATACTCGCAGGAGCGGCCAGTGCTGATCGACCACTTCCTCGAAGACGCGGTGGAATGCGACGTGGACGCGCTGTGCGACGGCACGGACGTGGTGATCGCGGGGATCATGCAGCACATCGAGGAGGCCGGCATCCACTCCGGCGACTCGTCATGCGTGCTGCCCGCGGTGGACCTGACGGACGATGTGCTGCGCACAATCCGCGAGCACACGCGCAAGCTGGCTATGGCGCTGAACGTGATCGGGCTGGTGAACATTCAGTTCGCGATCCAGCGCGGCAAGGTCTTCGTCATCGAGGTGAATCCGCGCGCCTCGCGCACGGTCCCCTATGTCTCGAAGGCGACCGGCGTGCCGCTGGCCAAGATCGCGTCACGGCTGATGGTTGGCCGCACGCTGAAGGAGCTGCTGCCGGAGGATGTGGCGCGCGGCGAAGACCTGGATACAGGCGCGCACTTCTATGTGAAGTCGCCGGTCTTTCCCTGGGGCAAGTTTCCCGGCGTGGACACCGTGCTGGGGCCGGAGATGAAGTCCACCGGCGAGGTGATGGGCGTGGCCGACACCTTCGGCGAGGCGTTTGCCAAGGCGCAGATCGCCGCCGGGCAGGTGCTGCCCGTGAAGGGGACGATCTTCCTCAGCGTGAACGACCACGACAAGGACGGCGTCGTCGATCTGGCGCGGACCTTCGTCGAGATGGGATTTCATCTGGTTGCGACGCATGGCACGGCGGAGGCTCTGGAGGCCGCGGGGCTGCCGCCGGAGCGCGTCTACAAGGTGAAGGAGGGCCGGCCCAACGTAGTCGATCTGATCAAGGGCGACCGGATTCAGTTGATCGTCAACACGCCGCGCGGGCAGGAGACTTTCTTCGACGAGAAGGCGATCCGGCGGGCTGCGGTTCTGGCGCGGATTCCCACCATCACGACGCTGGCTGCGGCGCGTGCCGCGGCCGAGGGCATTGCCGCGTTGCAACGCGGAACGCTGAGCGTCTTCGCGCTGCAGGAGCTGCATGCGGCGCGCGCGACGGCGCAGGCGTAGAGCGGTTTCACCGCAACTGTTATCGCGCGAGAATTATTAAAGTGTTTTTTCTTGAGGAAAAACCACGCAAACGTTCTTCGCTCCTGTAAAGACCTGCGGTGAAACCGCTCTAGCGCTGAAATCACGCGCCCCACAACACGAATGAACTGAAGATTTCTTATGTTCGCTTGATGATGAACACGGTCTTGTCGTCGATCTCGTCGCTGTGGCCCTCTTGGCGCAGCTCACGGTCTCTCTTCACCGCGTAGTCCAGGATCGCGTTGCAGATGTCCTTGGCAGGCTGTTGTTTGTGCTCGCCGATGATGGCTTCAATCCGGCGTTTTTCCGGCACGCCGCTGCCATCGTAGACGCCGTCGGTATAAAGAAAGAGGATGTCTCCCCTGCCCATGAGGGTAATCAACGCCATATCGGAGGCTTTCATGCGCCGCGTCCTCAGCTTGACGGAGATATATTTGTTGCGGTCGGGATGGTCTTCGGGGACCTCCAATCCGAGCGGCAGAAACTGCACCGTGCGTTCCCTGCCAATTTTCATGAACCGCTTGTACTTTGCCGAGAAGACGAGCGGAGGCGGATGGCCGAAGTTGACGAAGCGGAACTGTCCGTTGGAGCGGATCTCGCCATAGAGCAGCGTGGCAAGCTCGCGCGAGCTTGCATCCATGCTTCGGCCCAGGGCATTGCGCGCCGTTGCCGACTGGGCGAGCCTCAGGTTGAGCTGCTCAAAGAGCCTGGGCGTGATGGTTCCGATGCGGTCCAGCTCCGACAGCATGAACGCGTGCAGAGTGTCGTGAACGGTGGACGCGATCTTTGCCGCGATAATCCCGTGGCCCTGCGCATCGACAATAAGCACTCCGGCGGACGCGGAGAGTTCTCGCAGGTTCTCCACAATCCTCAACTGCTCCGAACTCTTTGCCTGCCTGAACTCAACTCCGTCGCGCTCCGTGTAGCCGGGCCGCGTCGCCATCCACTGGATGTGCACATCGACGCCATTGCGCGCCTTTGCCCCTGGGGCAAGCGGTTCCAGAACCTCTTGTGCCAGCCACTGGGCCTGACTGATGCGCGCCTCGATGTTGTAGCGCTGCTGGAAGTTGATGTACTCAAAGACATCGCCGCCGACAATCTCGTCCGGTATGGTGTTCCCGTACATGTCGATGCCGGGCAGATGCGGAATGACGCCCTCCACCGGCATCAGCTTCTTGCGCAGATACTCATCGATGGTCAGAGGCAGGTCGGCTTGGGCAACTTCACGCGATGGCACAGGTTCTCAATCTCCCGGCAGATTCTTGCATGGGTCTTTCTACCAGTTTATATCAGCGAAAGACGTGTCTCACGCCCATGTCCACAGTACACCGGCTGCGCGGATTCTATCGCCCGATACGGGACTGGCCGTATACAAGCCGAGAGGCGCATTTCCTGGCGAGACGCGCGACACGCAACGGATAGTAGAGGAAGAAGAGCCATTCAGGCTGGAGGAGCCACTCCAGTTCCCTGTCCGTCGGTGCCTTGAGTAACGCGGCAAGATGCCGCACCTTGTCCCAGCTCCGTTCCGCCATGCGTGCGTTGAATACGGTCAATTCCCAGCTTTGCGGCGCGCTCGGCGGAGTGCGCATCAGCCGCAGGGCCACTTGTCTCGCCCTCGCTTGAACTGCCTGCTGCTCGCGGGCCCGTTGCAGGATGCCGTCGGGGACCGGCGCCTCAAGCAATTCGTGCGCCAGCGACAACCCCAGCAGCAGCGGCCTCATGCATCCCGCCTCTTCCGCCAGTTGCAGAACGACATCCCATGCCAACGGCTTTCGCACCAGCCTGGCGACGTCCCCCAGCCACTGAAGACGCGACCACATGTGTTTCGTGCCGTGTACGCACAGAAACAACAACAGAGCTTCCGGCGAAAGGCATGGGACTTCCCTGCCCGCAATCCTGGTCCGGCCCAGCGAGCGCCACAGCATCTGCGGTGCGATGCGGAACGGATAATGCGCAGGGCCAGTCTCCCATTGCAGGTCCACATCCGCCATGCGCACACGGTGGAAGAACAACTCGCAGTTGAGGCGCAGCAGGACACGCAGCGGCAATCGCTCCATATTTGCGCCGAGCGCGTATCCCTCCCGCGCGAGGACACGCAGCGCGCCCGCAACGTCCCGGCTTCGCACCAGCAGGTCCAGGTCGGAAGATGGCCGCAGCGCCGGATCGGGATACAGCGATTCGGCCATCACAGGGCCTTTCAAGGGCACAACGGCAATGCCATGGACTGCGAAGGCATCCAGCAACGCAAACAGTTGGGAGGTAAGAATCAGGTTCTGCCTGGCGGAAACATGGCAGACGTTGCGCAGCCGGCTGGCAACGTCCGGCGGCACGAGATCGGGAGATGTCTCGGCTACGACGTGGAACAGGACCGCTGCCAGACCATGAAACTCCGCGGCCTCGACCAGCGCATCCCAGTCCATGACCTGATGGGCCAGTTCGCGTATGCGCGCGCCATCCACGCCGATGCCGCGGGCACAGTACAACAGCAATTGCCGGTCCGGGCTTCGCGCTGCGTAGTCAGCCACGGCGGATGCAACGCAGTCAGCCACGGCGAAGCGGGTACCGGCCCTGTCCAGCCCACGCGCCCTGAGCGAAGACAATCCAGCGCGCATGGCAATCAACCCAGTGCCTGCTAGGACGGACGGCCAGTGGACTCACTTCACAACCTCCATGATTTCTCATCCCCCCGATGAAACCTGCGACAGGCCCCTCCATCTCGTAACACTAAAGTGTCATCCATGCAGTCACTAAAGTGTCACAGATAAAGTCAAACGAATGTTTGGCGCGGCCTGTCGCGCTGTTAGAATGGAGTATAGCTGAAGCGGAGTTTCGCAAAGAAGCGACCCGCGATCTCTCAGGCAGTGTTTTACCTCCGTTTTTTACGGAGATGCACGGTGTTTCAACCTTCGCCCAGGAGAATGAGCGCGGGTTCTGTAGGGCCGGCCAGTACGTACTTGCAGCATTGGGTAGTTTTTGCAGCATTGGCTGGTCTTTCCCAGGGAGGCAATATGAGTTGTTTGGCGTCTGGATCTTTCTCAGGTCGAATTTCGCTACTTAATCTGTTCTCTCGCTGCTGTGGTGGCAACAGCACACCAAATTTACAATCCACGGGAATCAGGCGCGGCAGCGTGGCCCTTGCGTTCGCGGGCGTTGCGCTCCTCGCGACAGTCAGCCTCCCAGCATTTGCGCAGGCGGGGCCACCGGTAACGACGGGCCGTCCAATTGATTGGACACACCACCACCTGGTCTTCTCCGATCCTGGCCCGGCAGCGGATGAACGCGCCAAAGAGAACGATTCCCATTTGCAGGACATGCGCAACAGCACCCGTTATGTGCTGCAGCAGATGAGGCGGGACCCATCGCGGCGCCCCAGCGTCTCGCCTGGCAGCGGGCCGCACGTGGATTCAACCTCGACCATGCACAAGGATTGGAGCGAGAACCTGAGCACGGGCCTGGTGAATCCCAACACCTTCCCGGCGAAGTATTCGTTCAATACCAACGCCTACAGTTGCGCCTCGGACTACATCGTTTACCCGACGGGCGCTGCTGGATCGGGCACCACGCAGGCGACAATCTTCGCATACCATGAGATCTATGGGACCTCCGGCCCCTCCGGCACGGGTTGCGGGGCCGGGACCAGCGGCTCGGCCGTACCCAAGGCTTACTGGGCCTACAACACCGCCTATCCGCAGGGCTCGACCACGGCCGACGGCAGCAAAATCACGACCTCGCCTGTGCTCTCCCTGGCCGGAGACCAGGTGGCGTTTATCCAGGTCAACAGCAGTAGTGTTGCCAGCCTGGTACTGCTGAAGTGGGCCACCAGCACTTCGGTCGTTGCGCTGGACACGACTACGACCAATGTGACCGTTACGAACTATCGCGCCTGCACCGCTCCGTGCATGACCAGGATCACTCTGAACGGGTCGCCCAACGACACCTGGTCCGCGCCATTCTACGAGTACTACGACGATGTGCTGTACGTTGGGGATAACAGCGGCAAGCTGCACAAGTTCAGCAACATCTTCCTGAGCGGGACACCGGCCGAGACCACAAGTGGTTATCCGGTCACTCTCAGCACAACGGCTACGGACATCGCGTCGCCAATCTACGATTACACAACGGGCAAAGTCTTCGCCGGCAGCGCAAATGGCGTTCTTTATGCTGTCACCGGCAGCACGGGTGCCGTAGCCGCCTATTCAAAGACCCTGACCGGTACCCCCTTATATGGAATCTACGATGCTCCTCTGGTGGACTCCAATGCAGGCAAGGTATACGTCTTCGTCGAAGACACGGTCGCCCAGACATCCGGCTGTAAAACCGCCGGGTACAACTGCGTCTACCAATTTGCCACTTCGTTTACTGGCAGCGGCACCGCTGTGGGGACAAGCGAACCCGTGGGAACGGGTAGCAATGGCACTGGCGGGCACAATTATTTCTTCTCCGGCGCCTTTGACAATATCTATTACTCGTCCAACAACGGGACGGCGGGGAACCTCTATGTGGTCGGGAATACCGGGATCGCGGCTGCGGGATCTCTTTACCGCATTCCCATTTCAAGCAGCGGGGCGATGGGTACTCCTGCCGCGACGGTAATCGAGCAAGCACCGAGTATGTATGTGTACCCGTCGCCGATAACCGAGTTCTGCAACAACGGCACGAGTGCGTGTGTCGCCAGCGGCACGGCGACTACCGCGGGCACCGACTATATCTTCTTTTCCGTAGAAGATGTATCGTTGGGCGGTTGCCAGCAAGGTACTGGCAATGGATGCGTGTTGTCCTATATTGTCAGTAGGGGCACCCCAGTCTATTCAAACTATTTGTCGTATTCCCATAATTCCAATTGTTTCGGGACTGGTGGAATCGTTGTCGACAATGCGATCCCGTCTGGCACGGAGGCTGGAGCTTCACAGATCTACTTTATGATACTCAACGGGACTACAACGAGCCTATGTGGACGCGCGGGCAATGGCAGTCTCTCGGCCATCCAGTTGGCGCAATAGGCAATAGGGGCGGGTTCTCTGCCGCGGTACTAATAGGACAACAGCCATGAACAAGAGTGAACCATCCAACTCCAAGCGGGCACAAACCATCAAGGCTCCATATCAGAAACCGGCCTTCCGCTACGAGAGCGTCTTTGAAACCAGCGCTCTGCGATGCGCTAAAATACAAACCACCCAGGGGCAGTGCCGCAGCAACCGGAAGACTTCGTAGCCCGGCTGAGGGGGATGGCCACTGCACGGCATGCCCGCGAACAGGTGGTTTCTTGATGGTGGGACAGCATCCAACGCAACCGGACGGAGAGCTTCTCGACGAGGCCAAACACAACCTGGCCGCGCAGGTGCTTCGTCAGTTTGGCGAGGTGCGCTTGAAGGTCACCGGAGCCAGTATGCTGCCCGCCGTCTGGCCCGGAGACGTCGTGACCGTTCGCCGTCGCAGCCCCGCCGAACTGCTCACCGGACGGATCGTCCTGTGCTATCGCGACCAGGGATTTGTAGCGCACAGGATGGTCGGCAGACAAGGCGATCGCCTCATCACTCGCGGCGACTCGCATCTGCGGGAGGACCCACCATTCAGCGGCGAGGAGGTCCTGGGCGAGGTGGTTTCCATCCTCCGCAATGGCCGCCCGGTCGATCTCACTCCCGCCTGGTGGCATCGCATCTTCTCCTGGACCCTGCGCCATTCGGACCTGTGTACGCGGATTGCACTTCGCCTGCGCAGGTCCATCAACCTTTCGTGGACCGGCTGATGGGATCCGCCATCGCACAGGACTTGCTGGTCGAGATCGGTGCGATGCCGGTCCTGGTGCGCACCAGTAACCCGGAGTTCCATCAGATCCTCCACGAGCGATACGGCGGCTTCGTGAACTCCTCCGCGCAGCCGGTCTTCGAGTTCGAGGTGGAGATCGTTCCGCCCGGCGGGATTCCAACTGCAGTTGGCGACGACGAAGACCTGAGCGTGCGTTTCGAAGCAGGCCGCTGGGTATTGGAGCGCGGCGACTTCCACGCGGAGCTGGACCCCTCCCTGCGCTACGGGCGCATCTGGCAATCCGCCACTCCGTATGCCATCGACGCGGCCTTCCGCATCGTTCACTCGCTGCTTCTGGCCAAACAGGGCGGGCTGCTGGTTCATGCCGCCAGCGTGGTGTGCAACGGCCGCGCGTTCCTGTTTGCCGGAGTCTCCGGCGCGGGCAAGACCACCATCTCGCGGCTCGCGCCACAGGATGCCACACTGCTGACCGACGAGATCTCCTATCTCCGCCGCGAAGCCGACGGCTATGTCGCCTACGGCACTCCCTTTGCCGGAGAGCTGGCGCGGCCCGGAGAGAATGTGCGCGCGCCGCTGGCCGCGCTCTATCTGCTCGCTCAGGGCGCGGAGAACCGCATCGAGCCTGTCGCCGACGCGGACGCTCTGCGCGCGGTGCTACAGTGCGTGCTCTTCTTCGCGCACGATTCCGAATTGGTTGGCCACGTCTTCGACTCCGCTTGCCACCTGGTGCAGCATGTTCCGGTGCGCCGCCTCACCTTCGTTCCCGATCCTCGCGTGTGGGAGTTAATCGTATGAGTCCCGTGTATATCGCTCGAACCAGTGAAGTCGCCGCGCGCCTGCTCGGCCGCGAGATGATGATCATGTCCGCCCGCGATTCGACGCTCTTCAGCCTGAATGAGACGGCGACGGCGATCTGGCAGGCGGCCGACGGCGTCACTCCGCTCGCCGAGATCGTGCGGCAGCACGTCTGCGTGAACTTTGAAGTTGACCCGGCCGCCGCCTTGCGCGATGCCGAAGAGCTGGTGGAAGGATTGGCGAAGCATGGAATCCTGAAGCTCTCGGACCAGCCGATTATGGAGGCGAAATGAGCGGACTGGTCCAGGAGATGAGCGACAAGGCCCAGCGGCTGGGCATTCCGCTCGCCGTTCAGCTCGACCTGACCTATCGCTGCAATGAGCGTTGCGTGCACTGCTACCTGGACCACGACGACCACGGCGAGATGAACACCTCCGAGGTCAAGGACCTGCTGGATCAGATGGCCGCGGCTGGCGTCTTCTTTCTTACGCTCAGCGGCGGCGAGATCATGATGCGGCGCGACTTCTTCGAGATCGTCGAGCACGCGCGCCGGCTCTCCTTCTGCGTAAAACTCAAGACCAACGCGGTGATGGTCCACCCGCGCGAGGCAGACCGGCTCCAGGCGCTTGCGCTGGACTCGGTGCAGATCAGCGTCTACTCGCACCGAGACGAGGTGCATGACGCCATCACCAAGCTGCCGGGTTCGCTGAAGCGGACCATCGCGGCGGTGCGGCTTCTGGTCGAGCGCGGAGTCAAGGTGGTCTTCGCCAATGTGCTGATGCGCGAGAATTTTCAGGATTATCCCGGCGTCCAGGCGCTGGCCGCCGAAGTTGGCGCCGAGTTTACCATCGACCCGACCATTACTCCCATGATGGATGGGGACCGCTCCATTCTGAACCTGAATATTGAACGCGCCCAGCTCCAGCAGGTCTTCCGCGATGCCTCCATTCTGGGCACCAGCCCGGAGGAGTTCTGCGCCCCGCCCGCAGGGCCGCCCACAGCCGATGACGCACAGAAGATGTTGCCATGCAGCGCCGGCCACACCTTCTGCTACGTCTCGCCGTACGGCGATGTCTATCCCTGCGTGCAGTTTCCTCTGCCGACCGGCAACGTGCGCACCAGCCGGTTCCTCGACATCTGGAAGCACTCGCCGCAGATGACTGAGGTGCGCTCGATCACCCTGAGCGATCTGCCGGTCTGTTCTACCTGTTCGCATGGCGGCGGCTCCTGTACGCGATGCCCGGGCCTCGCCTATATGGAGGGCAACATGCGCGGACCGTCGAGTCAGGACTGCGAAAAATCCTTCGTCCGCACGGGTGTGGAGACCGCGGGCATGTCGATTCGCCGCGAGGCGCGTTCGATCGACGGACTGGTGCAGATTCGTATCGCCGCCAGCCCGGAATCAAGGACCGAATTTCTTCAAACTTGTTTGTAAGTTGTTGATTTTATGGCTCCTGAGGTAGGACTCGAACCTACAACCCTTCGGTTAACAGCCGAATGCTCTGCCATTGAGCTACTCAGGAACAGTTTGCGCCGCGTCCTGCCGCTTCGCCGCGCAACCTCTTAGTTATAACAAACCCGCCTGCCAGGGTCAAAGATTCAGATCGAAGCGTAGTGGATCAGTTTGCATCGTTTTGAAGGGGCGGGTCTTCAGTCCCGCCGTAGATGGCCCGTCTGCATGAGGGCTTTACAGGCTGCGGAAAAACTCATTCTTTTCGAAATTCATCGATTCTGGAGACAGTTTGAGGTATGCCCAACTATCAAAAAAATCGTACAGATCGCTTGTAGAGGCTCCTGCAATATCTATGCGAAGTGGCCTCTCCGAATTCGTGAGTTTTCCGCAGTCTGTTTAGCCCCTGAGGGAATCTCGCCGCGCACCAACAAGCTTTTCCGCAGCCTCACGGTCCCCTGCGCTCACTCGCCGCTGCACAGCTTGACGATGCGCGCGCGCACCACTCCATCCGCCACGCTCACCTTGGCCAGGGTCACCGGAAGATCGAACCGCCGCGGCCCTGCGCTGCCCGGATTCAGGTAGAGCACGCCGTCGCGTACGTGCTTCTGCGCTCGGTGGGTGTGGCCGCTGACCACCCCCGCAATGCCGGCGGTCACCGGGTCCAGGTCGAGGTCGTCGACCGAATGCACCAGGTAGAAGTAGCGCCCGCCCAGCTCCACCACAACGCTGGCGGGCAGACGCCGGCAGACGCCCGTGACGTCCACATTGCCGCGCACCGCCGTCAGTGGAGCGATCCAGCGCAGCTTGTCCAGGATGAGCGGGTCGCCCACGTCGCCCGCGTGCAGGATGTGGTCCACGCCGATCAGCGCCTGGATTGCCTCGGGCCGCAGCAGGCCGTGGGTGTCGGAGAGGACGCCGATGGTCAGCGGCTTCTTCGCGCGCTCGGTCACTGGCCCGCCGTGAGCCGCGTGCGCGGGTCGAAGAAGTCGCCCAGCGCGTCGCCGATGAAGTTGAACGAGAGCACCGCCAGCATCACCGCGATGGCCGGAAACACAACCAGGTGCGGCGAATCGAAGAGGTGCGAGCGCGCGTCGTTGAGCATGACTCCCCAGCTTGCGGTGGGCGGCGGAACACCCAGTCCGAGGAAGCTCAGCGTGGCCTCGGCCAGCACCGCGCCGGCCATCCCGATGGCCGCCTGCACAATCAGCGGCTGCACGATGTTGGGCAGGATGTGGCGGACGAGCACGCGCAGGTCGGAGGCGCCGAGAGCACGCGCCGCCTCCACAAATTCCTTCTCCTTGACGGCCAGCACCTGCGCCCTTACCAGCCGTGCGTAGCCCACCCAGCCGGAGATGGAGAGCGCCAGAATCAGGTTGAACAACCCCGGCCCGAGGAACGCAACGAACGCGATGGCAAGCAGAATGCCGGGAAGAGCCATGAATGCGTTGGTCACATAGACATTGATCACGGTGTCGGTCCATCCACCGTAGAAGCCGGCCAGCGCGCCCGCGACGAGCCCGATCGAGAGCGAGAGCGAGACCACCGAGACGGCGACCTCCAGCGAGATTCGCGCGCCGAAAACCGTTCGCGACAGGATGTCGCGGCCCAGTTCGTCAGTGCCAAACCAGTGGCCGTGTCCCGGAGCCAACAGGCGACCGCCCAGATCGAGCTGCGCCGGGTCCCGCGGCGCCAGCCACGGCGCAAAGACCGCGCACGCCACAAAGACCGCCAGCAGCAGGATGCCCACTGCCGCCAGCGGCTGCTCCTGAATGCTGCGCCACAGGCGTGATCGTTGCCGGATTGGTGGAGCGCTGCTCATCTGCTTTACAATCATTTCACAAAGTTCCAGAGGCGGATGGCGGTTTTGCTTCCAGACTGCCCGCCGATGCGTCGGAACAGATGCGATGGACCACACAGGAGTGCTGATGAGTGAAAAAAGGGAACGGGCGGTTGTTTGCGGCGCGGGCGGATTTATCGGCGGACATCTGGTCAAGAGCCTGATCGCGCAGGGCGTCGATGTCATCCGCGGAGTGGACATCAAGCCGCTCAATGAGTGGTATCAGGTGACCGATGGGGTGGAGAACCTTGTGCTGGACCTACAGGACAGGAACAACTGCCTGACCGCGGCTGCGGGTGCCACCTCCGTCTATCAACTGGCCGCCGACATGGGCGGCATCGGATTTATCGAGAACCACAAGGCCCTCTGCATGTTGAGCGTTCTCATCAACACGCACATGCTGATGGCCGCGCGCGACAAGGGCGTTGAGCGCTTCTTCTACTCCTCTTCGGCCTGCGTCTACAACGGCGACAAGCAGAACCGCCCCGACTCGCCCGCGCTGAAGGAAGAGGACGCCTACCCGGCGATGCCGGAGGACGGATACGGCTGGGAGAAGCTCTTCAGCGAACGCATGTGCCGCCACTTCGAGGAGGACTTCGGCCTGCAATGCCGCGTCGCGCGCTTCCACAACGTCTACGGCCCCTTCGGCACATGGGACGGAGGCCGCGAGAAGGCCCCGGCGGCAATGTGTCGCAAGGTGATCGAGGCGAAGCGGAGCGGCAAGCACGAGATCGAGATTTGGGGCGACGGAAGCCAGACGCGCAGCTTCATGTATATCGACGACTGCGTGAAGGGCGTGCGCCTGATCTTTGAGAGCGACGTCCACGAGCCGCTCAACCTCGGATCGAGCGAACTGGTCACCGTCAACCAACTGGTGGACATCGTCGAAGAGATCGGCGGAATCAAGCTCAAGCGCAGTTACGATCTGAACGCGCCCAAGGGAGTCAATGGGCGCAACAGCGACAACACGCTGATCCACGCGAAGCTGGGCTGGGAGCCGTCCATCCGATTGCGGGTTGGCATGGAGAAGACCTACAACTGGATCGAGAGCGAGATGCTTGCCAGCGGTGCAAGATAGCACTGCACTCTCCAGAAGAGAGGAGCCAGTTGCGCATGGGGCACTCTGAGACAGGCGCCGGCCACATCCGTCGAACGATCCTCGGCGTCTCCTTCTTCGGCGGGACGGCATCCGACGCCGTTGCGGCCATGCGCGGCGGAGGCCTGCTGGTGTCGCCCGCCGCTCCCGCGCTCAAGAACATGGACCGCGATACCGGCTATCGCGATGCGCTGCTCGGCGCGGACATCGCAATCGCCGACAGCGCGCTGATGGTGATGGTCTGGAACCTCATCGAGCGCGACTCGCTCCATCGCCTCTCCGGCCTCACATACCTGCGCGAACTGCTGTTGCAGCCCGATGTGCGAGAGGATGGCAACACGCTCTGGATCATGGCCAACCCGAAGAGCGCGGCGACCAACCTCGGATGGCTTGCGGAGAACGGAATCTCGGTCGACCCGCGCTATGTGTACATGGCCCCCATGTACGGCGCGGAGATCGCCGACGATGACTTGCTCGCGCTGCTGGACCGTCTGCGCCCGCGGCACATCATCCTCACCATCGGCGGCGGGACCCAGGAGCGCCTCGGCCTGTACCTCAAGCAGCGCCTCCCCTATCTGCCCGCCATCCACTGCATTGGCGCGGCCATCGCCTTCCTCAGCGGCGACCAGGTGAATATTCCGGTCTGGGTGGACAGGCTCTACCTCTGCTGGCTCTTCCGCTGCTTCTCCGATCCTAAGCGCTACATCCCCCGTTACTGGGGCGCACGCAAGCTGATTGCGCTGATGTGGCGCTACCGAGATCGCCTGCCCGCCCTGCGCGACGCCTGAGCGCCGCCACCAACGCATCGTTTCGCAGTGCTTCGGGTTGCATCTAAGTATGAGGTGCATCCGCGCATGAAGCAGCTCCACCCATCGACGCATCTTCTGCTGGCGCTGGCAACCGCCCTCTGCCTGATTCCCTGTGCAGTCGCGAAGCATCCCGCCAGCCCCGCGGACACCACCACCGTCGCCGAACAGTATCTGCTCTCCGCCGCCAACCAGGAGCGTGCCGCGCGCAACCTGCCTCTGCTGCACCGCGATTCCAACCTTGCCCGCGCCGCCGACCAGCACGCGCAGGTGATGGCCAGGCATCAATCCATCTCCCATCAGTTCCCCGGCGAAGCTGCGCTCGCCAGTCGCGGCGCCAGCATGGGCGTGGCCTTCAACCGCATCAGCGAGAACGTCGCCGAGGCGCCCAGCGCGGTCCAGATCCACGACATGTGGATGCACTCCGAAGGCCACCGCGCCAACCTGCTTGACCCCGCGGTCGACGCCGTAGGCATCCGCGTCATCGCCCGCAACGGCGAGCTCTACGCGGTCGAGGACTTCGCCAGACTTGTTCCCGCCGCCAGCCTCGAAGATCAGGAGTTCGCCATCCGTGCCCTCATCGCGCAACTGGGAAAGATCGCGCTGGCAAGCACTCCGGACGACATCTCCGCCGCGCGCCATACCTGCGCCATGACCACAGGCTTCGCGGGCGCGCGCAAGCCCACGTTCACCATGCGCTTCTCCTCCGGCAGCCTCGACCAACTGCCCGGCGAACTCAAAACGCGCGTCGCCTCGGGCCGCTACCACCAGGCCGCCGTCGGGGCCTGCGCCGGCAGCCCGACCGCGACCTTCACCTCGTATAACATCGCCGTCATGCTCTATCCATGAACCGCGGCCACCGGGACCACGCCCGCCTCTGCCAGCTCCTCGGCCGAAGCGGGCTGGGTCGGCTCCATCTGCAACAGATCGTTGAAGCGGTTGAAGTAGTTGAACAGGCCGATGGCCGCCATCAGTTCCACCACCTCGCCCTCGGAGTAGAAGCTGCGCAGGCGGGCAAACTGCGCGTCGCTATAGTTGTGCGGGTCGTGCGTCATCGCCTCGGCCAGGTGGATCGCCACCCGCTCCCGCTCGCTGAACTCGCCGCTCTCTTCCGCGTCATAGAGCGCCTGCAACTGCGCGTCGCTCCATCCCAGCCGCCTGCAGATCGCCGAGTGCGAGGCCATGCAGTACGGCGTGCGGTTCACCTGCGACGTGCGTACAATCACCAGCTCCTTCAGCGCCTTGGTCAGCGTGCCGGTGTTCAGTACCGCGTCCATGTGCGCGATGATGGTCTCGAAGATCTCCGGCCGGTGCGCCATGGTTCGGAACATATTGGGCACATTGCCTCGGTCGCGCAGCGTGCGGTCGTAGATGGCCACCGACGCGGAACCAACCTCAGCGCGCTTCAACCTGGAAATCCGTGGCATAAAAACCTCCCTTCGCAGATCGCTGCTCGCATCATACCGCCCGCCCACCGCACTCGCCAACGGTTGCGTCTCACCTCTATCAGACAAGCGGACTTGTCTTTGGCTAACCGAACTGGCGATATAATCGGCGGAATGCAGACACGATTCGTAGTGTTGGACTTTGAAACCGCAAACGAGGACTTTGCAAGCATCTGTCAAATTGGATTGGCGATCTTTGAGAATCAGAATTATCTTGACGGATGGTGCGCCCTTGTCAACCCTGAAGATTATTTCTCAGGTATGAACATTCATATCCACGGAATAACCGAAGCACAGGTCGCCTTCGAACCTAAGTTTCCAGATGTGTATGACCATCTCAGCAGCATTATCTCCGGTAACATCGTTGTGAGTCATACCCATTTCGACCAGATTGCACTTAAACAAGTTTGCGTAAAATATGGCCTCGCGGTACCTGAATGCAAATGGTTGGATTCTGCAAGAGTTGTTCGCAGATGTTGGCCAGAGCAATTCTCGCAATCAGGATACGGATTGCAGAATGTGGCTGCGTTTCATGGCATTAGCTACAAAGCACACAATGCTCTCGAAGACGCCCGCTGCGCCGGGGAAGTTCTGCTAAAAGCAATTGCACTGAGTGGAGTATCTCCGAATGACTGGTTAGACCGAGTTCGACGGCCAATTGACCTGGAATATTCCTCCCACACCTCAGTACATCGCGATGGCAATTCTGAGGGATCACTTTATGGTGAGGTTCTCGTTTTTACAGGTTCACTCTCAGAGGCGCGACAATTTGCTGCTGATCGCGCTGCTGCTTCCGGTTGCCGGGTAGATGTAAGCGTCACAAAGCACACAACGATCTTGGTCGTTGGGAATCAAGATATTCGAGTTCTCGCAGGGCGAACGAAAAGCAGCAAGCATTTGAAGGCCGAAGCGCTGATTGCAAAGGGACAGTCTCTTCGGATCATCACGGAGCGGGATTTTTTAGAGCTCACGTCACCGCATTTGCAGGCGTAGCTCTACTTCGCGTCGAAGCGGATAGTGGCAAGGATAGCTTCCAGGCGGCTGCGCACCGCGTCGAGTTCCTTCGGCGTGATGTCGCGGACGCCCGAGACCTCGCCGCCGCAGAAGTTGTTGATCGCCAGGTCGAAGCGGTAGCACGAGCCGTGCCGCAGCGTGGTATAGACCTCGTCGCGCTGCACGATGCAGATCGCCCTCTGCTCATCGTGGCCGTGCGCGAAGCTGATCCCCGCGATCTCACTCACCGCGCCGCGCCTTCCCTCGACCGCAGGCGCTGCCTGCCTCGCGCACGCCGCATCGTTTAAGTGCGGCGTTACGCTGAAGTAGAGGTACGCGCCGCTGAAGGTCGAATCCGGAAACGGGTTTTCCGGCATGCTGACCACCGCGCGCATCAGCGTCGTCCGCACCGCCGTCCGCGCGTCCAGGCGGAAGGTGCTGATCTCGTGGTCGCGCCGCGTGAAGTTCCAGTTCGCCGGGTAGTCGAAGGAAATCTTATACGCAGGATCGTGAAAGCTGCGCTGCGCAATCTCAGCAGTCGCGGCGGAAGCGATGGGAGCAGGCGCGGCGATGAGGGCCTTCGCCGTCGAGGACGCACTCTGCGCCGAGAGCGTAGCGCAGGGGAAGAAGATAGCGAACAACAAAACGAGTTGCCAATGCTTCATGAATCAAACTCCCGGTCCTGAATTGACCTTCTTCTAAAACAGAATCTCATCCTCTCATGCGCGGGTTGGCAAAGGTATACGCCACGTCGGTCAGCAGGTTGACCGCGACATACGTCAGCCCAACCGCCAGAATGCATCCCTGCACCAGAGCATAGTCGCGGTTGGAGATGGCCGAAAGCGTCAGCCGCCCGATGCCCGGCCAACTGAAGACCGTCTCCGTAACAATGGCCCCCGCCAGCAGGCTGCCGAACTGGAGGCCGACCACCGTCAGCACCGGAATCAGCGCGTTGCCCAGCGCGTGGCGATAGACCACAGCCCGCTCGCTCAGTCCCTTGGCGCGCGCCGTGCGAATGTAGTCCTGCCCCAGCTCTTCCAGCATTGCCGTGCGCACCATGCGGGTCAGCACTCCGGCCAGGCCGCTGCCCAGTGTGATCGCCGGCAGGATGAGATAGAGCCAGAAGCGCGCGCCGAAGATTCGCCCCGTCCCCGCGCCCGAGACCGGCAGCCACCCCAGTTCAATCGAAAAAATTAAAATTAAAATCGGCCCCAGCGCGAAGTTCGGGAACGACAGCCCGCCCAGGCTCACCACGCCCAGCACGCGGTCTGGCCAGCATCCGCGATGCAGCGCGGAGAAGACACCCGCCGGGACGGAGACGGCGATGCCAATCAATAGCGCGGCCAGCGTCAACGCCAGCGTGTACGGATAGCGCTCGAGGACGAGGTGCGTCACCGAGTCGTGCAGGCGCAGCGACTGGCCCAGGTTGGCGTGCAGCATGCCGCGCCAGTAGCGCAGATACTGCGTGCCCAGCGGCGCGTCCAGTCCATACGCATGGCGCAGCACCGAGACATCCGTCGCGGTCGCGCCCTCGCCCAGCATCTGCACGATGGGGTCGCCGGGAACCAGATGAATCAGCAGAAAGACCACCGAAACCACCACCCAAAGAACAGGCAGCGTGATCAGAACGCGGCGAACGGGTTTGGCAAGAGCGGTCAAGAGCGGTTGTTGGTTGATGGTTGCTGGTTGTTGGTTGATGGTTCAGGCGCGATCGTCTCCACGCGCACGCGCGCGATGCGCCGCCCGGCCATCTCGGCAACGATCAAGCGGCGTCCTTTATACTCCACGCTCTCGCCTGCGTCCGGCAGATGGCCAAGCTGCGCCAGCAGAAATCCCGCCAGCGTCTCCACGCCGGCCTCGCGGGGGAACGTCCAGTGCAGTTGCGTGCCCAGGTCGCGCAGCGTGGTGCTTCCGTCCAGCGACATGACGCCCGCCGCGTTGAAGTCCGCCGTGCGAGAGGCGATGTCGAACTCGTCTTCCAGCTCGCCGACAACCTGTTCCAGAACGTCCTCCGCCGTGACAATCCCCACGGTCGATCCGAACTCATCGACCACCACGGCGATCTGGCGCCGCCGTTCCTGGAACTCCTGCAACAGCTCCACCGCCGGCTTGGTCTCGGGCACCACAAAGACGTCGCGCATCACATGGCGCAGCGTCTGCCCGGCGTCCACCGCGCCGCCCAGCCCCAGCGCCACGGCGCGAAGGTGCATCAGACGCGAGATGTCCTTGGAATAGACCACGCCGATGATGCGGTCGGGGTCCGCCATCAACCCAGCCGCAGCGTCGCCCTTCCCCTCATACACCGGAATGCGCGAGTGCTGCTCCTCCACAATGCGCGCGCTGGCCCGTTCGATGGGTGTGTCGGCAGGCAGGGAAAAAATCTTGCCGCGCGGAGTCATGATCTCGCGCACCGTGACATGGTTCAGCTCGATGGCGCGATGGATGATCTGCTCCTGAAATGCGGGAAGCAGGCCCATGCGGCGCGTGGCCGTGGCGATCATCTTCAGCTCCTCCGGCGAATGCACCTGCCCTTCGCCGTGCAGCGGCGCGCGGAACAGACGCAGCACCAGCGTCGCCGAGCGGTTCATCAGACGTACCGCCGGCCGCGTCATGCGGATGAAGACGTCCATCGGCCCGGCAACCGCCAGCGCGATCCGCTCGGCGCGTTGCAGGGCCAGCGACTTTGGCACCAACTCGCCCAGCAGCACCTCAAAATACGTGATCGCCGCGAACGCAATTGCAATGGCAATCGTATGCGCGTAGATCAGCGAGTGCGGCGGCATCACCGCCAGCCAGTGCCGGGCCGCGTCCAGCAGCATCTGCGCCACGGCAGGCTCGCCGATCCAGCCCAGCGCCAGCGAAGCCAGCGTGACGCCGAACTGCACCGCGGGCAGGAAGTCGTCGAGGTTGCGCTTCAGGTGCAGCGCGGTGCGCGCGCCCGGCCGGCCCAGCGCCAGCAACTGTTCCATGCGCGTCTCGCGCACGCTGATCAGCGCGAACTCCGCGGCCACAAAAAAGCTGTTGGCCAGAATGAAGAAGGCCACCAGCACCGCGCGAAAGAAGATCCATTCCATCATTCCGTGCTGAGTCTAGCATTTCGCGAAAGAATCATCGCCACAAAGGCAAAGAAATTGCCCGGCAGCGCGAAGGCTGCCGGACATTTCTCTACAGAGAAAACACACACGAAACGGCAAACAAAAACACCAACAAAGGTGCGAACGAAAAATTACGCCAGCAGTTTCACAATCGACTTGTCGATCGTCTCCTTGGGAACAAATCCCACGATCTGCTCGGCGACCTTGCCGCCCTTGAAGAGCAGCAGCGACGGAATGCCGCGAATCCCGTAGCGCATGGGCGTGGCCGTGTTCGCGTCCACATCCATCTTCATCACCTTCAACTTGCCGTTATAGAACGATGCAATCTCATCGACCACCGGCGCCAGCGCGCGGCACGGCCCGCACCATGTGGCCCAGAAGTCCACCAGCACGGGCTGATCCGATTGCAGCACTTCCTTCTCGAACTCCGCGTCGCTTACCGCCGTCACAAACTGTCCTGCCATCTGCTACTCCTCCCGCTACTCCGCCCATGAGGCGAGGTGGCGTCTTTCCTCAAATTTGAGATTCAATCCATCTTCATCATAAATGCGCGGTCCGATCGAATGCGCGGCCCGGTCTGTCTTCATAATAGATGCGCGAGCGCTGTGCAAGGTTCAAATCGCTCAGAGGCATTGAGAAGTTGTCATCCTCCACTTAGAGCAACTGCACGGTCGCGCCGGGACCGATGCAGGTCTCAACGACCTCCAGCGCCGGGTCGCCGGCAGCCTGACGAATCCGCGCGGGAATCTCCTCCATCACAGCGTCCGCCTCGACCACCAGCAGCACTCCCGGCCCAGCCCCGCTCAGAGCCACGCCCAGCACGCCCAGTTCCCCCGCCAGCGGCAGCAGCCGTTCCAGCAGCGGACAGGCCTCCATGCGGTATGGCTGGTGCATGCGGTCCTGCATCGCCACATGCAGCAGATCGCCCCGTCCCAGCGCGAACGCCGCCACCAGTAGCGCGGTCCGCTGCACGTTGGCCACCGCATCCACACGGCTGTACTCAGCGGGAAGAAGCGCCCGCGCCTTCTCGGTGGCCAGAGTGACCGGCGGAAACGCGAGCAGCAGCTTCCACGCCAGTTGCTGGCCGCAAGTCGCCGAGTGTACCGATCCATTGGCAACCACCGACACCGTCACATAACCCAGCGCGCAGGCCGCCACATTGTCGGGATGGCCCTCCCTCCGCGTGGCCTCTTCGATGCAGGCGCGCCGGCTCCAGCCCAACCCGCCGAAGTGGTTGGCCAGCATCACTCCGCCGAGCCGCGCCGCCGCGCTCGATCCGCACCCCATGCCCAGCGGAATCTCGTTGTGAATCCGCAGATCGAGTGGAACCAGCGAGTGGCCAGCACCCGTCAGCACCTCGCGATAGGTCTCGAAGATCATGTTGTTCGCGGCGTGCGAGCAGCGTTCCGCGTCGCGCCCGGTCGCCGCAATCGTCAGCTCCGTCCCGCCCGCTGCCTGCAACCCCTTCGCCTCGATGGTCAGCGCCAGCGCCAACGTTACTCCCACCGCGTCGAAGCCCGGCCCCAGGTTCGCGCTGGTGGCGGGCAGCCGCAACCGAATCCCGCCTTGATTGTCACTCGAAATCTGGCCCAAACTCCGCCCCTCGTTCTCGTTCATTTTACAGTTCCGGGCGTCGCTTGTGTCCCCGCCTTATTCGCCGCCGCCATGCGCTCTTCGAGCGCGCGCAGCACCACCGCCTCGTCCGCCTCCAGCACCAGCGGAGGCTTGCGCAGGGCCGCGTGACTCGCCCGCTCGGCCTCGGTCTCGCCCGCCATCTCCGCCGCCGTCAGCAGCTCGCCCTTGTGGTAGTCGATGGTGTACTGCGGGTCCTTCAGCGTGTGCCCAGTCAGCACCAGCACCACCCGCTCCTCGCGCGTCACTCGGCCCGCGGCCACCAGCTTCTTCAGCCCGGCCAGCGTCACCGCCGACGCCGGCTCACAGCCCACGCCCTCGGCCCCAATCTCCGCCTTGGCCAGCGCAATCTCCTGCTCCGTGACCTGTTCGCACCATCCCCCGGTCTCTTCGATCACGCGCGAGGCCTTCCTCCAGCTCGCCGGATTGCCAATGCGGATTGCGGTGGCGCGCGTCTCCGCCTTCACCGGCTTCATCTCGCGGTTCTCGTCGCCGAACCAGCGATAGAGCGGGTTCGCCCCCTGCGCCTGGATCACGCTGATCTTCGGCACGCGCTGGATCAGCCCCAGGTGCTTCATCTCCAGAAACCCCTTGCCCAGCGCCGATGAGTTGCCCAGATTGCCGCCCGGCACGACGAGATGCTCTGGAACCTGCCACTCCATCTGCTCCACAATCTCCATTGCCGGGGTCTTCTGCCCCTCCAGCCGGTATGGGTTCACCGAGTTCAGCAGGTAGATGGGAAACTGCTGCACCAGCTTCGTCAGCAGCTTCAGGCATCCATCGAAGTCGGTCTTCAACTGCACCGTCAGCGCGCCGTAGTCCATCGACTGCGACAGCTTGCCCCAGGCAATCTTGCCCTCGGGAATAAACACAATGCATCGCAGCCCTGCGCGCGCCGCGTAGGCCGCCATCGCCGCCGAAGTATTGCCGGTCGACGCGCAGGCCACCCACTGGAATCCGCGCTCCACCGCAACCGACAGAGCCGCTGTCATCCCCGTGTCCTTGAACGATCCAGTGGGATTCATCCCCTGGTGCTTGGCTAGCAGCCAGTCCACGCCCGCCAACTCCGCCGAGCGAGGCATCTCGTAGAGCGGAGTATTACCCTCGCGCAGTGTCACCACGCGCTCCACGTCGCGCACAATCGGCAGCAGCTCGCGAAAGCGCCACACCCCGCTCTGGTCCACCGGCATCGTTGACGTCTTGCGCTCCTGCCACAGATGCCGCATCCCACCGGGATTGGGCAGCCGCACCTCCGAAGAAGCAGTCGCGGAGAGATTGGCGGAAGCAGTGGAAGGCGGATTTGCAGCAGAACTGCTGGGAGCGTTGGCACTCCCCGCGCCCACGTTCCACGGCCCCGCTCCCTCGCTCCAGGGATAGATCACCTCATACAGCCCATTGCAGTCCGGGCAGCGAAAATCGCTGCGAACCGCGTCCCCTGCGATCCTTGCGCCGCAGTTTGTGCATCGTAGTTGATGTGTCACGCTCATTTGTCTTCTCTTTAGCCTATCGCATGAGATCGAATCTACCCAAGAATACGCCGCGCGCTTCCCTCCCCCACGCTCTGCTGCTCGTCGGGTGCCACATCCATCGCGCCTTTGCGATGGGGGTCCCGGCGAGCTTGCTCGCTAGGGTGAGGATGGGTGGGAGGTAGACCACGCGAACTGCGGGTACAACCGACAGCTCTCTCAGCCCTGCGCAAACCCCAGCAACCCCGGCTCCTGCTCCAGAGGACAATCTACTGCTTTGGCGTTGCGGGAGTAGTGGGCGTTACGGGAGTAGTGGGCGTTGCAGGCGTTGCGGGAGTAGGCGTGGTCGTCTCCGGCTTGGCAGGCTGTAGTTGTTTGGCCAACGATTCATCAACGCGCGTCTTCAGTGCGTTTACATCGTCATTGAAGATGCCGCTAAATGCGCTCTGAACCTGCATCTCGCAGCCTGTTGGTATGGTGTTGAGGATGAGCGTATTCATACGCTTTCCGGTCAGATTGCCTCCAATGTTGTACGAGGCTGTCATCTCGGTGCTGTCGATGCCGATAATGCCGTACTTCCCGGAGTTTCTCAGTGTGTCTTTCACGGCAGGCCACAAGGCGCTGCATGGCATGGCGTAGTCGAATTTATGGGTCGAGGCAAACGCTGGAACAGTGAGGCCAACCATCAGAGCCATGATCGCAAATCTCTTCATCAGTACCTTCTCCGCTTGAACGTAAAATCGAGTGACTTTAGATCATACAGATTAGCATTGCAACATCATTCTTGGAGTTATGCATTTCTCCACTACCAGCCCAGCGGCACCGGCTCCTGCTCCAGCCGCACCGCCGTCCGCGCCCGCACGCCATCGATCACCGCGTCCCGCAGCGCAACAATCTCCCCCGCCGTCGCTCCTCCGCGGTTCACAATCGCCAGCACATGCTTGGTCGACAGCCCCGCGCGGCCCATCGCAAATCCCTTGCTGAATCCCGCCTGCTCGATCAGCCAGGCCGCCGACAGCTTCACCATGCAATCCTCCGGCTCGTAGCCCCAGCCAGCCGGAAACTGAGGCACATCCGCAACCCGGCAGCCTGCAATCGCGGCCAGCCGCGCCAACTCATCCACCGCGACCACCGGGTTCTTGAAGAACGATCCCGCGCTGCGCGAGTCCGCATCGTCGGCGACCAACAGCATCCCCTTGCGCGCGCGAATCTCCCGCACCGCCGCCGCCGTCTGGGCAAGCGTTGGCCGCGCAACTCCGTGCTGCTCGAAGGTTGTCTTCACGTCGCGATACTCAATGTGAGGCTGCTGGCCGATGTTCAGGTGATACTGCACGTGCGTGATGACGTAGCGCCCCTTGTGAGTTGTATTGAAGATACTTCTGCGGTAGGCAAAGCCGCACTCCTCCTGCGAGAAACGCACCCTCCGCTCCGCCTCAAGATCGATGGCGTGAACCTGGTAGATTGCGCTTGCGACCTCCTGCCCGTAGGCGCCGACGTTCTGTACGGGCGTTCCTCCGACGCTGCCCGGAATTCCAGCGAGGCACTCGATTCCACCGGCGTTCTTCTCCACCGCGGCGCGAACCACGGCATCCCACTCGACTCCGGCGTCGGCTTCCACAAGAACGGCTGCGGAGTCCTTGAGCGCGTGTATCGCCAACGTGTCATTAGCGATGCGCAGGACGACTCCATTGAATCCCTCGTCGCTCACCAGCAGGTTGCTGCCGCCGCCCAGGACAAAGCACGGCACACCCTGCGCCCGCGCAAAGCGCACCGCCGCAAGCATCTCCTCCTCGTCGCCCGTCTCCACAAACCAGCGCGCCGGGCCGCCCACCCCCAGCGTGGTGTACTGCGCCAGCGCAACATTTTCCAGAATCTTCACGCCTCCAGAGTAGAGCAACCTGCCGGTTGCGGCTAGCCAAATGACAGATCACCGGGAAATCAGTTTGAACTCCGGGGAGAACGACATTACCCATAACCCCGTTTTCAGTACATATCAGCAGGTCAGCCTTATGTTCGAGGATTGATGGACGTGAATCGCTACTCTGGCAGAAGTTCATAGCTGGTGAAGGCCAGCATCTTGCTGTCCGGCGACCAGGACGGAACGTTCATGGTGCCACGGCCGCCGAGAAGCTTGGCGAGGGTGCGCACTCTCCTATCGGCGATCGCCAACACGCAGATTTCAACGTCCTGATTGGCTGGATGACCCTGTGTGCCTGGCTTGTACGCGAGAAAGGCGATCATTTTGCCGTCGGGCGAGATGTGCGGGAACCAGTCGCTCGTCTCGCTGACCAGGAGTTGCTCCTGTGCGCTCCCATCTGGGTGCATGCGCCAGATCTGCATGTGGCCGGTGCGGTCCGACTGGAAGTAGATCCACTGACCATCCGGTGAAAACTCGGTCACGTCGCTCTTTGGCGCAAGCAGAGTTTCGGGGCCACCCGCGACAGAAATCGTATAAGCCTCGAAGCGATCGCCATGCTGGCCGGTAAAGGAGATGGTCTTGCCATCGGGCGACCAACCGTGAAAGTAGGCGGGGCCATCCGGGGTGACACGTCTGGGCCTTCCGCCGGCCGTGGGGACAACGTAAATCCGGGCCTGGCCGTCGGGGTCCTGATTGCCGATCGCAATCAGGCCGCCATCGGGCGAAATGCCATGGTCACCATTGATCTTCGTCTCAGGGGAGGTCGGAATGAGCGTTGAGGAGGTGGAGCGTGGAACCGTGCTGTCAATAGGATGTATGCCATCGTCGAGCACAAAGTGCTGAAGGGTCCCTTCCTGGTCGAAGATCAGCGCCTTGCCGTCAGGCGTCCAGTTGGGATCTTCGAAATGTATGGGTGCGGTGTATCGGACGCGACGATCGGTAGAGGAGACGATGACCGACTCGATCGTGCTGCGCAGCACAGGTTGACCTGTCATCGCAGACAAACGTTCAATTTTGACGTTCGAGAAGATCGCCGTTTCTGTCACTTTCTCATCGTGAGAACAGACACCGAGACCGACATAGAAGTCGCCTTGGATGCTGACACGCATGGCCGCACCGGAAGGTGCCATATTGCCGTTGGCTTCTGGAATGGATACATAGGCGTAGTCGCCGCGTTTCTCGATGCGTACGCGATGCGGTCCCTTACCGTAGGTTTCTATCTCGTGTGTGTCTCCGCCGATGGTGTCGCGGTACTGCAAGGAGGTGAGGCCGTCTCCGTGACGGGCGACGTCGGCGTAGATCGAATGCGAATCAAGCGACTGACGAATCATCAGCACGGCTTTGCGATGCGCATTGCCCTTGTCGCCGACGAAGTCGATGTCGGCACTCAAGGCCACGTCGCCGGACATCTTTCTCCAAACGTAGTGGAAGTCATCAATGCCAAACCAGAGGTTGGCGCCACTGCCGGAGACGGTGTAACGATCCTTGGAAGCGTCATAACGGCCGGTCCCAGAATGGAGGATCGTGCCAACGTCCCCCTGACCCTGGAACTGGCCGAGACCTTGATTGCTGGTTTGGCCGTGGGCGACAGCGATACCGAAACAAAATGGCAGGGCGAACAACAAACTCCAACGATGCCTTCCGACCAGGCTCATGCGCTCCTCCATGAAGCACAATCATCCTCTGCGAATTGGTATAGAAATGGCAAATGCCAACGAAATGACCGTCCCGCTCGTAAGCCAGGGAAGACGCGCCCTGCTTTTCTGCGATCCTTGCGAGAAGAGTGATACTATCTTCAAAACGGCAGCGCTTTCTGCCTGAAACGGAGACCTGCAATGAGTCTGTTTACCCGTCGCGACTTCCTTAAGAGTTCGATCGCTGCCGGAACCCTGGCCGGCGTCGGCACGACTGCCCTGCATGCAGCACCGCGTTCCGCCACAGATACAGTGACTCTGGGCAAGTGCGGCCTCAAGGTAAGCCGACTGGCCTTTGGCACCGGCTCCGACAATGGCCAGGTGCAAGCTGCGCTGGGCCAGCAGGAGTTCAACCGGCTGATTCATTATGCGTACGATCGCGGTATTCGCTTCTTTGAGACGGCAGAGTCGTATTCCACGCCCGCGATGCTGGGCGAAGCGTTGAAGCCGTTTCCGCGTGAGAGCTATCAGTTGATGACCAAGGTGACCACGGATCCGGGGGCCGACCCGCAGAAGCGCTTCGACGAGATGCGCCGCACCTCGCAGACGGAATATTTCGACATCATGCTGCTGCACTGGCAACACACGGCGGACTGGGTGAGCAGTACAAAGCGCTGGCAGGACGGCATCCTACAGGCGCAGTCGAAAAAGATCATCGGCGCACGCGGAGCCTCAGTGCATGGCCTGCCTGCATTGCGCCAGATGCCGAGCAACAACTGGCTTCAGGTTGCGATGATCCGGATGAACCACAATGGGACACGTATGGATGGGCCCACATGGGCGGATGGCAACAACCCGGCCGATATGTCCGAGGTGGTCGGGCATGTGAAGAAGGTGCACAGCCAAGGCATGGGCGTGGTCAGCATGAAACTGGTAGGAGCAGGAACTTTTACGCGTCATGAGGACCGCCAGGCAGCCATGCGGTTTGCCTTCCGCAACGCCGGAGTGGACGCGGTGACGGTTGGCTTCAAAAACACGCAGGAGATTGACGAAGCGATCAGCAATCTAAATCTTGCACTAGCTTGACGCATGTCGCAGATCGTTCCTTGCTAGATGCCGATGAGTACCGAGCGGTCGGCTTCTCGGAATTTACGAGCACTGTTTAACGAGCGCAGATCCGAAGCATTCTGCTAACCGCCCCTTAAGTCCGGTTATCGATAAGTTCAGTCTTTCAAGTCAAATTAACCCCTACCGGCAGATCGCTGCATCCGGCGCTCCTCCCATGTCATCCAACTACAGGGGCAAAAACTACTCGCCAACAGGCACGTTTCCCCAGGAGGTTGTTCATGTACCCAGAGATTATGTTGATTCCAATGCGCGAGGAGCTCTCCCGCGCCGGCGTCAAGGAGGCCCGCACCGCCGACGACGTGGACGCCGCGCTGGCCCGGCCCGGAACCACCCTGCTGGTGGTCAACAGCATCTGCGGATGCGCCGCCGGAAAGATGCGTCCCGCCGTGCGTCTGGCCCTGCAGCATGCAACCAGGCCAGACCAGGCCGTCACCGTCTTCGCCGGACAGGACGCCGAGGCCACCGGGCGCGCCCGCGACTACCTGGCGGGCAATCCGCCCAGCTCGCCCGCCATCGCCATCCTGCGCGACGGCCAGCTCGTCTACCTGATGCAGCGATCCGCCATCGAAACCTCCACGGCGCCCGCCATCGCCGAGGAGCTCACCCGCGCCTTCGACACCTACTGCGCCACCGCCGCCGCGTAACCCCAAGCATAGAGCATCCCCCGGACCAGGCGGAAACCCCATATTTGGCGGTCGATTACCGCCGCCGGAAGATCTGCGCCCGGTTAAAAATCTCTAACCGCGGACCCGCATCTGCTTGCACTTTGTTTCCCCTCCCTTTTCCTTCCTCCCCACTCATCTGAAACGCGTTTTGCGCCGATGAAGACTGTAAGCTATGTCGAGCAGCCACTTCATCTCCGCAGGTTCTTTGCGCCAACCTCACTCCGAGTCGCAGAATCGGGATTCTTCAGGCCCCGCGCTCGCCTCCTCCTCGCGCAATGGCCAGCGCGACCCGGTGCTGATGGGCGACAGCGTGGCCGTCCGCCGCCTGCGCTCGCAGGTCCAGCGCATCGCTCCCTACTTCCACACCGCCCTGATCCGCGGCGAGACCGGCTCCGGCAAGCAGCTCGTCGCGCGCGCCATTCACGCCCTCTCGCCCGGCGCCGACGGCCCATTCATCGTCGCCAACGCCAGCGCGCTTGCCGAATCCATCGCCAAGGGCGAGTCCTCACGCCCCTCATCCTCGCCATCCGCCGCTTCGCTGCTCAACTCCGCCAACGGAGGCACCCTCTACCTGGACAGCGTCGGAGAGCTTCCCTTCACCCTGCAGGCCGCCCTCTTCCGCTTCATTCGCGCCTGCGAGGAACGCCGCAACGTCCCGCAACAGCCGGCCAGCCGCAGCGACTTCCGCCGCAGCGAACCGGCACGCATTGACACCCGCATCCTCGCCTCATCCGATCGCGACCTGCGCGTTCTGGCCGCCATCGGCCAGTTCCGCCAGGACCTCTACGCCCGCCTCTCCGCGGTAGAAATCCTGGTCCCGCCGCTGCGCCAGCGCGTCGAAGACATTCCCATCCTCGCCGCCTGGCTTCTGCGCAGGATCGCCGACGAGACGTGCCAGGCCCCCAAGCTGCTCGCCCAATCCACCCTGATCCAGCTCCAGGAGCGCCTCTGGCCAAACAATCTCCGCGAGCTGGAACGCGTCATCGCGCAGGCCGCCGCGCTCGCCGAGGGCGCCGTCGTTGAGCCGCGCCACCTGCTTGCGCTGGTCGAACCCGCCTCCGCCAGCCCCGTCCGCCCGCCCGCCATCCACATCGAGCGTCTGCATGACGTCATTCAGCAGCACGTCCTCGACGTCCTCACCCGCTGCGGAGGAAACAAGCTGCGCGCCGCCGAGTTGCTCGGCATCAGCCGCTCCACACTCTACCGCATGTTGGACGCCAACTCCGTCTCCCCCGAATCCCGCGCTGGATAGCTCGGTAGTCTCCTAACTCTGCGTTGCTGTAAAAGTATGGAGTGCATGTTAAAAGAGAAGCGGCCCTGATCCCCCATATGAGAATCAAGACCGCTGGTTGTGATACGGCTTGGGAGTGCTACTTCTTGGGATTGTGGATGGGGACGTGCTCCCGCTCGGTCGTGCGCGGATGGTTATCCGCATACCGCTCGGTTACAAAACGCCCAGTGACGGAGCTACGATCAATTACCTTCTCCGGAATCGTTTTTGCCATTGCTGATAATCCTCGGGGCTGGCTTTACAGCCCCCGGCTAATGGTGAACGGCGGCGCTCTGGCCTTGGGTATCTGATACCCAAGACCGGGGTGGTGCTGCTACCCCGCCTCCGATGAGGCAGGGAATCTCTTAAACAAAACTTGACAGGTCTGCCGCTTGGAACACCTTGAACGCAAAGGAAAACACGGACGCCGATCCGTTGCCGATGAACGGACCCTCTATTCTGGTCGTGGAACTGATCGTCATGCCGCACCCTCCATCCTGAAGCTACGGCAGGCGCAGGGCGTTACGGGTATCAGAACGGGAGGCGCGTCCTGGGCTTTCGGCAGAAAAAGTTGCGCTGGAGGACACCGGTGTGCGGTATGATTGGGCCGGGTAGAGGGAAACATGGCCGTTGCGCAGCGTGACCAAATAGCTCAAAACATGCAGCAAAAGACTACAGAAGAACTGCTGGACATCTGGGTCAACAATGACAGAGATCAGTGGTCAGACGCTGCATTCGAGGCGATCTCCCAGACCCTTGTTGAACGCAAAGTCAGTGTTCCACCGCAAAGTGTTTTCGTATCTACACCTCGTTCAAAAGGTGCAGGGGTATGGCCCTTCGTCTTCGGAGTTGGCCTAGCGTTGTTTAGTCCGTGCTGGGTAATACTTGCTACAGTTAGCATTTGCGGTGGAATCGGTCTTTGGCAAGCGAGAGCCGGTGCGTCGAAGAAGACAAAGGTGGTTGCCTGGTGCGTAGTAGCACTCTGTGCGGTCGGCGCTTATCGGACATATGGGGGTGTGACCATGCAGACACTTATTGTCTGCATACCGGGAGTCATCGGGCTAGTGGTGTGGCAGGTGTATTTGGATAGTCCCAAACGGGTCAAGGCGACATATGTTGAGCAAGATGGCGCGGTTGGAGGATAGGCGATGAAAAAGCTGCTTTGCTCGGTTCTGCTGTCGTTAGGTTGGTTGTTCCCTTGCGTGTGTTACGCAGGCCCCTTTGGGCTTGAAGCCGGAATGTCGCGGGACGAAGTAGTCCAAAAGATAGGCAAGAGCGCCATCGTGCAGGAGTACAAGGACGCCATCACCTTCAACAGTATGCCGATGCGGAGCATTTATTTCGACACTTACTATTGCTCTTTTGACCAGAACGACAAGCTTTGGGCGATCACCGCTACCAGTAAATCTTTTGTCACGAAGAATGACGGTGAGGATTTGCGCAGCTCCTTTGATACGCTCAAAGCTGCTCTGGAGGATAAATATGGCAAAGCTCTATACGTGACAGGGAGTAAGGCCTCAGGGGAAAGGTGGATTGACAGCAGCATGTCAGTAAACCCATATACAGAAGCGGTTTGGGATGGGAGCGGCGACTATGGTAGGTCAGTGCATATAGACAAAATCGACTTGACCGTCCAAGCACGAGATAAGGATCACGGTTACATCGAGTTGAGATATTATTTCACCACCTTGGTAGAAGGACCTTTGTAACATCGGCAACGCTTTCACTGTATGCGAGATGCCCTTTCACTTTAGCTGCGAAGAATCAATCACCGAATCTTCCGAGTCGCCACGCTCTCCCACTTCCGCCCGAGGTCTCTCAGTCCCCATGAAGAAGTTTTCCGTCGTCCTTCTGTTCTGCACTGTAGTTGCAATTCCGCGTCTCCAGCTCCACGCCCAACTCCGCGCCATGCCCGCGCCCACTCCCGCCGACAGCCTGTCGCAGGACATCGCTGCCCGCTCGCGCCAGCTCTCCCGCCTCTTCGACGAGATCTGGCAGGACAAGCTCCGCCACGAGCCGGAGTACGCCACCGCCCTCGGCGACAAGCGCTACGACGACCAGCTCACCGACTACTCGCCCCGCGCCACCAACGACTCACTCGCCCGCGGCCGCGCCTACATCCAGCACCTCTCCGCCATCGACACCACCGGCCTGCCGCATCAACAGCAGCTCTCCGCCGAGCTCATGCTCCGCTCGCTCATCGAGGACCAGGAGGCCGCGCAGTTCAAGGAATGGGAGATGCCGGTCAACCAGTACGAAGGCATCCAGCTCGATCTGCCCCAGCTCGCCGCCCACACCTCCTTCGACAACGCCGACGACTACGACCACTACATCGCGCGCCTCACCAAAGTCCCCGCCGCCTTCTCGCAGACGATGACCAACCTCCAGTCCGGCCTCGACGACCACCGCACCCCGCCTCAGTTCCTCATGCAGAAGGCCCTCGCCGAGACCCAGGCCATCGCCGCCGAAAAGCCCGCCGACAGCCCATTCGCACTCCCGCTCAAATCATTTCCCGCATCCGTCTCGCCCGCAGACCGCAAGCGCATCACCGAGGACCTTCTCGACGCCATCGCCGCCCAGGTCCTTCCCTCCTACCAGCGCTTCGCCAAGTTCCTCGCCGTCGCCTACATTCCCAACTGCCGCACCGACCCCGGCATCTCGGCCCTGCCTGACGGCGACGCCTACTACGCCTTCCGCATCCGCCAGTCCACTACGCTGAATAAATCCGCCGCCGAGATCCACCAGATCGGCCTCGCCGAGGTCGCCCGCGATCAGGCTGAAATGTTAGCCATCGTCCACAAATTAGGCTTCGCCGACCAGAAGTCCTTCAACGCCGCGCTCAAGGCTAACCCCAAGCTTCACCCCGCCTCCGCCGACGCTCTGCTCGACGCCTATCGCCACTACATTGCCCAGATGCAGCCCCGCCTGCCCGAGCTCTTCGGTACCCTGCCCAAGGCCAGGCTCGAAGTCGTCGCCATGCCCGACTACATGGCCCCCAATCAGCCCCAGGCCTTCTACGATCAAGGCACGCCCGATGGCCGCCGTCCCGGCAACGTCGATGTCAACACCTACCACTTCGCCGACCGCTCGCTGGCCGGTGTCGAGGCCGTCGCCTACCACGAAGGCATCCCCGGCCACCACCTGCAGATCTCCATCCAACAGGAGATGACCGGACTTCCCGCCTTCCGCCAGCAGTCCTACTACACGGCGTATACCGAGGGCTGGGCGCTCTACTCGGAACGCCTGGGCAAAGAAATCGGCTTTTATCAGGACCCCTACTCCGACTACGGCCGCCTGGAAGCCGACATGTGGCGAGCAATTCGCTTAGTGGTCGACACCGGCGTCCACTCCCAGCACTGGACGCGCCAGCAGATGGTCGACTACTTCCACGACCACTCCGGCCTCGACGAGACCAACATCCAGTCCGAAGTAGACCGCTACATCGCGTGGCCCGGTCAGGCGTTGGGCTACAAGATGGGCCAGCTCAAGATCCTCGAACTCCGCGACCGCGCCAAGTCCGCCCTCGGCCCCCGGTTCGACCTCCGCGCATTCCACGACGTAATCCTTAGCTCCGGCGCGCTCCCCCTCGACGTCCTCGATACCCAGGTCAACACCTGGATCGCCGCGCAGAAGACCACCCCATAACGAACGCTTGTCATTCTGAGCGCAGCGAAGAATCCCCGCATTTTGCCGGGTGCCCCATCCATCGCGTCTTTGTCTCATGCGATGGGTGGGAGTCCACCCTCCCCCCGGGCCGTTCTGCTATTTCTTGGCGAACGACCGCACCAGGATCACCAGGTTCCACACGTCGTCCTTCTTCACGCGATCGCCCTCGGCCGGCATCTTGCCCTTGCCGTCGTGGATCAGCGTGTAGAGTTCACCGTCCGACATGCCTTGCAGCGTCGCCGGATCGCGCAGGTCCTTGAGCGTAAGCCCCATATCTCCGACTAGGTCTCCCTTGCCGTTGCCGTTCTCTCCGTGGCACATGGCGCAATCGATGCTGTACGTTTGCTTGGCGTGGGTCTGCGACTCGGGCGTGGGTTTTACCGGATTGTTCTGCGGCACCGCGGCGGCCGGGGGCGCAGTCGATGCGGGTGGCGCAGCCTCGGCGGGTGGCGCAGCCGCTGCGGGAGACGATGCCTGGGCAGCCGGTGCGGCCGGTGCAGGAGATGGTGCCGGGTCCTTCGGCAGAAGGGAAAGAAATAGAAGCGGCGGAAGAACGAACAAAAGCTTCAGCATTGCATACCTCCACAAAATCAGCCGAAACCATTACCAACAGAATCCTATGCCTCATGCGCGCCGATTGGAATCCCCCGATGCGCGCGGACGAGGTTTCCCAACGCATTTGTACCGTTTCGGCATCTCCGCTTTCTTCGCGCCTGCGTTCTGCGCCCGGATTGTCACCGCAATTCCCCTGCGCCCGCAATGCCGACTCTGGTAGCCTGATTCAATGAGCGCTGACACATACGAAATCCCCGTTCCCGCCTCTGGTCTCCCCAATCTGCGCGTCGCCATCCTGGGCGCGGGCAAGATGGGCGGCATTCTGTTGCAGGCCTTCCTCAAGAACAACCTCCTGCTCCCCGATCAATTGCTCGCGACTGTCCAGCATCCCGACCGCGCGCTGGCGCTCTCGGCGCAGTTTGCCGTCAACGTCGGCACCGACAACCTCGCCGCCGCCCGCCAGGCAGACGTCATCCTGCTCGGCGTCAAGCCCATGCAGGTCCCCGCCCTCATCACCGAAATTCTCCCCGCGCTGAATCCCTCCAAGCTCGTGCTCTCCTTTGCCGCATCGGTCAAGACGCGCGCCATCGAGGACGCCGCCGGCTGCGATCTGGCCGTCATCCGCGCCATGCCCAACACGCCCGCGCTGCTCTCGGCCGGCGCCACCGCGCTCTGCTCCGGCCGCTTCGTTACTCCCGAGCAGATCGCCCTCGCTCAGCGCATCTTCTCTACCGTGGGCCGCACCGTGGTCGTCGAGGAGAAGCACATGGACGCGGTCACCGGCCTCTCCGGCTCCGGCCCCGCATTCCTCTACATCATCATCGAGGCGCTCGCCGAAGCAGGCGTCAACGTCGGCCTGCCGCGCGATGTAGCCACCATGCTCGCCGCGCAGACGGCCTACGGCTCCGCCCGCATGGTGCTCGAAACCGGTTACCACCCAGCCCTGCTCAAGGACGCCGTAACCACCCCCGCCGGAACCACCGTCGACGGCATCCTCGCACTCGAAGAGGGCGGCCTTCGCGCCACTCTCATCAAGGCCGTCAAACGGGCCACCGAACGCGCCCGCGAACTCGCCGCCGGCTGATGCTGCGATTGCCTTGAAGGGGCGGGACTTTAGTCCCGCCGTAAGCGGCATATCTTCAATGTGGCTTTAGCCGCTGAGGGAATCTTCACGAGCCGAATCTGTGCGTGCGAATATAGTATTGGTTCCGTGGCACGACTCTCGATCGAGCCTGCCGGATGATTTGCAACACGGGACGGAAGGAGTCAAGGTCCATCATGAAGTTGCTGTCGAAAATTGTTCTGCTCGCAACTTGTTTTTCCCTGGCGCCATCCATCGCCATCGCGCAGCAGAGGGTCCACGCTCTCTCCGGAACGGTCACCGCGATCGATCCCAAGATTCAAATGACGGAGATCGACACCGACGACGGCTCCTCGGGGCACTTCCAATGGATTACCAAGGCCATCGGCCCCATCGACTTCGACAAGAGTGCCAGCGCCGATGCAATCGCCGCGGACAAATTCACCATCCTTCAGACCCACGTCATCGTCTTCTACTGCGGCGAAGAGGAAGTGCGCACCCTTGTCGCCTTGCGCGACCTCGGTGCCGGCCCGCTCGCCAACCGTACCGGGACTGTCGTCAAACTCGACCGGCACGAGCATCTGCTGACCATCAAGAACAGCAAGGGCGGCGAAGAGAGCTTCCACCTCGACCCCAGGACGGTCGCCGACACGGAGGTCGGAGTGGCAACAAATTTCAAGTTCGATCTGAGCAAGGGAACTCAGGTGCGAGTGCTGGCCACGCAGGCGAACGGTAGCCAGACAGCGCTGCTGATCACGCCGGATTTCTAAGCTGAAAGCGGCGTGCGCATCGCCCAGCGCCGCACTGCCGCCGAGTCGCCGCATGGAAACGACCATGTCCTCAGCCTCCGTCAATCCGGCCCTTCGCAATCCCAGCCGCATCGCGCGCTTCGCCTGGTTCACCGTCTTCTATAACGTCCTCGTCATCGTCTGGGGAGCGCTGGTGCGCGCCAGCGGTTCGGGCGCGGGCTGCGGCAACCACTGGCCGCTGTGCAACGGCCAGATCGTCCCCGTCTCGCCCGGCTTCCACACCGTCATCGAGTTCACCCACCGCATGATGGTCGGCGGCTCAACGTTTCTGGTCTTCGCGCTTCTGGTCTGGACCTTCCGCGCCACCGTCAAAGGCGACGCCGCGCGCGCGCTCGCCGTCGCCTCAACCCTCCTTCTGTTGAACGAGGCATTTCTCGGCGCGCTTCTGGTCAAGCTGAACTACGTCACCGTCAACCAGTCCACCGGACGCATGGTTCTGCTCTCCATCCACCTCGGCAACACGCTGCTTCTGGTGGCCGCCCTCACCCTGACCGCGCGCTTCCTCTCCACCGGCCAGCGCTGGTCCGATCTTCCGCTGACGCGCCGCATGGTCGGAATGATCGAGGGCCTGGTCACAACCATCCTCGTCGGCATCACCGGCTCCATCGCCGCGCTGGGAGACACGCTCTTCCCCGCCTCCTCGCTGCACGCCTCCATCGCGCAGGACTTCGCCGCCGGCTCGCCGTGGTTGCTGCGCCTGCGCATCGTTCATCCCATCCTTGCGCTCGTCGCGGCCCTCTTCGCGCTCTGGCTTGCCGCCCTCGCGCGCAGGAAGCGATCAAGCCACGCCGGCTCGAACGCCTCCGATTCAGACAAATTCAACCAGACCGCGATTCGCGCTCAGCAAGCAGGCCTTGCGCGCCTGGCAAACCTGCTCCTTATCCTGCTTGTCCTTCAGTTCGCCCTGGGCATCATGGACGTCCTTCTGCTCGCGCCCGCATGGTTGCAGCTTCTCCACCTTCTCGGCGCCGATCTCTTCTGGATCGCCCTCGTCCAGCTCGCCGCCGAGACCCTCTGGCCAGCCGAAGCACCCTCTGCCAGAAAAACTTAATCGTCAATGCAGGTTCCTCGGCAGGGTACGCGTTTACGCGTGCCGATGGGTGCACTCATTCATATTTAAAGCATGCACTCCCTTAACCGATTCGCATCAGCAGGTCCTTGCGATCGACGAGAGCTACCGCGAATCCGGCTTGCCCGCGACCTTGTCCCCAACCTTCTCCGTACCGCGCGCCGTCTTGTGATACGCCTTCTTCGTGCCTCGCTTCGTCGTGTGGTAGACCTTCCTGCTCGTCTTGGCGGTTGCGTGCCCCGTGTCGACCGCCGCTGCCTTGGTGTCGTGACCGGCGTCTTTCATGTCCTGCCCCGCGCTCTGGCCCAGCGCCACGCCGCATCCCAGCCCGAGGCCAAGCCCCGCGGCAAGCAAAATCCGTGCCATCTCAATCTTCTTCATCGCTCGTCCCTCCGCCTCGTTTCACGCAGGCTCTACAGCAGTAGATTCCCCATCTTCCCCGCGAGATGTACGGGCCGCACAAATCCCTTCACACCGTCAAATGACAACTTCGTGTAGAAGTGCGTATATTTCTTTAAGTCTGAAAAAACGATCTTCCGACCCGCCCAGCCGATTGAAGCCTCCACGCTTCGCCGGCAGAATGGAAGCTGAACCCGATGCACGCTGCCCCGATCCCCGCCATCCTGCTGCTCGCCGCCACGCATTTGATCCGCCTCGCGCCGATCGACATCGCCATCCTTCTCTTCTACTTCGTGATGGTCATCTTCATCGGCTTTTATGTGAAGGGATCGACCAACACCAGCGAGCAGTTCTTCCTCGCCGGCCGCGAGATGACCGCCTGGGTCGCCGGACTCAGCTTCGTCTCCGCCAACCTCGGCGCGCTCGAACTGATGGGCTGGGCCGGCTCGGCCTACCAGTACGGAATCCTCGCCACCCACTGGTACTGGATCGGCGCCATCCCCGCCATGCTCTTTCTCAGCATCGTGATGATGCCCTTCTACTACATCTCCAAGACCCACTCCGTCCCCGGCTACCTGCAGTTGCGCTTCGGCGAGCGAGCGCGCGGCCTCTCCTGCGTCTGTTTCGCATTCATGACCCTCCTCATGGCCGGCGTCGACATGTATGCCATGGCCGTCGTCATGCGGGTCGTCCTCGGCTGGAACATCAACTTCTCCATGTGGGTCAGCGCCATCACCGTCGCCATCTACGTCATGCTGGGCGGCCTGCGCTCGGCCATCATCAACGAGGTGCTGCAGTTCGTCCTCATCTGGGCGGGCGCCATGCTCATCCCCATCCTCGGACTCATCGAGGCCGGAGGATGGCACAAACTCATGGCCCAGATCACCCAGCGCATGGGATCCCAGTACACCCACCTCTGGTCCACCACCGGCAGCTTCGCCGCCAACCCCATGGGAGTCCACTGGACAGGACTCGTCTTCGGCCTCGGCTTCGTCATCAGCTTCGGCTACTGGACCACCGACTTCCTCGTCGTGCAGCGCGTCCTCTCCGCCAACAGTCTGCGTTCCGCGCGCATGGCGCCCATCATCGGCTCGGCCTTCAAGATGTTCGTTCCCTTCTTCGTCATCCTCCCCGGACTGCTCGCGCTGGTGCTGCTCAAGGACCCCTCCGGCCATCTCATGCAGCTCTACCCCGACGGCAGCCCTCAGGTCCTCCATCAAGGCGCGCACAGCTTTAACGAAGTCCTTCCACTGATGATGGTGCGTTACCTCGGTCCCGGCCTGCTCGGACTCGGCATCACCGCTCTCATCGCCGGCTTCATGTCCGGCATGGCGGGCAACGTCAGCGCCTTCTCCACCGTCTGGACCTACGACATCTACCGCGCCTACATCAAAAAGAAGGCCGCCGACGCGCACTATGTCCTCATGGGCCGCTGGTCCACCATCGTCGGCATGGCGATCGCAATCGGCACCGCGTACCTGGTGAGGCACTCGGACAGCATCATGGACTATGTGCAGCAGCTCTTCAGCTTCTTCATCGCCCCGCTCTTCGGCACCGTCATCCTCGGCATGTTGTGGAAGCGCGCCACCAAGTCCGGCGGCTTCTGGGGACTGCTCACCGGGACCCTCGCCTCCGTCGCCATGTGGGAGATGGTGCGCCTCAACAAGGCCAACATCCGCTTCATGATCCTGCAGCCCCATGCCTCGGCCGACACCATCCTGCGCGTCCAGGCCATGGCCGCCAACCTCTACCGCGCGGCCTGGGCATGGGTCATCTGCGTCGCCGTCACCGTCGTCGTCAGCTACTGCACCAAGCCCACGCCGGAGGCGCAGCTCAACGGCCTGGTCTACGGATGCACCGTCCTCCCATCCGACGGCGCCACCAAACTCTACGAGAAACCCATCTTCTGGGCCATCGTCGTCGTCACCGTCCTCTTCATCCTCAACCTCTGGCTCTGGTAGCTAACATTCGAACTTTGTCATTCTGAGCGCAGCGAAGAATCCCCGCATTTCGTCTTTGCTTGTTCTCGCACCACGCACCCAAGGAGCACCCCCAATGACCACCACCCCTCCCGTCGATCCCAGTACCGAGAAGAAGTTCTCCATCTGGTTTTTTGTTGGCGTCCTCGTGCTCGCCTGTGGCGCCGTCATCCTGGCCCAGGGCATCTACGAGTTCTGGCATCCCGGTACCACCGTCCTCGCCAACCTCCATCCCGCCTTCTGGTGGGGCCTCCTCATGACCGCCTTCGGCCTCTTCTACACCATCCACTTCCGCCCCGGCAAAGGCTAACGATGTAAAATCATCTTCAGACGCGACCCGCAACAACAGGTCCCCGCAACAGCAGATCAAGGAGCATCAAGCAATGTCCAAGCAAATGACCATGGGAGTCCTCGTAGGCAACCGCGGATTCTTCCCCTCGCACCTCGCCACCACCGGTCGCGTCGAAATCATCGCCGCGCTCGAAGCCGCCGGCATCAAGCCCATCGTGCTCACGCCTGAAGTCACTGCCCACGGCGCGGTCGAGACCTACGAAGACGCCAAGAAGTGCGCCGCCCTCTTCAAGTCCCACGCCGCCGCCATCGACGGCCTCATCATCACCCTGCCCAACTTCGGCGAGGAGCGTGGCCTGGCCGACGCCATCCGTCTGGCCGATCTGCGCGTCCCCGTCCTCATCCAGGCCACGCCAGACGTGCCCGCCAAGATGTCCATCGCCCATCGCCGCGACAGCTTCTGCGGCAAGATGTCCATCAGCAACAACCTCAAGCAGTACGGCATCCCCTTCTCGTTGACCACGCTGCACACCGAGGCCCCCGACTCCGCCGAGTTCAAGGCCGACCTCGCATGGTTCGCCGCCGTCTGCCGCGTCGTTCGCGGCCTCAAGAACCTGCGCATCGGCGCCATCGGCGCGCGCCCCACCGCATTCAACACCGTGCGCTACTCGGAGAAATTGCTGGAGCGCAGCGGCATCACCGTCGAGACACTCGACCTCAGCGAAGTCCTCGGTCGCATCGGCCATATGAAGGACAACGACGACGCAGCGCAACTCAAGCTCGCCGCCATCAAGAAGTACATCCCCGTCGGCGAAACGCCCGAACTCGCCCTGCTCAAGATGGCCAAGCTCGGCGCGGTCATCGACGCATGGATGAAGGCCAACGCGCTCGACATCTCCGCCGTGCAGTGTTGGACCAGCATCGAGGAGTATCTCGGCATCGTCCCCTGCACCGTCATGTCCATGATGAGCGAGAACCTCCTCGCCTCGGCCTGCGAGGTCGATGTTCTGGGTACGCTCTCCATGCACGCCCTCGCGCTGGCCAGCGAGACGCCCTCCGCCATCCTCGACTGGAACAACAACTACGGCGACAACCCCGACAAGGCCGTCTGCTTCCACTGCTCCAACCTTCCCAAGCACTTCTTCAACAAGGGCGTGAAGATGGACTATCAGCTCATCATCGCGGGCACGGTCGGCAAGGCCAACACCCACGGCACCCTCGACGGCAAGGTCAAGGCCGGCCCCATGAGCTTCGCCCGCTTCTCCACCGACGACTTCACCGGCCAGATCAAGGGCTACGTCGGCCAGGGAGCATTCACCGACGACCCGCTCTCGACCTTCGGCGGCGTGGGCGTCGTCGAGATCCCCAACATGCAGCAGCTCCTCCGCTACATCTGCGAGAACGGCTTCGAGCACCACGTCGCCGCCAGCTTCTCCACCACCGCCGCCGCCGTCCACGAGGCCGCCACTAAGTACCTCAACTGGTCCACCCACTGGCACAAATAGCGCGCACCATCAAACGAACAACGGCCCCAGCCTTGCATCCAATCGCAAGGCTGGGGCCTTCGTATTTCACAACATCTTCATGAGTCGTCATTCTGGCGAAGCCAGAATCTCTGTATTGGTCCTTGTCCCTGCTGTTGCCTGTTCTTGTTTGTCATTCTGAGCGAAGCGAAGAATCCCCGCATTTCGTCCGAATCGAAACTAGGTACCCAACTATCCTTTTCGCCCGCGCGCAACAGGTGTGACGGAAATCACAGTATCGCACCCACCCGCGAGACTATCGTTTGTCCTCTTGGAGCCAAGCGGAGCAGCATGTGCCCATCGACATGCCGCCGCCACCACGGGGCGGCATGGTATTGTTTGGGCATTCGCCGCAGCCAGCCCATCCCGCGTTGCAAAATCCCCCAGACTCCGCCATACTTAGGTGTTGGGTCGTGTGAGTTTGGGTCCCGCCTGCTTCTCAGGTTGCCCCTGCCTTGAACCGCAGGCCGCTCGATTTCATCTCTTCGCCCAATCAAATCGTTGTTGTTTTTGAGAGGATTCCCCTAGTGTTGATGATCCGTCTGGCGCGTGTTGGCGCCCCCAAGCAGCCCCACTACCGCGTCGTTGTCATCGAGAAGGATCGCGCCCGCAACGGCCGTTCCGTTGAGGTCGTGGGCACTTACAACCCGCGCACCACCCCCGCCTCGCTCACCCTCAAGCGCGACCGCATCGACTACTGGGTCGGCAATGGCGCCCTGCTCTCGGACCGCGTCGCAAAGCTCTATGCCGTGCCCATCCCCGCACCTGCCGCTGAGCCCGTCGCCGCACCCGTACCCGCACCTGCCGCTGAGCCGGTCGCTGAGCCAATCGCCCCGTCAATCGCGGCTCTGGACGCCGAGCCTGCCCCCGCCGCCTAGTTACTAGTTAGTTATCTAGTAACCAGTTTCCAGTGCCAAAAGATGTCGCCAACGACAGTTCTTCTCATCTGTTTTCCGCATTTTTCACGTAGACTTTTCGCATGGCCGCTTCCAACCAGGCGGTCTGCGTGTCACGCTTGAACTCTCTCCACAACGCGGCACGGGTCTGTACCGGATGTTGTGCTTCATCCTCAGAAGACCTCACCAAGATTGAGGCAATAGGCTGAATCGAACCGGCGCAGCATGTCTCCCAAGAGGTGTCTGTGATGAACGAAGCTCTGCCCGAAGCAAACGACCAATCGACCGACAGGATGCGGCAACTCATCCTGGAGATCGTACAGGCGTTGGTCGACCAACCCGACGGGGTCTCCGTCGAACTGATCGACGACCGCGATGCCACCATCCTGCAAGTCCGCGTCGCGCCCCAGGACATCGGCAAGGTGATCGGCAAACAGGGCCGCACGGCGCGTTCCCTGCGCACCATCCTCGGCGCCGCCAGCATGAAGCTGCACCACCGCTTCTCGCTCGACATCATTGAGGTCGACGACGAGGACGATGACGACGACCCTGAGGATGTCCCGCAGTCGGACGCAATCTGACCCAGCCGTCCGGCACAGCCTTTCTCCGTCGCGAACGGTACGCCGCAAGGTAACATGGTTCCCATGGATTCCGCCGCGAAATGGATCGTGCTGGCCCGCATCCTCCGGCCCCAGGGGCGTAGCGGAGAGGTCCTCGCCGACCTCTTCACCGACTTCCCCGATCGCTTCCTCCAGCAGCCCCGCGTCTGGCTCGCCCCGCAGGGCTTCAGTGATTCCCCCGCCCGGCAGGTCGCTCTTGATCCAGCATCAACCGGTCCGCCCGGCGCGGACAATTGCGCCGCCCAACCACCCCTCGAAGACAAACTCCCAACCAGCCCACTCCAGATCGCCGAGGTCGCATCCTTCTGGCTTCCCGTCGGCCGCAACGCAGGCCGCATTGTCCTCCGCTTCGCCGGGTTCGACTCGATCGAGCAGGCCGAGCAGCTCGCAGGCTTTGAAGTCCTCGTCCCTCTCGCCGAGCGCACGCCCCTGGCGGACGGCGCAGCCTACATCTCCGACCTCGTCGGCTGCACCGTCTACGACCGCGACCGTCCCCTCGGCACCGTCGCCGCCGTCGACTTCCCCACCACCCCAGACGGCACGCGCCGCCTCGAAGACGCCGCCCCGCTGCTCGTCCTCGCCACCCCCTCCGGCGACGAGCTCCTCATCCCCTTCGCCCGCGCCTTCCTCGTCGCGCTCGACCCCGCCGCAAAGTCCATCCGCATGGCCCTCCCCGAAGGCCTCGCCGAACTCAACCTCCAACCCAAGCGCGAGCCAAACCTTGAGCCCATCCGCTCCCCCGAAAAATGACCATGCGCTTCGACATCCTCACCATCTTCCCCAACTTCTTCTCCGGCCCGCTCGATCACGGCGTCCTCAGCCGGGCCATTGCCACCGGCACGGTCCAGGTCGCAACCCACGACCTCCGCGCCTTCACCCACGACCGCCATCGAACCGTGGACGACCGTCCCTTCGGCGGCGGAGAGGGCATGGTCCTCAAGCCCCAGCCCATCTTCGAGTGCATCGAGTCGCTGGGAGCGGCGTCCAACCCAAACGATATTATTAAATCAGCCGATAATAATCCTTTATATCAATTAGATGGAAGTTATACTAAAAGTAATAAACCAATAGATTGGATCGCCCCCAAGTCCACACGTGACCTCGCCCGCCAGTCCGTAATCCTGCTCTCCGCGCAGGGTCGTCCCTTCACCCAGTCCACCGCGCACCGACTCGCCACCCTCGACCGCGTCGCGCTCATCTGCGGCCGCTACGAGGGCGTCGACGAGCGTGTCTCCGACCTCCTCGCCGACCAGGAGCTCTCCATCGGCGACTACGTCCTCAGTGGTGGAGAGCTGGCCGCCGCCGTCGTCATCGACGCAGTCGTCCGTCTCCTGCCCGGCGTCCTCGGCCACGCCGACTCCAGCCGCTACGAGAGCTTTGGCGTCGCCGACCTACTCCCCGGCGACCCCGCCGACGGCAAGACCCCCGACGGCGTTCCCCGCTCCACCCACGGTGCCGGTGGAATTTTGGATTACCCCCAGTACACCCGTCCCGCCGACTTCCGCGGCACCTCCATCCCCGAGGTCCTCGCCGCGGGCGACCACGCCTCCATCCGCCGCTGGCGCCGCCAGATGGCCCTCGCCAAGACCCTCCGCAACCGCCCCGACCTCCTCGCCCGCGCCCCCCTCACCCCCGAGGACCGCGAGGTCCTGGCAAGCCTGGGCCACAAATTCCTTTGAACGCCCAGCCCTCGCAGGCGTCATAGCTTCGGGCTGAGCTACCGACCGGTCTGAGGCAGTTTGAAGTCGACGCCCGCCTCGTGATTCGCCTTCTCCGTGGCCGCAAGATCGAGGTCCGCCACCGGAATCTCGCGGTGGTGCGCGTCCGTCACATAGACAGCGGTGCGGGTCAGGATGTAGTTGTGAATCTGCTCCGAGGGGCGCCCATCCTTGAAGACAAGCGTCACGGCATCCGAGTCGTACAGCGTCGGCTCCACGGTCGATGGTTGCGCGGGCTCTTCCTGAACCGGCTGGTCCTGCGCCGCTAGCGGATCGTTGTAGCTCTGGGCATCCGCGCCCGAAGCGTCTGCGGAGTTGTCGTTTGCGGAGTCATCGTAGTAGGCGCTGCCATCGGGATACCACGGGCCCCCGTAGTTCAGCCATCCGTACTGCAGCGGCCCCGGATAGAGATACGGGATGCCGGCTCGACGCCCCGCGCGTGGGCCGACTCGACCACGATTGTCGACGGTCGGATGCCCACTTCTGACTTCGGAACCGACATAGTTTGCGGCAGCAGCGCCTCTACCAGGAGCAAGCACCCGCGCCACTGGCCTGTTTCGCTGCACAGCAGAAGCGCCCGCATAGCGAGAGCGGCCTGCCTGAAAGCTCCCGCCGCGTGCGGCAAAGGTTGCATGGCCTGAGAACCCGCCACGGCCCCCCGCAAAACCCCCGCCACGACCGCCCGCAAAACCTCCGCCACGACCGCCCCCACGTTGCGCGCAGACAGGAGCGGCAACAGCGATGAGGAACAGCGCAACTGCAAAGAACCGCCTCATGGACGTATTCTACGCCTGTTCTGTTCTCTGATTGTCATTCCGCAGCGGAGCCCATTTGTTTGTCATTCCGCAGCGTAGCGTGCTTGTCATTCCGCAGCGTATTTTGTTTGTCATTCCGCAGCGCAGCGGAGGAATCTGCTTTTGCCGTTTCCCTACGCAGAGAATCCCTGCATCCCTATTACTGCGCTCCCGCGTACCCCCGCTCCCGCATCCACTTGATCAGCAGCTCCGGCCACACGCTCAACTGCGCATTCCCCACTCCCAGCCCCGACCCATGTCCCCCGTGCTGGAACAGGTGCATCTCCGCCGGGACCCCTGCCTTCACCAGCGCCTCATAGAACATCACGCTATTCATCACCGGAACCGTTCGGTCGTCGGTCGTCGCAAACAGGAACACCGGCGGCGTCTGCGCGGTCACATGCAGCTCCGCCGACATCGCATCGATCTCCGCCTGGGTCGGCGTGTTGCCCAGCAGGTACAGCTTCGATCCGTGGTGGACATACGGTTCCTCCATCGTAATCACCGGATAAGCCAGAACCAGAAAGTCCGGCCTGCTGCTCCCCCGCTCCACCGCATCCGCCGCCGCCGCGTTTCCCGCATCGAACTGCGTCCCTGCCGTCGCCGTCAGGTGTCCGCCAGCCGAAAATCCCCACATCCCAATGTGGTCCGCCGCCACGCCATACTCCGCCGCATGGGCCCGCACCATGCGGATCGCCCGCTGCGCGTCCTCCAACTCCACCGGGTTGTGATACTTCATCCCCAGGCGGTACTTCAGCACGAACGCCGCCACCCCATGCGCGTTCAGCCACGCCGCCACATCCGATCCCTCCCACACCATCGCCAGGTACACATACCCGCCGCCCGGCGCAATCACCACCGCCGTCCGCGTCGGGTTCGTCGCCGGAAGATACGCCGTGATCGACGGCTTGTCCTCATCCGCCGTGCCCATCGCGCCCGGTGCGCCCTCCGGCCACAGCAACATCGCCGCCGGAGCACTCGCCGGCATCACCGCCGCTGTGCCCCGCTGCGCAGGCGCACCCTGCCCTGCCGTATTCTGCCCCGGCTGCACCGCCGCCTCCGCCAGCCCCATCGCCCCACTCATCAAAATCACAAACCCAATCGCAACCATAGCCAGAAATCCACTCCGCCGCATCTTCCCTCCCCTTCAAACTCCGTGCTCCATCCTACCCGCATCCGCCAATGCGCGTCATTCTGACCCTGAGCTTGTCGAAGGGTCAGAATCTCTGTAGTTGTCTTTCGGATGAATAAACAACCGCATTCACGGTGCCGGGTGCCCCATCCTTCGCGTTCTTTGCGAAGGGTGGGAAGCAATCCCCTACTGCGACACCGGCGCAAAGCACCGCACAAAACTCGCCCCCGCCTCACTCCGCACCACCACCTCGCCCGTATCAGCCGGAACCAACACCGCACGCCCCATCGGCAGCTCCACATCCTCGCATCCCTCGCACACAACAGTAGCCAACCCGATCAGCCCCACCACGCATCCCGCCCCATCCGCCGGCACAATCACCTCGTCCCCCGCCGCCACATCGTACCGGTCCACCACAAAATACTTCTGCTCGATCAGCCGCACGAACCCATCCATCGCCTGCGGCCGCACCTTGCCTGCCGCTGTCCGCATCTTCATCGCGCGCAGCCCCTGCTTCAGGTGCAGCTCCCGCCCCCGCCCGTAGTCGTACAGCCGGAACGTCGCATCGCTGGTCTGCTGCGTCTCCAGCAACACCACTCCCGGCCCGATCGCATGCACCGTCCCCGCGTCCACAAATACCATCTCCCCTGCCTCGACCGGAACCCACTCCAGCAGCTCCTCCAGCGTTCCCGCCCCAATCGCCGCCCGCACCGCCTCCGCCGTCACGCCCGCGCCGAGCCCCAGCGCAATCGTCGCTCCCGCCTCGGCCTCCAGAACGTACCAGCACTCCGTCTTGCCTCGCGGCTGCCCCATCGCCCGCGCCATCGCGTCGTCCGGATGCACCTGCACCGACAGCTTCTCACTGGGGAACAGCAGCTTCACCAGCAGAGGAAACTCCGCGTCCCCGTCTTTATGGAGAAAGTCTTTCTTGAGATCGTCTTTCCCGAGCAAGTCTTTCCCGCCCGCGCCCACCAGCCGCTCGCCTTCCTCCGCCGCAACCTGCTGTAGTGTCCGCCCTGCCAGCGCGCCCGTCTCCACCACGCACTTCGGCCCGGTAAGCCACGCCTCACCCACCGGCTCCTTCGTCCCAGTCTCGCTGTACCACGGCCGCAGATCGAGCCTTCCCCACGGCCGCTCGCTGAACCACGGCGCCAGCCGGAACGGCCCCAGTCCGGCCCTCTTCAATCCCTCACTCTCCATCCATCGCCTCAGTCGTCGTCCTCGTCCTTCTTCGCCTTCTTCTGTTTCCCAAAACGTGATCCCGTCAACTGCGCCGGAACCGCTTCATCCCCCATCGCGTCCCGCCACAAGATTACATTCAGTTTGCTCGCATCCGCCCGGTCCGCGTGCGTGAAGTCCATCTTCGCCGACTCCTTCGCTCCCGGTGCAGTCTTCGCATTCGCCGTGTAGATCAACCCATTCTCGCGGTTCGCGTAGTCCGCCGCAAACGGTCTCTGATCGCCCGGCCCGGTAAACATCGACCTCATCAGCGGAGCCAGCGCATCGTTGTTGTTCATCGGCGGCAGCCCCAGCAGCGCCTCCATCGTGCGCACCACGCTCACCGTCGTGTAAAAGTTGCTGTCCACAAACGCACCGCCATCCGCCGCGCGCGGCGAGTATTTGCTCACCACGAGTGCCAGACTGCGATGCGCGTCCACGTGGTCCGCCCCGTTCTGCGCGTCGTCCTCCAGAATAAAGATCGCCGTATCGTCCCAGTACGCCGAGTGCGACACCGCATCCACCACCCGTCCCACCGCCAGATCGTTGTCCGCCACCGAAGACTTCGGCGTCGGGCCGCCCGCCACCGTTCCCGCCGTGTGGTCGTCCGGCAACCGCAGCGTAATGTAGTTCGGCATGGTGTCCTTGCCCGCCGCGCGCTCCGCCACCCATCCCGCGAAGTGTCGCAGAAAGACCTCCGCCCTTATCTGGTCCGGAACCCTCAGGTTGAAGTCCGGCGACTCCACCGCAAAGTGCCCCACCAACTCCGGCTTGGTCGCCACATTCGCAACCAGCAGCGGAATCGCCCACCCCCACCGGTTCACTCCGCCGCCCCACTCCGCCGGAATCTCCTCGCCCGGCTGCACCGCTCCCCGCGCGCACTTCGACCCCTCCAACAGCGGCCCCTCCTGCGAGCTCCCGCTCTTCTTCGCCCCGCAGAAGGTCGAAGAGATGTACTCCCCGAAGTTGTAATGCGTCCTTCCATGCGCCTCCGCATTGCCCCACACATACCCGCTCTTTGGCTCAACCACGTCGGGAATCTTCTGCAGCAGCGGGTACCCGTTCGACACTACCCCCTCGTAGTCGTATGTCCGCTGCCCATTGCGATAATCCTGCTGCCACGTCTTCTCCAGGTAGTCCGTCCCAATCGCCGCATTCGACCACACATGCCCGTCCCCAGACACCTCGCCCGAATCGAAAAAATTGTCCAGCACGCCGAACTGCAACGCCAACTCATGCTGGTTCGGCGTAACGCTCGCGCCGTACATCGCCAGCCCCGCATCGCCGTTCCCCACCGGCATCCCATTCTCTTTCAAATCGCCAAAAACCTGATCGTAAGTCCGGTTCTCCTTGATGATGTAGATCACATGCTTGATCGGCCCCGCCGCTGCTTGCTTGTCATCCCGTAGCGCCTCTTGTTTGTCATTCCGTAGCGCAGCGGAGGAATCTGCTTTTGAAATGCCCGGCGCGAATTGTATCTTCTCCTCCGTCGCCTTCATCCGGTTCGACTGCATCACCTCCGCCGTAGCCGCCTTCAAATCCACCGCACTCAGATCGACCGCCGCCAGCGACCCATACAGCAGCGTCGCAATATAAGTGAACTCCCGCTTCCCCTTCGCACTCGCCACTCCCTCAACCTGTCTCTGCGCAAAGTCATTCGGCCCCGTCCCTCGTCCCTTCGCTGTCGCAATGTAAAGTTTTACGCTCTTCCCTGTTCCCTGCTCTCCCACCGCCAGCGACATCGGCATCCACTCCGTCGGGATGAACCCCACCGGCTCCACCATCCCCTGCTTCGCCGCCTTCTCCGTCAGCTTCCGCGTGTCGATCACCGCAACCGCATCCGACCCCATATTCGCTACATACAGCCGTCCGCCGTCCGCGCTCAACGCCAGAGCCACCGGCTCCGCCCCAAAGTAGCTCTGCCCCGGCAGCCGCGTATCGAAGTACCCCTTCACCGCAAATCGCGATGAGCTGGGTGACTTCACTGAACTGGGTGACTTCACTGAACTGGGTGACTTCACTGAATTGGGTGCCCCATCCATCGCAGTCTCACCGCGATGGGTGGGATTGCCGCCACTAATATCGATCGCCGCCACCGCGTCCCGATTCGCCAGCGCCACATACAGCGTCTTCCCGTCCGGCGAAATCTCCAGCGCGCACGGATGCGTCCCCGGCTTCACCGGATCGCTCGGCTTCAGCAACGCCAGCCTCCGCCCCACCGTCCCATTCACCAGATCGAGCTCCACCACCTCGCTCGCATTCCACAGCGCAACAAACCCGCGCGTTCCGTCCTTCGACACCGCCACCGCCACCGGATAAGTGCTCGGCACCGCATCGCTCTCCGAAAGATCGAACCGCTTCTCCACCCATCCCATCGCCGCATTCATCAACAGCACATCATCAGAGAGATTGTCCGCCACCAACAACTGCTGTTCGATAGCCGTATACCTGAGTCCAAGCTCTCCAATACGCTTATCAACACGTTCCACCACCGCAATCGCCGCCGGATACGGCACTCCCATCGCCCCATCCGCCCCGCCAATCAGCTTCGTCCTCCGCGTCCCCGCCAGCTTCTGCAGCCCAATCGGGATCATCCTCTCCGGCGTAATCTTCCCCGCATCGAACCCATACACCGCAATCCCATTCCCCACATCCCCTGTCGCGCTCCCCGTCGGGTCCGTCAGCGATGCCATGCTTGCGTACAAATGTTTTCCATCCCCACTGAACGCCAGACCCGAGTACAGCGTCTGCTTGCCCGTCGTTGCTGTCCGCTCGTCGGGAAAATCCGTCACAACTCCCGTCCGCGTATCCATCACCGCCAGCGATTGCTCGTACTTCGACTCGAACGTCCCATACCCCGCGTTCACCGTCACCACATACCGCCCGTCCGGCGACACCGCCATCGACACCGGCAGCGAGTTCACCCGCTGCGGACTCCCCCGCACAGCTCCAAGCTGCTTGCTCGACGGCAGATCGATCACCGCACTCGTTCCCTGCCCGTGCGCCCCCACCCCACTCAAAGCCGCCATCAATACCACGCTCAACCCAACCCGCGCACCACTCCACACTCCGCGACTCCGCATCGTCTTGTCCCTCAAATTCCTCACCCACTCACCCTATCAAATCCCTCTTGCGCTTCCATTACAAAACTCTTACACCCCGCGCGAACCGCGCCCTGCTAGCGTCGAATCTAACAGCAAGTACGGCAACTTCAGAGGTCAATCCAGCACAATGTCTCCAGCCCTCCTCATCCCCGAATCACCCGCCGCCGAGCCACGCACGCAATCTCCCGCTCGCGCCGTCCCCGTCTCCGCGCCCGTCGCCCCCGGCAGCATCACCGCCGCCCGCCGCGGCGACGTCGCCCGCCAGATCAAGCAGGACCTCCGCATGGGCCGCGCCCACCAGCAGGGCCGCATCAACTGGATCACCACCGTCGTCATGGTTCTCTTCCACATCGGAGCCATCGCCGCCCTCTTCTGCTTCTCCTGGAAGAACCTCGCCGCCTTCGCCATCATGTACTTCTTCGCCATCAACGTCGGCATCGGCATGGCCTACCACCGCCTGCTCACCCATCGCGGCTACCGCGTTCCCCGCTGGCTCGAATACTTCTTCACCGCCTGCGGAACCACGGCCCTCGAAGGAGGCCCCATCTTCTGGGTCGCCACCCACCGCGTCCATCATCAGAACTCCGACCACGAAGGCGATCCGCACACTCCGCGCGACGGCGCCTGGTGGTCGCACGCCGGTTGGATCATCTCCGGCCGCGCCCTCCACTCTGAGACAGCCCTCCTCGGCCGCTACGCCCCCGACCTCACCCGCGACCGCGGCCACGTCTGGCTCAGCCGCTTCCACTGGCTCCCGCTCGCCCTCACCGGCATCGCGCAGCTTGTCATCGGCGCAGCTCTCGCGCCCACCGGCCACGCCCTCTACGGGGCCGTCTCCATGCTCCTCTGGGGGACCTTCCTGCGCGTCACCCTCGGCCTGCACGCCACCTGGCTGGTCAACTCCGCCACCCACCTCTTCGGCTCCCGCCGCTTCGACACCCACGACGACTCGCGCAACTCCTGGTGGGTCGCCCTCCTCACCGGCGGCGAGGGATGGCACAACAACCACCACGCCCATCCCGTCAGCGCCCGCCACGGCCTCGCCTGGTACGAGTTCGACCCCAACTACTACGGCATCTGGCTCCTCGCCAAGCTCGGCCTCGCCACAAAAGTCCAGACCGCCCACTACGACCGCGCCAACCCCAAACCCGCCGGCGTCCTCTAGCTCCGCCATCGCATCGGGTGTCCCATCCTCGCTGCGCGTTCTCATCGCGTCGACCATGGGAGTTCCTCACCTAGCCCCCAAATGGGCGTCATTCTGAGCGAAGCTCAGAATCTCCGTAGTTGTCTTTCTCGCAGTCTGTCATTCTGAGCGCAGCGAAGAATCCCCGCATTTCGCTTTTGTTTGTTCTGGCTTGTCATTCTGAGCGCAGCGAAGAATCCACGCATTTGCTTTGTCGTTGCATTTGCCTTTGCAGTTGTTTGTTCTTGCTGTCATCCTGAGCGAAGCCTCTTGCGGTCTCATCGCGAGAGGCGCAGTCGAAGGACCCCGACGAACTCCACCCCGCCACTACCGCTCGTCTTTTTCTCCCAAGAAACTCCCGCCGTTGTTTGTTCTTGCCTGTCATTCCGTAGCGCCCTCTTGCTTGTCATTCCGTAGCGCAGCGGAGGAATCTGCTTTTCAACTTACAACTTACAACCAGCAACCTGTAACTTTCTCACCCCTCCGGCAGCCCCAGCCCCCGCTCCACCACCTCGCCCGCCCTCACCAAATCCACCTCCTTCACCTCCAGCGAGTAGCAGTCCTCATCCTCCACCCTCCCCTCCGCGTTGGCCGTAATGCGATGCCACACTCCAGCCTCCGATAGCACCCGCGCCACATCCTCCGCATCATTGCGATGCCCGAACGCACCCAGCACAGCCGTCGTCCCATCGTCCACCGCCTCATCGGCCTCTTCGACCTCCTGCCCGGGAAACATCCCCATCTTCTCCCGCAGAATCTGCATCCCGCGCCGCAGATCGCGCTGCTGCACAATCACCTGTAGAGCCACCGGAGGCCCTCCATAGAACGATCCGCCCCCACCCTGTGCAGCCGCCACATCCCGCACCTCGATCTCCATCCCCTCCGCCTCCAGCAAGTCGATAGCCTCCCCCGCGGCAATCGCGTCATTGAACGTCGTCAGCACCACCGTCCCCTTCGCCAACCCCTTCGCCACAGGCTCCGGCTTCATCTCCGGCTCGCGCTGCGCACCCGTATAAAACTCCGTACCAAGATAGGCCCCAGCCCCGGCTAAACGCCCTGCCTCGGCAGCGAATCCCGACTCCGCCTCAACCTGCAATCGCCGGCTCGCCATCTCCGTGCGCAGTACACCCTGCGCCTCATCCGTCAGATCGCCGGGCCGCTCCGCCAGCCCCAACAGCTCCCCGTCCGACATCGCGCGATATAAATCCACCAGCCTCCGCATCGCTGCTCCTGGCTCCAGTTCATCTCTCATCGCCCGAGAATATCACCCGCCACTGAACTTCCCGTTACGCCTCTGCGTAGTACACTGAGCACCAACCCCGGCCCCGACGAGGTAGCCCATGATCTTCGTTGCTCTTCTCGCCCTTCTCTACTTCCTGCCCACCATCGTCGCGGCGAATCGCGGCCACGGCATCGCGCTCGTTCTCTTGCTCAATCTCTTCTTCGGATGGACGGTCATCGGCTGGTTCATCCTGCTCGTCTGGGCGCTCGTCTCCTGCCCCCCTTACCGCGTCGTCCCCGTCCCCGTCGCCTACTACTATTACCCGCCCAACCCCTGGCACCGTTGATCCTCACCACCCCAGCCCGAACCACGCCATGAACATCAACCGACGCCGCGGAGCCATCGCCCTTGCCATCACCCTCGGGGTGCTGGTTGTCGTTGGCCTGATCGTCTTCAACATCGCATGGATCATCCTCAACGAGCGCCGCCTCGCCCTGGTAGTCCTTGGCCTCATCCTCTTCGGCCTGCTCACCGCCGGCGTCGTCCTCAACACCGTCTTCCTGGTCCGCGAGGTCCGCCGCAACGAGCGGCAGGACTCCTTCCTCAACGCCGTCACCCACGAACTCAAGACCCCCATCGCCTCCATCCGCCTCTATCTCGAGACCCTCCAGCGCCACGCCGTCCCCGAGCCCCAGCGCCACGAGTTCTACAGCATCATGCTGGCCGACTCCGACCGTCTCCTCGCCACCGTCGAGCAGGTCCTCAAGGCCGGCGAACTCGGCGCCCGCCGCCCTCAGGACCGCATCCTCCTCGAGCTCGCCCCGCTGGTCGCCGACTGCATCGCCATCACTCTCCTGCGCCACCACCTCCCCGCCGAAGCCATCCAGCTCGCCCACGTCCCCGGCAACGTCCGCCTGCACGTACGCGCCGTCCCCGAGGACCTCCGCACCGCCGTCCTCAACCTCCTCGAAAACGCCGTCAAGTACTCCCCCAGCGGAGTCGAAGTCCTCTGCTCGCTCTCCATCGCCGGCTACAGCAACGTCGCCCTCGCCATCACCGACACCGGCGTCGGCCTTCCCACCGACCAGCTCAAGCGCATCTTCAAGCGCTTCTACCGCGTTCCTGGCCGCAACGCCTCGCGCATCCGCGGCACCGGCCTCGGCCTCTTCCTGGTCCGCGCCATCGCCCGCCAGCACGGTGGCAGCATCACCGCCGCCAGCCCCGGCCCCAACCTCGGCGCCACCATCACCCTCACCCTCCCCCTCGCCGATCCCGCCGCACACCAGTCCGCGCAGTAGAATCGAGGTATGAGCGAGTCCCTACTCATCGCCCTCATCGAAGACGAAGCGCACCTCGCCCAGGGTCTGCTCTTCAACCTCGCCGCCGAGGGCTACCGCACCCACCACGAATCCGACGGCGACGCCGCCCTCGCCTATCTCCTCGCCCCGCCCGAAAAGATCGCCGCCATCGTCCTCGACTGCATGTTGCCCGGCGCCGACGGCTTCCTCATCGCCCGCGCCCTGCGCGACGCCCAGTGCTTCACCCCCATCCTCATGCTCACCGCGCGCTCCCGCCCCGAAGACATCCTCGAAGGCCTCGAAGCCGGCGCCGACGACTACCTCCCCAAGCCCTTCGACCTCAACATCCTCCTCGTCCGCATCAAATCCCTCCTCCGCCGCACCATGTGGCAGTCTACCCAATCCACCGACCCCTCCACCGCCGAACTCGCACGTCGTCATTCTGACTCGCAGCGCAGCGCAGAGTCAGAATCTCCGTCGTTCGCTCCCGCCCAGGCCCAAACCACATCCCCCGCCGACACCTATTCCTTCAACCACCGCACCATCCGCTTCGACGCCCTCGAACTCATCGCCCCGCACCGCACCACCCACCTCACCGTCATGGAGGCCGACCTCCTCCGCTACCTCACCGACCGCGCCGGCCAGATCGTCTCCCGCAAAGCCCTCCTCGAAGAGGTCTGGCACATCCGCGAAGACACCGACACCCGAGCCATTGACAACTTCATCGTCCGCCTCCGCCGCTACATCGAGGACGACCCCGCCAACCCCGCCCACCTCACCACCGTCCGCGGCATCGGCTACCGCTTCCTCCCCAACCCCTGATGCAGCTTCAATACCTCCTCGTCAACCGACCATTCGGACTCAACTGACGAGAACGGCGTTTCACAGGACTAATGTTCTGAGGTCGGCTCAAACCCTTGCTTGATGAGTGCATTAGCCTGAAGGCAACAGTTGAGCTCCGCCCTCGTCGGCGGCGCTCTGTTTATTCCGACCAGATAAAGCGCGTGCCGTCGCTGTCGTCGGGCATGGGGCCGAGACTGTCGGCCCGGATATTCCTGGTCTGCGGATCGATGCGCAGGAAGCGGTTGGTGGCCAATGACATTAGCACCAGTTCGCCTGTCGGTGTTTCAATCCATTGGAAGCTCTGCGCCGTGCCGGACTTGCCGGCCCTAAGCGTCACCCCTTCATCGTTACCGACCGTGACATAGCGTCGGCCTGATCTCAGGGCGACGCGGCCCAACCGGCGGTCGACGATCTCGAACCGCGTCGGGACACCCGAAACCAGTCGCCCACGGCTGGCCGCCAGTCCGGTCGTCGCGTGAAACGACGCCAGCCGGATCGATCGGCCATAGGGAATGGGCCGCATCAGGCCGTGGGTATGCGGTTGATAGACGTCGATACTGTCGAAATCGGCAAAACCGCCCTCGGCGCCGTTCATGTTGTAGCTGAACAACCCATAGCGAACGCCCTGAAAGGTGAAGGTCTGGTAGACCAGCACGACCTCGTCGCCGATAGGGGTAAAGGTGATGCCGTCGAACGAATAGCTAAAGCGCGCCCGTTCGGTGAGAAAATTGCAGTCGGCCCGAAGCCAGATGCGCGTCCCGGTCATCTTCACCCGCACCCGCTGGTCCAGGCGCTGGTCATAAAAGATGACGTCGAGTTTGTCGGCGAGCTTTTCGACGCCCAAAGTCGCATAGGGCAGATTGAGCAGCCCCAGGCCGGCCGTGTCGCCTGGCTTCAGGTTCGACGCATCGAGCACGACGGTCGGCGTCGACATTGGCCCGATCGCCCGCTGTGTCAGGGTATCGCGCGCGTAGTAGAACGAGGTCGCAGCCAGGGCGTGCAGCCGCAGGAAGCCCGGCCGTTCCGACAGCGACCACTTGTCGTCGACCGGGACATGGTTCCACTGCCATATGGGCTGGAGCTGCGGAGCCGAAAAATCATCGCTGCGCCGATAGGGCACACGCACGGGTTGCGGCGCGGCGGTCTTCGGCTTTACCCAGGTCCGCGGCGTGCGCCGCAGATTACCCGGCAGGCCGAAATAAGGCCAGCCGTCCTTCCAAGTGATGGGAGACAGGCTGAGCAGGCGACCGACGGAATTGAAATCCATCATTGAAAAGCCCCACCATTCGCCCTCAGGCGTATGGATGATGCCCCCCTGGTGCATCGCCAAGACATGTTTGGCGGCGGGGGCAGGCGGCGTGAGCACGAACGGTGGCTTGGGCGTATTCAGGCGCAGGCCAGCCGCCATGCCGAAGTCCTCGTGCAAGCTGATGGATCGATTGACCTCGTAGGGACCCAGCACATGATCCGCCCGCGCCGCCGGCATGCGAAAGCCGCCGGCATATTCGGCGCTGATGATGTAGTACTTGCCGTCGATCTTATAGAAATGCGCGCCCTCGCCCATCCCGGCGTCGGCCGTGAACAGGACGTGCTCGGTGCCCAGAACAATGTCAGTCAGGTCGTCCGTAAGTTGGGCTAGGTGCATCGTCTGGTGGCCCCAGACGACATAGGTCTTGCCATCGTCGTCGAACAGGACGGAGAGGTCGTGAAAGCTGCGCTTCATCGGCGTGCGCGTCCACGGCCCCTTCGGATCGGTGGCGGTGAACCTCTGAGTGGTCTGGCCGTTGACGTTCGAGAAGATGTAGAACTTGCCGTCATGGTAGCGGAAAGACGGGGCCCAGATGCCCTGGCCGTAGATATCCTGGCCGTTCTCCAGCCGGTAGGCCGGCCCAAGATCGAGCTTGTCCATGGCATAGGCGACGAATTCCCAGTTGACCAGGTCCTTCGAGCGCAGGATCGGCAGGCCCGGCATGGCGTGCATGGTGGTGCCGGTCAGATAGAACCAGTCGCCGACGCGAATCAGGTCCGGATCTGAAAATTCGTCATAAAACAGAGGATTGGTGAAGGTACCGTTGCCGTTATCCGGCGTCCAGGTGGCGGTCGACATGCGCTTGGACGCGACCGCCTCGGGACCGTTCTGATTCAGCGCAAATGCCTGCGCGGCGCAAGGAATGAGCGTCAAGGTCACGCATGACACCAGCCCAAATAAGACAATTCCGAGCGATTTCGACGAATGCCGTATGACGATTCCCCTATTCCACTTTGTACCACACCTGAGGCGGCGTCCACAAAATGCGCGCCTATATTTGTTCAGACAATTGATGCCGCGGGGTGGCTGGCACTGAGAAAGTGCTAAAGCATCCAGGGTCGGGTCGTACGGCGGAGCGGAACAGAAAACTGTCATAAAGAGACGGACAAATCTTTTCAGAAGTCCAATTCGGGAATAAAGTCGAGAAGCGGTCTGAGGCTCCCCATATTCTGCCCGGAGCGCTAATCCTCCTGCCAAGAGGAGATCCGCGGATGAATGCAGCGGACTCCGGTGGAGTTCAAACAGTCTGGCGCTCAAAAGATGCTAAATCGCCAGTGCACTCACTGACACCGGATTAGTACCGATATGTCGGCCAGTGTGGCAGGATCACATAATCGGGGTGGTGGCTGCCACACTCACAAAACCAACTTGGGTGCTCCATTCATCGCGGCTGTATCGCGATGAGTGGGGTTTCTTTCTTCAACAATCCCGCCAAAATCGCTTGTCAAGACCCTCGAAGTCCCAAATTCCCCCTAACCAACACCAACCAAACAACTTAAATCAGAAAAATAGTTGGCATAGTAGTTTCCCTCCAACGCGTATAATTAAATCAGTTAGCAAAACCAAACAGACCCGGCCAATCGCCGGGCCTTCGTATTTAACTGTCCCCTGTTCCCTGTTCCCTGTCTTCAAGTTATTGATTCCAGAGATCAAAATATCTAAACCATCTGGAATGAAAATCATGCAGACCTGATCCAGATCAGGTCTAGATCTAACTATCGTATTTTGAATATTTTAGGACTTTTAGGGGGGTATACCCCCCCCCACAATTACACCGCGAAAGGAGCAGGAACAGGTCCGAGCCATATCTCCCGTGCGACGCGCAACCCGAAGACTGAAATCTCCTCTGGCGGACTCATCCGCCGCCAGCGTATGATTCGCTGCGAACGAGGGCCGCAAGCCTCGCGTCTTCCTTATCAGGAGGCGTCCCATGTCGAAGTGCACTCTGCGCAGCATCTTCACCGTCCTCATCTACGCCGGAGTTGTCATCTTCCTCTTCCCGTACTTCATCGGGAGCCTCACCAACGTCGGCTTCTTCGTCCTCGCCGGCCTTGGCCTCGCCCTTGTTTGCGGCGTCCTCCGCTGCTGCTGCACCGAAGGCGACTGCATCGACGACCCCGCTCCTGCCCAGCCCACCCACCCCCGCTCCACCTCCCACTAGCCCTCGACAAATCGTGTGCCCCATTCCTCGCAGTCTGGTCGCGATGAGCAGAATTTCGCGCCACGGTTCCCTCGTCTCCGACACCGATATACTCGACACATGCCCCGTCCGCTCGCCCTGAAAAAACTAGCCGCCCTCGGACTGCTTCTCTTCTCCGCCTCCATCGCGCGCGCCACCGTCTTCTCTCAGCTTCAGGGCGTCGTCCACGACCCGCAGCATCGCCCGCTCGCCGCCGCGCACATCACGCTCGCCGCCGCGCGTTCCGCCTTCACGCTCGCCGCCGACTCCAACTCCGAAGGCTCCTTCACCCTCCCCAACATCCCGCTTGGCGACTACATCGTCACCGTCACGCACACCGGCTTCCGAACCCTCCAGCAATCCCTCACCCTTCACTCCGGCACCATGCCCATCCTTCACTTCCAGCTCCAGATCGCCAGCGTCTCGCAGTCCGTCAACGTCACCGCCGAGTCGCAGACCGCCAACATCGACACCGCAACGTCAACCACGCTCCTCTCCCGCATCGACATCGCCCAGACTCCCGGCGCAGACCGCACCAACTCCATGGCCATGATCACCGACTACGTCCCCGGCGCCTACATGACCCACGACATGCTGCACATGCGCGGTGGCCATCAAGTCGAATGGCTCATCGACGGCGTCGAGATTCCCAACACCAACATCGCATCCAACCTTGCCGCCCAGATCGACCCGAAAGATATTGACTACCTCGAGGTCCAGCGCGGCAGCTACACCGCCGACGTCGGCGACCGCACCTACGGAGTCTTCAACGTCGTCCCGCGCACCGGCTTCGAGCGCGACCGCTCAGCCGAGCTCGTCCTCTCCGCCGGCAACTTCCTCCAATCCAACGACCAGCTCAGCCTCGGCGACCACAACGAGCGCAGCGCCTACTACGTCAGCCTCAACGCCAACCGCAGCGACTACGGCCTCGCCCCGCCCATCGCCGCGGTCTATCACGACGCGGACAACGGCTACGGAGCCTTTGCCTCGCTCATCGTCAACCGCACCGCGAAGGATCAACTCCGCCTCTTCTCGCTCGAGCGCGCGGACTACTTCCAAATTCCCCTTGACCCCAGCACCACCGACTTCGAGGCCCAGCAGTTGAATCCGCCCTACGGCACCAGCAAAACCTGGGACTCTCAGCACGAGACCGACATCGCCGAGGCTCTCTCGTACCTGCACACATTCAGCCCGACCACCGTGCTGCAACTCTCGCCCTTCTATCACTACAACAAGGCCGACTATGGATCGAACCCCAACGATGTTCCCATCGCCACCACCTACGACCGCGCCTCCAACTACGCAGGCGCGCAGGCGGCCATCACAGCCGTCATCGCGCGCAACAGCATTCAGGCCGGCCTCTACTCCTTCGGCCAGCACGACAACGACCTCTTCGGCGCCATCTTCAACGACCAGAGCTTCACCAACTTCTCCAATCCCGCCTCCGCATCTGCCGGCCTGCTCGAAGAGTACGTCTCCGACAACTTCAAGCCCACCGGCTGGCTCACGCTCATCGCGGGCCTGCGTCTGGCGCACTTCCAAAGCTCCTTCACCGAGAACGAAGTCGACCCGCGCTTCGGTGTTGCCCTGCGCGTGCCGCGCATCGACTGGGTCTTTCGCGCCTTTTACGGACGCTTCTACCTGCCTCCACCGCTCCTCACCGTGCAATGCGGCACAAGCAGCTCGGCATCGACCACCCCCACCAACTGCGCCGTCGAATCCTACGCCTTGAACAACCGCGTCAGCTTTGCGTCATTGCACGGCGAGCGCGACGAGGAGCATCAGTTCGGCGTACAAATTCCCCTGCGCGGCTGGCTGCTCGACGTCGGCAACTTCAAAACCCGTGCCAACAACTTCCTCGACCACTCCAACATCGGCGAATCCAGCATCTTCTTCCCCATCACCGATCAGGGCGCGCTCGTCCGCGCATGGGAGCTCACCCTCCGCTCACCGCGCATCGCCCACTTCGGCCAGGCCCACCTCGCCTACTCCAACCAGATCGGCGAACAGATTGGAGCCATCACCGGCGGCCTCATCTGCTACGGCCCGTCGACCCTTCCTACCGATCCCTGTTACGTCGCGCCCGGCTACTCACCGCTCGACCACGACCAGCGCGACACCCTCAACGTCGGCTTCAACGCCACGCTCCCCGCGCACGCCTACGCCTCCACTAACGTCTACTTCGGCTCCGGCTTCCACAACGGCGCGCCCGATCCATCCACGCCCTACCCCAACCAGTATCTGCCATACAACACCACCTTCGACCTCGCCTTCGGCAAGTCCCTCACCGAACGCATCTCCGCCTCCATCACCGCAACCAACGTAGCCAATCGCCGCGTTCTGCTCGACAACTCCCTCACCTTCGGCGGCTTCCACTTCAACGACCCCCGCCAGCTCTACGCCGAACTCCGCTACCGCTTCCACTTCTAGACTCTCGCCTCGCTATACACTTGAACTCAGCACTGTATGCGCCTGCTCACCCGATACATCCTCCGCGAAGTCGTCTCTTACGCTCTGCTGGGCGCGGTCCTCTTCACCTTCGTGCTCTTCATGCGCGACCTGCCCAAGATCCTCGAACTCGTCGTCCGCGACTCCGCTTCCCTCACCGACGTCCTGCGCATCTTCGCCTACACTCTGCCCAACACTCTCACCGTCACCCTGCCCACCGCCGTTCTCGCGGGAATCCTCCTCGGCCTCTCCCGCCTCGCCGCCGACAGCGAAGTCACCGCCATGCGCGCCTGCGGCATTGGCGCCTTCACCTTCGTACGCATCGTCTCCATCCTCGCCTTCATCGCGCTCGGCCTCGGCCTGTTCAACGCTCTCTACTTCGCTCCGCGCGCCGCCAACAACCTGCTCAAGCTGGAGGGCCAGCTCAAGACCTCGCAAGCCTCCTTCGAGGTCCAGCCCCGCGTCTTCTATGAAGACTTCAAGAACTACGTCCTCTACGTCCAGGACGTCCGTCCAGCCGCAGGCGCTGTCGCCTGGCACCACATCTTCCTCGCCGATCTCACCCAGCCTGCAAACCCCAACATCACCACCGCCGACCAGGCTCTCGTCTCCAACCCCGGCAACGCAAACTCGCAGACCCTTCGCCTTCATCTACTCGACGGCGGCCAGCACCAGATCTCCCCCACCGATCCCAACCAGTACGACATCTCCACATTCACCTCCACCGACCTGCCTCTGCAGTTCGACTCCCAGGACGACACCCATGTCTCGCGCTTAGACACTCCCCTGCACGCGCTCTCGCTCCGCGAGCTCTGGCAACGCGCCCGCGCCACCGGAAACACCCCGACATCCCTCAACTCCGCCGACGCCCGCGCCGCACGCATCGAACTCAACAGCCGCTTCTCCTATCCCTTCGCCTGCATCGTCCTCATGCTCATCGGCGTCCCCCTCGGCCTCTCGTCCCGCCGCGGAGGCAAGAGCACCGGGGTCGTCCTCACTCTGCTGCTCGTCTTCGCCTACTATCTCGTCTCCATCGTCAGCGGCACCTTCGCTAAATCCGGCAAGCTCTCTCCAGCCCTCGGTGTCTGGGCCGCCAATCTCATCTTCACCGCCTTCGGCATTCTCCTCCTGCAACAGCTCGCCGGAACCGGTTTCCTGATTCACTTCTTCAACTCCATCGCCGCATCCCTCGGCAGAATGCTCTCCCACATCGCCCCCGCGCGCATCCAGTCGACCCTCGCGCGGCTCACCCGCCCTGCGTCCCGCCCAGCTTCCGGCGCGTCAGCCGCGCAGATCGCCTCCACCCACGCATCCGCCGACGCCGCGCCAAACTCCATCCCACCGGCCCACGAACACGCGCACCATCCCCACCCAACTCTCGTCCAGCGATTGAGAAGCCTCTTCAACACCAACTTCCCTCTCCTGCTCGACGAGTACGTCATGCGCGACTACGCCACCAACTTCTTCCTCTCTCTCGGTGCCTTCGCCCTGCTCTCCATCGTCTTTACCTTCTTCGAGCTCATCGGCGACATCGTCCACAATCACACCGCCTTGGTCACCGTCGGAGACTATCTCCTCAACCTCACCCCCTACATTGTCTCCACCGTCACTCCGCTCTGCTCGCTGCTCGCCGTCCTCATCACCTTCAGCTCGCTCAACCGCAGCTCCGAGCTCACCGCCATGAAGGCCACCGGCATCAGCCTCTATCGCGTCGTCGCTCCCGTCGTCGTCCTCGCCGCCATCCTCTCCGCCGCCCTCTTCGCCTTCAACGAATCCTATCTCCCCGACGCAAACCGCCGACAGGACGCACTCCTCGCCGAGATCAAAGGTAAGCCCGCACAGACCTTCCTGCTCCCCGGCCGTCAGTTCATCTCCGGCCAGACCGGCGCTGCCGGCTCACTCGCGCGCATCTTCTACTACCAGGCCTTCGACCCCGACCGCAACCTCTTCGCCAGCCTTACCGTCTTCGAGTTCGATCCCCTGTCCTTCACCCTCCAGCGCCGCATCTTCGCCAAGACCGTCCGCTGGGACCCCACCCCCAACCAATGGGTCTTCGACAACGGTTGGCAGCGCACCTTCGCCAACCAGACCGTCGCCTCCTACCAACCCTTCACCCTCGCCAGCTTCCCGGAGATCCACGAGCAGCCAGCCTACTTCATCAAGGAGGAGAAGCAGTCGCAGGAGATGACCTACGGCGAGCTCTCCAACTACATCGCAGACCTCAGCCAGTCCGGCTTCGACACCATCCGTCTCCGCGTCCAGCTCGATCGCAAACTCGCCGACCCCGCCATCACCCTGGTCATGGCCATCCTCGCCGTCCCCTTCGCTCTCTTCATGAGCAAGCGCGGAAGCCTCGCCGGAATCGCCACCGCCATCGCGGTCGCCATCTCCTACTGGGTCGTCGACGGCATCTTCAGCTCCTTGGGAGACATCAATACCCTCCCGCCCCTGCTCGCCGCATGGACGCCCGACCTCCTCTTCGCCATCGCTGGCTCCTACCTCCTCCTCCGTACCCCAACTTAAACCCCACCATTCCATTTAATTATGTAAATTAGGAAGTGACATGAAAACCATCTTTCCCCTCTCCGTCCTCGCTCTAACCATCGCTGCGCTTCCAGTCGCAGCACAGACCACCAACCCGGTCGCCTCTTCCGCCGCGAAGAAGACCGCAACCAGCACGCCTGCCGCCGCCGCATCGCATTCCGCGCGCGGCTGCGTCAAGCTGCCCACTCTCTCCTCCAAGATTCCCGCGCTTCCCGCCGGCCTCTCCTGCGCCAAGCCGCTCTACACCATCACCCTCAACCCCACCGCCAAGCTCACCGACATCTCTCCCCTGGAAGACCCGGCCCTGAGCGATGAACTCGGCATTCAGTTGCCCTCCACCTTCACGCTGAGCTACATCGACACCAAAGTCGGCAGCGGCGCTCTCGTCGCCCCGCGCAAGTGGTACTCCATCCAATACACCGGCTACCTCGTCGATGGCACCAAGTTCGACTCCTCCTTCGACCGCCCCGGCCACGCCCCCCTCACCTTCCAGCAAGGTCCGTCGGGCCCGCAAAGACAGCGACAGGTCGTCCCAGGAATGGACACCGGGCTCGACGGCATGAAGGTCGGCGGCAAGCGCCGCCTCTTCATCCCCTGGCTGCTCGGCTATGGCCCCAGCGCTCACGGAAACATCCCGGCAAAGTCCTTGCTCATCTTCGACGTCGAACTCGTTGCCCAGAGCGACAAGGACCCCTCACCCAAGCCGCCTGCGCCTCCAGCCGCAGCTCGCACCCCCACGCCGGTCACCATCCAGCCAGCCTCTCCGACCGCGCCCCCAACTCCGACCGCCGCACCCAAACCGGCGACTCCACCCGCGCCAGCCGCCGCACCAACACCGACTGCCGCACCTGCACCAGCAGCCGCGCCCAAACCTTAACCTCAGCCTCTGAATCGAAAAGAAGGCCGGGAGCACTCAAAGCTCCCGGCCCTCTTTTTTGTCCTTTCACCACTGCACGTCATCCACCACTCCGCTCGTCATCCACCACTCCGCTCGTCATTCTGGCGCAGCCAGAATCTCCGTATTTCGTCGTTGCTTGTTCTTTGTCGTTGCTTGTTCTTCGCCGTTGCTTGTTCTGCGCCGTTGCCTGCTTTTGCCGTTGTTGTTCTTGTTGTCATCCTGAGCGCGTCTTTCGTGCGCGAAGAGCCTGTCCTGAGCGTAGTCGAAGGGACCCCGACAAAATCCGGAGCCCCAAAACCTCCCAAACCTTTCTCCCCATGAATTGCCGTTGCTTGTTCTTTGTTTGTCATTCCGCAGCGCATCCGGGGTCCCCGGCGAGCGGTCTTTGCTCGCTGGGGTGGAGCAGCGGAGGAATCTGCTTTTGCCGTTGTTTGTTCTACCCTTGACCCATGCTCCTCTACGCAGCCACCACCAATCCCGGCAAGCTCCGCGACTTCGCCCGCGCCGCCGCGTCCTCGCCCTCCATCCACATCGAACCCCTCCCCGGCCTCAATACCATTCCCGCCCCGCCCGAGGACGAGCCCACCTTCGAGGCCAACGCCCGCCTCAAAGCCATCTACTACTCCCTCCGCGCCCCCAACCTCCTCGTCCTCGCCGACGACTCCGGCCTCGAAGTCGCCGCCCTCGACGGCGCCCCCGGAGTCCGCAGCGCCCGCTTCGCCACCGACCTCGCGGTCTCCGCCGCATCCGACACCCCCGACAACCGCAACAACGCCGCACTCCTCCACTCCCTCGCCGACGTCCCCGAAGCCCGCCGCCAGGCCCGTTACCGCTGCTCGCTCGCTCTCGCCCGCAATGGCGAAGTCCTCCACACCGCCGAAGGCACCGTTGAAGGCCTTATCCTCACCGCTCCCCGCGGCACCGGCGGCTTCGGCTACGACCCACTCTTCTTCCTCCCCCACCTCGGCCGCACCATGTCCGAGCTACCCCCCGCCGACCGCCTCGCCCTCAACCACCGTGGCCGCGCCATCGAAGCTCTGCTTTGCAGGTTAGCAAGTTAGCAAGTCAGCAGGTTAGCAGGTTAGCAACGAGCGGGCCGTCTTTCGCTGACTCGCTAACTCGCTGCCTTCCCTATTTGACTCCCCGTATCTGCGCGCGAAATAATCAAATGCCGCCATGTTGTGCGCACACTCACAGACAGCTTGTGCAGCATCACAAACGGTAGCCATCCACAGGAGCAGCACCCATGGCAACATCCGCCCTGCCCATCCCCACGCAACCTCCCGTGCGCGGAATCAAGAAAGTCCAGCCTCTCCGCCCAGACACAGGCCACTCCTTCCTCTGGCGCAAGCTGCACTCCCTCTCCGGCCTCATCCCCATTGGCGCGTTCCTGATCGAGCACATCCTCTCCAACATCGAGGCCCTCGGCGGTCCGGCGGCCTACGGACATCAGGTGCGTCTGCTCAACTCGCTGCCTCAGGTGCGCGTGCTGGAGTGGGCCTTCATCTTCATCCCTCTCGCCTTCCACGCCCTTTACGGCCTCTGGATCGCCCTGCGTGGCCGCGCCACCGTCAACGTCTATCCCTGGGCCGGCAACTGGGGATACCTCACCCAGCGCATCACCGGCATCATCGCCTTCGCCTACATCATCCAGCACGTCTGGCGGCAGCGCTTCAGTGGAGTCATGCTCCCTGAGCATCCCGGCGCGGCCTTCGCCAAGGTGCAGCACGAGCTAGCTAACCCCTGGATGCTCACCCTCTACATCGTCGCCATGATCGCCACCTGCTGGCACTTCAGCTACGGCATCTGGCTCTTCGCCGCCAAGTGGGGCATCACCCCCGGCGACCGCGCACGCCATCGCTTCGGCCAGCTCTGCGCCATCTTCGGCACAGCCCTCTGCATCCTCGGCCTCGCCAGCATCTACGCCTTCGTCGGCAACCCCAAGTTCGCCAACGCCCCCGCCGACGCCTTCGCCCCACCCGCCATCACCGCACCTGCACCAAGCTCTACGAATCCACCTCAACCCGGCGAGGTGCGCTAGGTGTCCATCACGAAGGATGAGTGCGAACGAATTCTTGGCGAACGTTTCTACGGCTTCGGTAGCTGGAATGCGAAGTACTGGTTTATCGGCCCAGAGCAGGGACAGGGCAAAGACGAGAATGACGAGCTAACGTTACGTTGCGAGGCGTTTCAAGAATTAGAAGAAGATGGGCTTTGCGATTGCCGTGACTTTCACCTACGAGTTGGCGTGCCGGCGGCCACGAAGTGGTATCGCGCAAACAAGAGTGGTGACGTGCCGTTGCAACAGACATGGCGGCGCCTTATGAGATGTCTCTTCGCCTATTTGTCGGACAAACCATTCTCTAACCGCGATCTTCGGAAATATCAGGTAGAACAGCTCGGACAAAAGAAGAGTGATACCTGCTTGGTCGAGCTCTGCGGACTGCCAGCAAGAAGTTTTCGCGTGGAGCGAGACAGAGATAAATACCTTGATTCTCGACTCGACCGATTGATGTGCAAGCTCAACGAAAATCCTCCTGAGTTCGTTGTGATCTACGGGAAAAAGTACCAGCACCGTTGGATGGACAAACTGCGGAGCCAGACGCTTCAAGCTGGCGACGGCGGATTATGGCATCTAGGTAGGACTCGGATTGGCTTCATTGACACTCCCCACGGTCAGCCGAACTACGAATGGGATGAGTTAGGGCGGAAACTCCGCGCGGTATAAGAGGAACTAACATGGCAGCATCACCCCGCATCATCGTCATCGGAGGAGGCCTCGCCGGTCTCTCCGCCGTCATCAAGATCGCCGAAGCCGGCGGTACGGTCGATCTCTTCTCCATCGTCCCCGTCAAGCGTTCGCACTCGGTCTGCGCGCAGGGTGGCATCAACGCCGCCAAGGACCTCAAGGGCGAGGGAGACACCGTCCTCAAGCACTTCGACGACACCGTCTACGGCGGAGACTTCCTCGCCAACCAGACCCCCGTCCGCGACATGACCGCCCGCGCCCCCGCCATCATCGACCTGCTCGACCGCATGGGCGTCCCCTTCAACCGCACCCACGAGGGCCTGTTGGACTTCCGCCGCTTCGGCGGGACGTTATACCAACGAACAGCGTTTGCAGGCGCAACAACCGGCCAGCAGCTCCTCTACGCCCTCGACGAGCAGGTCCGTCGCCACGAGGCGGAAGGCAAAGTAACGAAGTACGAAGGCTGGGAGTTCCTCTCCGCCGTCCTCGACGCCAACGGCGTCTGTCGCGGCATCTGCGCCCTCGATCTCCGCTCCATGGAGACGCGAACCTTCCCCGCCGACGCCATCATCATCTGCACCGGCGGCATCGGGGCCATCTTCGGCAAGTCCACCAACTCCGTCGTCTGCACCGGCTCCGCCCAGTCCGCGCTCTACCAGCAGGGAGCGGTCTACGCCAACGGCGAGTTCATCCAGGTCCATCCCACCTGCATCCCCGGCGACGACAAGCTCCGCCTCATGAGCGAATCCGCCCGCGGCGAGGGCGGCCGCATCTGGGTTCCCCGCGACAAGAACGACAAGCGCGTCGCCCGCTCCATCCCCGAGGCCGACCGCTTCTACTTCTTGGAGGAGTGGTATCCCAAGTACGGCAACCTCGTCCCGCGCGACATCGCCACCCGCGCCATCCACCGCGTCGTCTACGAACTGGGCCTCGGCCTGGACGGCCAACCTATGGTTTACCTCGATCTAACTCACATTGATCGTGAGACATTGAATCGTAAACTTGAAGGAATACTAGAAATCTACGAGAAGTTCGTCGGCGACGACCCGCGCGACGTCCCCATGAAGATCTTCCCCGGCATGCACTACACCATGGGGGGCCTCTGGGTCGACTTCACCCAGCACACCAACGTCCCCGGCATCTTCGCCGCCGGCGAGGCCGACTACTCCATCCACGGGGCCAACCGCCTCGGCGCAAACTCACTCCTCTCCTGCATCAACGGCGGCTTCCTCGCCGGCCCCAACGCCCTCACCTACGCGCGTAGCCTCGCCGCCGCGCCCGGCGACGGAGGCCACGCCGCCGAGCTCAAGCGCCAGCAGCAGAAGAACGCAGCCCTGCTCAACAATCCCGGCACGGAGAACCCCTTCAAGCTCTGGCGCGAGCTGGGAGACACCATGACCAAGCACGCGACGATCATCCGGTATAACTCTGGCCTCGCCCAGGCCGACGCCAAAATCGTCGAACTCCTCGACCGCTACCGCAACGTCAACCTCTCCGACAAGACGCAGTGGGCCAACACCAGCTTCGCCTTCGCCCGCCAACTGCAAAACATGCTTCACCTCGCCCGCGTCATCGTGCAGGGCGCGCGCCTCCGCGACGAGTCTCGCGGCGCCCACTACAAACCCGACTTCCCGGACCGCAACGATCCTCAGTTCCTCAAAACCACCATGGCCACCTACAACCCCACCGCCAATGCCCCCGCCTTCGCCTACGCCGAGGTCGACACCAGCCTCATCCCACCCCGCCCCCGCCACTACGACGCGACGGCATAACCAAATCTCAGTCGTCATTCTGGCGAAGCATCATTGAAGTCGTCATTCTGGCGAAGCCAGAATCTCCGTATTTCGCTTTTGCTTGTTCTTGTACTTCGCCGTTGTTCGTTTTTGCTGTCATCCTGAGCGCGTCTTTCGAGCGCGAAGGACCCCGAGGAAGCTCGTATCTTTCTCCCAATGATTTCACCGTTGCCTGTTTCGCCGTTGCATTTAGCTCAAAGGAACACCACATGCCAAGCACCATCCACGTAGAGATCCTCCGCCAGTCCACCCCGGACGCCCCCGCGCGCACCGAGCGCTTCGCCATCCCCTATCGCCCCAACATGAACATCACCTCTGTTCTCGGCGAGATCGCGCTCAACCCCATCACCGCCGACGGCGCGCCCACCACCCCCATCACCTACGACTCCAACTGCCTCGAAGAGATCTGCGGCTCCTGCGCCATGCTCATCAACGGCCGCGCCCGCATGGCCTGTTCCACGCTGGTCGACACGCTGCAAAAGGAGCATCCCGACCAGCCCATCCGCCTCGCCCCGCTCTCCAAGTTCCCCGTCGTCCGCGACCTCGCCGTCGACCGCGCCGTCCTCTTCGAGAACCTGAAGGTCGTCAAGGCCTGGGTTCCCATCGACGGTACCTACGACCTCGGCCCCGGCCCGCGCCAGTTTCCCCAGACGCAGGAGGCGCGCTACCCGCTCTCCAACTGCATCTCCTGCACCATCTGCATGGAGGTCTGCCCCCAGTTCAACGACGAAACCAACTTCGTCGGCGCCGCCACCATCGCGCAGGCCCGCCTCTTCAACATGGACCCCGCCGGCTCCGTCCTCAAGGCCAACCGCCTCCGCGCCCTCGCCGGCGACGGCGGCATTCAGGAGTGCGGCTTCGCCCAGAACTGCGTCGAGGCCTGCCCCAAGCAGCTCCCCCTCACCGAATCCATCTCCATCACCGGCCGCGAAGCCATGCTCCAGCAGCTCAAAGACCTCTTCACCCGCTGATCCCGCGCTTGAAGCCCGCCCCGCCAAAGCGTACCCTCTCCGTATGAGCGAACTTATCTTTGACGTCGCAATCGACGAAGATGGCCGCTACGTCGCAGTCGCTCGCAGCAACGGCATCGCGACAGACGGCGCGAATTGGACCGAACTCAGGGCCAATGTGCAGGAGCTGATTGCTGCCTACTACTCCGACGCCAAAAAGCCTGGGAAGTGCCAACTGTTGCTCAACGAAGTCCTCGTAGTGGCATGAAGGTTCCTCGTCAGGTCTCCAGCGACAAGCTCATCCGCTATCTGGAACGGAATTGGGACTACAAATTTTCCCGCCAGAATGGCAGCCACGTCATCCTCACCACGGAGACTCCTGCCCACCACAGTCTTCCTGTTCCCTACCGTTCCGCAATCGGCCCCGGACTCTTTCGCGCAATCTTGAAGCAGGTCTGCGATGCCAAAGGCATCGAATTGGAAGAGATTCTCAAAGACTTTTCGTGATTGTCGCTTCCAGGCAGGCAAAAGCCCCACGCGATGTGGGGCTTTCTATGCAGCATTAGTTCGCCGGCCCTACTTCGTAAAGATCGTACTCCCCGGAATCTTCTCCTCGTTGTCCGCAATCCGGTTCACTCCGCGCTTGGCGCCACGCATCGCCACATTGTCCATCTTCTTCTCATCGCTCTTGAACTCATTGATCGAGTCGTCACCCGCCGTCTCGACCGCCTCTGCCGACGGCCGCGACGCCATCTTCCCCAAATCCTGCTCCAATGCCATAAATCACCTCACCCTGTAAGACCCCATCCACGCCTCGCAGGTTGCCTCTCCCGCCAACGCACTACACTAAGCTAGATGCCGAACCCGCCCGTCAACCCGCCCGCAACCATAGCCAACCCGCTCGACCCCGCTGCCGTCCACGCCTCCGCCCTCGTCATCGACGCCCACGCCGACACACCGCAGCGCTTCGTCGACGAGTCATGGGACTTCACCTCGCCTCTGGCCATCGCAGACCAGCCCGCCGGCCACCTCAATCTCGCCACCGCCCGCCGCGGCAATCTCGCCGCCGAGTTCTTCGCCCTCTGGCCCGATCCCGCGCAGTGCCCCGGCGCGCGCTACGCCCTCCGCACCCTCACCCTCCTCGACTCGGTCCGCGAGCAGGTCCGTCGCCACCCTGCCGAACTCGCCCTCTGCACTTCCCCCAAAGAAATCCTCGCCGCCCGCGCCGCAAATAAATTCGCCATCCTCCTCGGCATCGAGGGCGGTCACGCCATCGAGAATTCCCTCGCCATCCTCCGCCTCTACCACGCCCTCGGCGTCCGCTACATGACCCTCACCTGGTCCAACTCCAACGACTGGGCAGAATCCTCCGGCGATCCCCGTCCCGACGCCCCCACAGGCCTAACCGACTTCGGCCGCCAGGTCATCGCGGAGATGAACCGCCTGGGCATGATGGTCGATCTCTCCCACGTCTCCGACCGCGCCTTCGCCGAAGCTCTTGCCGTCACCCGCGCGCCTGTCCTTGTCTCGCACTCCTCTGCCCGCGCTCTCACCGGCTCCCACCGCAACCTCACCGACGATCAGCTCCGCGCCCTCGCCGCCAACGGCGGAGTCTGCATGGTCAACTTCTACCCAGCCTTCATTGACGAGTCCTACCGTCAGGCCTGGGCCGCGCAGAAGCCCGCCCTCATCGCCGCCCACAAGTCCCTCGCCGCCGAGTACGCCGCACGCCACGAGCTCGTCCCCTACCACATCGCCAGTCGCATCGACCGCGACTTCGCCGCCCGCATTCCACATCCACCGCTTGAATCGTTGATAGCCCACTTCGACCACATCATCCAGGTCGCCGGCATCGACCACGTCGGCCTCGGCACCGACTTCGACGGCATCTGCGCTCTCCCCGAGGGCATCAACTCCGCCGCCGACCTACCCAAACTCACCGCCGCCCTGCTCGCCCGCGGCCACTCCCCCGCCGCCCTCCACAAAATCCTCGGCGCCAACCTCCTCCGCCTCTTCTCCGCCGCGCAGTCCGCCGCCGATCTCAAGTCTTAGTACCGCGCCATCTCCTCCATCGCCCGATACAGGTCCTCCGGCTGCGGCAGAATCGCATCCTCCAGCAGCGGCTGATAGGCCACAAAAGTATCCATCGAAGCCACACGCCGCACCGGAGCATCCAGCGAGTCGAACAGCTCCTCGCCAATTCGCGCAGCAATCTCCGCGCCGTATCCCCAGCTCAGCATGTCCTCGTGCGCCACAATCACCTTGTTCGTCTTGCGCACGGACGTGGCAATCGCATCCCAGTCGTACGGGCTCAGCGTCCGCAGGTCGATCAGCTCCACATCCACGCCCGTCTCGCGTTGCAGCTTCTCCGCCGCCTGTAGCGCCCGCGGAACCACCGCGCCATAAGTCACCACAGTCAGGTCCTTGCCCTCCCGCACCACCTTCGCCTTGCCAAACGGGATCGCGTACTCCGGCCCGGGATAAGCCCCCCGCCCGAACGTCTCGCGATACAGCCGCTTGTGCTCCAGAAACAGCACCGGATCGTCGCATCGGATCGCCGTCCGCAGCAGACCCGCCGCGTCCAGCGCATTCGACGGCATCACCACTCGCACGCCCGGCGTATGGGTAAAGATGCTCTCGCCCGACTGCGAGTGATAGATCGACCCGCCCGTCAGGTATCCGCCAATCGCCACGCGAATCACCAGCGGGCAGCTCCAATCCCCATTCGACCGCCAGCGGATCGCCGCCAGCTCGTTCCTCATCTGGTGCATCGCCGGCCAGATGTAGTCGAAGAACTGGATCTCCACCACCGGCTTCAGCCCGCGCACCGCCATGCCAATCGCGCGCCCCACGATATTCGCCTCGGCCAGCGGAGAGTTCCAGCAGCGGTCGTTGCCAAACTTCTTCTGCAACCCCGCCGTCAGCTTGAACACTCCGCCCTTGCCCTTGATCTTTCCCGCCCGCAACGCCGCATCGCGCGTCGCATCGGCCACATCTTCGCCGAACACGACGATCCGCTCGTCCCGCCGCATCTCGTCCTTCAGGCAGTGGTTCAGCAACTCCGCCATCGTCCGCTCGCTCGCGTCCGCCGTCGCCTGCGGCTGTGTGTCGAACCGCGCGTCCGTCGGCTTCAAATCCTCCGAGTACTGGTGCCGAAGAATCGACTCCCTCGTCACGCTCGGCAGCACCGCCTGCATCGCGCGGTCCGCCGCCCGCTGCACCTCGTTATCCACCTTCTGCTCCAGCCGGTTGATCCCCGCCTCGTCCAGTATCCCTTCCCTCAGCAGCCACAGTTGCATCTTGGCCAGCGGATCGCGCGCGTTCTCTTCCGTCACCTCTTCCTCGCTCCGGTACTGCCGCTCGTCGTCGCTCAGCGAGTGGCTGTAAGGCCGCACCACATGCCCATGCACCAGAGCCGGCCCACGCCCCGCCCGGCAATACGCCACCGCCTCCACCATCGCCGCGGTGCATGCCAACGGGTCCGTACCATCCACCTCCGCAAAATGAAAGTTGGGAAAGTTCGCAATCAGCCGGGAGATATTTCCCCCCGGAGTATTCACCTCCACCGGCGTCGATATGGCGTACTCGTTGTCCTCCACCACATACACCACCGGCAGCCGTCCATTGCTCGCCGTGTTCAGCGACTCCCAGAACTCGCCCTGGCTGGTCGATCCCTCCCCAATCGACACATACGTCACCTCATCGCCGTGGAAGGTCACTTCCTTGTAGCTTCGATAGTCGCCCTTGCCATAGTCCCCCTGCGGCTTCTTCGCCGCATCGGGATGGCGCGCAAAGTACCGCCCAGCCTCGGCGCATCCAACCGCATGCAGGCACTGCGTCGCCACCGCCGAACTCGGCGTAACGATGTGCAGCTTCCGGTTCGACCAGTGCGAAGGCATCTGACGACCGCCGCTCGCCACATCCTCCGCCGCGCCCACCGCCTGCAGCAACTGCTCCTCCACCGTATTGCCCAGCGTCAGGCACAGTGCGCGATCCCTGTAGTACGGAAAGAACCAGTCGTACCCCGGACGCAGCGCCATCCCCGCCGCCACCAGCAGCGCCTCATGCCCCGCGCACGAGATCTGGAAAAAAATCTTCTGCTGCCGCTTCAGCACGATCTCGCGATCGTCCGTCCGCCGCGAAAGGTACATCAGCCGGTAGAACTCCACCAGATGCTCCCGCGTCATCCCACCCCACGCACCCGTCTCGGAGACGTCCGCAACTGTCCCGCGTACCGCCGCACCGCCGACCGCGCTCACCGCGCCCAGCACCGCCGTCTCAACCGCCGCTTTTCGCCCCTCACCGCCCGACCCATTGCGACGCGCCATACGCACCCCCCGATCACAACGTGGCCCAGTCAAGATTCTACCGCTATCCCAACCGGATCGCCTCCTGCGGAGAGCAGCGCAGAACGCCTTCGTCCTCAGAACGCAGCGCAGTAGTCGTTGTTGAAATCGAACAGCCCAAACCGCTCGGATTCAGGGCCTCGTATTGAATCTCCGTTGTAGTTCACCCAGAACATCGTAGCCCCCTCCTCAACACCCCCGCCGCCGCCCCTAAGAGCAGTGGTAAGTGGTCAGTGGTGAATTGTATGTTGTGACTGGTGAGGCTGGTAGCCCGAGGCTTTAGCCTCGGGTCTCCTCTGGGGTATGCCTTCGACCAAGATCGCATCATACTATCTATCGCGGAAGGCTCTCTATTCAAATGGAGAGATACTGATCACAGCCCTAAATCCAAGGGCCCTCAATAAAAATGGAGACCGCCCCCATCATGTCCCTCTTCACCCGCGCTCCGCAAGACCTCGCCAACCTCGCCCAGGACGACGCCACATTCACCGATGTCCTCCACCACTGGCACCGCGACCTGCTCGCCTTCGTCCACGGCGACCTGCCGCGCATGATTCTCATCCTCTTCATCGCCTTTGTCATCGCCCGCATCGTCGCCTTCTTCGTCAACCGCATGAGGGACCTGGCAGACCGCCAGTCCACCAGCCCGCAGCGCGCCTCCGAGCTGCGCACCGTCGCCGCCATCCTGCGCGCCACGGCCTACGGCATCATCGGCTTCATCGTCCTGCTCCACATCCTCGATGTCTTCAACATCAACCTCATGCCGCTGATGACCTCCGCCGCAGTCCTCGGCGTAGGCATCGGCCTCGGCGCGCAGTCCCTCTTCAAGGACGTCCTCAACGGAATCTTCATCCTCCTCGAAAACCAGTACAACGTCGGCGACAGCGTACGCATCGCAGGCCTCGCCGGAACCGTGGAAGACCTCACCCTCCGCGTCACCACCCTGCGCGACGTCGACGGCGCCGTCCACTACATCCCCAACTCCCAGATCGCCACCGTCTCCAACATCTCCCGCGACTTCGCCGTCGCCACCCTCACTCTCGCCGTCGATGCCTCAGCCGATCCAGACCGCGTCCTCGCCCTGCTGCGCTCCACCGCCCAGGCCGTTCGCAACGACCCCGCATTCCAGCAGATCGCCCTCGCCGACCCCGTCATCCCCGGCATCGACGCCATCAACGGCCGCGTCGTCATCTACCCCATCAGCATCCGCGTCGCCATCAATCAAAAAGACGCAATCCTGCGCGAGCTGCGCCGCCGCATTCTCCTCGCCTTCGAACAGAACTCCATCCCCCTCGGCTCCGACCCCAACAGCCTCCTCCTCATCCCCCACCCCGACCCCACCGCACCACCCGCCCAGCAACCCCTCATCGGTTCCTGACAAGCCGCGCGCCTACCACTCAAGGTGAAGCAGCGAGGTCGCCTGCCGCGGCAACTGCGTTGCAATCGTCACCGCTCCGCCGCTTACCTCCACCCACTCCGGCGATCCGAGCAGCTCAAGCTGCCCCGCCTCTTTCAGCTTCGCGTACTGCTCCTGCGTCGGGCTCTGCGGCTCGCCCACCGCCTTCCACGCCGTATACGCATTGGAGTGCGTCTCGTCGATGCGGAAGTGCTCCAGCAGCACCCGGTGCACTCCCGCCGGAATCCCGGCAATCTGCACCGTGACCTCGGCGTCGCCAGCGTGCAGATCGTCGTCGTGGTAGTTCCAGATCATCACCGCGGCCTCGTGTGCGCTCTTGGTCGCAAACGCATCCACGTCCGCCTTCCCGCGCACTCCCGCCTTCACAATCTCCTCAACCGGAACCTGCGCCGAGCTGGTCGTCGCAACCCGATCGCCGGAGAACATCCCCGCCATGCGAAAGATATTGAGCTCGGGCTTGTCCACGCCATTCGTCGCCAGCGTGCGGAACCCCTCGAAGTATCCCTTGTCCTCGAACTCGAACGACCACGTCACCATCCCCACCAGATTCACCTTCGACTGCGCCGCCAGGTCCGCCAGAGCCTTCATCGCCACCGCCGTATACGCCGGATACATCAGGCCATTGCGGTATCCATTGGCCGGGTTCTCCTTGGCCGAGCACGCAGCGCAGCCCTCCGGATCGGCCTCCGACAAAATAATCGGCAGATCGTGGTACTTCGCCGACGCAGCCACAATGCGAAACCCGTTCGCCGCTGCGTTCAACTCATTGCTGATCCCCATGCGAACGTGCCCGGCCTCGCCAGCTCCCGCCGCGATCCACCTTGGGCTGCCCTTGGGATGGAAGCTCACAAAGTCCAGCGGAATCGCCTCGCCCGTCTCAGCGTTCTTGTCGTTCGCGCAGTGATCGAAAAATTTCTGCAGAAAGCTGTTCGCCCGCATCGATCCCGGTCCGGTCACCGCCGGCCCGCCCACCATCGCCCCAGGCAGCGCCTTCCTCACCCCTGCCACCGAGTAGTCGTACAGTTTGAAGTAATCCGCCGGCGTCCCCTTCCAGTAGCTGATGTCCGGCTCGTTCCACACTTCGAAGGTCCACGTAGCCACCTCATCCCTGCCGTACCGCTCCACCATGTGCTCGGTGAAGCGCCGCACCAGATCGCCCCACATCGCGTAGTCCTTGGGCGGGCTCTGCACAGCCCCGTCCAGCGTCTTGGGATACGGCACGTAGTACGGCCCCGCGCCCGTCGCCAGCGCCTCCGGCATGAATCCCAGCTCCACCATCGGCCGCACCCCGGCCGCGTGGTAGGCGTCGAATATCCCGTCCAGAACCGTGAAGTCGTACACCGGCTTCCCATTCGCATCCAGCATAAAGACGTTGCTGGAAGACCACTTCAGCCGCGCCACCCCATCGCCCGACGTAAACAGATGGTGCGCGCGGATAGTCACCGGCACAGGCGACAGGTCGTGCAACTCGCGCAGCAACTGCCGGCCGTACTTCATCGTCGTGTAGTTCGACTCGTCGTATCCGAACCAGTCCCCAATCGGCTTGTAAGCCCCCAGCGGCTTGGCCAGATCGACCTGGATCGCAACCTGCGCGGCTGCGGCGATCTGCGCCTGCGCGCCCGCATTCGGAACCGCTGCGGGAGCAGTTGTCTGAGTTTGACTTGAGGGGGTCTGGCCTGCGGGAGTCTGCGCCGAAGCGGCGAGTGCAGCACTACAAAACAGAACAACGGAAAGTCTGCGTATGAACGTCTTCATGGGGGCCTCTCCGTTGCAGTATCGCCGAACTGCGCGCAGCAATCAAAATCCTGCACGATCAGCCGAGGGAGGCATCGGGCCCTTGTTCACACCTTCGCCTTGCTGCACTTCTTCATGATCGCCGCATGAAGCCGCTCGCGCAGCTCTTCTGGGAACTCATAAACCTCGTTCTCGCGATAGATCGAGATGGTCTTGCGCGTGGTGTCCAGAACCACCTCGCAGTGGCTGCACTTCTTCACGTGCGCCTGCACCTCGGCCAGTACGTCGGCGTCCACCTTGCCGTCGAAGTAGTCGTCCAGTTTGCTCAGGAACTCGGTACAGGTCACGCCTTTGCCTCCCCGTTTTTCTTCCGGAAGTAGCGGCTCAACCGCTCGCGCAACTGCAACCGCGCGCGCAGCAACCTCGATTTCACCGCCGGTACGCTCAAGCCCAGTGCCTCCGCTGTCTCTTCGGTCGACAGGTTCTCCACGTCGCGCAGCGTAAACACGGTGCGAAATCCCGGCGGCAGCCCCTGGATCGTCTTGCGCAGTATCTCGCCGAGTTCGCTCTGTCCATATAGTTGCTCCGGGTTCGGTCGCCACTCCGCAAAGTCCCGCGGTATCGACCCATCTTCCGTCTGCACGTCCTCGTCCATAGAGACGGTCCTGCTCGTCTTGCGCTTGCGCAGCCGCATCAGGCTCTCGTTCACCGCAATCCGCACCAGCCACGTCGAGAACTTCGAGTTCCCCTGGAACTGCTCCAGCTTCTCGTATGCCTTGAAGAACGCGTCCTGCGTGATGTCTTCCGCATCCTCGCGGTTCTGCGTAATGTGCTGCGCGACCCTGAAGATCTGCCGTTCATACTGCCGTACCAACTGCTCGAACGCAGCCGTGTCCCCCAACTTCGCGCGCGCAACAAGCGCAACGTCAGGGTGGACCTCTTCCGCGACTTGAGATTGGATGGCTGGCATAGGTAAAAGTTGCAGCGGTACGGTCAAAATCGATATTGAAAATCAATCCTGCCCGCCGGGCGCAGAATCGCAAAACGCGCGGGATCACTCACCGCAACTCCGTCAAGTGTAAATGGCCGCCCCCTTGCGGGCAATACCACGCGCATTCAGATAGCTGGTCAAGTTGGAGCATCATCAAGAATCGTCATTCCCGCGCAACCCCACAAGAATCGTCATTCTGGCGCAGCCAGAATCTCCGTATGTGGTTATTCACTTCACTCAGGTAGCCACTACAGGTTGTGTTCGTGTTCTCGCGGTCCGGGACTGTTATTTCACTCAGAGAGCGTATTCTGCCTGTATCGGTACGGCTAGGCGCATCGCGACGGCGTGAACCGCATAAAACTTACCGTGGTTCGTCTATGCCCTTGCTGGAGGCTCCAGTGATAACTGAGGGCGTGTTCTCTCGGAACTGTTGCGCGAGTTGTGCCGTTCGCAACCACAAGATATTGGGGCTACCTGAGTCACGTGAATAACCACATCTCCGTATTTGCTTTGTCTTGCTTGAAACCACGGGTTTACCTGTGCCGAACAGCGTGCTTTTTTAGCACTCTCCTCCCCTCGCTCGCATCGCAATCGAAGGACGTGAGAGCGAAGCAACAGATGTGCCTCTACTGGTTCCCTCCGCCGCATCTCGCGCAACAACGCCCGTCCGCGGCTTACAGTTGAACTGTGGCCTTTGTCGGATTCAAGCGCGGGCGAGCGCTGTCCGCCGCAGTCCGATGCAATGCCGATGGTTGGAGCGTGAAGCAATGTTGGTCAGCAAGTCCCTGGTCTGTGTGGCCGTAGTTTCAGCTTGCCTGCTGCATGGAAGCATCCTGCTGGCGCAGTCCTCTGCTGCTGGCGCCTCAACGTCGGCCGCCAAGAAGACCGCAAAGTCCGCGCCCTCCGCCGCAACGAAAAAAGCGCCTGCCGCGAAGAATGCCTCCGCGAAGACGGCCCTGGCCAGCTCCGCGCATCACCCCGCCGCAACCTCCAGCGCCAACCGGAAATCCGCCGCATCGACCGGCAAACCTACATCGCGCGCCGCCGCGTCGAAGTCGAAAACGGCGAATCCCGCCGCCCGCCGCCGCACCCGCTATAAGCCCCCAACCGCGCGCAGCATCAAGCTCACCAAGGCCTTTCTCGCCTCCGCGCAACTGCGTCCCATGGCCCAGCAGCTTGCCGCCACGCGTTCGCCCGCATCCTACACCGGGGTCCTCGCCTACGCGCATGACCATCCCGGCGAGGGCGCGGCCGCGGCCTATCTCGCCCTTGGCCACGCCTATATGCAGGACCATCGCTACCCCGAAGCCATCGCCAACTTCACCCAGGCTAAACACTCCGGTGAAGCGATGGCAGACTACGCCGATTATCTCGCCGCGCAGGCTGCCATCCAGTCCGGCCACCCCGGCGATGCCTACGCTCTCCTCGACCGCTTCGCCGACCGCTATCCCGACAGCATCTTCGCCGCCACCGCACCCGTCCAGTTGGCCTCCGCCCACCTGCAACAGAACGATGCGCAGGGCGCGCTTCAGGTCCTCACTCCGCTCGCCAGCACGCCGCAGGCGCAACAAGTCAACTTCCGCTACGCTCTGGCGCGCGCCTATCAACTCACCGGCGACACCATCCACGCCGCCCCCATCTTCCGCGCCATCTACGCCGCTCAGCCCTTCGCCTTCGAGGCCTCGCAGTCCGCCGCGCAGTTGCAGGCCATGGGCCAGCCGCTCTCCGCCGCCGAGCGCAAGACCCACGCCGACGCCCTCTTCAACGCCAAGCGTTACGGCGAAGCTGCCGCCGAGTACAACGCCATCGGCCGCAATAATCCCCAGCTCACCGCCGCCGACCGCGATGCTCTCACCCTCTACGCCGCCGTCTGCGACTTCAAGCTCAAGAACCTCACCCGCCGCGACATCGAGCAGCTTCCCGACACCACCGACGACACCGCCGCCCTCAAGCTCTACATGCTCGCCGAGCAATCCCGCAGCGAGGACGACCGCCCCGCCCACGACGCCATCATCACCCAGATGGTCGATCGCTTTCCCGCTAGCCGCTGGCTCGAGGAGGCCCTCTACTCCGGCGGCAACATGTACCTCCTCAAGCACGACGCCGCGCAGGCCATCTACCACTACTCCACTCTGGTCCGCCTCTTCCCCTCCAGCACATATGCCCCCTCTGCCCACTGGCGAGCCGCATGGATGAACTACCGCATCCGCAACTATCCCGAAGCCGCCCGCCTCATGGACGAGCAGATCGTTCGCTACCCCGGCGGCCTCGAGATCCCCGCCGCGCTCTACTGGCGTGGCCGCATCTACGAGGACGAGGAGCGCAACTTCCCTCAGGCCGTCAACTACTACCGCCGTCTCTCGGACGTCTACGCCGACTTCTACTACGCCAACCTCGCCCGCCAGCGCCTCGCCGTCCTCGGAGCTCAGCCCGCCGTCGCGGCCGCCCCCGCGCTCAACTCCGCCAACCGCGCCCCCATGCCCGACCTCACCGGCGATCTCCCCGAAAACGACACCCATCTCATCAAGGCCCGCCTCCTCGCCAATGCCGCGCTCAACGAGTACATCGCCCCCGAGATCGCCGCCAGTCCCACCTCCGCCGAGTGGGGCGCGCTCGCCCAAGCCGAAATCTTCGTCTCCTACGGCGAACTCACCCGCGCCCTCCAGTCCATGAAGCACAGTGGAATCTCCTTCTTCACCCTGCCCATCGACCAGGTCCCCGCCATCTACTGGCAGCTCATGTTTCCGCAGCCCTACTGGAAGGAGCTGGTCGCCGACTCCGGCGCCAACTCCCTCGACCCATATCTCGTCGCATCCCTCATCCGCCAGGAATCGGAGTTCAACGCCGGGGCCGTCAGTCCCGCCAACGCCTACGGCCTCATGCAACTGCTTCCCTCGGTCGGCAAGTCGCTGGCCAAAAAGCATGGCATCAAGCACTTCTCCGACAACCAGTTGCTAGACCCCACCATCAACCTCGAGCTTGGCACCATCAACCTCAAGCAGGCCATCGACCGCTATGGCGGCCAGGTGGAGTACGCCCTCGCCGCATACAACGCCGGAGACACCCCCGTCCGCCAGTGGCTCGCCAGCAACGACTACAAGGACGTCCCGGAGTTCGTCGAGTCCATCCCCTACACCGAGACCCGCGTGTACGTTCAGGCCATCCTGCGCAACCGCGAGATCTACCGAGCCCTCTACCCCGTCCGCTAGCCCGCCGCACCGTCTTTCTGGCGCAGCACCCACGAGTTGTCATTCTGACCCTGAACGCAGTGAAGGGGAAGAATCCCCGTATGGGCCCTTGCCGTTGCTCTTGCCGTTGCCGGGTGTCCCATCCATCGCGGCAGGTTCGCGATGGGTGGGACGCCTGCGCAGGTCTTACACAGACAGTGAAGGTCTGGTTGCTGTGGAAGAGATGGATCTAAGCCCGAGGGTTTTGCTTTGTGGCAGTAAGCCGCTCGCTGATCGATAGTCCCATGGTGCCCGGAGGGGGATTTGAACCCCCACAACCCTTGCGGGTCTGCGGATTTTAAGTCCGCTGCGTCTGCCAGTTTCGCCATCCGGGCCCGTCGCGACTGCCTTCCACATCGTACCCCACGCGCGGAACGGATGGCGGCCTGGTGCTGCTCCACCCTTGACACATGTGGCCAGCGATCTTCTATCCCTCTTCTGTACGACCGGTTCTGGCACGACCCGCAACTCTGCGGACGATGGGACACTCCGATGGCCTACTCAGGTTCACCGTCGATCAAGACACAGCTCGCCGGTGAGACTGAAAAGAGCTCTCCTCGTGCAAAGCCGGGCAATGTTCCAGGGCTTTCGGCCCGCAAGGTTGTGGAGAGCGCCCTGCGGATGAAATACTTGCTCCATGCCTAAAGTTACCCGCAAACTCCTGATCGCAGCCAATTGGAAGATGTTCAAGACGCCCATCGAGGCAGTTAACTTCGTTCGCGCCTTCATCCCCCTCGTCGCCACCTATAGCCATGCAGAGATCGTACTCTGCCCGTCGCCCACGCTGCTGCCCGCCGTTGTCGATGCGGCGCGCAACACTCCCGTTGCCATCGCAGGGCAGAACATGCACTGGAAGGACTCGGGCGCGTACACCGGCGAGACCTCGCCGCTACAGCTCAAGGCGCTGGGCGTCACCCATGTGCTGATCGGCCACAGCGAACGCCGGCAGTACTTCAACGAGACGGACGAGACGGTGAGCCTGAAGCTGAAGTCCGCGCTGGCGCATGGGCTGATCCCAATCGTCTGCGTCGGCGAGCTCTTGGCCGAGCGTGAAGCGGGCGAGACCGCCGCGGTGCTGGAGCGGCAGACCGCGGGCGCGCTGGCCGGAATCGATCCCGCGACAGCCAAGACGCTGATCTTCGCGTACGAGCCGGTATGGGCCATCGGAACAGGAAAAACGGCGACTCCGGAGATTGCCGACGAGGCGCACAAGATCATCCGCGCGCAGATTGCCAAGTCGCTCTCGGCGGAGCTTGCCGCAAGCACGCGCATTCTATACGGCGGCTCCGTGAAGCCGGACAACACGGCCGTCCTCTGCGCTCTGGAAGACATCGACGGGGCGCTGGTGGGCGGAGCGAGCCTGGAGGCGGCGTCGTTCGCGCAGATTGTGGCCAACTCGGCTGCCAAATAGCTGATCTTCTAATTCTGAAATGGGTGCGTCTTGCAAAGGGCGCACCCAATTCATTTAAGAAATCTCTGCACTAGTCCACGTTTTGAAAGGGACAGGCTTCAGAGGCTGTTGAAAAACTCCCGTATTTGCATTTCGGAGGGAGCACGGTGCTTCAGCCCCCTGAATAAAGTCAATGTAATCACGGGGCTGAACAGGCTGCGGAAAAACTCGGTATTTTGGGTGTGTTGAGTTTTGCGAGGGGATTTTTTCGTCGATTGGGGCTCTTTTCTCCTGAGATTCTGTT
>Ga0224554_1000086_pt1 | contig 86047 bp, 74 predicted proteins | sample 714S22024metaG_FD_180666 | JGI IMG/M metagenome (GOLD analysis project Ga0224554, IMG submission 180666) | Peat soil microbial communities from Stordalen Mire, Sweden - 717 S2 20-24 | ecosystem: Environmental > Terrestrial > Soil > Wetlands > Peat | place: Sweden: Norrbotten County, Stordalen... | reverse complement strand
GCGTTCTCGGCCTCAAGCTCCGCGACGGACGCAACCTCCTCGCCGGCGCCACCATCATCACCACCGGAACCTTTCTCAACGGCCTCATCCACTGCGGCGAAGAGCGCTATCCCGCCGGCCGCAGCGGCGAGCCCGCCTCTGTCCTCCTCGGCGAAGCGCTCCGTGCCCTCGGCCTGCGCACCTGCCGCCTCAAGACCGGCACGCCTCCGCGCCTCGACGGCCGCACCATCCGCTGGGAGTGTTTCGAAGAGCAGCCCGGAGACGCCGACCCCACTCCCTTCAGCTTTCGCACCAGGAAGATCGTTCAGCCGCAGGTCTCCTGCCACATCGCCTTCACCACGCCGGAGACCCTCCGCCTCATCCGCGAAAATGTGCACCGCTCAGCCATGTACTCCGGCCGCATTCAGGGCATCGGCCCGCGCTACTGCCCGTCCATCGAAGACAAGATCGTCAAGTTCCCCGACAAAACTCAGCATCAGTTCTTCCTTGAGCCCGAGGGCCTCAACACCCACGAGGTCTACATCAACGGCATGTCAACCTCGCTGCCCATGGAAGTGCAGTGGCAGATGGTCCACTCCATCCCCGGCCTCGATCAGGCTGAGCTGCTTCGCCCCGGCTACGCCATCGAGTACGACTCTGTCGACGCCACTGAGCTCGACCGCACCCTCCGCGTCAAGTCGATGACCGGCCTCTATCTTGCGGGGCAGATCAACGGGACAAGCGGATATGAGGAAGCCGCCTGCCAGGGCATTATGGCTGGAATCAACGCAGCCCTCTGGCTCAAGGGTCAGCCGCCCTTCACCATGGACCGGACTGAGGGCTATACAGGAATCCTCATCGACGATTTGATTTCGAAAGGGACAAACGAGCCCTACCGCATGTTCACCTCGCGCGCCGAGTTCCGCCTCCACTTGCGCATCGACAACGCCGATCGCCGCCTTACGCCGTACGGCCGCCGCCTCGGCCTCATCAACGACGAAGCTTGGGCCGAGTACGAACAGAAGCAGGCCCGCATGTCCGCGCTTGACCGTCTTCTCAACTCTGGCAAGGTCGATCCTGAAAAGCTCCAGCGCGCCGGCTTCGGAGAACTCCCGGCGACCGCTGGCCTCACCTGGGCTCAGCTCCTCAAGCGCCCCGAAGTCACCATCGAGCCGCTCCTGGCCGCCCTGAGCGATGACCTCGCACGCGACCCGTTGCTCGCGGAGTTTGCCACGGGTCTTGTTCAAAACCTTGAATCATTGGGTGCCCCATCCTATCTCCAGTTTTCCGACGGAAAATTTGGAGATAGGGTGGGAGACCAAGCCGACATCGCCATCGCGCGCAGCACTCTCCGCAACGAGGCCCGCGCCGTCGAAACCGAAATCAAGTTTGCCGGCTACCTCGAGCAACAGAAGAAGTCCATCGAGCGCCTCAAGGCCGCGGAATCCGTCTCCATCCCCGACTGGCTTCAGTACGACGCGATCAGCGGACTCTCGCGCGAGATGCGCGAAACGCTCGAGCGCATCCGCCCCATGACCATCGGCCAGGCCAGCCGCATTCCCGGTGTCACCCCCGCCGCCCTCACGTTGGTTCACGTGTCGATTAAGTTGCAGGGCAAGCGCCCGGACAAGCGCCACGCCACCGCCGACTCGCCGACTCGCTAACTTGCTGACTCGCTGTCTCTCCCGCCCGCGTATGATGTTCCCGTGATGAATCTCGACTCTATTCAATCAGCCCTCCGCGAATCCGCGCTCGACGGCTGGCTCTTCTACGACCACCACCACCGCGATCCCATCGCCTCGCGCATCCTTTCGCTCGATCCCAAAGCGCACATCACCCGCCGCTGGTACTATTTCATTCCCGCATCCGGCGAGCCGCGCAAGCTCGTTCATCGTATCGAGCAGGGCCGCCTCGACGCGCTGCCCGGCGCAAAAACGCAGTACTCAAGCTGGCAGGAACTGCACGCAGGCCTCGCAAATCTCCTCCAAAACCAGAAGAAAATCGCCATGCAGTACTCGCCGAACAACGACATCATGTATGTCTCCATGGTCGATGCCGGCACCGTCGAATTCCTCCGCTCTCTCGGCAAGGAAATCGTCACCTCCGCCGATCTCGTCAGCCAGTTTGAGGCTGTTCTCACCCAGGATCAAATTGCCAGCCACTCCGCCGCCCAGCGCGCCATCGACCTCGTTCTTGTCGGTGCCTGGGCCGAAATCGCTCGCTGCCTGCGTCCGCCTTCTGGGGTTGACCGCCCCGACGGCCTCACCGAATACGACATGGTCGTCTGGCTCCAGGAGGCCATGCGCCGCGAAGGTCTCGTCTGGGAAAACGGCCCCGACGTCAGCGTCAACGCGAACACCTCCGACTCGCACTACGAGCCCACCGCCGATCGCGCCGCCCCTATCCGCGAGGGCAACTTCCTCCTCATCGATATCTGGGGGCGTCTCGACTCGCCCTCCAGCATCTATTACGACATCACCTGGACCGGCGTCATCGGCCGCGAGCCTTCAAAGAAAGAGCAGCTCGTCTTCGACACAGTCCGCCGCGCTCGCGACGCCGCAATCTCCGTTGTTGAATCAGCCTTTGCCCAGAATCGCCCCATCCGAGGTTTCGAGGCCGACGATGCCGCCCGCTCCGTGATTCGCGACGCCGGCTTCGCCGAGTTTTTCACCCACCGTACCGGCCACAACATCGCGCACGAAATTCACGGATCAGGCGCGCATCTTGACAACCTCGAAACCCACGACGTACGCCGCATCCTGTCGCACACCTGCTTCTCCGTCGAGCCGGGCATCTACCTGCCCGAGTTCGGCGTGCGCAGCGAGATCAACATGCTCACCGCCCCCGGCAAAGCCTGGGTCACCGGCCGCATCCAGCAAGAGCTGGTGCGAATCTGAATCGAGCGGAATCAATCCATCGCTTCTCAGGCCGTTCGTTCTTAGTCCCTACGTCCCGGAGCCAGTCCTGAGCGAAGTCGAAGGATCCCTTAGTCCCTGTCTTGATCTTGTATAGTCGATAAAGGAATGGCCACCACCCCAAACAAGCCAGCCGCGGCAAAAACTTCACAAGGATTCGTCTACCTTCCCCTCATCGCCGGGTGGCTCATCCCTGGCGCAGGCCATTTTCTTCTTCGCAAATGGATCCGTGGCACACTTCTCGCCGTCTCCATCATCGCGATGTTTGCGCTCGGCCTCGCCATGCAGGGCAAGCTCTACACCAGCGCGCAAGACATCCTCGACATGCTCGGTGTGGCTGGCGACCTCGGCGGTGGCCTGCTCTACTTCCTGAGCCGCGCGGCCGGCTGGGGCGGAACGCCGGTGCAGACCACCGTCGCCGACTACGGCACTAAATTTATCGTTGTCGCAGGGCTGCTCAACATTATCGCCGCGGTCGACGCGCACAACCTGCGCACCGGGAGGAAGTCCTGATGCATCCTTCCCACTTTCTCGCGGTCCTCCTCTTCGCGCTTTTCGCGTCCACCGTCTTCGGCATCACCATGCGCGACACGCCGCCGAAGATGTTCCGCTACGGCGCTTACTGCTTCGTCCTCTTCGTCGGCTCGGTGATCGTCTTTAGCTGGGTGATGTTCCTCATTGCGCGATGAGCCGCGTCACCGCGAACGCCTGGGAGAAAAATCAATGACCTCTCGAAATGCTTGCCAATCAGGATGCCGCGCCGGAAGAGTCATCGGTTACTTCACCGGCTTTCGCTTTATCGCTCCGCACGGCGCGCTGTGCCTCGCGCTGCTGTTGGTTACCCTGCCCGCCGCTGCCCAAACCATCAACTTCTTTCCCGCGAATGAGCAGGACGCCTGGACCCGCGTCGCCATTCCGCCCGACCACCCAGTCAGTCAGGTCGCGCAGTGGCACATCGATTCCGCCAGGCGCCAGATCGTCTGCGACGGCAATGGCGGCCACGAATGGTTGCGCTTCAACCACGAGTTCACCAACTTCACCTTCCATGTGAAATGGCGCTTTACGCCCGTCTCCACGCCCAACCCCAAATACAACAGCGGCGTCTTCTTCCGCAACAATCTGGACGGCTCCATCTGGCACCAGGCCCAAACGCAGTTCGACGGCGGATACATCTTTGGCCAAACTCCGGTCGACGGGAAGCTCACGTACTTCGACCTGAAAAAAGATATGAAGGAAAACCGCGTGAAGCCAGCCGGCGCATGGAACGTTTACGACATCCGCTGCGCCGGCGACACGTGCACTCTCGCCGTGAACGGAGAAGTTGTGAACACAACCAAAGTGGGCCTCGACAAGGGCTACGTCGGCCTGGAATCCGAGGGCTATCCGATCACGTTCAAGGATCTCAAGGTTCGGGAATTGCCATAGCGCGAGTCCATTGCTTTTTTGAAAGACGAACCCATGAACAAACTCTGGCACGAACAGAACAAGATGCCGCCAAAAGCTACATTGGACCAGAGAATCCAATGGCACAGCGCGCATCAGATTTATTGCGCCTGCCGCGAAGTTCCCAAGAACCTGATCGCGCTCCGGCCCGAGCGTTTTGAAGCTCGCAAAGGCCGTCGCAAAACGCCGTCCGCTTAGCTCCCGAACGATCCAGTCTCAATCAGACATTGGAAACAAAAAAATGCCGCCGTCCTTTTGGGAACGGCGGCACAGGTTTCGGCGGGAGTGCCGAAAAACTGGCGAAGCTCAGCGGAGCCTCTGGACTCTAAAAACACGGTCGCGCCTGGATAGTTGCTGTTTTTTCGCCCCGGGCCTGAGGGCCCCTGCTCCTTCCGGCGGGTACAATCGCTTTCGGAGGACCGAGTGAAACGCCGCCGTTTTATCGCCGCATCCATTGCCGCCTCAACACTCGCCGCAGCCGGCGAAGCGGTCGGCCAGGTATCGTCACCTTCGACCGCCGCTCCCGAGGCCTCCGCGGGCCCGCGCCGCGAGTACTACCAGTTGCGCCGGTATAACCTTGTCAGCGGGCCACAGCTCAAAGTCACCGAGAGCTACTTCTCCGGCGCGTTGATTCCGGCGTTGGCCCGCATGGGGCTGGGGCCGGTGGGCGCATTCAAGCTCGATATCGGTCCTGAAACGCCCGCGCACTACCTGCTCATCCCGGGCACGTCCATTGAGGCGCTTGCGGAACTCGATCTGCGCCTGGCAGAGGACGCGGAGTTTCTGAAGGCCGCCGGCGCCTTCTGGAATGCCACCTCTGTGACGCCCGCCTTTCAGCGCGCCGAGATTTCGCTTCTCGCTGCCTTCGCGGGCTGGCCCAAGCTCACGCCGCCCGCTGCTGCCGCTACCAAAGCCAAACGGATCTTTCAGCTTCGGACTTACGAGAGCCCCAGCGACGGAGAACACATCCGCAAAGTGGAGATGTTCCACTCCGGCGAATTCGAGATGTTTCTGAACGCCGGCTTCCATCCGGTTTTTTTGGCGATACGCTCATCGGCTCACGCATGCCCAACCTTACTTACATGCTCAGCTTTGGAGATTTAGCCGAGCTCGATGCCAAATGGGATGTCTTCCGCAACGATCCAGCCTGGAAGAAACTCTCGGCCAACCCGCGCTACGCCTTCGACTCCATCGTCAGCAACATCACCAACCTGATCCTGAGCCCGCTCGATTGCTCGCAGATCTGACCATCGCGTCCCGGTTCCTTCTATAATCGCCCCATGCGTTTCCTCGCCGATTCGCGGCGCAGGTCGATCGTTCTGCTTACCGGCGGAGCCATCCTGATCTTCGTCTTGCTGGGAACGCTGCAATGGTTCAACACCTCCAACGTCAATTTCCTCAATCCGGCGACGTACGCTCAGACCATCGCCCTCACGGCCCTCGAAGTTCTGCTCTTCCTGTTATTGCTGCTGCTGCTCGTCCTGCTCTTCCGCACCGTCCTCAAAGTCTACGTAGGGCAGGGAAGCAGCGGCGTGGGCGCGCGCCTGCGCTCGCGCATGGTGATCGGCGCCGTCATCATTACCTTCATGCCCGCAGCGCTCATGTTTCTGTTCAGCTATTACCTGCTGAACCGCTCGCTGGAACGGTGGTTCTCGCCAGACGCCTCGCTGTTGCGCAATGACTCCGCCAGCGTCGTCGAGGAGCTCGTCGAATACGTGGCCAACAATGCCCGAACCGAGGCCGAGTCGGTAGCCGAAAGCGGAGCGCCTGACGGTAACTCCCAGGCTCTTCTGCAGGTGATGAGTTCGCGTCGCCTTTCCCTCCAAGGGGGATTCTTTCTGGTCTACGACAACAACAGGCGGATGTTCGCGAGCTTCCAGGCTCCGCCCGAATCGAGTCCTGTCTTTCTGCGCGCGTCGGCGCCCGACGCTGACTGGAAGGAGACTCCGCTTCGCGGGCCGCTCTCGGCCGGTCTTCTCCTCGCAGCCGAACGCAATGACAATCCTGTCGTCGATGTCGCCGGCCAGGAAAACGCGCTCGGTATGGCCGTCACACACTCCGGCAAGATCGTGATCGCGGTCCTGCCCATGCCCAACGGTCTCAACGCAACCACCGCCCGCATTCGTTCCGGCGCCGACGAGTATTTGCAGCTCTACCGCTCCCGCCGCGTGATTCGCACCACCTTGTCGCTCACGCTTTTGCTGGTTACTGTCTTCGTCTTCTTTTCCAGCGTCTGGCTCGCAGTCTTCCTGTCCAAGCAAATCACCCGCCCGGTTGAAGCGCTGGCCGATGCCATGGACGCCATATCCGCGGGCAAGTATGAGCAGCGCGTAGCCGATGTTGCCACGGGAGAGATGGGCGACCTTGTGCGCTCCTTTAATCACATGGCCTCGGATCTTGAGACAAGCCGTCAATTGGCTCAAACTGCTCAGGCGCAACTCACCGCAGCCAATCTGGCCGTCGAGGAGCGCCGCCGCGAGCTTGAGACCATCGTCGATACCATTCCCTCGGGCGTTGTCACGCTCGACGGGGCCGGCGTCGTGCTTCAGGCCAACCGCGCCTTTGCCGCGTTGATGGGCCTTCGGCTGGATGTTCCTTTGGCCGGCCAGAGCATCGCATCGCTGCTGCCTGCCGATTGTGCCGATGAGCTTGCCAGAGTCATCCGCCGCGCCAGCCGCATGGGCGCCGCATCCACTGAGCTGGAGTATCACGCCTACGGACGCACGCTTCATCTCGCCATCACCAGCGCGCGCCTCGATCTCGGCCGCGGGCAATCCGGATCGGTCCTCGTGGTCGAAGACACAACCGACTTCCTGCGCGCACAGCGCCAGCTCGCGTGGAAAGAAGTCGCCCAGCAGGTGGCTCATGAAATCAAGAACCCGCTCACGCCCATCGCTCTCAGCGCCGAGCGCATCGGCAGGCACCTCGATCGCGGCCAGCCTGAGTCACCCAGCATTATCCGCAAGTGCACCGAGGTCATTCTCGGCTGCGTCGCTACCCTCCGCATGTTGGTGGACCAGTTCTCCGCTCTGGCGCAGTTCCCCGCGCCCCAGCCTCGCCCATGCGACGTGAATCAAATCGTCGAAGAAGCCCTCGCGCTCTTCGGCGGCAGGCTCGAAGCCATCACCGTGCAGCGCAATCTCGAGCCCGGCTTGCCGCCTGTCCTCGCCGATCCTGAGGCCATCCGCCGCGCCCTGGCCAACCTCATCGACAACGCGGCTGAAGCCATGCAAGGCAGCCTGTTGCGCGTCCTCGGCCTGCGCACCGCTCTGAGCGAAGACGGCGCGGCCGCTGAAGTCACCGTCTCCGACACCGGATCGGGTTTGAGCGACGAGATTCGCGAGCGTCTGTTCCTGCCCTACTACTCAACCAAGCGCCGCGGCACGGGCTTGGGCCTCTCCATCGCCGCCAAAATCGTCCAGGAACACGGTGGCTCCATCAGCGCTGAGGCCAACGTCCCCAAAGGCGCGCGTTTTCTGCTGCGCCTGCCCCTGGTGGAACAAGTCGCCTCGAACGCAACCGCAACTGCCGACACGGAACAAGTGAAGGGTGTCGCTTCATGAACCACATCCTTGTTGTGGACGACGAAGCGGAGATTCGGAGTTCGCTCGAAGAGATTCTGTGCGAAGAAGGCTACGGCGTTGCCGGCGCAGCCGATGCCGACGAAGCCATGGTGCTGCTGCGTGACACCCCCTACGACGTGGTGCTGCTCGACATCTGGCTCCCCGGCCGTGACGGCCTTGACCTGCTTGCCGAGATTCGCGATCTCACGCCCGAGATGAGGCCTGAAGTCGTCATCATCAGCGGCCACGGCACCATCGAAGCGGCCGTGAAGGCCACTAAGCTGGGCGCCTACGACTTTCTTGAAAAGCCGCTCTCGCTTGAGCGCACCCTCATCGTCCTCAAGAATGCCGTCGAGGCTCGCCGTCTGCGCACTCAGAATGAGGAGTTCAAGCGCCAGTTCAGCGCCGCCGCCGTGCTCACCGGCGAAAGCGTGCCGCTCAAGGCCCTTCGCCAGCAAATCAAGCTGATGGCCCCCACCAACGGGCGCGTACTCATCTACGGCGAGTCAGGCACCGGCAAGGAGCTCATCGCGCGCTCCATCCACGCTGAAAGCCTCCGCCGCGACGGAGTTTTCGTCGAGCTCAACTGCGCCGCCATCCCTGAAGCGCATATCGAGGCAGAGCTCTTCGGCTATCGTCATGGCGCGCAACCCGGCGGCCCTCCCGAGCAGCGCGGCACCCTCGAGCGCGCCGACGGCGGAACGCTTTACCTGGACGAAGTGGGCGACATGAGCCTCAAGACCCAGGCTAAAGTTCTCAGCGCCCTCGATGATCAAATGTTCACGCCTGTGGGCGGTACGCAACCTTTGCGCGTGGACGTCCGTGTCATCGCTTCCACCAACAAGGATCTCGAAGAAGAAATCGCCAAGGGCAACTTCCGTGAGGATCTGTTCTACCGCCTCAACGTAGTGCCGTTCTTCGTGCCCCCGCTCCGCGAGCGCAAGCAGGATATTCCGCTCCTGGCGCGCGAGTTTCTCCTCGAATTTGGCCGTCAGTACGGCCGCCCGCGAGTCGAGATCGCCGAGGAGGCTCTGGACGCCCTCGCGCAATATCACTGGCCCGGCAACGTGCGTGAGCTCAAGAACGTGATCGAACGCGTTCTCATTCTCAATCCTCGCGTCCTGCGCATCGAGCGCAAGCATCTGCCGCCGCTTACCCACAAGGCAGGCTCACGCTCCACTGAGGAATTCTCCAGCCTGCAGCAGGCGCGCGATGCGTACGAGCGCGAATATATTCTCAAGAAGATTGAAGAGGCTCACAACAACATCAGCCACGCCGCCGAGTTGCTTGGCCTTGAGCGCAGCCACCTCTACCGCAAGATGAAGGCTTTAGGAATCGCCGCTCGCGAGTAGCGGCGTGTCGGATGTCGGCTGGACTTGCGGTGTCTCTCGCCGGTCCCTGAAGTGATAGCGCCGCTCCGCTTTTTTGTCGCGGAGATCGGGTTTGCCCACGCGGCGCCTGCCTCGGCGCCGCTCGTCCTTTTGGCTCATCGATGAAGGCAGAATGATTGGTCCGGGAGCGCCCAATGGGCGATTTTTCGCGGGTTGCCTTGCTTCGCCTCTGACAGTTCCGGCAAAAGTCGTCGTTGGTGCAGCAACAATAGGTTCGGGTGCGGCAACAGGCGCTTCTTTGTGTCGCGCTCGCGCCAGATCCTCCACGCTCGATCCCGAACCGCTGGTCAGCAGTTTGTGCAGGGTCGGAATGTTCCCTCGCTGTGTCTCCACAAAGTCCACGCCTTCCACTGAAAGCGTGTACTGCGCGTTGTCCGCCTTGGTTACGTATCCCTTCTTCTGCAGATACCACAACGTAAAGTCCAGGTAGTCGCGCGGGAAACCCATCCGCACTTCGATCTCGGAAAGGGGAACCTCGGGATAAGTCGGGCTGGTGCGCCGCCGATAGTAAAGAACCGCCAATACTGCCAGCCGCCTGTTCAGCTCGCCCTCCAGGGCATCCATGAAATCGATCGTCGTGGCGAGCGGTTCCGGTGGCGCCTGTGTCCGGGCCCGCGCCGCATCGTACTCCGAGCGCCGCCGCGGATCCGCCAATACGTCATAGGCGGCCTTGAGCAGGCGGAAGTTTTCTTCATGGCCTGTTTCGTTATTGTCCGGGTGCAGGCGCGCCGCAAGGAACCGATAGACCCGGTGGACCGTCTCGGCATCCGCGTTGGGGCTGATTTGGAGAAACTCGTAGTAATCGACCGCCGGTGTGCCCATGTTTCTCCCGCTGTATTCGTTTCGAGCTTAGCCCACGCCAGAATCGATCTGGTATCCCGCATAGGTGGGAGCCTGCTCCCCACAATCTCCCCCAGCCTCAATGCCGCGTAAGCTCCGGGCTCGCCGCTAAAGCCTTTTCAAGCAACCACTTGGGCCGCCAACTCAGACGCTGGGAACGCCTCCAAATAGGTCGGATGCTACGCTAACTCTCATGCCACCAACGGCGCGGTCGGAGATCGAGACTCAATCCCTGGCGACGCCGCGCGACCGTCCCTGGCTCCTCGCATTTCTCATCGCGCCCGACGCGGTGATTTCCCTCGGCCTTGCCAGCGGAGCGCTGACCTTTCTGCTGCGCAACGAGGGAGTCACGCCCGATCGCGCGGCCAGCATCTCCGCGCTGATTATGCTACCCCACTCTATCTATTTCCTCTGGGGCCCGGTAACGGATTTCTGGATGCGCCGCCGCACCTGGATCATGGTTGCGGCCGTCGCGGCGGCCGTCGCGGTGCTGGCCGCATTTCACCAGCACTCGCTTGCGACTCCGTGGGCCGTGGCATTGCTTTTCCTTGGCGCGTGCTTCGGCGTAATTGTTGCGGCGGCATGCGGCGGCATAATGGGTGCGTTTACAAGCGAGACCAATAAGCGCCGCGCCAGCAGCGCTTACCAAATCGGCTCGCTCACTATTGGTGCGGTTGCGATTTTTCTGCTGGTGTCGTTCGCCGATCGCTTTCCTCTCGGGGTGCTTGGCTGCATTGTGGCAGCCATGGTCATTTTGCCAGCACTGAGCGCATTTGCCGCGCCGCCGCAATCAATGGTAAGGGAACACGGCTTGGAGGGGACCCTGGCGCGCATCGGACGCGAGTTCAAGTCCACCTTTCTACGCTGGGAAGCCATTCCTTATACGCTTCTGATCGCTGCGCCATGCGCCAGCGGCGCCATGATCGGTCTGCTGCCGCAGTTGGCTCGCGACTACGGAGTGAGCGGGGCGCAGGTGGCGTGGATCAACGGTCTTGGCGGCGCGCTGCTCACCAGCGCCGGCGCACTCTCGGCGTTGCTGGTTCCCGTCCGAGTGCGCTCGTCCATCGCCTATTTGCTGGTGGGCCTAGCGAATGCGGCCACCCTCGCATTGCTCAGCATGGGACCGCAGCGGCCAGCGATTTATTTCGTGAGCACGGCGCTTTTTCTCTTCACCGTCGGCGCGGGCTACGCGCTGTTTACGGCAGTCTGTCTGGAATTCCTCGGCAGCTCGGGAAAGAGTGGCAGCTCGCGCTACGCCATCATCAACTCTCTGGGCAATGTTCCGGTGGCGTATATGTCGTGGCTCGACGGCCGCGGCTACGCGCTATGGGGTCCGCGAGGCATGCCCGGCATCGATGCCCTGGCGAGCGCCGTGGTGATTCTGATCCTGCTGGGGCATTTCGTTTTCAGCAATCGCAGGAGAAATCGATTGCGTTAGTTGCGCGGCTGTTTCAGGATCGGCCCGATCGAACCGGGATTATCTCCCAGTCTCGGGTCCACGCGAAAATCCCACACCGACTCGCTGATGTCCGACGGAGAAAGAATCTCCACCAGCGCGTACTCGCCGATGGTCAGCGTCTGCAGCGGCTGAATCTTCATCCAGTGCTTGCCCGGCAGAATCTCCGCCTTGGTGGCGATCGTATCCTCGTCCTGCGTCACGGTCCCTGTGGGGCTCACATGAACGGCGCCTACGATGCGTACTGCCTGCCGCTCGTCCACCCGTACAATCGCGAACCCTGACTGCGCCGAATGTGCCCCGTGCTTCCCGCCATTCACCGCTTTCGCCCCGCTCGTATCCACGGTCAGAGGGTGTGACAGAACCGGCTCGTTTCCCGTCTCCACGCCAAGCGAGAGATAAATCGCCGGATCGTTCACGTGCAGGTGAACCTTGGCGTTCGCGCCTTCCAGTTCCAGGTTCGCCCGCTGCGTCGCCAGCGGATTCAGCACCGCGACTCCCTTCCGGTTCTTTGTGTTCAGCGTCAGATCTTTCGAAATCAGCTCCACCAGCTCGGGAGTGCCCTGGAAAGTGTCCAGCACAAAAACGCCTTCCTCATCCGGCAGCTCCACTCCCGGGGCCACCTGCGGCATGCGCGCCTTTTCGTCGTCGCGCTCGTCTAATTCTTCCTTGTCGATGTCCGCGGCCTCTTTCATCGCCGGGGAAGAATTCTCGTCAACCAGCTGGGCGTGATCCTTGGCCCACTTGTTCGTCGCATCCCAATCCACCAGGTCAGCCGGCAATTCTTCCCACTCGCCGCGCTCCTGCGACAAGTAGCGCACGCGGTCGCCCGCGATCTGGTAATCGCGCACTAATTGGTAGGAGCCGTCTTTCAAAATCAGCCGCAAATTTCTACCCGTGCCGGGAACGGCGGGCTTCAATGGCAGCGGCTTGGAGCTTTGGCCGCTCGGCGCGCTCGGTGCCTGCTGGATCGTTACGCTCTGCGGGGCGTCTTGCGCAAAAATGGCCGCCGGCGAGATAAGGAGAACAGCCAGCGAAAGCGCCGGCGCGCGCAATCGTCGCGGGACTAGCTGAAAAGGGACCATGGCAACTCAGTTTAGACGCTCACACCGTGCCGGCGTTTTTTCGCGCGCCGCCTTGAAATCGTTACCGAAGGGCAACCTCTTCAGACCCAAAGCGTCCAAACTTCTGAGAGCTTTCTGTAGAATAGAACCGGAAGGTTCCATCGATTGACAGGACTTAAGTCAAATCTCCGCGGCAAACGCGGCGCCCAGGGCGCCTTCTTGCACGGCTTTTTGCCCGCCGTGGCGGTTTTTTGTCTGGTTCTGCTGGCGATGCTGGCCGTGGCCCAGGTCACGCACCTGCATCCAAGCCAATCCGACGCCGACCACTGCCAGTTGTGCATTGTCATGCACACGGTTGTGCCCGTTGCTGCCGCTGCGGCCGCCATCATCATCGTGCAACTGGGAGCTTCCACGCCCCAGGCCGAACCCATCGTAATTGCCCGCCAGCGGCAAATCCGCCTCTTCATTCGCCCCCCTCCCATCTCCTGCTAGAGCATCTCTCCGTTTTCATTCAGGCCCTCGCATCCGCCAACGCTTTTCCGACCGGGCGATGCTTGGCCGCACTTGCACATCCTGATCTTGAAGCGGACCGATGCTCCTCCAATGCACTGAGGACGCCGCGGCGGCGCGACTCGCGGCCTGCATTTCAGCATTCATCAGCCATTTTCAGGAGGTTTTGCCATGACGTTCCAACGCGGCGCGATTACGCGCCTTCTTCCGCTGATTGCCTTTGCCTTCGCGGTGCTCTCCGCGCCCGCGCAAAGCGGCAACGCCGGCGCCATACGCGGCGCAGTCACCGATCCTTCCGGCGCCGTCGTTTCCGGCGCGACGGTCGACCTCACAAACGAGCGCAGCGGATTCGACCGCACTACGACCACCGACGCGACCGGCCAGTTCACCTTCTCCAACGTCCCCTTTAACCCATACAGAATCGACGTCACTGCCAAGGGATTCGCCCATTTAAGCCAAAGTGTCGAGATTCGCTCGTCATTGGGAATCAGCGCGAATCTCGTTCTTCAGATCGCCGGCGCCAGCCAAACGGTTACTGTGGAGTCTGGTGGCGACCTGATCGAAGACGACCCGACTTTTCATGTCGACGTCGACCGCGACCTGTTCAACAAGGTGCCGCTGGAGAGCGCTTCATCCACGCTTAGCTCGCTCGTAACCCTCACTACACCCGGCGTCGCGGCCGACTCCAACGGTCTCTTTCACGGCCTTGGCGACCACGCCTCCAACTCCTTTTCCGTTGACGGCCAGCCGATCACTGACCAGCAGAGCAAGATCTTTTCCAACCAGCTTCCGTCCAACTCGATTCAGTCCATCGAGGTCATCAGCGGCGCGCCGCCGGCCGAATACGGAGACAAGACCAGCCTCGTCATCGTGGCCACCACGCGCTCAGGCCAGGGCGTCACCAAGCCCACCGGCGACATCTATGCCGCCTATGGGGCCTTCGGGTCTTCGAATGGGGGCTTCGATCTCTCCTATGGCGGAAAAAGCTGGGGCAACTTCATCGAGGCTGATGCCCTGAACACCGGACGCTTTCTCGATCCGCCCGAGTTCTCCGTCTTCCACGACAAGGGCAATGAGGAGAATTTCTTTGATCGCGTCGATTACAGCTTTACCTCTGCCGACTCCATCCATCTTGACTTCAACTACAGCCGCTCCTGGTTTCAGAACCCCAACACCTACGACAACCTGAACGTGCCGAACGTCGTCAGTGGAGGAACCAGCGCCAATCCCACTTTTGCCAATGTAGGCAACGCCGACCAACGTTCCAAGATCGGGACATACAACATCGCGCCCACCTACACGCACGTCATCGGCAACAGCTCGGTCCTTAACTTTGGTGGGTACGTCCGCAATGACGATTACAACTACTACCCCAGCCGCAACCCTCTCGCCGACCTCGGGCCAATTCAAACCTCATCGATCTCCCAGTACCGCACGCTGACCAATGCCGGAGTCCACTCCGACTACACCTATGTCCGCGGACATCACAACATCAAGGCCGGCGCCGTCTACGAGCAGACCTTCTTACGCGAGCACGACAACCTCGGCGTCGTCAGCTCCACTTATGACTCGCCCTGTGTCGATGTCGATGGCAATTCTTTGCCGGGGTACGCCAGTCCATCCGACTGTGATGGCGTAACATCGTTCCCGAACAGCAACTATCTGCCGGTTTTGGCGCCCTATGACCTCACCCGAGGCGGCAGCGACTACCTCTTCTTCGGCCACACCGACGTCAAGGAGCTGGCCCTCTACATCGAGGACGAGATCAAGGCCGGCAACTGGGACTTCAACCTGGGAATGCGCGGAGATATTTACAACGGCCTCGCCGCTACGAAACAACCCGAGCCCCGAGTGGGCATTGCCTACAACATCAAGCCGTCAGCGACGGTGCTCCGCGTCTCCTATGCGCGCACCCTGGAAACGCCCTTCAACGAAAACCTCGTGCTCTCGAGCAACGGATGCTCCGATGCCGTGCTGTCGCCGCTCCTCGCGTGCACTCCAGGCGTTTCGGGAACGCTTCAGCCGGGTTTCCGCAACGAGTTCCATGCCGGTTTCCAGCAGGCCGTCGGCAAGAATTTGGTCGTTAGCGGAGAGTACATCTGGAAATACACCCACAACGCCTTCGACTTCAGCATCCTGGGCAACACGCCCATCTTCTTCCCCATCGACTGGCATAACTCCAAGATTCCGGGCTACGCGCTGAATGCAGAAATCCCCAACTACCATCACTTCAGCGCCTATTTCGTTGCTTCATCGGTCGCTGCCCGCTTCTTTCCTCCGCAGTCGGCCGGCGCAGGCGCAACTGTGGGCCAGACCGGCCTTCCCTTCCGCATCGACCACGACGAGAAGTTCAATGAAACCACGCACCTTCAGTACACGTACTCCCACGATGGAAGCTGGATCAACGGTCTGTGGAGCGGCTTCAATTGGCGCTATGACTCGGGCCTCGTCGCTGGCGCGGTGCCCTTCGCTACCGACACTACAACGCCCGTCGACCTGAGCGGCCTAACCTTCGACCAGCAGGCCGAAGCCGGTCTCACTTGTAACGGTGTTGCGGCCACACGTACCGCCGGCTTCCAGTCGTGCACTCCTTCCCAATACTCATCTACGCTGGTTTCCATTCCAGCGCCGGGAACCGAGAACGACGACCACAACCCGCCGCGCATCGCGCCGCGCAACCTCTTCGACGTGTCCCTTGGAAAGAACAACATCTTCAACAAGGAGCACTTCAAGACCGACCTCGACCTCACCGCCATCAACGTCACCAACAAATACGCGCTCTACAACTTCCTCTCCACCTTCAGCGGCACGCACTACGTGACTCCGCGCGCGCTGACAGCCAAAATCACGCTGAATTTCTAAGCGGAAAACAACGCGGCGCCGGAAATACAAAACGGGCAGGCCATCAAAGCCTGCCCGCTCCATTTGTGATGCGTCCGTTTATGAGATCCCGTCGACCGCGCGCTGGTACGCCTGAAAAATCTCATCCCCAAAGCACGCAAAAATCACCTTCTGAATCGCGTCGCTGCTTATTAACTCCGCCACCGTCTCCCCTACAGCAATCTTCACAGCGCGCTCCACCGGAAACCGGTACACGCCGCAACTAATCGCCGGAAACGCAAGCGACCTGATCCCATTCTCCCGCGCAATCTTGAAAACTGATTTATAGCAACCCGCCAGCAATTCCGGCTCGCCGCGCTCTCCGCCGCTCCACACCGGTCCCACGGTGTGGATCACAAACTTCGCCGGCAGCCGGTAGCCTTTCGTCAGCCGAGCCTCGCCCGTCGGGCAACCGCCAATCTGGTAGCACTCGTCAAACAGCTCAGGCCCCGCCGCGCGGTGAATCGCCCCGTCCACCCCGCCTCCGCCGAGCAAAGACTCATTGGCCGCGTTCACAATCGCGTCGACCTCCACCGTCGTAATGTCGGTCTTCAGCACTTCAATCTTGCTTGTCATTGCAGCCCATTCCCAGAGAGCATCCTAAACCCGTCCGGGCATCCGCGCCGAAGCGCCCACCCAGATGGCTCATTCCAGTCTCGTTACTTGGGACATTGCCCACTTGTAGTTAATTCGGCCGAATTTTCCTCTTTCGCCGCACCCCGATTCTCTGCCATACTTGAATGTGCCCACCAGGTACGGCCAATCCCAAAAACTTAGTGACGAGGTTGCATCGATGTCGGCAAAGTACGTCTTTGTGACGGGTGGAGTTGTGTCCAGTTTAGGCAAGGGTCTTGCAGCCGCCTCCATCGGCTGCCTGCTTGAGAGCCGCGGCCTCCGCGTCAACCTGATGAAGTTCGACCCCTACCTCAATGTCGATCCCGGCACCATGTCGCCGTTCCAGCACGGCGAGGTCTTCGTAACCGACGACGGTGCCGAAACCGACCTTGACCTCGGCCACTACGAGCGCTTTACCCACGCGCCCCTCTCGCGCGACAACAACTACACCACCGGCCGCATCTACGAGCAAATTATTCTCAAGGAGCGCCGCGGCGACTACCTCGGCAAGACCGTTCAGGTCATTCCCCATGTGACCAACGAAATCAAGAACGCGATGCGCAAAATCGCCGCAAACGGTGCCGACGTCACCATCGTCGAAATCGGCGGCACTGTCGGCGACATCGAATCCCTCCCGTTCCTCGAAGCCATTCGCCAGATGCGCCAGGAACTCGGCCGCGAGAACACCGTTTTTGTCCACCTCACGCTCGTCCCCTGGATCGCCGCCGCGCAGGAGCTGAAGACCAAGCCCACGCAACACTCCGTCAAGGAGCTGCTTTCCATCGGCATTCAGGCCGACATTCTCCTCTGCCGTTCCGATCGCGCCCTAAGCCGCGACATCAAGCAAAAGATCGCCGCCTTCTGCAACGTCGAAGAAAAGGCCGTCATTGGCGCCAAAACCGTGCCATTCATTTATGAAGTCCCGCTCGGCTTTGCCGAGGAAGGCGTCGACTCGCTCATCCTCAAATACCTCCACAAGGAAGCGCCCGAGGCAGACATCACTCGTTGGCGGGAACTCGTCGAGCGCTGCTACCACCCCAAGGACGAAGTCTCCATCGCCATCGTCGGCAAGTATGTGGAGTACGAGGACAGTTACAAGTCGCTCAAGGAAGCGCTGACGCACGGGGCGATTTCACAAAACTTGAAACTGAAAATTCATTGGATCGAGGCCGAGGGTCTCGAGTCCACCGGCCCCGACGATCGCAGCTACGAATCGCAGCTCGAGGGCTTCGACGGCATCCTCGTTCCCGGCGGATTCGGCAAGCGCGGCATCGACGGCATGCTAAACGCCATCCGCTACGCGCGCGAGAAAAACGTCCCTTACTTCGGAATCTGTCTCGGCATGCAAACCGCCTGCATCGAGTTCGCGCGCAACGTCTGCGGCCTCAAGGACGCCAACTCCAGCGAGTTCGATCCCGCCACCGAGCATCGCATCATTTACAAGCTGCGCGAGCTCCTCGGTGTCGAAGAAATGGGCGGTACCATGCGTCTCGGCGCGTGGACCTGCGTTCTACAGGAAGACTCGCTCGCCTCGCGCGCTTATGGCGGCCAAAAGGAGATCAGCGAACGCCACCGCCACCGTTACGAGTTCAACCGCGAGTACGAAGCCCTTCTCACCGGCGCCGGCCTCCAAATCAGCGGCACCACTCCCGACCAGACCTATGTCGAGATCGTCGAGATCCCCGGCCATCCCTACTTCCTCGGCTGCCAGTTCCACCCCGAGTTCAAATCCAAGCCTCTCGAGCCCCACCCGCTCTTCCGCGAGTTCATCACGGCCAGCTATAAACACCGCTTGCAGCGAACGCAAATAGAGTCGATCGCCGGCCAGGTCGTCCAGTAAAGCTGCGGGCGAATCTTCTGTTGCGGCTTAAGCCGTGCCCCGAAATCACGGAAACCCAATTAGTTCGTCGTTCGTCTCGCGATCGACCTCAATCGACCCCGGCTCGACGGCAGGAACTTCCGGCGACTCCCATTGCTTGCCAGCCGTCTGCCTAGTCCGCAGCACCACTTCCAGCCCCTCGAGAATCAGCTCCCTCACCGTGCCGCCGCGCTGGGCTGCCGTCACCTTGATCGCTCGGTACGTCTCATCCGGTATGTCCACCGTAGTACGCATAGATACATATTAGCATAGTTATATGTTTATGGCTATAAGTCCACAGCCAAGCCAGTGGCGAGGTCGGATTGAGGGGCTAGCTCTTTCAGGTGGAGCTAGATTGTACAGATAACCTGGATCCACGTGGATATGTTCGGAGAATGCTGTTCAGGTGAGAGGGGGAGAAGAATGCTCACACCTTTGAAGCAGAGCTTCCCACATCGATTCAACGCTAACGGTAGCCACGATTCGATTTGCACGATGTGTCTGGCGACAGTAGCCACGGTTCAGAACGAATCGGAACTGGCTGGCCATGAATCCACCCACGTCTGTGAGCCAGCGAATCTTTATCGGGTCAATCAAAGTTTGCCGCGATGGCCAAGCTAGCCGCCGCTTTCTACTGATCCCAAGAGAGGCAACCCGTTCTTCAATGGGTCGAGTTTGATCGGGTCAAACCGTCTTCTATCGCAGGTTCGACCCTGAGCGTCGGATAAATCCGGCAGTAGTTATAGACCCTACAATGAGGCGCTCTAATTCCTTTCGTTTCATTACGTTCTCGTTATTTCGCACCGTGGCCTTCCTTCCACCAGCCTCTCCAACGAGTTTTCTCTGAAGATTCTTCTCCAATCCAACCCCCATTCAAACGATCCTCTCCGCCATTTCGTCTACTACCAACGGAGTGTCCTATTTCGAGGCAGAATCTCATGAATAATTGCCGCTTCCACAGCATGACAGGCAGCCATTTCCCTGGCTGCAGGCGTCTCATGGACCAGTCCGGCACGCGGGTGAAAAAAACACCCTCTGGGTTATTGACAATGATTTCCCGCCGGGCCTATCTTGACTAAGTTTTTTGGCGTATGAATTGAAAGGATGGAGATAAAGATGGTCGCCTATTTCCAGCTTCAGCCTGCTGAAGCGGAACTGCAAGACTTGGCTGAGCAATATTGGCAAACGGCCGGCGAGAAAGAGCATGAGCTTGAAAAGGCTGCTTTCGAAGCTGGTGAAGCCATTCGCAATGGAGATTATTCGCTTGCCAATCTGGAAGCGATCGTGCGCTGGAAGTCCGAGCGCGCTGTGCAGGTTCTCATCGGCAACAGCAACGAGAAGATTCGCCGCGCGCTGGCCGTCGCCACGTCGCCCGAGTCTTCAACCGAAGCTGCCGTCAAGGCCCTGCTTGACCTGCATGGCATTGACATTGCGCTGGCCTCGGCCGTTCTGGCCGCGATTTTTCCCGAGCGCTACACGGCGCTGGACTATCGCACCCTTGAAGCCCTGGGCCACGCGCGTCACGACGTCCGCTTCTACGAGGAGTATCTGGCCTTCTGCAAGCGCCTTGCCGAGAGCAATATCGTCACGCCGCAAAGCGAGCTTCCCGCCCCCACGCCTCTGCGCACGCTCGACCGCGCACTGTGGGAGTGGTCTCGCAGCCACACCGGGTAACCGGGCCTGATCTCCGAATCATTGCCGCGTGCTCTCCCATCCCGTCTCAGGGATACGCGGGGAGCACGCGTGTGCCTCCCCTCAGCCTTCCAATCACAGATCAAGGTTTTACTGACCCCGACCCCTGATCCCGTGCCCCCTGTACAATTTCCTTCGTGAGTTCATCGTTCGAAATCGGGCCGGTCGAAGTGGGCGCGGGTCGGCTCTTCCTCATCGCGGGTCCCTGCGTCATCGAGTCCGAGCCTCACACTCGCTCCATCGCTGAAGCCGTCCAGCGCATCGCCGCCGACGTCGGCATTCCTTTCATCTTCAAAGCCAGCTACGACAAAGCCAATCGCACGAGCGTGAAGAGCTTCCGTGGACCGGGCCTCAAAGAAGGTACGCGCATCCTCGGCCGCATCGCCAAAGACACCGGCCTACCCGTCCTCACCGACGTGCACGAGCCGGCCCATTGCGAAATCGCCGCTGAAGCTGTCGACGTTCTCCAGATTCCCGCTTTCCTTTGCCGCCAGACCGACCTGCTCGTCGCCGCCGGAAAGACCGGCCGCGCCGTTAACATCAAAAAAGGCCAGTTCGTTGCCCCGTGGGACATGGCACATGGTCTCGAGAAGGTCCGCTCCACGGGCAATGAGCGCGTCTTCCTCACCGAGCGCGGCTCAATGTTCGGCTACAACAATCTGGTCGTCGACTTTCGCTCGCTCGCCGTCATGCGCCGGCTCGCGCCCGTCGTCTTTGACGCAACCCACTCCGTGCAGCAGCCTTCCGCGGCCAACGGCGTCAGCGGTGGCCAGCCTGAGTACATTCCTCTGCTCGCGCGCGCTGCTGTGGCCGCCGGCATCGACGGCCTCTTCGTCGAAGTCCACGATTCGCCCGCCGACGCCAAATCCGACGGTGCCAACGCCCTCGACCTCAAGCTCCTCAAGCCCCTGCTCGAAAAGCTCCTCGCCATCCAAGCCGCAACTGGCTAGCCTTCCCGCGGTTGAGATGATTGTGAACATGACGACGCAAGTTGGCCTAAGAGCGAAAATCGCAAGCCGATTGCCCTGGGCGCTTCTTTGCGCGCACACTGCACACGACCAGCGCTCGGCGCGGCGCTGGCTGCGCGTCGCCATCTTGTTGATCGTTTGCGGCGTTGGGGCTTTGAGGTTCGTCCATCTCGAAGCCGATTTCCCCAACGATTCGATGTGGTCGATCGACCAGGCGAAGTTCACTGACGAAGGCTGGTGGTCCGCAGCCGCTGTCACGCACGCTCTCACAGGACACTGGTACGTCCCCGGCGACTACAATCCCGCGGCCGCGTTGCCGGTGTGGCCGCTTTTGCTCAGCGCCGTGTTCCATTTCACCGGTGTCAGCGTGATTGCCGCGCGGGCGCTCAATGTTGCCATCTCCCTGGCCACGCTTGGCCTGGTTTTTGTGCTGCTGCGACGCCATACGCGCTCAGGCTCCGGTGTGCCCCTCGCCGCCGTGCTGCTTCTCGCACTCAGCCCGTTTGCCTTTGTCTTCAGCCGGCTCGCGATTCTCGATTCTTTGGTGATCTTCGAGTTCTGTCTTTCCCTATGGGTGGCCTCTTTTGCAACCTCGCGGCGAATCTGGCCTCTGGCCATTCTTTCCGTCCTCGTTTCTCTCATGCTGCTCACCAAAACAACCTCGGCCTTGCTCATTCCGTCCGTCTTCTGGCTGGCGTGGTCGGCCATGGGCCGCAAGACTTCTGCCTTCCTTCGGGTTGCGCTGGCCGTTGCCATCGTTCCTGCGGCGTTAACCAGAGGCTATGCCGCTCTGGTGTGGGCGATGGGTTACGGCGCCGATTACAGATACTTCTTCTCCCGAAACGCCCTGGACGATTTTGATTGGAGCCAAAGCCTCGACACCCTCGTTGAGCTGGGGCGCAACTGCCTCTCGATTGATCGTGTTCTGTATCCGGTGGTCCTCGTGATCCTGGTGCTCACATTGGTTTGGAAACGGAAGTTATGGTCGAATTCCCTCTTTGCCGCGTCGTGGCTCGCACTTGCGGGCCAGGCGTGTTTTATCTTTCGCCTGCAGGACGATTACGCGCCGCGCTACTTCCTGGTGATGCTCGCGCCTATCGTCTTGATCGTAGCGCTGACGCTGGACGAGTTGCTCGCAGATGCGAGAGCAATTCCAATTCCGCCCAATCCTGAAGCAGGCATGTCCGAGCCGGTCCTGCCATCGGAAGGCCGGCACTCGAACAAAGGTCTTGCCGGGCTGAACCCGTTTTGGAATCGCAGCTCGGTGGCAGCGGTCCTCTTGCTGTCCGCAATGGCTGCCTCCGCCACAATCAATGGGGTCATGATCGAGCAGTTCGTCGCCCATCCGCAGCGGCAGTTTTACGACGCGGCCAATTCCATTCGTAAAATCGTTCGCAGCGACCCGGAGCAGAACCAGGTGATCTCTGGCGTGAGTGGAAGCCAGATTTCCCTGATGACCGGAATTCCATGCATCAACGACGCTCACGGCCCGCAGGAGAGGGCCGCGAATGATCAGCCGGGTTGGTTCCTCGCGTGGGCTGATTTATCCAGCGACGCCACCGCCCGGTTTTCGGCCTTTCGACTCGAAGAGGTTGCATCCTATCCCGTCTTCGATGATCCTGGCCGAACCCCACTCATCCTGTTCAAGATGGTGCGCCGCGTTCAATAACCGCAAGGCAGAACCTGCAGTTTCTTGAGGGGAACTATCGGAATTTCTGGTGCTATCACTGCCTTCCGCACCCCACCGCCCCCGTCGTCGTCCTCCCATCTAGCACGAAGCACGAAATCCCGTTGATGTCCGTCCGCAGCGTCCGCACATGCGCCGCCTCAAGCTCTTCCAGCACCTCCTCGCGCGGATGCCCATACCGATTGTGAAGTCCACTCGAAATCACCGCCCATTGCGGCGACACGCGCGCCAGGAACTCAGGCCGCGTCGAGGTGATGCTGCCATGATGCCCCACCTTCAGCAGAGTGCTTGCAAGTCCCGGCTCGCCAAGCATCGCCTGCTCGATCGGCGATTCTGCATCGCCCTCAAGCATCACCGAAGTCGCGCCGTACCCCACGTGCAGCACCAGCGAGTCGTTGTTCATCGGCTCCGCGCCCGGCACGTAATCGCGAAATGGCGCCAGCACGTGTACCTGCGTGCTCCCAAAAGTGAACGCATCGCCCAAGCGAAAGCTTTTCACCCGCACATGCAGCGCCGCGGCCTCATCGAGCAGCGCGTTGTACGCTCCGAACCGCGGATTGTTCCCCACCCACAGCTCATCGGGATGAAAATTCCTGAGCACCGCCGGCAATCCGCCCATGTGGTCGGAGTGCGCATGGCTCAGCGCCACCGCGTCCAAATGCCGAATGCCCCGCGCCCACAGCGCCGGCGACACCACCTCCTCGCCGATGTCAAAATCCTGCGGCGCCTGACTTGGCCCGCCGCCGAACCCACCTCCATCCACCAGCAGCGTCTTTCCGTCGGGCGTTATCACCAGCAGCGAGTCGCCCTGCCCAACATCGATCGCCTCCATCAGCATCGCGCCCTTCGGCCGATCCACTGGCCGCGGCATCACTGCCGCCAGCGCCGCTATCGCCAGCGCCGCCCACGCTCCGTGCCGCATCCAGCGTTTGCCGCGCCCCAGGCTCTCGTGCGCCAACACAATCGCCGCTCCAAGCAGTGCACAAAACGCCGCCGACTGCCACAATAGCGGGCTTGGAATCCTGAAATCTCCGAGCGCCATGGAGCCGAACAGATGCACCAGCCTCACTCCGAGGCGCATTACCAGCGCCACCACCATTGCCGGTACCACCGCCGCCGCCGGCCACACCACAAGCATCAGCATTGTCACGAGTGCCGCGGGCATCAACACCAGCAGCATCGGCAAAATCAACAAATTCACCGGCAGCGCAAAAATCGTAATGCGGTGAAAGTACACCGCCATCGGCAGCGTCATCGCCAACTCCACCACGCATGAAACGACGACCAACTCCGCAACTCGAATCGCAAAGCGCACAGCCCAGGGAAAAATCCGCCACGCGATTGCGCCATTCCCGGCAGCCTCCAGCCGTTCCGCCACCGCTCGCATCATCATGCGAAACTCCGCAGCTCGTGGAGTGAGCTTGATGTCGACGGCCACCAACGGCAGGTCGCGCATCGCGGCCGCGTAAGGATGAATCGTTCCCTGCAGCAGCGGCGCAGCCACACCGGCAATCGCAATCACCGCCAGCAGTGTCATCTGCTGGCTCGAGTCGAACAGGCTGCGCGGGCTCACAACCAGCAAACAAAGCGCGGCAAATCCGATCGTGTTCAGCGGGCTTCGCTCGCGATATACCAACCGTCCGAGCAGATAAAGGGTCACCATCCACAGCGAGCGCTGCACCGGCGTTGCGAACCCCGTGAACAGCGCGTAGGCAAACGACGCGGCGATCGTCAAAATCGTCGCCGGCACGCGTGGCACGCGCAGCCTCCTCGTGATCCAGAAGACGCACGCGGCCACAATCGCCAGGTGAAACCCTGAAACCACCAGCATGTGAAAGGAGCCCGTTCGTTCGAAGCCTACGCGCAGCGAATGGGTCAGGTACGTTCGGTCGCCTGCCACCATCGCCGCCAGCATCACGGCGTCGTCCTCGCTCAACCGCAGCGGCGCCGGCAAATTCCGCATCGCCGCGGGCAGCGCCAGCAACCGTGTGGTCGACGCGCGCTGCCACCCTCCCACTCTGCACGACAAGAATGCTCCCGGCGCGAGCCCCAGCCGGTCTACGCGGTCAATTGCAACCGATGCCGTCGACGTGATTCCCTCGTCCAGCAGATAGTCCGCGCGGCTCCAGACGCCGGGATCGTGATAAGTCTCCGGTCTCAGCAGCCGCACCACTGCCTGTACGCGCTCACCGCACCGGAACGCCTGCGCGCTTTCCTTCGCGTCCACCGGCCACCGCACCGTTAGCCGTACGCCACCTGTCACCGGCGTCTGCGCATCGCTCGCATCGTTCACCACCTCAACCGTGGCCACGCGCACATCAATGCGCTGTGTGGGCGCACTGGCTGAGGGCTCGTCTACATTCTGCTCAAGCTCGGTGCGCACCGGCCCCGCATTCGACACGGTCCCTTCCACTGTGCGCAACAATCCGTCAGAGAGCGTGGCCAGCTCCGGCGCGGGCGCCGGCTGCGGTTCCATTTCCCCGCACCATGCGCCCAGCAGCATCCACAAAATCGCGAGCGGCAAACCCACAATCCCTTGCGCGTGTCCGCTGCGGCGGACGGCCACGCCGCACAGCACAGCAACCACCGCCAGCAGCACCAGCAAAAGCGGGGGCTCAAGCCACACTTGGCTCGCCACCAAAATCCCCGCCGCAAACAGCCACGCCGCATGAAACAGCGGCACGACGGTTAAGCCGTGCGTGCGTTGCGCAGGGTTGGGGTTGTCGCGATGCATGGGGCCCAAATTTGAAGAGCGAATTTGGCATCAAGCCTATCAGGAATTGGAATTCCCGGTACACGCCCTCCGTCACCGCTGTAGCTTGACCACCGTCTCCAGGTGAAACGTCTGCGGAAAGAGGTCCGCAAGCGTGACGCGCTCGATCGCATAGCCTGCGCCCACAAGCGCGCGCAGGTCGCGTGCCAGCGTTGCCGGATCGCACGATACATACACCATCTCGGGCGCGCCGATTCTGCCCAGCAGCTCCGTTGTCTCTGCGTCCAGCCCCGTGCGCGGGGGATCGACGACAATCACATCCGGCCGTTCGCCCTTCGCCGCTCCACGCAAAAACTCAAGCGTCGTAGCTCTTACTGCCGTCGCATTCGTGCCGTCGAGGTTGTGCTTCAGTCCCGCCATCGCCGCTGGCGCCGACTCTACCGCGATTACGCGCTCAAACTGCTCTGCAAGCTTCCGCGCAAACAGCCCCACGCCGGCAAACAAATCCCACGCTTGCCCGCCATGCAGGCCTTCCGTTACGCGCTCCACCAGCTCATCCAACAGCCAGCGGTTCACTTGAAAGAACGCGCCGTGATCCACTCGATAATCAAAGCCCGCTGCACGGTAAGCGATGGATTCGGCGCCTGTCCGCGCGATGGTCCTTGGCAGGCTTTGGTGTACTTCCACCAGCTCCACGCCGCGAAGCGAAGGAATCTGTGGCGACAGCGCATCAAAATAGTCCGTGAGCGGAACCCGTGCAGCACCATCCGTAAAGACGCTGGCCAGCATCGAATCTTCAGCCGCATCGCAAAAGAGCGAGAGCTCAGCGGGCCGGCTTGGAACTGCGAACCGCCGGAACAGTTCCGCGGCGCCGAGGGCAGCCCGTACCAGCAGCGGCGCTGCGATTGGGCACTCCTCAATCGCAATCACTGCATGGGACCGCCGCCCGCGGTATCCCACCCTTCCCTCCGCATCGAACGCCAACCGGATCCGATTGCGGTACGCCCACGGATCGCCAGCCAGCACAGCAATCTCATCCGGTGCGCGCACGCCGCCCCGCTCCAGCGTCTCGCGCAAAATGGTCTGCTTCATCTCTAGCTGCGCCTTGTACTCTGCGTGCTGATACTGGCAGCCGCCGCACGCCCCAAAGTGTTTGCAAGCCGGCGCAACCCGCTCCGCCGATGCCGTAACAATTTCTTCCACCTCGGCCGTCGCGTACCCGCGCTTCTCTTCGACCACGCGCACGCGCGCCTGCTCACCCGGCAGCGCCAGCGGCACAAACACCGCCTTGCCTTCTACGCGCGCCAAAAACGCCCCACCATAAATCGGCTTTTCAATTTGAACGAGTTGCGGCGCCGCGGCGCTCTGCTGGGAGTTCTTCGGCACAGCTTCATTGCGCCGCGAGAATGATCGCGCCCGCTTCTTCATTGCTGGCTCATGTAAAACAGGCTCAACCGCGGCAAATTGTAGTGGACCAGCAGTTGCTTCCGCTCAAACTGCTGTTCAACCTGCCGCAGTTGCACCGCGCCCATACGGCTGCGGTAGGGCGCCAGCTCCCGCGCTGCGTGCTCCTTCAGGCCCACAAGCAGTGCCTCCGGCGCCGCCGCGGTCAACGTGACAAATAGTTTCTCCTCGAGCACATTCAACGACCGCTCCAGAGCTTCAAGATCGACTGCCGCCGCATTTTCCCCGCCGGCAGCTCGCACCTCCGCAGCCAACTCGCGCAGCCTTACAGCCGTCGCCCGGCAAGCCTCGTCGGCCACCATCGCTCGATCCAGCGCCTCCGCGGCCGCCGTCAAATGCGCCGATACGCGTTCATGCTCGAACCCGGACTCCTGGGCCGTGGTTGTCGCAGCAGCCGATCCCGTCGCCGCCGTACTCATCTCCATCGCCGCCTGCATCACCGCCTGCGCGCACCACGCCAACCCGTTCACGCGCTGCATTCGGGCCCGCTTCTGCCGCACCTCATATTTGTCGAATGCCGCATCGATCCCGCGCAACACCGCTTCCAGCGGAATCCCAGCCTCGCGCCACATCTCGATCAGCGCCCAATCCAGCGTCGAAAGCAGCAGAATCGTTCCCCGCCTCTGCTGGAAGCGCTCCTCGATCTCGGTAAAATAGTTGAAGTAGTTGCGCACAGTCCCATCTTAAATTCCGCAAGCGGAGACGAACGATGGCAATCGTTGGATTTGTCGGGCTCGGCATCATGGGCCGCCCCACGCTCATCGAAGTGTCGGGCGCGTAGCGCCTTCCGGTTTCACGCGCCAAGTCAACTCATTCCGCGAAATCCCCACCCGCCTCCGCCCGGCGTTTCGATCCGCAGCACATCGCCCTTCTTGAGCTGGCGGCTGCACTTTCCCGGTAGCTCAATCTCCTCGCCGCTCTCGGCCTTCACCACAATCGCTCGTCCTGCCGCTCCATCCCCGCCGTCCCCCAATCCGTACGGCCTGAACTTCCTCCGATCCGCAAGCAGCGTCACTTCCGCATCGGTCAGCAACTCCACTTCGCGAATCAATCCATCTCCGCCGCGAAACTTCCCCTCGCCCCCCGAGCCGTCGCGGTACTCATACCGCCGCACGCGAAACGGGTACGCATATTCGAGCGCCTCAATCGGTGTGTTTAGGGAATTCGTCATATGCGTGTGCACGCCGCTGATTCCATCCATCCCCGGCCGCGCGCCCATTCCGCCGGCCGCCGTCTCGTAGTACGCAAACGCCTCGGTCGTCCTTGGGTCGGTCCCGCCAATCGTCACATTGCTCATCGTTCCCGCGCTCGCCGCCGGAACCCGCTCCGGCACAGCCTTTGCCAGCGCGCGCATCAGCACGTCCACAATCCGCTGCGACGTCTCCACATTACCGCCGGCCACAGCCGCGGGCGGCCGCGCATTCACAATCGATCCCTCCGGCGCATGCAGCGTTAGCGGCCTTAAAATTCCTTCGGTCGCCGGCGCATCCTCCGGCAGCAAACATCGCAACACATAGAAGCACGCCGAAAGCGTGATCGCGCGAACCGCATTCACAGCGCCTGCAACCTGCGCTGACGACCCTGCAAAATCCACATCCATTGCCCCCGCTTCCGGATCGATCTTGAGCCGCACCGCAATCCTCCGCGGCTCATCCGTCACGCCATCGTCATCCAGCCAATCGTCCGCGTCATACTCTCCCGCCGGCATCTTCTTCAGCTCCGCCCGCACCAGCCGCTCCGAGTAATCGAGCAGCTCCTCGCCCCACACCGCCAGCTTTTCCATGCCGTACTTCGCCGCCAGTTGCAGCACGCGCTGCTCACCCACGCGGCACGCGCCCATTTGTGCGTCCAGGTCCCCTTCGCGTTCTTGCGGCGTCCGCACGCTGCTCAAGATCCAATCGAGCACCTCGCGATCGACCACCCCGCCGCGCACAATCCGCACCGGCGCAATGCGAATCCCCTCGTCTTCAATCGTCGTTGCCGGCCCCATCGATCCCGCAAATTTCCCGCCCACATCGGCGTGATGCGCGCGATTCGCAACATAAAACACCGGCTTGGCCCCACCCTTCACACTTTCCGCTGGAATTCGCAGAGTTTCGATCTGTTCCAGAAATACCGGCAGCACCATCGTGATATCCGGCAAATGCGTTCCACCCGCGTACGGGTCGTTCAAGATCGCAATGTCTCCCGGCGCAAATGCGATCGCCGCTATCGCCGCCTGCACGCTCATCGGCATCGAGCCCAAATGCACCGGCATGTGGTCGCCCATCGCGATTGCGCGCCCGCGCTCGTCAAAAACCGCGCACGAATAGTCGCGCCGCTCCTTGATGTTTGGCGAGAGCGCCGTCCGCCGTAGCGCTGCGCCCATCTCTTCCGCAATCGAGTGCACCGCGCACTGAAAGATCGCGAGCTCTACCGGATCGGCCGCCTGAGTCTTCATGCGCGCTCCTCCTCGCCCGCCGCATCTTCGCCAACCCCATCTTCGCGCACCCCACCCTCGCGGACCCCATCTTGGCCAACCCCATCCTCGCGCACATCGATCACCAGGTTGCCTAGCCCATCCACACTCGCCGCGCATCCTGGCAGAACCAGTGTTGCCGCCGTGTATTCGGTGATCATCGCCGGTCCCGCGATCGCATCGCCCGGCCGAAGCCGCTCGCGTTTGTAGAATCGTGTCGGCCGGAATCCGCCTTCAAACCAAACTTCGCGCTGGGTGCTGCAAGCCGCGCTTCCGTCGCCCGCAACAAGCGCGCACCTCTCCGGCTCATACGGTTCGCTCGCCGCAATCATCCGCACGCGCACGTTCACAATCTCCACCGGCCGCGATTCATCCGCAAATCCGTACCGCTGCCGGTGTAATTCGTGGAACGCCTTCGTCGATCGCTCCGGCTCCTGCGGATCGTACGCGACGTTCAACTCGTATCCCTGCCGCCGGTAGCGCAGATCCACGCCGCGCTGCGCCACGCCCTTCAAACCCTCCGCCGCAAACTCCGCCGCGGCCTCCGCAGAAAGCTCGCCGAAAATCTCGTCGACACTTCCCATCGTCTCGCCCGGCATCATCACGGTTCGCGAAAAATCCCGCACTGTATCAGCCAGCAGAATCCCCACCGCTGAAAGCGCGCCCGGCAGCGCCGGAACCAGCACGCGCGGAATGCGCAGCGCCCGCGCCAGCGAGCACGCATGCAGCGGCCCTCCGCCGCCAAACGCCACCAGCGTAAAGTCGCGCGGATCGTGTCCCCGCTCCACTGAAATCACGCGGATCGCTTTCTCCATCTGCGTCTCTACCACGCGCACAATCCCCGCCGCAAACTCTTCCACCGTCTCGAGCGCGCCCTTTTGCTCGCGCATCAAGCGCTGTGTGCGCTCGCCATCCAGTTGCACGCCTCCGCCCAGAAAGCTCTCCGCATCCAGCCGCCCCAGCACAAGGTTCGCGTCCGTCACAGTCGCCCGTTCGCCGCGCCCAAAACAAATCGGCCCCGGATCGGCGCCGGCGGACTCCGGCCCCACGCGCAGGATGCCCCCCGCGTCAAATCTCGCGAGGGACCCGCCGCCCGCGCCCGCCGTGTGAATGTCCAGCATCGGCACGCCAATCGGCACTCCCGCCACCACCGACTCGCGCGTGAGCTGGGCGGCCGCCTCCGTGTTCGCGACAAAAACATCCGTCGATGTCCCGCCCATGTCGAAGCCGATGATCTTGTCGAATCCCGCCCACCGCGCCATGCGGCACGCGCCCACTACTCCGCCCGCCGGGCCGCTCAGCACCGTGCGCACGGGCTCCTCCGCCGCGACGCGCGCAGCAATAATCCCGCCCAGCGACTGCATCACATCCACGCGCCCGCCTCTGTGTTTCTCGGCGATCCGCTCCTCCAAAGCCAATAAATAAATCTCCATTCGCGGCGCCAGGTACGCGTTCACCACCGTCGTCGACGCGCGTTCGTACTCACGAAACTCCGGCAGAATCCTGTGCGATGCGGAAACCGGAATCCCCAGCTCACGCAGCGCCGCTTCCACCCGCTTCTCCGTTTTCGGATTCGCAAATGAAAACAGCAGGCTGATCGCTACTGCCTCAGCGCCACTGGCCCGCACAGCATCAACCAGCGCGGCCAACTCTTCATCTGTCGGCTCGCGCAGAATCTCGCTCTCCGAGCTCACGCGCTCCGCAACTCCGAATCGCAGCTCTTTCGCGATAAGACATTCCGGCGCTGGCGCAAACCAGTCGTAGAGTCGCGCCCGCGCCTGCCTCCCGATCGCAATCGTGTCTTCAAACCCGGCCGTCGTCACAAACGCCACGCGAGCGCCGGTCCGCTCCAGCATCGTGTTGGTGCCCACGGTCGTTCCATGGCGCACTTCCACATTGTCAGCGCCGCTTTGAGCGATTCCACATTTGGCAATGTCGGAGCCGTCACCTTCAAGTGGCTTTTCCGCCAAGGAAAAGTCACCTTGCACGGTGTCGAAGGGGGCACGGGAATTGTGGAATCGCTCCAGTTGCCGCACGCCTTCGAGCACCGCGCGCGAGGGATCAGCAGGTGTCGAAAAAATCTTCTTCACGCGCAGCTTTCCGTCCGCCAAACAAACGCAGTCGGTAAACGTGCCGCCGGTGTCGATTGCAATGCGCAAATCCGCCCGCTCCTCTCGTGTGGAACCGTCAAGAACGCTTCAGTTGTGTGATGAGTTTAAATGCCGGCTCCATGGCCGGCAGAACAAGCGAAAGCTGAAAACCGAAAGGCGACAGCTACGACAAGAACTCCGCAATCGCTTCGGCCACTGCGTTCTGCTCGTCCTCGCGCAACTCCGGGAAAATCGGCAGCGCCAGCACCTCGCGCGCCGCGCGCTCCGCCTCGGGGAAATCCCCTTCGCTGTACCCCAGTCCCTTCAGCGCTTCCTGCAGGTGCAGAGGAACCGGATAGTAAATCTCCGATCCAATCCCGCGCGCCGTCAAAAACTCCCGCAGCGCATCGCGCCGCGCCACGCGAATCACATATTGATGCCACACATGTTTTGTCCCCGGCGCTTCATACGGCGGCACCAACCCATTCGCCGGATACGGCCCATTCTCGGCAAGCCCAGCCCTGGCAAACAACCTGCCATATCGCGCTGCCAGCTCCCGCCGCGTCTCATTCCACGCGTCGACGTATTTCACCTTTACGTTCAGCACCGCGCCCTGGAAGCCGTCCATGCGCGCGTTCCAGCCCAACTCATCGTGGTGGTAACGCCGACGCATTCCCTGGTTGCGCAGCATTTTCACTCGCTCGGCTACGTCATCGCGGTTCGTCGTCACCATTCCCGCATCGCCCGCCGCGCTTAGATTCTTTGTGGGATAAAAACTGAACGCCGCGGCATCACCCAACGCACCCGCTTTCACACCGTTCCACTCCGCGCCCCACGCCTGAGCAGCGTCTTCGATGACCGTCAGCCCGCGCTCTCGGCCCAGCTTCGAGAAGGCCGTCGCGTCCGAACACAATCCGTACAGATGCACCGGCAAAATCGCCTTCACGCCCGAGCCGCGCTCTCCGTCCAGAACCGCTTTCACCGCCGCCGGCGAAAGATTAAATGTGCCTGGGTCGATGTCCGCAAGCACCGGCGTCGCGCCCGCGCGCAGAATCGCACTGACCGAAGCAAAGAAGCTGAACGGCGTCGTGACCACCGACGCGCCGGCGCCGATTCCAGTCCCCGCCAGCGCCAGCCACAGCGCGTCCGTCCCCGACGAGCAGCCCAGCGCGTGCTTCACCCCTAACTGCTCCGCCGCCGCCCGCTCAAACGCCGCGACGTGTTCGCCGAGAATAAACTGCTGTGTCTCCAGCACCTGACCCAGCGCTTCCAGCAGTTCCCCGCGCAACGGCTCGTACTGTCTTCTCAGGTCCAGCATCGGCACCGGCGCGCGCGCGGCCCCGCCGCTTTTTGTCTCAACCCCCTCCGGGATGGCAGTCTTTTGCATACCGCTCTCTTTCTCATTTGAATGCTATCAGCCACGGAATCCGGCTCGTCTCAAGGCTCTGCTCTTTCCCGTTCTTTCGCCTAATTCGTGGCAAAACACACACTTTCGCCGCACAACTCGCCTGTTTAACCGCTACCAGAGCCCACTCCGCGCCGCAAGTAACCTCCCGCGGAGTTGAAATAGGCCGTAAATCTCTATAAAGTTGACCCATTGCGGGGTTTGCCGGTTCCGGGCGTTCCGGGGCCGTCCCGCGTATCTGAATTGCGGTCGAACAGCAGGTCCACAAACAACTTCAAAAAGAAAGTAGGAGATCGGCATATGGAGAACAAGCCGGCACAAAATATTCAGGACACCTTTCTGAACACGGTTCGGAAAGACAAGTCCCCCATTACGATTTATCTGGTCAGCGGCGTTAAGCTGACAGGAAAGATCAGGTCGTTTGATAAATACTCCGTGCTCCTGGAAAACAACAGCCAGGAACAGTTGATTTTCAAACACGCCATTTCAACCGTGGTGAGCAACCGGAGCGTGCTGCATAGCGAGCACCGTCCGGGTACCGTGTCATCGGGCATCGGACCGTCTGCCGTTCCGGCGCAGGTGCAATCGATATCCCAGGCGACCGCTGAGCAGCGCTAGCGCGGGAGCGCCCTCGCGCGGGAGCCTCTTCGATTGACACGCGAGGCGAATAGGTTGGGCAGCGCTCGTGGCCGGTCGAAATCCTCATCGCCAGATCCCGGCCGATGGGATAGCAGGCCTGAGCGTGCCGTCCTCGTCGCAGTGGACCTCGAGGTTCGCTCGCGTGCCAGTCGCGCGGGAGTAAGGGGTGCGAGCGGTGCAGTTGTGCGTTTCGACGCCGCACCTTCAGATCTCTCTGCGCCGGAAACGTATTCACTCTCGCCTTCGAACCGCTCGCAAGCCTCACTCGATCCGCTCCGCGAATCGGCCGGCCCGATTTCTCTCGGCCTCGACGTCGAAGAATCTCTCGCCGAGTTTCGCGAGCTGCTCCTGAGCGCTGGTGGCCAGGTGGCAGCCGAACTCATTCAGCGCCGCCCTCGCCCCGATCCCGCCACCCTCATCGGCTCCGGCAAAGTCGAAGAGATCGCAGCCGTCGCCGCCTCCACCAACGCCGATCTCGTTCTCTTCGATCACGACCTTTCGCCCACGCAACTGCGCAACCTAGAAGCCGCGCTGCCCTGCCGCGTCCTCGACCGCACGCAACTTATCCTCGACATTTTTGCGCGCCATGCGCGCACTCGCGAGGGCCAGCTCCAGGTCGAGCTCGCTCAACTTGAATACATGCTGCCGCGCCTTACCGGCCGCGGCAAAGCCATGTCCCAATTAGGTGGCGGCATCGGCACCCGCGGGCCCGGCGAAACCAAACTCGAAACCGATCGCCGCAGCATTCAGCGCCGCATCGATCAGCTCAAGCGCTCGCTCGACTCCGTTCGCAGCGTCCGCCGCCAGCAACGTCAGCGCCGCGAAGCCGTTCCCGTTCCGACCGTCGCTCTCGTCGGGTACACCAACGCCGGCAAAAGCACGCTCTTCAACTCGATCACCGGCGCGCAGGTGCTTTCCTCCGCGCGCATGTTCGCCACGCTCGATCCCAAATTGCGCGCCATCGAGCTGCCCAGCCGCTGCCGCGTTCTGCTGTCTGACACTGTCGGCTTCATCCGCAACCTGCCGCACACGCTGGTCACCAGCTTTCGCGCCACGCTCGAAGAGGTCGCACAGGCCGAGGTGCTTCTCCACATTCGCGACGCCTCCTCCACCTACGGCGGCGAGCAAAAGGCGCAGGTCGAAAAAGTCCTCGGCGAGCTCGAATCGCTCTCCAAGCCCCGCATTGAAGTCCTCAACAAAATTGATTTGCTTCCGGAAGACGAGCGCGCGGTGCTGGTCGCCCGCACGAACATCAGTCCAAAAGAGAAAGGCGCACCCGGCTGCGCCGCCACGGTAGCGCTATCAGCGGTCACCGGCGAAGGCATTCCCGCTCTGCTCACCGCCATCGATGCCGCGCTCCACTCCGACCCCATCGTCGAAGCCGAGCTGCGCATTCCTCAGCACGAAGGCGCGGCTCTTGCCGCCATCGAAGCCGGCATGATCGTCCACACGCGCGACTACGAAGGCAATGTCGTCCGTCTCAGCGTCAGCGGCCCCGCCTCGCTTGTTGGCCGCATGCGCCGCTTCCGCCAGCGCGAAAGCTGATCAATCCGCCGCGGCGTGAGGCTACATCTTCAGGTTGTAAATCAGTCCGAACGGGTCCTTCACGTAGCACCGTGGAAACTCCGGTTCATCCTTCACGATCTCGCACCCGTTGGCCAATAGCCGCTTCTTCGCTTCTTCCACGTTCTCGACCGTCACTTCCAGAACCGCACCGAGCGCCGGCCCCTCCTCGATGAAGAGGTTGATGTGCTTTCCGTGCAGGCTGACCATGTTGTGATCTTCGCCGCTAATTTTGAACCCAAGTTGCTTCACGTAAAACGCCGCCGCAGTCTTGGGGTCCGGCGCTTGAATCAGAATGTCTGTGCCAAATTTGTTAGCCATTTTGAAGCCCTCTTGTCCGAAACTTACCGCCCTTCAGGCCGCTTTCCGCCAAACTGCGCGCCACCACGACTCGCGCCGCCGCTCGGCCTGCCCGTTTTCGAGAACGCACTTGGCCTTGAAAATCCGCCCGGCCTTGCAAACCCTCCCGGCTTGCCCGGCCTTTTGAAACCACCCGCCCGTGCGTTGCCGCCCGGCTTCGCGCCAAAAGCAGGTCTCGCTCTTCCCGCCTCTGGCCGCGCGCCGAACGAGGGCCTCGTTCTTCCGGCGTCCGACCGGGCCGCTCCATCCGCCGCGCCCTTTCCTTCCCAGCGCTTTTTTTCGAATCCTGCAGCAGGCCGATCCCCACTCCCCGTCCGTCTGGGCGCTTCGTCCGTTCGTGCGCCACCAGTCCTCGGAATCCATCGCGGCTTCTTTTCCGCACTCCTTCCAAAGCTCTTGCCGGCGCCCGAGTCGCGTCCGCCGCCAAACCCCGGCTTTGCTGCAAACGGTCTGCTGGGTCGCGCACCAAACCCCGATCCTGCTCTCGGCGGCCCACCTGCCCGCTTATCGAATCTCGGGCGCTCCCCGCCGCCCGCCGCGCCGCCCTCGCGTCCACCGCCAAATGCAGGCCTCGCGCCAAACGGTTTGCCGCCTCGCTTATCAAACCCCGAGCTCGCTCTAGGCGGCCGGCTTCCTCGCTCGCCGAACCCCGTCTTGTCGTCGCGCCGGAATGGCTTTCCTTCACTTCGCCCGCCCGCCGCACCCTCGCGCGGCTTCCATTCCTTGCGCTCTCCGCTCCGCTCTCCACTTCGACCCGCACCGCCCTCGCGTCCGCTTCCAAAACCCGGCCTCGCTCCAAACGGTCTGCTCGGTCGCGCGCCAAACCCCGAACCCGCGCTCGGCGGCCCGCCAGCCCGCTTGTCGAACCTCGGCCGATCTCCGCCCCGCTCTTCGCCCCGTTCTCCACTTCGTCCCGCGCCGCCCGCACTCGCGCCGCCAAACGTCCGCTCGCGCGGCTTCCACTCCGTTCTCGGTCCGCGCTCTTCCCGCTGCCCGAAAGGCTTTCCGCTTCGGGCCGGCGCTCCACCTTGCGCCGCCCCTCGCGCGCCCCGTTGTTCTCTGTCGCCGCGCTTTCCTGCCGGCTTCGCTCGCAAGGCTGGCCTCTCGCCCCGCGTTCCCGGCGCACGCCTCGCTTCCTTCGGTAGCGTCACTCGCATGGCTCGCGGCTTCATCTTCCCCTCGGCAGTCAGCCGCAGCGCGTTCACCTCATCCGCCGTTAATTCGCGCAGCTTGCCGGGCTCCATGTCCAGCTCCAGCGGCCCGTATCCCACGCGTCGAATCTTCTCCGCAAAGTGCCCGATCGCCGCGAACATCTTTCTCAGCTCGCGATTTCGTCCCTCCGTCAGCACCACTTCGTACCACGGATTGTCGCCAACCCTTACCTGCCTGATCCGCGCCGGCGACGTCCGCACCCGCTCCGATCCCGCCTCGCCGCGCTCGATCGCTACGCCTCTGCGCAGCCGATCCAGTTCCTCCTCGCTCGGCTGTCCGGCCACCTTCATCAGGTACGTCTTCTCCACGCCCGATCCGGCCTTCGTCACCAGGTTCGCCAGCTCGCCGTCGTTCGTCATCAGCAGCAGGCCTTCGCTCTGGTAGTCGAGCCGCCCCACCGGATACAGCCGCTCATTTGTCTTCGCAAAGAACTCCATCACCGTCGGCCGTCCCTCGGGATCGCTCACCGTCGTCACATAGCCTTTCGGCTTGTTCAGCACAAAGTACCGGTGCCGCTCCGCGCCCTTGAGCAGCTTGCCGTCCACGCGGATGTGGTCGCGCCCCGCATCGGCCTTGCTTCCCAGTTGCGTCACCACCTGCCCATTCACCATCACGCGGCCGGCGACAATCATCTCCTCGGCGTGGCGTCTGCTTGCAATCCCCGCCTGCGACAAAATCTTTTGTAGCCGCTCCAGCTTCGCCGGCGGCCGCTGAACTGCGCCCGCGCCTTCCTCGGTCCCTTCTTCTTCCGCGCCATCTCCGCTCGCCGGCGCCATCCCCGGCCCAGCGTCAACAGTTCCATCCGCCGCCTCTGTCTCCGCCTCCGCCCGGTACGCGCTCATCTCGGTCTTGCCCGAAACCTCCGCATCGCCCAGGTACGTCCGCGCTTCTCCGCTGACCACATCTCCAATCGGATCCAGCACCGGCTCACCGGCCCTGACCTCAGTGGCTTCTCCAGCTTTGGCCTTACTTTTTCCAGTTTGTGCAGCGGGAATTTTCGATCCGGCGGCAGGTTTCTTAGTCTTCGCCGCCGACTTTTCCGCCGGCTTGGCCTGGATCTCCCCGGCCTTGATCTCCTTGGCCCTGACCTCGTCAGTCTTGATCTCTTTCGTCTTTTCTGCCGGCTTGGCCTTTGTCGCCTTCGTCTTCACAGCCGGCGTTTTCACCTTCGCCTCATCCGTTTTGGCCTTCGCGCTCGGAGCCTTGCTCGCGACTGCAACTTTGCTCGCGACGACAACTTTGCTCGCGTCTGCGACTTTGCTCACGGCTTTGTTTTTCGGGCTCTTCGCTGCGCTCTTTGGCGCGCGCTTGGCCGCCGGCGATTTCGCCCCGAACTTCAGTATCGAATTCGCCTTTGACTTCGACTCTTTTTTCATGGGGAACTGCCTCTATTTCTTGTTACTCTGCGCCGCTTGGCGCGGCCTGTGGGGTGTTTCCTTCTGTTTCCGCTGGCGCTTCTTCTGCTGGTGCTTCGCTCGCCGCCTCTTCCGTCTCCGCGCTCAAATCCGGATTGAACTCTGCCGCCTCTTGAGCCGTCTCTTCTCCGGCAGCCAGCATCGCTTCGTCCAGCTCGCTCGCCGCCATCTTCTCGAACTCTTCCATTGACGGCAGCTCCGTCACATCTTTCAGCCCGAAGCGCAGCAGGAACTCCCGCGTCGTCTTGTAGAGAATAGGCCGCCCCACCACCGGCTTGCGCCCCGCCGTCACGATCAGCTTGCGCGCCAGCAGCGAACCGAACACCCCCGACGAATCCACGCCTCGAATCTCGTTCACCTCCGGCGCGGTCACCGGCTGCTTGTATGCGATTACCGCCAGCGTCTCGAGCGCCGGCAACGACAGCTTCAGCGGCGGCTTCAAGCTCTTCACAAACAACCGCACTGCGTCGTGGCACTGCGGCTTGGTTCCCATCCGGTACCCGCCGGCAATCTCGCGAATCTCGATTCCCCGTCCATCGGCCGCATACTCCGCAACCAGCTCGTCCAGAACCTGCTTGATCGCATCGCGTGCCTCGCGCTCGCGCAACTTCGCCGCGCGCTTTGCCTCCGCTTCGGCCGTAGCTTCATCGTCTGCACCAGCTTCTTCCTCGCCAGTTGCGCCTTTCGCGACCACCGCTGCCACTGTAGCGCCGGCGTCCTCGCCGGCTGTCGTGCGGGCGTCCTCGCCCGCACTGCTTTCGCCGCCTTCCGTGCTTGCTCCCGCAGTCGCCGCTTCGCCCTCTCCCACCGGCTCCAGCCCCAGATACGGAAACGCCTCGTTCAGCTGCGGCAGCGCTCCGCCCTCCGCGCCCGGCTCCGCAATCTGCGCCGCGGCCGCCGCTTCCTGCTCTGCCTTCCACTCCATCGCCTCATCGGCAAACAGCGCGGACAACTGCGCCAGCGTCACCGGCTCCTCGGCGGCATAAATTACTGCTTCCAGCTTGGATTTCAGGCTCATTCCTCTCAACGCACCATTCTGTATGTTACCGGATGCGCCTCTTTTTTCGCCTGATCGCCCGCTCCCCTCCTACGCCGCGCACAAAAAATGGCGTCCGGCCCCGCCGGACGCCCCCATCATTGCAACCCTTCGATTAAAGCGACAATTGCCGGAACAGCCAGAACAGCGATCCTGAAAGCAATGCCGCTACCGGCAGCGTGAACACCCACGCCGCCGCAATATTGCGAATCGTCGAGAACTGCAAGCCGCTCTTGTTCGCCGCCATCGTTCCCGCCACGCCCGAGTTCAGCACGTGCGTCGTCGACACCGGCAGCCCGAAGTTGTCCGCGGCCATGATCGTTCCCATCGCCACCAGCTCCGCGCACGCTCCCTGCGCATAGGTCAGATGTTCCTTGCCGATCTTCTCGCCCACCGTCACCACAATGCGCTTCCAGCCCACCATGGTGCCCAGTCCCAGCGCCAGCGCCACCGCAACCTTCACCCATCCGGGAATGAACTTCGTCGCCTTGTTCACCTGGCCCTCGTACTTCGTCAGCGCTGCGCTCTCATCCGTGGTGAACTGCGGGTTCTTGCTCTTCAGCATCAGCCGGATCGCTTCGCTGGCCACGTACATGTCGTTGCGCACGTTGGTCTGCTGGTTCGCCGGAACCGCCTTGTACTCCTTGTAGAGCGCCACTTCGTTGCTCAAATCGTTCACCAGCTCCCGCAGCGCGAGCATCGTGTCCGGCTGCAGTTGCTTGCTGGCGATGTATTGGGTCACCGTCGCTCTTGCGTCGGCGCCCATCACGGCACTCTGATCCGCATGCTTGTTGATCACCTCGTCGGCTGCCTGCGAAGACGCAACAAACGCCTGCACGTCCTTCGCCGTCACCGCGTGGTTCAGCGCATACGCCGTCGGCACCGTGCCGATCAGGATCAGCATGATCAGCCCCATGCCCTTTTGTCCGTCGTTCGATCCGTGCGCAAAGCTCACGCCTGAACAGGTGAAAATAAGCAGCGCCCTGATCGGCCACGGCGGAGGAGTGGTGCCCTTGGGCGAGGTAAACAGAACATCGGCGTTCTCAATCACGATCCTGGCGAACACGGCGACCAGGTACCAGCCGGCGATGCCCACCAGCACCATCGTGGCGATCAGACCCATCGGCGGATTCCAGGACGTGAAGTATTTGATGGGCTGCCATACGGCCATTCCCGGAGTGCCGAAGAGACCGAAAACCATGGGAGCGACCCACAAGAAAATGTAGGCTCCAGGGATTCCTGTAACTGCGACCGTCGGAATCAGCCAAAGCGGCTTCCTGTGGTTCGCGTCGAAGAGGTGGGCAAAACTTTTGGCCCATTTGGTCAGGATAAACAGCTTGGAAACCAACAGCAGCAGACCGGCGGCGCAGAAGCCGATAATGGGCGAGATGAGCAGCACCTGGAACACCTTGGTAGCTTGTCCCCAGTCCACGCCCGAAGTCCCGGAGTGCACGCTCATCAATTGGTTCGCCACGCCCACGCCGATGATCGACCCCACCATCGTGTGCGAGCTTGATGCCGGCAGCCCAAACCACCACGTGCTCAGGTTCCAGATAATGGCCGCAATCAGCAATGCGAACACCATTGCAAATCCCGCGCCGTAACTCACCTGCAAGATCAGCTCGACCGGGAGCAGCGTAATTACGCTGAACGCCACAGCGCCGCTCGAAACCAGTACCCCGGCCAGGTTGCACAGCCCCGACCACACCACCGCAATGTTTGGATCGAGCGAGTGCGTGTAGATCACCGTCGCCACGGCATTCGCCGTGTCGTGGAATCCGTTCACGAACTCGAATCCCAGCGCGATCAGCAGCGCCACGCCCAGCAGCACATAAGGCCACACGCTGGCGACAACTACGTTGCTCAGGTCCTGCTGCACGTGGAAGCCGATGTAACCGAGGCCGCCAAGCAGCGCGATCCCGACTACTGCGCCGCTCACCCAGGCGGAACTTTTCTTCATCTTGCGGTCAAGAAGAGACCCGCCTGCGGGCGGGACTTCTACAGTCGTAGCCAGATCGGCCATCGTCGAACTCCGGATTGGATTTTTTGTTGGGTCGGAGCCGGCGGGGGTGGAAAACTCCGAACCCCTCAGGGATATCGGACTTTTGTGAACCGCGCGTAAATGGCCGTTGAATTTTCCGCTCGCGCTCGCCGCGCCGCGTGTGCGCGGGTGCCCCCGGTCCCTCGCACTTGGGGACCGGGGAGGGAGCTAAGGCCAGTCTTCGTGCCGGACCGTCCGCACCGACTCAATCTCCGCGCAGCCTCGCCGGACGCCCTTCCAAACTTGATGCCCGAATCTTACGCGCCAATCTTACGCGCCAATCTTACGCGCCAATCTTACGCGCCAATCTTACGCGCCAATCTTACGCGAATGTATGGAACAGGAAATAAAGCGTGCCCGAAAGCAGCGCCGCCGCCGGCAGCGTGAACACCCATCCCGCCGCGATGTTGCGCACCGTCGACCACCGCAATCCGCTGCCGTTTGCTGCCATGGTACCCGCCACGCCCGAGCTCAGAATGTGCGTCGTAGAAACCGGCAGGCCCCACGTATCTGCGGCGAAGATGGTCGCCATCGTAACCAGTCCGGCGCTCGCGCCCTGTGCGTAGGTCAGGTGTTCTTTGCCGATCTTTTCGCCCACCGTCACCACAACCCGCTTCCAGCCCACCATGGTTCCCAGCCCCAGAGCCAGCGCCACCGCCACCTTTACCCAGGTGGGAATGAACCTCGTGCCCTTGTCCAACTGGCCGCGATAGTCCTTCAGCGTTGCACGCTCTGCCGGAGTAAAGGCCGGATTGTCCGCCTTCTCCATCAGCCGCAACGCCTCACTCGCCAGGTACATGTCGTTGCGGACGTTGCTCCGGTCCTCGGCCGGAACCGACTGGAACGACTTGTAGGTCGTCACCTCGCGGTCCACTGCGTCCACCAGTTGCCGAACCGCCAGAATCGTCCCCGGCTGCAGTCGGCGGGTGCTCACAAACTGCGTCACCTCAAGGCGCGGGTCCGGATCGGGCGTGCCCGGCGCGATTTGCCGGTCGAGAATGTTCTCTGCCTGCGTCGATGACGCGATGAACGCCTGCACCTCCGCGGGGCTTACGGTCTGGTTCAGCGCGTACGCCGTCGGCACCGTGCCGATCAGGATCAGCATGATCAGCCCCATGCCCTTCTGCCCGTCGTTCGATCCATGGAAGAAACTCACGCCCGTGCAGGTCAGCACCATCAGCGCGCGAATCGGCCACGGCGGCGGTTCCTTGCCTTTCGGCGCCTGATAGAGCGCCGGAATTTTGATCAACCGCTTCGACAGAACAATCAGCGCGCCGGCCAGCGCAAATCCCAGCAGCGGTGAGATGAGCAGCGCCTTCAGAACCTTGATCACCTGCGCCCAGTCAAGGCCAGACGTGCCGCTGTGCACATTCATCAGTTGGCTCGCCAGGCCCACACCGATAATCGACCCCACCATCGTGTGCGAGCTCGAGGCCGGCAGCCCGAACCACCATGTGCCCAGGTTCCACAGGATCGCGGCAATCAGCAGCGCAAACACCATCGCAAATCCCGCGCCCGAGCTCACCTTCAGAATCAGCTCCACCGGCAGCAGCGTAATCACCGCGAACGCCACCGTCCCGCTCGACAGCAACACGCCTGCCAGGTTGCACATCCCCGACCACACTACCGCGATCGTCGGCGTCAGCGAATTGGTGTAGATCACCGTCGCCACCGCGTTTGCCGTGTCGTGAAAGCCGTTCACAAACTCGAATCCCAGCGCGATCACGAGCGCCAGCCCCAGCAGCAGGTAGGGCCAGATGCTGGTCACCACCACATGATCGAGGTCCCGCGCCACATGAACGCCGATGTAGCCGATCCCGCTGATCAAAGCCAGCAAGAAGATCCATTTGCCTGCCCGGCTCGAACTGCTTCGGTGCCCGCGGTCAATCAGGCGGGGAGGCGCAGGAAGTGCATGAACTACCGTCGCGAGATCAGCCATCAGAAATCACCACGGCGGCCAGACAAATTCCGGCTCCGCCTGGGCCTCCTGTTGGAAACCTCAACGTCAGTGTTGTTTTTCAATGGGAATAGAGATGCTTTGCGGCTGGAATAAAACGATCCGGAGAGGATGGCTTGCATAAAACCTCAACAACCACAGTCTTTCGCGGTTGTTTACCCGGCGGTGAGGGAGTCTAAACCGGGCTACACTTAAGTTTACTCCCGGCCCTCCGGGTGGGTGTGCAAGATCATCCCGTTTCTCCCCGTTCCCTGGGGCGACAGGCAACGCAGATTGCGAGCCTATCTCAAATATATTCACCAACTTATCGATAAGAACACCGCGTGCTCCTTCGCTCCGGGACCGTCCCATGAGCCGGCCCTTGACAGCATTTTGCCCAATTTGGCCGCCTTCATGCCGCTGAAGCGCTCCATCTCATTGTTTATCAATCATTTATTCCAGCATAATCGGCTAGCCCCTCACCCTCATCAAAACCAGCGCTCCACGATCACAAAATCGCAAAAGTCACAGAATCGGAAGCACCGCTTCTCTCGGATCCGGTGCCGTCTCATGCGCGCCGGTGCGGTATGCCCCCAGCCCCCTCGCCATCTTCTCCAACTCTTCAGCGTGCGCGGACAAGCCGCAGGGATGACCCTCCGTCTCGAGCAGATGCCCGTTCTCCCGGATCATCGCAAACAGCGGGCTCGCTAATGCTTCGCTCAGGCTCGATTTCCTCACGTTGTGTGTCGCCAGCGCGGAAACCGGGCAGGCCGTAACGTCGCCGCTCGGATTCACGTGCACGAATCCGCGTCCCGCGGAGACGCAGCCCCCGAGCGCTTCCTCATCTCCCGGCGAATGAATGATGTAAGCGCCTCCCGTCATCCGGTCCCGATACTCGACGACCACCTGCCGGAAACGCGCTCGTTGCTCCTCCGTCAGTACCGCCCCGTTGTCGCACCCGACGGTCGGAATCTGTTCAATGAACATGGCCAGCGGTCCGCTGTGGGCAATCAGTGCGTCGATATTCTTGGGCTGCGACCAGTATTCGACATTTGCCGATCCGATCGTGACGGCAATGCCGGTCAAAATGCCCGCGTCGTTAAGTTGGTCGAGCGACCCCATCGCCTTCTCGAAAACTCCGCTGCCTCTGCGCGAATCGGTCAGGTCGCGATCGCCCTCCAGGCTCACCACAACAACCGTATTGGTGCACCGTTTCAGAACCTCGTAGTCGGCAGGCCGCAAAGCTGTTCCATTCGTGAACACGAGAAACAGCCGGTCGGGATAGTCGCGGAATAGCCTGGCAATGCCTGGCAACAAGAACGGTTCGCCGCCGGCAATCATGAACGCCATTACTCCCAGCCGAACCGCTTCGTCCACCACCCCGCGCCATTCGCTTAAGGCCAGCCCTGGCTGCACCGGTGCATTCGTCACCGTCCCCACCGCGCCCGCATAACAGCCGGCGCAGCGCAAATTGCATTTCGATGTAACGCTGAGAACGAGAAAAGGAGGAACGCGAACCCCGCGAGCCAGCGAGCGCGCTCGAACCCGGCTCGACTGCGCGACCGTCCGCGCGAGACGCATGAAGCCCGGCAGGTAGCGCCGATGCCGCATGACCCATGGAACGAGGACGCGCGTTAGCTGCGGGTCAATCCCTTTGATCCGGCGCGTGAGATCGAAGAGCCGATCTGTCAGGAAGTCGGCTCGCAGAAAGTCGCCGCGCCGAACGGGCAACTGTTGTTGCTTAGGCATTTCCTAAAGGATACGCGTATTGCGTTGCCGTGGTTCCTCTGCATCCGATGCGAGCGCCGCATCTGCTACTCCGGAATCGCCACCGTTCCCTTTACCGTCAGCATCCCCGTAACCACCGCCGCTCCGGTCTCCGGCTGTCCTCCGCCCACGCTCACCGTATACGCGCCCTCTGGCTCAATCAGCTTGCCCAGATCCGTCACCATGCTCAAATCGCGCGGCTTCAGCTCGAAGTGCACCTTCGTCGATGCTCCCGGTTCCAGATGCACGCGCTCGAAACCACGCAGCGCGAGCCGCGGCGCCCCGGCCACATCGGGAAACTTCAAATACAGCTCTGCCACTTCATCGCCCGCGACCGCTCCGGTATTCGTCACCGTCGCTTCCACCACTGCCGGGCTTCCCGCGTCCACCGTCCCCGCCGGAACCGTCAGCCCGCTATACGCAAACTTCGTGTAGCTCAGCCCATATCCAAATGGATACAGCGGCGTCCCGGTGAAGTACCTGTAGGTCCGCCCCTTCATCGAGTAGTCCTCGAACTTCGGCAGTTGATACGCGCCTTTGTAGAACGTCACCGGCAGTCGTCCCGCGGGATTGTTCGCGCCTGACAGCGTCTCCGCCACCGCGTTCCCGCCCTCTTCGCCCGGATACCACGCATCTACAATCGCATTTGCGTGTTCCTTGGCCCAGTTCACCGCCAGCGCGCTCCCGTTGGTCAGCACCACAACCAGCGGCTTGCCCGCGGTCGCCAATCCCCGCAGCAAAGTCTCCTCGGGCGCGGGCAAATCCAGGCTCGTCCGGTCGCCGCCTTCAAAGCCCGGCTCGCTCACCAGCATCTCCTCGCCTTCCAGCTCGCTCGTGATTCCCACCACGGCCACCACTACGTCCGCGTCCTTCGCCGCGCTCAGCACGGTCGGATCCACGGCGCGATCGATCTTCGCCCACACCAGCTTCAGGTGCCGCGGCTTCGTGCGGTCCGTCAGCTGGAATTGCACCACCAACTGGTAGGCCTGCCCCTTTTCCAGGTGCACCTGGCCGGTCCGCGTCTCTACTCCATGCGGATAATTCGCCACCGTCACGATCCTGCCGTCCAGGAACAACCGGAAGAACCCATCCGTCTCGATCCCCAGGTTGTAGTCGCTGGTTTCGTCGGGCGTCAGCGTCGCCTCCCACTGCACTGTCAACGGATTCATGTTCGCCGTCTCTGCCGGCAGCTCGTCCGCTCCGAGGTCGATCCCCGGTTCAATCCGTGTGGCCACCGCTCCCGTGTTGCTGCCGAGTTCATTGCTGAAGCCGACAATGTTCTTGCTTGAGAACGACTCCTTCACTCCCGGCTTCCCATCCGTTGTCAGCAGCGCGTTCGGCACGGGCCACGTATCCTTGCTCAGAAAATTCGTGCCCTTCATATAGTTGATCGTGTCGCCAGCGAATTCTTTCTTGATCCCCTCCAGGACTGACACCGTATGCGTCGGAATCCCGTTGTAGTTCCCCAGCAGCACCCGTGTCTGCTCCGCTAGCGGCCCCACCACCAGGATCTTCGCGCCGGTTGTCTTCAGCGGCAGGGCACCGTCGTTCTTCAACAGCACCATCGACTCGTTCGCCAGCTTCAGCGCCAGCGCGCGGTGCGCCGCGCTGTCCAGCTCGCTCGCGTCGATCTTTGCGTACGGCCCCGTCTCCGTCGGATCGAACATTCCCAGCTTCATCCGCGCCGTAAACAACCGGATGACTGCCGTATCAATCTCGCTCTCCTTCAGGTAGCCTTCCTTCACCGCATCGAGATACGGCTTGTAGTCCGAGGTGTCCGTCACCGGCGCCCGGAAATCGATGCACTCGTTATCCATCCCGCGTTCCAGGCTGATCGCCGAGGCCTGCGCCTGTGTCGGCTCATAGCGGTGGCCTTCGAATATGTCGCGCACGGCTCCGCAGTCCGAAACCACGTACCCCTCGAATCCCCACTTCCCGCGCAGTTGGTCCTGCAGCAGGAATTCATTCGCGCACGCCGGCTGCCCTTTGATGCCGTTGTAGGCGCACATCACGCTGTCCGCCTTGCCCTCAGTCACCGCCGCGCGAAACGCCGGCAGATACGTGTCCAGCTCGTCGTGCTTGTTCACGTCCACGTCGGTAAAGTGCCGGGTCGGCTCCGGTCCCGAGTGCACGGCAAAATGCTTCGGCGTTGAAATCACCCGATAGTAGTGAGGATCGTCGCCCTGCATTCCCGTCACAAACGCCACGCCCATTCGCCCCGTCAGGAACGGATCCTCTCCGTAAGTCTCCTGCCCGCGTCCCCACCGCGGATCGCGAAAGATGTTCAGGTTCGGCGCCCAGAAATCCAGCCCGCGAAAGATTGGACTGTCGCCGTTCGCCTCCACCGCCTGTGCATGAACCACTCGCGCTTCCGTGCTGGTGGCCACGGCCATCTCGTGAATTTTGTGTGTGTCGAAGGTCGCCGCCAGTCCGATCGGCTCAGGAAACGACGTCACGCCCTCGGTGTTTGCCACGCCGTGCAATGCCTCGCTCCACCAGTCGTATGCGGGCACGTTCAGCCGCGGAATCGCGCGCGCCTGGTTCACCAGTTGGCTCGCCTTTTCTTCGAGTGTCATCCGGTGCACCAGGTCGGCCGCGCGCTGCTCAGCGGGCAAATTCGGATTCAGGTACGCCGGTTTCTCTGTGTCCTGTGCCCATACCGCCCCAATCGCCGCAACCCCCAGCAACGCTCCCGCCAACACTCCCATTCCACGCATCGAAATCATCTCCTTGAGTAAACCTCTCCATTCATGCCCGCAGCTATCGCGGCAGGCTCGAACTGTCTCGCCCCCAGCGGCCAACTCTAATCAGCGCAAGAACCGCTGTCAACACGCATTACCAGTCAAAAAAACGATTTACAACAACATTTTCTCACTCAGCCCCGCGACACCTTCAGCGCATAATGCGCATGTTTGCGCTCGCCGGTGCGGATCAGCGCATCCTTCTCCACCAGATCGGCCAGATCGCGAGTCGTAGTGGCCGGTGATGCTCCTGTGATTTTGCCGTAGTTCCCCGCGCTCAACCCGCCTTTGAATCCTTCAAGGCCCTCCCTGAACATGCGAAGAAGAGCCTTCTGTTGTCTTTCGTTGATTTGGCCGCGCAGCCGGTCCAACAACTTCACTTTGGTCAGAACGAATTCCACTTGCGTAATGCTCCGCCGCTGCGCTTCCAACGCGATCTCAGCGAACCATACCAGCCAGTCAGTGATTTCGTTCTGCCGATTGGCTTTTTCCAGAGCCCGATAGTAGCTCTTTTGATGCGCCAGAATAGTCGTAGCTAAAGATACGAGCACAGGGTGGCCGAAGCTCTGCGTCACCGCTTTTTCCGCAACTGCCCGCCCAATGCGCCCGTTCCCATCCTCAAAGGGATGGATCGACTCAAAATATAAGTGGGCCGTGCCCGCGCGTGTGATGGCAGCCAACGGTTCCTTGCCGTGTGGCGACGTGCGATTGAACCATGAGACAAACTGCTTCATCTCCGCCGGAACTTGTTTTGAAGGCGGCGCCTCAGAGTGAATCGTCGGAGCGCCAATTCGTCCGGAGACGACCTGCATCGGTTCCCGGCTGGTGCGGTATTTCCCAATGTCGGCGAGGTCTTTCCGCCCCGTCGTCACCATTCGATGCCAGCCAAACAGCATCTGGGTAGACAGCGGTTCTGAAAACGACCGATACAGATCGACCATCACCTCGGCAATACCTTGTTCCGCGGGCTTCGCTCGCTGCTTATCCGCAGACGCCAACCCTAGTTGGCGTAGGATCGACGATTGCACGCTGGCCCGATTGAGGACTTCCCCCTCAATAGCCGACGTGGTCACCGCCTCTCCACTCATCAATTCCACCAGGAGTTGAGTGTGGTCGTCTTCGTCCAGATGCTTGACGGTGCCGATAGCAACGCCCGCGCCAAGGAGAAACTGCTCCTCTGCTTGGGTAAGTCGCGCGCTGTCCCACTTGAAATGGGGCCAGTCCGGGGATTGCCAGTTCCACGTCATGAGCGATAGCTATCCTCTCTATCGCTCATTATATCCCTATATTGTGATCGATACAATCCGCCTCTATCGCTCACTGCATTGCTGTTCCCTACCCCCCTACTCCCTATTCCCTGTTCCCTGTCTTTTTCGTGTAACCTTTGTGCCGTCCCCTTCGTAATCCCGTTCAGAAAGGGAAGTCAGATGCCGGCACGATCGGAAAACGTACCCGAGCGATCGGACAGCGTACCCGAGCCATCGGACAACGCATTAAACCGGTTCCGGCTTGGCGATCTCGATGCCTTTGAATCTCTCTTCCGCCAGCATCAGCGTTCCGTCTACGGCTGGATCCTCTGCATCGTCCGCGATCCAGCCGCCGCTGAAGACCTCACGGTCGAGACTTTCTGGCGCATCCATCGCGCTCACGACCGCTTTGAGTCCGCGCGTCCCTTCGAGCCCTGGGCGCGGCGCATCGCTACCCGCGCTGCTCTCGACTGGCTCCGCGCGCGCCGCCCCGAATCGAAGCTGGCCACCTCTGATTTCGATCAGGACGTCGCCGATCTGCCCTCGAAGTCAACGCCCGATCCCGGCATAGCCGCTGAGATTCGCTTGAAAACCGCGCAGGCGTTCGCCCGCTTACCGCCCAACCTGCGCGTCGCGGCAGTTCTTTCTGTCGTCGAGGAGCAGCCGCACAAAGACATCGCCGCCGCCCTCGGCATCTCCGTCGGCGCCGTCAAACTGCGCGTCTTTCGCGCCATTCGACTGTTGAGAAAAGATCTTGAAAGCCAGGGAATTACGCCATGAAGAAACAAGATGAGAATCGTATCAAGCAGCTCTTGCAGCAATCGCTGCCGCCCGTTGATCCCGCTTCCGAGCCCGCACGCGACCTTTGGCCCGCAGTCCTTCGCCGCCTCGATGAGTCTGAAGCTCCGCTGCGCGCCACGGTCGGTTCTGCACCTCGCGCCGTTCCTTGGCCCCACGCCGTGCCCTGGTTTGACTGGGCCATTCTCGCCGGCCTCGTCCTTTTCGCCATCTCGTTCCCGGCCACGATTCCGGTCTTTCTCTACTACCTATGAAAAGCAGTTCACAGTTCACAGCTCACGGTTGGCCGCATCATCGTGAACGACAAAAAGAGCCCGGCAACTGCTCGCCGGCCACCTGAATCTGAGAACGGTGAACTACAAAGAACCGATCAATGAATACGATTCACGATTCACGAACCACGAATCACGGTCCACGATTCACGGAAAGGAATAAACCATGACCACCCACCCTTACCTTCGCGCCTATCTCGCCGGAGTCTTTGTCACCACGCTCATCCTGCCCGTCATGCTCACGGCGTTCATCGTCATTCGCCTGGTCCTTCAGGTGCCGGTCCCCATCGAACGCGGCCTCATCTTTCCCATGGCCCTCGTGCCTGCCGGCTGGGGCTTGTGGAACATGCTCTGGCTTGCCTCGCACGAGCGCACGCACCTCGCAGTCGGCGTGCACGGCGCCATTCTCCCATTCCTGCTTCTGCCCATCGGAGCCACCGTCGCCCGCTGCTTCGGAGTCCTCACTCTGGGACCCACCAGCGCCACTTGGTTCAATGCCTGTTCGGTGCCCTACGCCCTTATCGCCGTCGGCTTCTGCTGCGGCGTCGCCGCCTACTACCTCGTCTGGAAGTACATTGTCGGCTTCCTCAACCGCGCTCTCGGCATCGCGGCGTAACGCCGGCCTCTGGCCGGCTGTCGTGCGGGCGTCCTCGCCCGCACTGGCCACTGACCACTGAAAGGAGCGCCATGTTCGTGATCGTTCGCACCATCACCTATGCCTCTTTATTCATCGGCCTGCTGCTGGTCTATCTCCCGGCGCGCATCCTCGCTTGGTTAGGCATCGTGCGCCCCGCCGCCATGGGCTGGCCGCAGACCGCTGGCCTCCTCATCGGCGCTGCGGGCGCCGTCATCGCTCTCTCATGCGTTTGCGCATTCGCCTTCATCGGCAAAGGGACCCCCGCGCCGTTTGATCCGCCCCGCCGCCTCGTCGTCCGCGGACCTTATCGTTTTGTTCGCAACCCCATGTATATCGGCGCCGCCCTCGCCGTCGCAGGCGCTGCTCTCTTCTATCGGTCCATCCAGTTGTTCCCCTTCGTGGCCGGGTTCCTCCTGGTCACACATCTCTTCGTCTTGCTCTACGAGGAGCCAACCCTCCGCCGCCTCTTTGGACCGGACTACCAGGCCTACTGTCAGCGCGTTCACCGCTGGCTGCCCTCCGCTCATGCTATGCATTGATGCTCGATCGCGCCGTTCTCGCATGGAGGCGAGCGAATACCGTCGTCGGAAGAAGAAACGATAGCTGATAGTTGAAAGCCGAAAGCCGAAAGCTAGAAGCTAGGAGCTAGAAGCTAGAAGCTAGAAGCTAGGAGCTGCTTCTTCCTCATGCGGCGCGCGCACAATCTGCATCAGCATCCCGCCATCCATCCAATGCAATTCGCACTGCTCGCAGGTCGACATCACCGCGTGGCCCCCGCCGAAATAGAAGTGCGTGTCCATGCCCTTGTGGCACTTTGGGCATGCCACACTTCGCTTCAAATCGGCCGCATCCGGCTGCATGGGAATCATGGTGTCCGGGTGCTTCGCGCGCATGGCTTCGATCAGCGCCTCTAGCTCGCCCATGTCCACCAGCAGGCCGTGGCACTGCTTGCACGCATGCAGCCGCAAGCCAACCAGCATCACGCTCCATAGCGACACTGAGCTCGCACCGGAGCAATTCGGGCAGGTCAGCTCTGTCGCCTCTTCAACGAACTGCATTCCCGTCTCGTCGCCCTGCGCCATCACTACGCTGTGGCAGTAGTCGCAACGCAGGCTGCCATTGTCGGCTGCCATTCGCAACGGCGCGCCGCACGACGGACAGTTCATTGCTCTCCCCCGCACCCAGGGCAAAACTTCGCCCGCTCCGGCATCGCCTTGCCGCAATCGATGCAGAACTTCGTTTCCGCTTCGGGTGCCGCAACGGCTGCGCCCGCTGCCGGCGTTGCAGCAGCCGCGCCACCAAAAACTCCCGTTCCCGTCGCCGTGCGTCCATACATTACCTGCGCCATTGCCGCGCCCGCGCCCAGTCCCACGCCCATGCCAGCCGTGCCGCCTGCGTTCTGCGCCGCCTCTTCCAACGACTCGGCAGTCTCGAATTGCGTCAGCCGTCCCAGGTCGCCCGCCATGTTCACGCCGATCCGCTGATCCATCACCTTCTGCAGGTCGTCGGGCAGCGACACGCTTTCCACCACGAACCGGTTCAGCTCCAGCCCCAGCGCCGCAAAGCTCGGCGACACATCCGCTGTCACCTTGTCTGTCAGCATCCCCAGGTTCGCCGCCATATCCACAAACGAAATCTCGCTATTTGCAAAAATCGCCGTCATCCGCGCCACAATCATCGTGGTGAGCTGGCCGTCCAGGTCGTCGGCCACAACTTCTTCCCGTGTGCCCGTCACTTCCGTGAAAAACTTCTTCGGGTCCGCGATCCGGTACGAATAGTTCCCGAACGACCGAATCCTCACCACTCCATATTCCTTGTCGCGGATCGTGATCGGCGTTGGCGTGCCCCATTTCTGGTCGATCTGGAGCCGCGTCGAGAAGAAGTACACATCCGACTTGAACGGCGACTCGAAGTCCTTCGACCAGTTCATCAGGTCGGTCAGGATCGGCATGTTCTGCGTTGTCAGCGTGTGCAGTCCCGGCCCGAACACGTCGGCAATCCTGCCCTCGTTCACAAACAGCGCCAGTTGCGACTCGCGCACCGTCAACTGTCCGCCGTTCTCAATCTCCATGTCCGCCATCGGGTAGCGGTACGACAGCGCGCCATCCCCGCTCTCATTCCACCGGATGACGCGAATAAACTGCTTGCTGATGAACTGGCTTAAGCTCACGGTGCTCTCCTCGCTCGCGAGACTAGCACCGTATCCCGCGCCAGGTAACTCCCACCTTCGTTGAATAAAGTTACTTTCCGGATGCTTTCTTACCGCATCGTCGGGATTTGAAGGGAATTTGGGTTCGCCAGCATCCCGGCCGCTTCGAGTTCCCGCTCGCCGCCGCCCAGTGATCCCGCTCACCGGGCAGCGAACTAATCACTAATCACTAACCACTAACCACTGCTTTTGAAGAAATCCCCCAGCCCCGCCCGCTCCGCATGGGCCGCCATCGTCGCCTGAATCGTCAGGGCCAGTTCCAGTGCGGCGCGCCCCTGCCGCGCCGTTACCTTCGGCTCGCGCCGCGTCCGCACCGCGTCAAGGAACGAAAGAATCTCGAGCTTCAGCGGCTCCCCTTCCTTCACCTCTGGCTTCACAAAGCTAAGCCCCGGCGCCGGCCCCTCTTGTGTTTCCGCCAGGCTCTTCGCAATTTCCTTCAGTTTTTCGGGATCGTTCTTCGCGGCAGCAATCTTCATCAACAGCGTCGCTGGAATGTTTCCTGATGCCATCAGTTTCTGGATCACAGCCGAATCGAGTTTTCCCGTCGACAGAAATTCAGCCGCCGCCTGCGCCAGCTGCGACGACGAGCCCGATGGCTCATCCCCGATGCGAATCACCAGCACGTCCCGCCTCGCATAATCAATCGACACGTACTGTCGCGGCTCAAAAAACCTCAGTTTCCTCACCCGCTCCGTCGACACGCGCGACGCCGTAAAATTCGCCACGCACCCTGACTCGAGCTCCACCCTTACATTTGCAATGTCTACCTTGGGAGAAAGAATCGGCAGCCCCACCGCGCGCACCTCGCGCACCGTCGACTTGGCAAACGTCAGCACGATGTCCAAATCGTGGATCATCAGGTCCAGCACCACGTCCACGTCCAGCGCCCTCGGCGTAAAGACACTCAGCCGGTGCGCCTCAAAGAACATCGGTCTCTTGAGCGTCGGTTCCACCGCCAGCACCGCCGGGTTAAACCGCTCCAGATGTCCCGGCTGCAGAATCTTTCCGCGCCGCTCCGCGCGCGCAATCAAGTCGTCAGCCTCAGCGAGTGTCGCCGCCAGCGGCTTCTCTACCAGCAGATCAAGACCCGCATCGAGCAGCGCAGCGGCCACCTCATGATGTTTCACCGTCGGCACGGCCACGCACGCCGCATCCAGCTTCAGGTCCGCCTTGAGCAATTCGTCGATCGACGCGAACACCTTGATCCCGTATTGCCTGGCCGCCTCTTCCGCCCGCGCCGCATCGGGATCGACCGCCGCCACAAGGGCTACGCCCTCGCCCGCCGCCTCAAGCTCGCGCACCACCCTCAAGTGGTTGCGCCCGAACGTCCCGGCGCCGGCCACTGCCACGCGCAACTGTCGCTCGCCGCCTATTTCGCCGCCTCTTTTTCCGGCCCTTTTCCTTCAACTGCCTTCAGGCAGCGGCTATAAAGCGCCAGCAGTTGGTTCACGTGTTCTTCCGGCTTCGTCCCGCTCGCTCCGGTAAATCCCGTCGAAGGCACCGCCGTCTTTCCCACCCCCGCCGTCCCCGCCACAAACTTCAGCAGGTCCAGCGCGATATCTTCATTGCGCCGGGCTCCTAGCCCCGCGCTGCTCAATGTGTCCATATGCATTTCTCCGAACACCGATGCTACCAGATCAACCGCTCATATTCCTTCCCGCTTTGCCTCCCGCGCTCTCACTTGCAAACTCCGCGATTCATCGCAATGGGACAGCCAAAAGGCTATAATCCGCCTAAACCTCAGCGGAGACAGAAGAACATGAGTGCGAAAGCGAGCTGGGTAGCAACAGCAGTCGGTACCGCCGTGGGTACTGGCGGTTGGATCTTCGGGCTGGGCAGAGTCGTTTGGCCGGCACATCCTCAGTGGGCGCTCTTCATCATCACCATCGCTGCCACCATCGTCACCTCGGTTTTGGTTGAGCGTAACACGCGCCCAACCGTAACACGCGCCCAACATTGATCGACCAGCGCGTAGCGCGGCGAACTACGAACGCTCCTGCCAAAAAGCGAATGGGCAATGGCTAACAGCTAAATGCTGACCCTCTAACTTGCTACCCTTGTTCCAATGCCCCTCGCCTTCATCGCCCTCGGCGCCAACCTCCCCAGCCCCGCCGGCCCACCCGACGCCACGCTCGCCGCAGCGCTTCCGCACCTCGCCTTACTCGGGCGCATCGCCGCCCGCTCCTCGCTCTACTCCACCGCGCCTGTCGGCTTTGCCGATCAGCCCCGCTTCCTCAACGCCGTCGTCGCCCTCTCGACCGATCTCGCCCCGCGCGTCCTTCTCGAGGCCCTCCTTTCCATCGAGCGCCTCTTCGGCCGCGACCGCTCCGCCGCCCTCCCCAACGGCCCCCGCACCCTCGACCTCGACCTCCTCCTCTACGCCGACCTCGTCCTCTCGGAATCCGGCTTCGAAATCCCTCATCCACGCCTCGCCCAGCGCGCTTTTGTTCTCATCCCCCTCGTTGAAATCGCTCCCAACGCCGTCAATCCCCGCTCCGGCCTCACCGCCGCCCAGCTCCTCGCCAATCTCTCTCCGCGCGCCGATGCTGGCGAGGTCGTCCCCTTCACAAGCCTCCTCTGGCCCAGCGAATCGGACCGTGCCTCAAAAGAAGCTGAAAGCTGACGGCTGATAGCTTCGCTTCGTCACCGCTGGCCCTCCATGAGTCGTGAGAAGCACCCAACCGGAGGTAACCGGATTGGTTCGAACCCCATTAGTAGATGGGGCTTTCCAGATAACATGAGTCCAACGCTCTGCGTGCCGCACGAGCTTCTTGGGCTCCGCGCGCACGCCGGTGCTTGCTGCACCGCCGCAGGTTGGAGGTTCGCATCATGCTGTCGCAGCACTTCGGTTTCAAAGAAGATCCCTTCGGAGTTAACCCCGATCCCCGCTGTCTCTATCTCAGCCGTACCCATCAGCAGGCGCTCGAAGCCCTCGAGTTCGGCTTCTCGAATAACCGTGGTTTCACCGCCATGATTGCGCCCCCCGGAATGGGCAAAACGACTCTTCTCTTCCGCTTCCTCGATAACATCCGCGACTCCGCCCGCGTCGTCTTTCTTTTCGATCTCGATCCCCAGTGCGAGCCGCGCGAATTTGTCGCCTACATCCTCCGCGACCTCGGCATCGTTCCCGCGCATGGCAGCGCCGAGATGCACGATCAACTCAGCAACGCCATCATCAAGGAGAATCGCGCCGGGCGCAAATTCGTCATCATGATTGACGAGGCACAGAACCTCTCTGACCCCGTCCTCGAGCGCGTTCGCCTCCTCACCAACTTCGAAACCTCGCGCGGCAAGCTGATCCAGATCGTTCTGTCAGGCCAGACGCAGCTCTCTGAAAAACTGCTCCACGCTTCCCTCGTCCAGCTTCGCCAGCGCATCTCCACGGTTTGCCACATCGAATCGCTCTCCGCCGAAGAGACCGTCGGCTACATCGACTACAGGGTCAAAATGGCGGGCTATCTTGGCCAGCCCCTGTTCACCGCAGGCGCGGTCAGGCTGATCGCCGAGGCCAGCCATGGCACTCCCCGCACCATCAACAACCTTTGCTTTAACGCGCTGGCCCTGTGCGCAAAAATGAATCTCCGCCAGATTGACGCTTCCATGGTCGCCAAAGTCATTGCAAGCCTGCAACTTGTTCCGAAATCGAGTGCGCCCATCGCCGCCCCCGCCGTTCCTGTCGCCGCACCCATCGCCGCGGCTCCCGAACGGCCCTGGGATAGCAACGCTTACATCGGCCTGCGACTGATTCCTTCAACCTACGTGACGGCCGCGCCCGCAATCGGTCCTGTCGCTGCCTCCTCAGGCGAATCGCCCGACCAGCCCACAGAGCGCAAATTCTGGGAGCGGACCAAACTGCGTCTTATGCACTTGCTTCCGGCCACCACCGGCAGCGTCATGCTTTGGGTTCCGTCAGCCGCGATCATCCTCGTCGTCGCCTTCCTCGGCGTGCTGCGCCTCACCGAGCTCTGGGCTCCTCAGGCTCAACCGGCCAGTGTCGACCAGTCAACCGTCCTGGCCGCTCCGCCCTCAGCTCCCGCGCCATACACCGACGAACCCGCCGCCACTGAATCCACTTCCCCATCCGATCCCGGATCACCGTCGGACAAACCCAACTCCGCGCCCGCCGCTGCCCCCAAGCCAATGCAGGCCAGAGCCTCGATTCCCAAGCCCTCCCCGGCCACCGCCGCCCCAGCCACTATATGGCCCCCCGCACCTGCTACAAAGCCGCTTCACGCCGATGGCTCCAAACCCAAACCCGCTGCCCTCGCTCAACCCTCCGCCTCAACTTCAAAGGAGCCCTCAGCTTCAATAAGACCCTCAGCGTCAAATTCGCGGGGCAGCAGCGCCTCCATCCCCATGCCCTCAGCCGGCGCGCAGCCTGCAGTGACTCCGTCGTCTTCCGCCGCCAATCCCGCGGCCGCGCAGCGCAGCTCAACTCCGGCCGCGCCTGCTGCCGCCGCGCCAAAGCAGGTCCGCGCCGCGCTCGCTGCCAAAGCACCGGTCGCCGCGCAGCCGTCCGCCTCGCCCAGCGTCCGCCCTGCGCTGCCCCCGTTCGCTCCCTGATTTTCGCCTCTTGATTCTCTCGGGTTCTCGCCCGCCGCGCCTGCCCGCGCGGCGTCGGCGTCTTGAGGGATGCCGGGGACTCATCCCCGCGCCGGAGCACCGCTTTGGCCATCGAGCAGCAAGCCAATTTGAAGGGTACGTGCTCTAGCCCGCACACAAATTCAGCAAAATGATCGTCGGCCTCAGCACCGAGGGATCCTCCTCAAGCACACCCAAGCTCCGCCCTCGCGTCTATTCACCGCTGTCGGCAATCCAGTATTTCAGAACCTCGTTCTCCTCGCTGTTGTAGCTGCAAACCAGCTCCACGCGCTTGAACACTCCTGTCCTGTCCTCGAGCAGCAGCTTGTCTGAAACGCTCGTTGTAATCCCCGGAGCCACGGTAACCGCCACCTCACCATTGAACCTTTCATCGGGCCTATCGGCGCCAACCCATAAGAACCCCTTCCCAGCAATCGACCTTACATACGTATCCGCGCCTCTCGAGCAGGCCCGCGCAGCCAGCGCTCCGTCGTTGTCGCCGAGCGTTCTTCCGTCCGCCCCTGTCGCCGCGCTCCCCCGTTGCCGGGTTGCAGCATGGCCTCGGCCGGCCGCGATCGATTCCCATGCTCTCACTCCGCCGTAAAGCCCGATCCCCACCATCGCCGCCAAAGCAATCGCTCCGGCTCGCACCCTCCACTTCGCTCGGCTCGCTCCTGCCAACTCCCAGTCCCGCGCAAACTGTTCGCCGCTATACAGCAGAGTCCCCGTCCCATCCTCCGCTGTCCAGCGCACCGCCACCAGATCCGTCCTCGGGCTGCTTACAAAAACCGTTCCCGCCAGCCCGTCTGCCTTTCGCTTTGCCTCCGCGCCCTTCGGGGGATATCCTCGCGAACTCATCTCGCATCCCTCCTCGCTTGCGACGCGCTATCCACGTCCTCGATCCTCATCTCGCCACTCGGCTGCAACGCAATATACCACTCCCGCCATCGCCGTCGCTCAGGCTGGCCCGCTGCCGCACAATGGATGAAGAACTTGTTTCCCTTTCCTGAGACTCCAATTCATGCAGCGGCCCGAATTCAATGCGATCTTTGTCGCGCACGTGCTGGTCGTTGCATTGTCGATCCCCCCACTCACACCGCCCCTCGCCGCCCAATCCCCGCCGCAGCCCCCGTCCGCATCCCCGCAGCCCACGCCCGCGCCAATCCCCAAACCAGCGCCGATTGCCAAGCCCGAACAGGTCACCGTCACCGCCTATCGCGCTCCGCTTGGCGTTTTGGAAAGCCCCACCACCACGCGCCTCCTCAGCGGCGAGTCGATGCGCTCGACCGCGGCTATCACGTTTGACGACCAGTTGCGCACGCTTCCCGGCGTCGAGCTTTTTCGCCGATCCAGCTCGCTCGTCGCCAATCCCACTTCGCAGGGAATCAGCCTTCGCGCCCTCGGTTCCACCTCCGCCAGCCGCACTCTGGTCACCGAAGAGGATGTCCCTCTCAACGACCCGCTCGGCGGTTGGATTCACTGGCAGGAGCAGCCCGAGCTCTCCATCCAATCCATCGAGCTCGTTCGCGGCGGCGCCAGCGACCTCTACGGTTCGAGCGCCATTGGCGGCGTGGTCAACATCATCCCCGCCCGCCCTTCGTCGAATCTCGTCGACCTCAGCTCCAGTTTTGGCGGCGAAGGCACATACGACCAGAGCCTCCTCGTCGCGGCTCATCACGGCCCGTGGAATCTTCTCGCCGCCGGCGGCCTCATCGGCGCCGACGGCTACATTCAGGAAGCTCCAACGCAACGTGGCCCGGTCGATGTCCCCAGTAATGTTCACAGCCAGAACGCCCTCCTCACGGCCGGCCGCGACTTCGGCGCTCTAAAGCTCTTCGCGCGCGCCACCGGCTTCAACGAGTTGCGCCACAACGGAACTCCTTACCAGCGAAACGCAACGCGCCTCATTCGCTACAGCACAGGCGCAGATTGGCAAAATGCGCGCAGCACCGCGCTCGCCCTGCGCCTCTACGGATCGTCGGAACGCTATCGCCAGACCTTCTCGAGCCTTTCGAATCTCCCCAACTTCGGCGACCCGGCCTGCACCTATCGCTGCGGCGAAATCCCCTCGCGCTTCTCCTACGTCCCCGACAACGAGCTCGGCGCATCCGCGCTTTGGAGCCAGCCCTTCGGCGCGGGCCTGCTGCTCGTTGTCGGAGCCGACGCGCACGACGTCCGCGTCTGGGATCGCGAGCAATCCTACGGCAGCGCCGCCGCGCTCACCAACCTCGCCGACCATCAGCGCGACTCAGCCGCCTATGCCGAAGCCATGTGGGAGCACAATGCCTGGTCGCTCGTCGCCGGAAGCCGCATGGACTGGTTTCAGAACTACGACGGCCATGAAACGCAATGGAACGGCGCAACCTGGCTGCCGATCGCTGCTCAGCCGCCGCAACGCGATGAGCGCATCTTCGATCCGCGCCTGGGCCTCTCGCGCAAGCTGTCGCCGCACTGGGCCCTCACGGCCTCGGGGTTTCGCGCCTTCCGCGCGCCCATGCCCAGCGAGCTTTACCGCTCCACGCAGGTCGGCAACCAACTCACTCTTCCCAACGGCAGTCTCTTTAGCGAGCGCGCCACTGGTTGGGAAGCAGGCCTGGCAGCCGAGCGCTCCTGGGGCAGCATCCGTTCCAGCTACTTCCTCACCCAGGTCAATCGCCCCATCGTCGCCGTCACCACCTGTGCCACCTGTTCGCCCATCCGGCTCATGCGCGAAAATCTCGGCCAAATCGAAAGCCGCGGCATCTCCGTCGACTTCGACCTCGCGCCACTCTCCTGGTTCGCCCCCCGCTCGTCGCTCGTCCCGCGCTCGTGGCTCACCGTCGACGGCGGCTATCAGTATGCCCACGCTGTGGTCTCGCGCGGCACTCAGGACCTGGGCAAGTGGATTCCCGAGGTCGCCCGCAACATGGCCACTCTCAACTTGCGAGCATCTCGCCCGTCTCTCGGAACCATCGGCCTCGAAAGCCGCCTCAGCGGCCGCCAGTTCGACGACGACGCCAATACCAATCTCCTGCACGGCTACTTTCGCCTCGACGCCTACGCCTCGCACAACTTCGGCAAGCACCGATTCGGCTCGCAAATCGAGCTTTTCGCCGCCGGCGAGAATCTCTTCAACCGCTCCATCGAAGTTTCCAAGACTCCGACGACCACGCTCGGCCAGCCCCGCACAGCCCGCGCCGGATTCCTGGTCCACCTCGGCGGCGCAGCCAAATAACCCAGTCGCGGCGAAGGTCTGCCGCATCGTCCCCCTGGCGCGTTCATTCCTCGCGCGGAATTCACACCAACTCGCGCGCTTCCCCTCGCAGACACGAGTCGGGATTCCTCCCGGCTCTTACCAGCAATTCAGGGGGAGAGACTTAATGCAGATGGTTTGGAGGGAGCGGCTTGAAATGCTGCTGTGCGGATAGGCTGCGGGAACTGGTGCTTGCAACCACCCTACAAAGCTCCGGCGATCAAAGATGTTCAATTTTGACCATCTCCCCGTTTTCCGAGTTAGGTGATTGCCCGGACCTGGGTTGCCGCACTTAGAAGGCTTTACCGGCGCAAAGTGTTCAAAATTGACCATCATCGCAGGCCGAGAAGCTGTAAACAATTCCAATGAACGATAATTCCTCGCTCGATTTCGGTTGTCCCGCTTGCGGTGCCATGCCGAAGGTAAGGTGTTTCAACGTGGCCGGAATTTTCCGTTTTGAGTCTCACATTGAGCGCCAATGGATCGCCCAGGGTCACCGCCCGGAGCATTCGCCCACAATGGCAATCCCGCAAGGAAGCCGCGAAATCGATAAAAATTAGGCACCATAAACGCGCAAAGCCCCCTCGCTTCTGAGAGGATTCGCGCCAGATCGCCGAGGTCCAGCCTTGGAATTCATCATCCGCAAGCTCAGAGTCCAAAATCTAACAGCGCAAGTAGCGCTACGCCGGTACGTCTGTGAGTTCTTGGTAACGGAGTTCCAGACCCCAACCTTAACTACCAATGAGAGGGCAGCGATCGCTCGTCGCTGGGATATTGCGCTGAAGGAAACCTACGTCTTTCAGTTTATGTTGGACCTGATCGAGAGACAGAAGAATGAAGAGCTCGGCGGCGTCAGTCGCGGAACAGCAACACCTTATCTGACGACTGCGAACGTCCAACCGTGAACTGTGCATTGCCCACTGCCCGCTGATAACTGACAACCGACAACTGTCAACTAGAATTACCCCGTGCCCCCGCTCTTTCAGATCCTCGCCGCATCCGCCGCCGGCGGTCGCCGCGGCCGCCTTCTCCTGCCCAACCAAACCGTCGAAACCCCCGTCTTCATGCCCGTCGGCACGCAGGGCACTGTTAAAGCCGTCCCCCAGGACACGCTCGAATCCCTCGGCGTCGAAATCATCCTCGGCAACACCTACCACCTCTATCTGCGCCCCGGCCACGAACCCATCCGCCGCATGGGCGGCCTGCATCGATTCATCAGCTGGCCCCGCGCCATCCTCACTGACTCCGGCGGCTTCCAGGTCTTTTCCCTCAACGCCCTCCGCAAAGTCACGGCCGACGGCGTCCAATTCCGCTCCCACCTCGACGGCAGCTCGCACTTCTTCACCCCCGAGCACTCCATCGACGTCCAGATTGCTCTCGGCGCAGACATCGTCATGGCCTTCGACGAGTGCACCGAGTACCCCGCCACTCGTGATCGCGCCGAAGAAAGCCTCCGCCTCACCGTGGCCTGGGCCGAGCGCTCGATCTCGCACTTCCGCCGGGTGCCCCCGGTCCCTCGCACTTGGGGACCGGGGAGCGACCCCACCCAATCCGAAAGTGGACCTCGCACGCAATCCCTCTTCGGAATCGTCCAGGGCGGTATGTATCGCGATCTCCGCCGCCAATGCGCCAAACGCCTCGTCGAAATGGATTTCGACGGCTACGCCATCGGCGGCCTCAGTGTCGGCGAGCCGCGTGAGCTCACCCTCGAAATGATCTCTGAAGTCTTGCCGCTCCTGCCCAAAGACAAACCGCGCTACGTCATGGGTGTCGGCTACCCCGACGAAATCGAGCTCTACGCCCGCATGGGAGTCGACATGATGGATTGCGTTCTTCCCACCCGTGCCGCCCGCCACGCTCTGCTCTTCACCAGCGAGGGCCGCCTCAACATCAAAAACAAACAATTCGCCGAAGATCAGTCCCCGCCCGACCCCGCCTGCCAGTGCCCCGTTTGCCGCCGCTATTCGCGCGCCTACCTGCGCCATCTTATGAACGCCGGCGAACCGCTATCCGCCACCCTCAACTCCATCCACAATCTCGCCTACTACCTCGCCATCATGTCCCGCGTCCGCGAATCCCTCGCTGCGGATTCGATCCCAGCCGCTACAGACTCCAAGGTTTAACTTGAGAACTGCGAACTACGAACTGAGAACTGACAACTGTTTCCGCCACCCGCATCGCGCGCATCAGCGGACGCCCTCCCTGGGCATCTGATCCAGATTCTTGCTAAGGGTCACCACCGCGGTAATCCACAGAGCCACGCCCGTTCCCCCCGCGCAGTTAGCGGAACTAAGCTGGCTACTGGAAATCAAGAGCGAACCAAAAGCAGCCAACGAAATGGCCGCGCCCGTCAAATAGTAAAGAGGTATTTTGAATAGCTTGCCGAGCGGGAAAAAGTGAATCCCCACGATCGCACCGACCCATTGCCCGTAGAGGTCTGGCCGATGGAAGTGGCCCAGGATCGGCCCGCCAACAGATATCGCAGCGCCTTCTATCGCGACGATGATCCCGTACCCGATTCTGTAAAATCTCACCAGCCGTTTATCCAAAGCAACTCGCGGCGCGTGACGCAGCGCGACAAGACTCGCAATCCCCCAGACCACAAGAGTTGCCGTTACCAACGCGATGGCGCCAAACCACAGTCTTCGTTCGCCCTCAATCGCAGCCTCGGTCCACCAATACAGCGCATAAGCCCCGAATCCGGCACACACAATCGCGCCGACCGCTCTGCCGCGCATGCGAGCCAGCAAATCCTGACCGTCGCCGGGACCAAGAATTCCGCCTGCATCGCTCACTTCATCCTCCGGTCCGATTCTTCGCCATCACCTTGCCGTCACTTCAATTGCCCCGCATTGCAAATCCCGCCGCCCTTGATCCTGCCCTTCAAATTGCCGAACCCAACAGCTCCTTCAGTGCCGAAACATATTCCGTCAGTGCTGCGCGCCCCTTCTCCGTCATCCGATAGAGCGTCTGCGGCTTCCGCAGAACAAATCGCTTCTTCATTGCGATGTACCCCGCCTCTTCCAGCTTCATCAATTGCGCGCCCAGGTTCCCATCTGTCGAGCCCGTCTTCTCCCGCAGCCATGTAAACTCCGCCTCGTCCACCCCCGAAAGCAGTGAGAGCAGCGCCAGCCGCAGCTTCCCGTGAATCACAGGATTCAACTCCGGCATCTCAGACATTCGCTGCCCCCTGCCTCCGCTGCTCGCGCGACTCAAGGATCATCGCGTAGATTCCGAACACAATCTGGCAGAAGAAAATCGCCGCCAGGAACGCGATCGAGCTTTGCGTAACACTGCCAAACAACGAAGCCGACCCGGCGATCCACCACACCACCGCGCACGCAATCTGCGCCTTCCACTTGAGCAGGAAGCCCGAGGCCGCATTGGCCGTTCCCAGCAGGGTCACGACCACGGCCACGCACACCTGCTGGTCAGCCCTGCCGCTCAGCCCCAGCGGCACCAGCAGCGCGAACATTGAAATTCCCATGGCCGTCCAGATCGAAATGATCGCGCGCTTCACTGTGGTCATGGGCGACTTCGCGCTCTGGCGCATCCGCGTGGCCAGGTCCCAGCTCAGCAACCATGTGCCCACCATCGTCACCGGCCATGCCATGTAGTGCTGCCCCCAGATGGGCCCACCCAAGAAACCCGAGGACCACGCGATGGCCACGTAAAACGCCACGCCCCACAGCACGATCGTCCATGCCCATCTCGTCGTGCTCCGCCGTCCCTCGGCGATCATCGTCTCAATCAGCTCCAGCCGCTCCGTCAACTCCAAATTCTCTGCACTCATAACTGTTCTCCTGTCTCCGTAGCGCCGGCGTCCTCGCCGGCTGTCGTGCGGGCGTCCTCGCCCGCACTGGATCGTTGCACCACCCGTTTCACAGCCGAGCGATCGAAAAAGGGTGGAAGCAAACTATCCTCGTAGCAACTAACCACTAATCACTAACCACTAACCACTGCTTTTCACGCGTACTCCCACCTTCTTGCCACTCTCCGCGCAATCAAAAACAGCACCACCCCAACCCCCACGAGCACCGCCACCTGCGGCCACAAATCCGTCACCGGCAAATCCCGCCAGAACACCTTCTCGAACCCGTCGATCGCCCACGCATTGATCGTCAGCAGTCCCGCCTTCTGCATTGACTCCGGCATCAGGAACCGCGGAAACATGCTCCCGCCCACCGACGACATAATCAGAATCACCAGCGTCGACAGCGCTCCCAGTTGCGCTCGCGTGTGGCACAGGCTCGCCAGCAGCATCCCGAACGCCGCCACCGCGAACGCCGTGCATAATCCCATCACCGCAAATCCCGGCAGATGGCTGAAGAAGTCCAGCTTGAACACTGCCCATCCCCACAGAAACATCGCCACCAGTTGCACAAACGCGAGCCCCGTATTGAACACCAGCTTCCCCGCCAGCAGCTTGGTCATCGTCACCCGCGTGCTCAGCACTCGCTCCAGAGTTCCGCTCTCCGCTTCGTCCAGCAGCGCTCCGGCCGATCCGCTCGCCGTAAACATCAGGAACATCACCCCGATCGCCGCCGCGTAAAACGAAATCATCGGGCTCTTTTTGTTCTCTCCCACCACCGCGCGTTCGTTCACCGCCACAATCCCCGCGCCTGCCGAATTTGACCCGCTCCCCGCATTCGTCTTGCCATCCGCTTCTGCCTTTCGCAGCTCCTGCAGCCCCTCGTCCACCTTCGCCTTCTGCGCCGGCGTAAACCCGCCCACGTATTTGTCCGCGTACTTCATCCCTTCGTCCGCCATCGTCGAGGGCATCGAGGTGAGCGCCACCTTCTGCAGCAGCCCGACGACAATCTGCGGAGCGATCGCGTCACTCTGGTCGTTCAGTAGCTCCAGCGTGCTTCCCCCAGCTCCGGGCCCAAACGCAATCGGGTGCTGCCCGAATCCCTCAGGAATAATCAGCGCCACCGGCGCGACTCCCGCCTTCACCGCCGTCTCCGCAGTCGCCGCCGTGTAATCCGCTGGCGCCGGAGCGTTCTTGCTCTTCGCCCCGGGCCTCGTCATTACCACCAGCGACGTCTCGTCCTCCAGCCCCTTCACCAGCGCACGCGAAGCCTGGCTCTGGTCCTGGTCCACCACAATCAGCTTCACCGTGGGCGTCGTGTTGTTATCCCTCCCGAAAATCACCGCGAAGATCGAGAAAAACGCCAGGGGCAACACGAAGCTCAACACCAGCGCTCCGCGGTCCCGCTTGAGTGCAATCAATGCCGTCCTTGCCACATTCCAAATCAATCTCGTAACTCCCTTCCTGTCAGGTGCAAAAATACCGACTCCAGATTCGGTCGCCTAAGCGTCACGTCCACCAACTCGAGCCCCGCCTTCGTCGCGTCATCCAGTAGCGGCGCAATCTCCCCCGCTTGCTCGATCGTGAACTCCGCCGTCTCATGCGTCACTCGCCCGTCGTGCCGCTTGGCCCACGCCTCAATCGCTTCTGTCTCTCCCGCGAACCGCGCCAGCACCTGGCTGCATCTCCCAAAGGTTTTCTCCACGAGTTCTTCCTTCGTGCCCTCGGCGATAATCCGTCCGTGATCGATAATTGCGATCCGGTCGCACAACCGCTCCGCTTCTTCCATATAGTGCGTCGTGTACACAATCGCCGTCCCCGCATCGCGTAGCGCCTCGATCATTTCGAAGATCCGGTTTCGCGACTGCGGATCGACGCCCACCGTCGGCTCGTCGAACAGCACCACCTTCGGCCGGTGCATCATCCCCGCCGCCATGTTCAGCCGCCGCTTCATCCCGCCGCTGAGCGTCTTCGCCACGTCGTCCTGCTTTTCTTCGAGCGCCGCCCAATGAAGGCACCACGCAATCGCTTCCTTCAGCGCATGCCCCTTCAGCCCGTAGTACCGCCCAAACGATCCCAGATTTTCTCTGCAGCTGATCCGCGGATAAATCGAGAGCTCCTGCGGAATCCATCCCAGCGCCAACCGCGCCTCTGTCGATCCCGCCTCGTGCCCCATCACTGTCACGCGCCCACTGTCCTGAATCACGCGCCCTACCATGCTCCGGATCAGCGTGCTCTTTCCCGCCCCGTTCGGCCCCAGCAACCCCAGGCACTCGCCCGCGCGCACTTGCAGGCTCACCCCGTCCACCGCCGTCAAATCGCCGAACCGCTTCACCAGCCGCCCAACCTCCAGCGCCGTCTCCGTTCCCGCTTTCTGCACACTCGCCGTCATCGTCCCTCTCTATTCGCTGTCCACTGCTTTCTTGTTCCCTCGGTCCCCTGTTCCCTTAGTCCCCGCCATCCCATGAAGAGAACTCTATAAAGTAGAGTACTCGATGTCAAGACAATTCTTCTGCGCCCCGGCAGAATTCTCTCTCTCTCAGCTAACTCATTGGTTCAACAGGGGCTTTCAGCGCAGCGCTGCCGCGACCCCCCGGCGCGCAATCCTCGCACCCGCGCGCCCAACGCGGACATCCTTCTCACTGTTTTGGATTAGGGATTACTCTGTCTCTATCCTGCAGGCTCAGGAAGTGAAGTCTTTGCCGGGACCTCCGAGGCACTTGAGTCTGCCGGCTCCTCAAACAGATCCTCCCAACCGGACAGAAGGGTTACGGGCAGGTCGATGGTCCGTTCGGTTGGATTATTTCCGCTGACGGCACGGACGGCTACGCAGTCGCCCTCCTCAAATGGATCTGAAACTAGTTCAACGTGTTCGCCATACAGATCTACGTGTTTGCCCACGATGTAGCCAAGTTTCTTGATTCGGGCGCAGTTCTCGGCAGGCGACCGAACAGCGATCGGCTCGGCAGAGGAAGAGGACATGGGACACCTCAGCGGTAAGGAAACTCTAGTGCCAGGGAAACAATGATCTCCTCGACCGGCTTGAGTTCCTATCCTCTTCCAACCGGCAAAGAGAAATCTGAGCCCTTCGATACACCAGTGTCCCTGCCTACAGGTGAAAGATGAATACCGGAGCCATCGCCGCCAAAATCGCCGCCACCAGCAGCGCCATCACGCCCATCGCCTGCTTCGGCGCCTTCGGCAGCCATCGAATCCCAAACACGAGCAGCGCCGGCAACTGCGCCACCATCAGCAATTGCCAAATGTGCGCCGTAGGCCCCTCGTCCGCCTCCCGCGCCACGCCATACAGCGCAATGTGGCCCAGCACTACGGCCAGCGCCGTCACCGCCATCCCCAGGGGAATCAGCGCGCTCGGCTGCCTCACCACCGTTCCAAAAGTCGTCCGGTATTCGCTCATCGCGCCTCCTATTGTCGGATGAATATGCTCACCTACCGCCGAGCGAACCACGTCCATCCACGTCTTCACATCCCCGCGGCCCGTCAGCAGAAAATCCTCAAACTCCTCGCCATACCGTTCTCTCCAGCGGCGCGGATACATCCGCGTCAGCAGATGCGCGAGCCTGCGGTTCATCGCGCCTCCAGCCTCTTCAGCCCCGCCTTCGAGAAATCATGCAGCCTCGTCAGCTTCGCGCGCAGTACCCTCAGCCCATCCGGAGTAATCCTGTAAGGGTGGCGTCGCTCCTCCGCAGGCAGCGGCCTGATCCATCCCTGCTGCTCCAGCCGCGCAATCGCTCCATACAGCGCCCCCGGACCCAGCCGCGTGCCGCACAGCCGCTCAATGTCCTCGATCATCGCGTGCCCGTGCTTCGGCCCGCTCGCCAGGCTCGCCAGCACCAGCAACGGCGGATCGGAATAATACCCGGGATCGAGCTCGCCGCCCGCATCTACTACGTCGCGCGTACTACTCATGACGTAGTTATCGCACAGCCGACGAACCTTTGCAAGCAGATTCTTCGCTTGGGGAGCACGGGAGAGACCGTCACCGGCCGTCCCCGCTTCTTTAGAGGTCGAGTTGCACTCAGTGCATCATCGCCGGAGCGGGCGTCGCATCGGACCATTTGCCAACCCAGACCATGAGAATCGTCACCCGTTCTTCCGGATCATTTGCTGCTATAACCGGCGAGCCCGGCAGGTCGGCTCCCCAGCTCTTCGCCGCGTCGCCTGCAACAAAGAACATCAGATGTGGATGCCAGCTCATGCCGCGGTCGTTTAGATATTGCTCCTTCGACATCATGTAGCACATAGCACCCGGCTCCAGCGGGGGCAGTTCCTTCTTGTCCAGCGCCGATGAAGTCGCCTCCAAAATCTCCCTCTTCGATTTTCCCGCCAGAACAAGTCTGGTCTTCATCAGGTAGATGCGCGCAAAGGTCCGTGCCGCCGCTGGATTAAAGCAAATCGGAGCGCGAATCTTGGGATTCCAGAACTCTGGATCATCGGTTGCGGCGCCCCACGATCGCTCTACGATACACAGAAAACCATTCGTGCCTTTCACGGCGGTCGTGTATCCCTTCGGTCCCAGCACCATCACTTCGGCCCCGTCCGCAATGGACGCCGGAGCGGCACTGCGCGCCAGCGCAATTTCAGCGCTCGCGTCGGCTATCAGATACTCATCCATCGGAGCCATGGCCGGATAGGGAGCTTTCCCCGCCTGGACTCGCGCCTCACAGGTCGCGACCGTCAGCCCGACCTGAACAAGGATTGCGAATGCGATGATCTTGAAATTCCTCTTCCGCATTGGATTCTCCCGGAGACGCATATTGACGCACGCGCCTTGGGTCGGGTCTCGGAACGCCCAACGCCAGGTCGTCTGCCTGTATTAGATCAAATAAACACCTTCCTCCGACCGCCATCGCCGGCATCGCCTGAAATCGCTCCCCGCAAGTCGGCTTACACGACGAATCCAAAGTCGCGGTGGCTTCCGGATTGGCGACCATCCAGACACGATGCATTCCAACGCCCCGGAGGCGAAACCCGGACATCCATCTTCCGTTCGATGCAGATTTGCTCACCCACTTGCCGCCCGCCGCTTTAGGCAAGCGCCGTTATTGCATGTATCCGTCAATGTGAATCTTGCCCGTCGCCAGATTCACGCTCCCGACCCCCCAGATCTGGTGCGTGTTGACCCACGCATAACCCGCGGCCGCGGTGGTGAGAGTTACGTTTTCACACAGTTCAGCGACCGGCTCTCCAGGGCGCAAAACGGACACGCCATCCGCGCAGAGTCCAATGCGATGACCGTCGGCCGTGTCGATGGTGGCGCGGATGTCAAGGTCGATGCGTCCGTCGGCGCGCATCCGGAGATAATCGACGCCACGCACTCCACCCGATATGCGGCCCGTTGCATTTCCCGCAAAAGCCACATCGAAGCGCGCCCCTTGCGGCGGGACCTTTTCTTTGCCCGCAAGGATTGACTCCATGCTGACGCCATAATCTGTCACTCCAGTAATATCCAGGTCGTACTCGTAGATCTTCTCGCCTGTCATGGCAGCTCCCTCTCCTTTTGCCTTAATTCGCAGTCTCCGGTTTGAACCCAAACTGGTCGATTCTACCTGACAGACTCACACATTCGATGCCCCACCCCTATCGATATGGGCTAGCACTTTTGCAGGCTGGCGGCATCACGCGGCGGAACTGGGTGGATTCAGCACTGGTGACTATAAGATCGTACAAAAGGCCTTGCGCTCGAGCGTGCGCTAGGCGAGCCGAAGCAGGGCTACAATGAGGGGACGAGTCGGTTTTCTGGCGCTTTTCCATTGCGAAGCGCCACAGAACCCGGCTCGAATGCGCTCTCTCCAGCGCGGAGGCCATCATGGTTCATGCAGCCATCGCTGTTGCAGTCCTTCTCGTGCTTGTGGCGCTTGTCTCTGCTGGCCTTTATTTCAGCTATCCCCGGCGTGGCCCGGTCATATCCACAACGGAATGGGTGAAATTGATGCGCGAAAACGATCTTAAACTCGATCGCGCCGCCAAAGCCAGAGCCGCCAAGCTCCGTCCGTCCCGAGTCCGGTGAGGCGTCAGTCCCATCCTGAATCCGTCGTTCATCCTTCGCTGTTGACTCAAGTCCTCAATCAGCCCGCGTTTTTCCATTCGCAGGCGTTTGCCAAAAGGAGCCACCATGAAGTTCACCGCGCAAATTCTTTTCGCCTTAGCAGCAATCTGCATGTTCGTAACCGGAGCGCTATGGGGCAGTCACTCGGTCGTCAGCGCGCAATCAAGCGCCGGAAATCCCGTCAAAGTGCAGGACGGAGCCAACAACACGTACTTCGCCGAAGTAACTTCGTTCAAGGCCCTTAAAGTTGATGGCTCCGCGATCACTCAACCGATAGCCGGCCAGGTAACGATTGCCGGTCAGGTAACAACCGTCGGCTCTCCAACTTCAGGAAGAAGCGGCACTCTCGTTGTTGCCGCGGGCGCGAAATACGGTGTCAGCCCCGATCTCGGATATGCGAAAACTCTCACCGTTTGCGCCCCCGCCAGCGGACTCGCCAGCAACTTCCTCCTTGACCAGTCCATTGACGGCACTACGTGGGTTACGATCACCCAGCTTCCACTCCAGAGTGGGCCCAGCTGTATCTCGCTTCCGCCCACAAGATTCGTGCGCCTCTCGGGCGCAGTCGGCACAGGCTTTTACCAAGTGGCGTACTAGAAATGAGCGTCAGCGATAAGAATTCCGTGGTTCCGGGCGAGTCGCCGGCTATCCGCACCTTACCCGCGCTTGGAACGGATCTGCGCCGCCAAACATGCCCCGCAAGAAAACTTCAAATTGGGAAGCTGGCAGCTGGAAGCTGCCTTCCTCCTGCCAACCTCCGCACCACCCTCCGCCCTTTCGCAAACCCGATAACCCCTTGATCCGCAACCCGTTTTCTGACCCCTGACCCCTGATCTCTGCCTTCTTACCCCTGCGCATCGCGCGCCGCCTTCCCGCCGCAATACCGCGCATCACCAATCCCGGAGGGATGGCCCGAAAATAGCCCAGGGCGCAAACCCTGGGACAGCAGACAATCTGATCGTTTCCGCCCTGTAGGGCCGGAACGACCGAAAGCGACGAGCCGCCCGCCTATCGCGCGAACCCAGATCAGCAGGTCTTGTATCAGGGTATGAGTTCACCCATGCCGCAAGCGTCGCAAAATGAACCTGGGCTTCGGCCCCTGCGCGCGCCCCCAGCGCGCAATCGGGGTCCCCAGGAAGCCGATCTTGATTCTTGGGTTGATCGCTATCCTTGCGTTCGCGCGCCGAACCCACGCCGGCATCGCACGGAACCGCTCCCCGCAAGGCGGCTTACAGCACCCACCCAAAGTCAAGGTAACTTCCGGTTTGGCGACCAACCAGGAGTTGGCCGATTCAGCTACTGTCAGGTGCCCAACGAGCACCTCAGCTCATGCTAAGGCCTGTTATCGCCAAGCGAGGATTACGTCCAGCTCCCTCCGCATTAGCCCCGCGTCAGAAAAATCGGCAGGCCCAGCTTGCGATCGTAAGTCGGCCGGTAGCGCTCTGTGTTGTACATGGTGGCGACTTCCACTTTGCGCGGCCCAAGTTTGGGATCGGGAATCGGCACCATCGCGTAGCGGCCACTGCTGATCGCCGTCATCAGGCCGGTCTTTCCCTCTTTCACGGCGTCCATCGCCATTCCCGCGAAGGTGATAGCCACCATGCGGTCGATGAAATCCGGACTGCCGGAGCGCAGATCGTATGTCAGGTCACTGACAACGGTCTCATCGCCGGTGGCAGCTTTGATCTCGTTGCTCAGGTCCTCCGCCACGCTCATCTTCTTGTGGTGACCGAAGGCATCGGCTGGGCCATATTCCTTTATCGTGTAGCCCTCCCACTCCGCACCTTCAGAAAGAATCACCAGCGAATAGTTGCTGGGATTGTTGTGCTTGTCGGCGGCCAGGATTTCGATCAGGTGCTGCAAATTCACCTTGAACTCCGGGATGCAGCAGCGCAGGGATGTCACGAACGCCGTATAGAGAGCGGTGTAGCCGGCGTCGCGTCCGAACACCCGGAAGATGCCGATGCGTTCGTGCGAACCGACCGTCGTCCGCTGCCGCTCAATGGCGTCCATGGCACGCGTGATGGCGGTTGAAAAGCCTATGCAATACTCGGTGTTGCGAACGTCGTTATCCATGGTCTTCGGCACCGCGATCACCCTCACGCCTTGCCGGTCAAGTTCGGCGGCATAGCTGAGGGTGTCATCGCCGCCGATTGCCACCACGTAATCGAGCCCCAGCGTCTCGACATTCTTCAGCACCGCCGGCGTCACGTCAAATAGCGTGCTGGTTAAGCCATTCTTAGTCGATTGCTTGCTTGGAAATTGTTGTCCAGCGAGCACCGGCGGTAGCTCTTGCATCTTGGTGGGATTGGTGCGGGAGCTGTGCAGATAGGTGCCGCCTGTGCGATCGATCGTGCGGGTGTTCTCGCGGTTGAGCGGCATGATATACCGCGACCGGCTGGCCGGATCTTGCAAATCGACGTGCGTCAGTCCCTCCCAACCGCGACGGATGCCAAGGACCTCGTACCCGATTTCGGTTCCCCGATAAACGACCGACTTGATGACCGAATTCAGGCCTGGGACGTCGCCGCCTCCCGTGAGAATGCCAATTCGCTTTGCGGACATGGAAAGTACCTCTTTCCTTGCAGGGGCCCCCTTTTCCAGCTCTGAGCACGAAGCTTAGGCTGCTCTTGCGCTGTATCGCAACGCCCAACCTTCCTCTGCAGCCGAGGAGGCAAGTAATTCTTAGAGTTCTGGCGAAGGCTCCAGGCAGAAGCGAAGGCCGGATGCGACGCGCAGCCCGAACCCGCTGCTACTCGCCATGGCTACGCGACCATTCCCACAATGCACGATCGAGCGTGCGCAGCGGCGTGGGACCGGGGAGTTCGCTCTGCGGCTTGATAATGTTGCTGTCGGCCAGACGCTTGCAAAAGGCCAGATACTCCTCATAAAAATGCACGTCGTGCCGGGCGTACCCCACTGCTTCTAGAACACGGTAGTCCAGCACCGTGTACCGCTCAGGGTAGATCGCGGCCAGAATCGCCGACGCCACGGAGATATCTACGCCGTGCAGTTCGAGCAAAGCCTTTACGGCAGCTTCAGTGGTCGACTCCGGCGCGGCTGCGACGGCCAGGACGTGCCGGACCTGCTCGTCGCTGTTGCCGATCAAGTATTGCACCGCGCGCTCCGACTTCCAGCGCACGATCACTTCCAAATTGGCTAGCGAATAGTCCCCACTGCGAATCGCTTCCCCGGCTTCGAACGCTGCCTTTTCAAGCTCATGTTCTTTCTCTCCGGACCTCTGCCAATACTGCTCTGCTAACCGCTGGAGCTCCGACTCCGCGGGCTGAAGCTGAAAATAGGCAACCATTTCGTCTTCCTTCCCTTTCTTTCCTAAAAACGCAATCACAGTAGGCCCCGCGCGAAGTCATTGTCAACAACACGGAGCGGGCCCTCGCCGGAGGCGTATCGGCATGGTTGATTCGGGGTCATGCACGAACCATAGCGCGTAGGCCGCCGTCTTACCGTTCGCCGTACCCACCTCGATCAGCCGCAGCAACCCTACAATCTGCTCCGGTGTCTGCTTCCTGCCTGGTGCCGTTCAAGGCTCCTTTCATTCCAGTTCCTCTTACAGCAACTGGTACAAAAAAGTGCCGGGCATTCCATGTTGACGTAGTTGAACCCAGCCGAATTCGCGTTCCTGGCGAATCACCGCCCACTCGGAAGTTACATACGTCTTGGGGCGGGGTCAGTGTGGCCATCGACCCACCTCTCCCAAAAATCCCCCGCTCAACCGACCGCCGGCCGTTTTCTGGTCCCTGGTCCCTGTTCTTCTGTTCCCTGTTTTTGTGTCAAGCCCTCACTCGCCCACACGCACGCGCGAAACCCACCCTAACCCCTCGCTCTCCAGTCACTTATTCACTCCTTCACTTTTTCTCCCAACTTTGCCGATCATTTTCTCCTTTTGGAGCACAATGGTCCCATGATCAAGGCGGGGGCCAAAGGGCCAAAGGGCCAGAGGGCCAAGACACCAAGGGAACAAGGGGACGAGGAAAGCCGCTGCCTCAGCATGAAGTGCTAGAAGCTAGGAGCTGGAAGCTAGCAGCTGGAAGCTGTTTTTACCCACCCCCCATGCCGTTTTGTGAAACTGTGAAACTGTGAAACTGCGAGGTCTTTGGAATGAGAGCCTTACAGCCAGTGACTCCACAGTTTCACAGAAACTGTGAAACTGTGTAAACGACAAGAAAAGGCGGTGAAACGAGGTCCAAATCGCTCAAAATAAGACGGATAGCGTGGAATTGATCGCAAAAAACCAATCTCCGAAAATCGCTGAAAACTGATCGATGTGAGCTGAAAACCTGCTTCGCTAACTCGCCAACTTGCCAACTTGCCAACTTGCCAACTCGCTAACTTGCAAACTTGCTAACTCGCTGACTCGCTGCTCTTCCCACTCGCTCAATCACTTCCGCCCAATCGCCGGCCGTCCGCTGCCGGAACAACCTCGCCGTCGGATACCACGGTGTTCGCTCCGACACCTCCATCCAGCGCCAATCCGACAGATGCGGCAGCAAAATCCAAACCGGTTTTCCCATCGCGCCGGCCAGATGCGCAATACACGTGTCCGTCGTGATCACCAGGTCCAGCGTCGCGACTAACGCCGCCGTTTCCGCCAGATCGCAATCGCCGCTCGATCCATCCACGACAAGAACATCGCTAGGCAAGCTCGCCAGTTGCTCCGCTGCCTCGCCCTTCTGCAGCGAAGTCCATTGCGCATCCACCGCGCGCAACAACGGCAGCAACGTCTTCAGCCTCAACGATCGCGCGGCGTCTGCCTTGTACTTTGGATTTCCCGCCCACGCCAATCCAACGCGCAGCCCGCTTCGCGCATCGGCCCGCAGCGCAGCAAACTGCCTGCGCTTCTCTCGCACGAGCTCCTCATCCGCGCCCAGATACGCCCCGGTCCATGGAACCGTCTCTATCGTTGTTCGAAAAGCAGCAGGCAAACTCATCATCGGGCACTCGCAGTCGAACTCCGCCGCATTCGCGTCCATCGCTGCCGTCTCCGCCAGCCCCGCGCGCACCACGGCAAGAGACCTCATCAGCCGCTCTGCCGCCGGTTGCACCTCGAGCACCGGCACGCCGCCTCGCGCCGCAACCAGCGCGGCATAGCGGCAAAACTGGATCGTGTCTCCGAGTCCCTGTTCCGCATGCAGCAGCACGCGCTCCCCATCGAGTTCCTCGCCATTCCATCTTGGCTGAGTGAAGTTGCGCGGTCTTCGGTGCACTTCGCGGAATCTCCATCGCGCCTCATATCCAGCCCATCCGCGCTTCCAGTCGCCCAATCGCAACTGCGTCAGCGCCAGGTTGTAGTTAGCGCCCGCGCTCTCGGGATCCAACTCGACCGCTCTCTCGTGCGCCCTCAGCGCCTCCGCCATTCGTTCCAGGTCCAGCAGCGAGTTCCCGCGGTTCGACGACGCCGCGCGATTCCCCAGCGCCTCGGCCCGCTCGAACACTTCGATCGCCTCCTCGAACTGCCCTTCCAGATGCAGCACGATTCCGTGCATGTTCACGGCCTCGTCCAACTCCGGATTCCGCTCCAGCGCCCATCGCATCCATTCCCGCGCGCCCGCAACGTCCCGCTCCGTCGCGCGAAACTGGCTCCATGCCACGAGCGTCTCCACCTGGTTCGGGTTCAGCGCGAACGCACGTCGCAGATTCGCCTCAGCTGCTTCGGGCCTTCTCCGGTCCCGCTCCAGCAGCGCCAGGTTCACCCATCCAGAGATCAGGTCCGGCCGCAGCTGCACCGCTCTTCGCAGCGCCGCCTCGGCCTCCGCTTCCCGGCACTCGTCGCGCAACAGGCTCCCCAGGTTGATCCACGCCGCGGCAAAGTCCGGCCGCATCACCAGCGCTCGCCGGTAACGCTTCTCCGCTTCCTTCGTCCGTCCCAATCGCGCCAGTGCGAATCCCGCGGCAAACTCACCTTCCGGCATGTGCGGGCGCAGCGCCAGCGCCGCCTCGTACCGCTCGAATGCCTCCTCGTTCCGGCCCGCCAGCGCGAGCGCATTCCCCAATCCCAAGTGCGCCGCCACCATCGCAGGCCGCCGCTCGAGCGCCAGCTCAAACTCCCTCGCCGCGTCTCGTGGCCTCCCGCACGCGATCCTCAGTTCGCCCAGTCCCATTCGCGCCAGCGGATCCACTCCGTCCAGCCGGATGGCCTCTGCGTACGCCTGCTCAGCTTCCTCCATCCGTTCAGCGGCCTTCAACGCCTGCCCCAGCACAACCCAGGCCGCGCCCATCTTCGGTGCCGCGGCCACCCCTGCCGCAGCCATCTTCACCGCGGCTTCGGTCTGCCGGCTGCTCAGCGCCACCAGGCTCATCCCCAGCAAAGCCTCAGGCTGTTGCGGATCTCGCTCCAGTGCGCGCTGATAGCACAGCGCGATCTCAGTCAATCGCCCCGTCCGCCGCGCTGTCGCGGCGCACTCGATCGCTGCTTGCATGTCTTGGAAGTTAGCTCGCCGCAGCTACGCACTCAAGCGCGGAATCCCTTCACCCGCGGCCGCCCGCAGCCAGGATTCCCATTCCTCTCGCCGGTTCTGATTCGGGACGCGCTGTGTTCCCGCCCGCCCTGTCCGCGCCTCGTCCGCGCCGTGCCCGACTTGTCCGCCTCGCCCGCTCCGCCTCGCCCGCTCCGCCTCGCCCGCTCCTTCACCTCGGCCGGGACTATCCCCGGACCATCCCCCGGACTATCTCTGGACTATCCCCGATCTATCATCGACCTGTGCCTCCACACACCAACCTGGGCGACATTCTCGCCAACGCCATCACACACGGCATCGGCCTCGGCTTCGCTGTCGTGGGAGCGGTTTATCTCATCGTCGCCTCAGCGCGCGGCCCCGCGCTCGTCATCGTCTGTTGCTCCGTATTCTCCGGCGCTCTGGTCCTCGTTTATCTCTGCTCCACGCTTTACCACTCGCTGGTGCGTACCCGCGCTCGCCATGTCCTTCATGTCCTGGACCACTCGGCCATCTACGTGCTCATCGCGGGAACCTACACGCCCTTCACCCTTGTCTCTCTGCGCGGGCCGGTGGGATGGGCTCTCTTCACCGCGGTCTGGGCGCTGGCATTGGCGGGCGTCATCTTCAAGAGCCTGGCCATCGGCCGCTTCCCCGTCGCATCCGCCCTGGTTTATCTGTTCCAGGGATGGCTCGCCATCTTCGTTGTGCGCTCGCTTCTCCACGCCATAGGCTGGCACGGACTACTCTGGCTCGGCGCCGGCGGCGTGGCCTATTCTCTCGGCGTCATCTTCTTCGCGCTCGACCATCGCCGTTACTTCCACGCCACGTGGCACATCTTCGTCCTTGCCGGCAGCGTCGCCCACTACTTCGCGATCCTGTTCTACGTTGTGCCTGCCCGGTTTTGACCGGGCTCTTGCGGCCATTTGCCGAAGGCTCCATGAACGGTTCACCCCTCGACCACGCCGCACTACGGAATCGTCTGTTTTTCCACGCCCGCCATGCGCACTATAGGATTAATGCTGTTCCCTCTTTACGAGCGCGGATACTACTAGAACGCGCTTGGCTAGATTTAAGCGGTTCATATAACGAGAAGATAGTACAATATTATTGTACTTACGTCTATTATTATTTGACTTTCTTTTGGACTCCAGATACTGTGTATCTATGCTCTTTAAGTCTCCTCAAATCGGAACCTTAGAAAAAGAGGTCATCGATCAGATTGAGGAAGCACGCCAAAAACTCCGTCACTCTTTAGCGCGGCCTCGAAGGTGGACGGGGATGCTTCGCCGTGACACCTTTGCTCGTGCAATCCAAGGATCGAACAGCATCGAGGGATACAACGTCACTGCGGAAGATGCAATTGCGGCGGCAGAAGGTGAGGAGCCGCTGGATGCAGACCGTGAAGCATGGTTGGCGGTCACCGGTTACCGGACTGCAATGACTTTCGTTCTTGAGCTGGCGAAGGACAAGAGCTTCGTCTACAACGAAGGGTTTCTCCGAAGTCTCCACTTCATGATGCTTCAGCACGATCTGTCAAAGCATCCTGGCAACTGGCGGCCGGGCACAGTCTATGTTCGCCAGGAGCCTACTGGAGAGGTCGTCTACGAGGGGCCGGAGGTTGAAAGAATTCCGGGCCTTGTCGCGGAGCTGATCGACTTTCTTAATTGCGATGACGATAGTTGCGGCCATGTCCTCATAAAAGGCGCGATGGCTCATCTGAATCTCGTTTTGATCCACCCGTTTTCCGACGGCAACGGCCGCATGGCTCGGTGCTTGCAAGCGCTGGTTCTTGCTCGGGATGGGATTCTCGAATCTCAATTCTGCTCAATCGAGGAGTATTTGGGCCGCAATACTCCGGCGTATTATGAGGTGCTCTCGAGAACTGCCGAAGGATCGTGGAGTCCGCGTAACAGCACAAAAGATTGGATCCAATTCAATCTGACTGCCCATTTTAGGCAAGCGTATACGATCTTGCGCCGGTCAAAAGTGCTTGACCTTCTATTTCTGGAGGCAGACCAGATCATAAAGCAACTTGGATTACCGGAAAGAACCCTCAACGCGATCTGTTCGGCTGCAATGGGACTCCGGGTGAGGAATTCTAGTTACCGGAACCTCGCGGAACTGAATGACATCCTCGCGAGCAGGGATCTGAAGAACCTTGTCGCTGCAGGGTTGTTGATACCACATGGAGAAAGGCGCGGAAGACTATACGTTGGCTCACCCCAAATCAGAGCAATCTTTGACCGCCTGAAAAGAGAGCATGGGGGGCCAATACCCGATCCATTCACTGCCAAAGCAGGGCAGCTTGAATTGCCTAATCTTTCGTAGCCTCTTCCACGATCCGCGCGTTGACCCCACCCCGGTTTAACGGTAAAATCGAAGAGTTTGGCGATGCACCCGGTTGAAGGGGTGCGCGGGATGGTGCCGGGTTTTCGGCGCTAATGGGTCTCGGCCCACCTCCCGATGCAGTTACCTATCTGTATCCGCCCCCTTAGAGCACACGTTTATCGAGCGCTCGATTCTTGAGCACACCATTTGCGGTTTGCGCCCGGTCTAGGGACCCTTGGCGCTGGAGGATTTGTTATGTACGCAGTCATTCGCACCGGAGGCAAGCAGTACAAAGTCGCGCCGGGCGACCTTTTGAAGATCGAAAGCGTTCCGTCGGGCAGCCCGACCATCGAGTTCAGCGATGTGCTTGCCGTTTCCGGCGAACCCGGAACGTTAGCCAAGCCGGCCTCCGCCACCGTCACAGCCGAAGTCGTCGGCCAGGGCCGCGGCGACAAGATCCTGGTCTTCCACTTCAAGCGCAAGAAGCAGTACAAAAAGCTCCAGGGCCACCGGCAGAACTTCACCGAGGTGCGCATCAAGGCCATCGTGGCCGACGGCGTCACCTACAACGCGGACAAGAAATAGCGCGCTGATTCACACAGATCTTTGCGCATATGCGCACTGCTCTTGTGGTTGCACAGGCCAAGCTGAAAGCTAAAAGCTAATAGCTGCTTTAAAGAGGAGATTCGACAATGGCACATAAAAAAGGTGGAGGCAGTTCCACAAACGGGCGCGACTCAAACGCGCAGCGGCTGGGTGTAAAGTCCTTTGCCGGTGAATTGGTCACCGGCGGCACCATCATCACCCGCCAGCGCGGCACCCGCATCAAGCCCGGCCCGAATGTGGGCATTGGGTCCGACGACACGCTCTTCGCCAAGGTTTCAGGCCGAGTGAAGTTCACTGACCGGGGAAATCGCGGGCGCTTCGCCTCCATCGAGCCCGTCACCGAGTAACCGGCGCAATATCCGGACCCTCGCGTTGTCCTGCGTACACGCGCAATGAGCCCCAAATCAAAAAGGCCACGGCACTCGCCGCGGCCTTCCGTTTTTCTGATCCCTGATCCCTGATCCCTGTTCCCTGTTCTCTGATCTCTATTCTTACGTCTCCGACTCCCGCCCCTTCATATTCCGCGCCAGCACTTTTTCCACCACGCGTTCCACGTCCGAGAGGAAGAAGCTGTTGGCGGGCTGCTGCACGGCCACCTGCGTGCCCGTGTGGCCCAGTGCCGAAGCGATTTCGTTCCAACGGTAGATAGTCGAGCTCGCCGGCATCAAAACCGGCTTCAGAGGCGGTTCCGGAAGAATGCTGTAAACCATCCAGATCGCCAGCGTCCCCAGAATCAGCGACTCGTAAACGAATTGCAGCGGGTCGATTAGCGATGGCGATGCCACGCGCGAGATCCACGATGCGATGATGAAGTCGGCAGAGGACATCACGCCAAAGCCCAAAGCAATGCCAAACGACAAATCGCGCACCGTGAGGCGCAGCGCATTCATGCTCAGGCAGAGGAATGCCAGCAAGCACAACTCAAGAACGCTTACCGAGTGCATCAGCCCGTAAGAAACGTCCGCAATGACGTAAATCCCCTTGTGCGCATAGGAGATTGAGGTCATGCTCACAATGATTGAAGCGACCGCCGCCCAGCGGAAGATCACGATCGCCAGTTTTGCGATTCCGGGAAATGCGGCCAGCGCCGAACGGAAAACCTCAATGCAAATAAAGAACAGCAGCACCGTGCTCGCGAGATAGGTCGCGAAGAAACCGAAATAATAAACTCGGCCCACGCGGTGATCGATTCCCCACGGCTGTGACTGTAGATAGAGAACAAGCATTAGCACCGGCGTCGAGATCGCCCGCAGTGCAAGGTAGTAGCCCATTGCCTGGAAACGGCGATGCAATCCCTTGCTGAAGAAAAGAATGGCGAGCGAGGCCCAAAGCAGAAGTTCAGCCGCGCTCATCGCCGACATTGCAAGGTTCAATGGCATAGAGACTATTCTGCGATCGTTCGAACGTCATCAGGATAGCGCCAATATGCCTAAAGGCCCAAACACAAAAGGGTAACGCTCCGCTGGCACTTTCGTGCTACCCAACACATTTCCGGGCACCATGCGTCTAAGAGGACCAATCTGTGAGGCTTAGCGCGTCGACGACGCTGGGGCATAGCACGCGCCGACCGATTGGCAGGGAAGGGGCGCCGGGAGAATGATTAGGGGGCCGGGATCACCCGCGGTCACCGAATTCTGCGTGGCGCGAATCTGCGAGTTGGCTGGCGCAAGCGACGCGGAAGCAAGTCCGGCAACGGCGACGAACAGGGCGAACATGCGAATGGCGGCTTTCATCGTTGGTAACCTCTCCGGTTTGGATTTTAAACGGAGATTGCTCTCCATTTATGCCACAATCGTAGCGGACTTATGAATATAAGTCCAGCTTTTTCATATAGATACTAAATTAGAACGGGCATAGATTACCAACGTCATTTCATCGCGCCTGCCTCGTTCCGTTAGTAACCGCTTTCTCGCCGCCCCATCCTCCCTCCAGCGCTCCTTCCCGCATGGTAAAATAACCCTAGGTGAGCACGCTTGAGAGCCCCTCTTTTCAAGCGCTTACTCCCATTTCAGCGTCCGGATTTATCCCCGGCGACCCAAAACACTTACGCAACAGCTTGCGAACGGAATTCAATGGCGACTGAAGCTCTTAGCTCGACCTCCATGCACGGCGACAACGACAACTACACAAGCGAGAACATCAAGGTCCTCGAAGGCCTCGAAGCCGTCCGCCTCCGTCCCGCCATGTACATCGGCTCCACCGGCGAGATCGGTTTGCATCACCTCGTCTATGAGATCGTCGATAACTCCGTCGATGAGGCATTGGCGGGCTACGCCAAGAAAATCGATGTCACGATCCACGTCGACAATTCCATCACTGTCGTCGACGATGGCCGCGGCATTCCCGTCGATATGAAGATTCTCGCGAACGGCGAGCAAATGCCCGGGGTGCAGGTTGTGCTGACCAAGCTGCACGCAGGCGGCAAATTTGACGCTTCCACTTACAAAGTCTCCGGCGGACTGCACGGCGTGGGTGCGAGCTGCGTCAACGCGCTATCGCAGGAGCTTACCGTCGAAGTCTGGCAGAACGGCCACACCTGGGAGATGGATTTCAGTTGCGGCACTCCAACCAGCGAGCTGCGCCAGTCCGGCACGACCAAGAGACGCGGGACGAAAATCCATTTCTTACCAGACAAGTCCATCTTCACGAGTACCGAATTCAACTACGACACCCTCGCGCAGCGCCTCCGCGAGATGGCCTTCCTCAACAAGGGCCTCGAGATCACGCTCACCGATGAGCGCACCGCCGATCCCAAGACCGGCGAAGCGCGCCGCACCGAGTTCCGCTACGCCGGCGGCATCTCAGAGTTCGTCAAGCATCTCAACCGCGGCAAGAGCGTCCTGCACGACAAGCCCATCGTCATGGAAGCCCTCCGCGACGCCGTCGAAATCGACATCGCGCTGCAGTACAACGACGCATATTCCGAAACCGTCTTCAGTTTCGCCAACAACATCAACACCGTCGATGGCGGGTCGCATCTCTCCGGTTTTCGCGCGGCTCTCACCCGCACCATCAACTACGTCGGCCAGCAGATGGGCCTGTTCAAAGACATGAAGGAATCGCTCAGCGGCGACGACGTCCGCGAAGGCCTGGTCGCCGTCGTCAGCGTCAAGCTTTCGCAGCCGCAGTTCGAGGGCCAAACCAAGGGCAAGCTCAACTCCGACATCGCCGGCACCGTGCAGGCCTTCGTCAATGAGCGCCTCGGCATGTTCCTCGAGCAGAATCCCCCCGTCGCCCGCAAGATCATCAACAAAGCCATTGAGGCAGCCCGCGCGCGCGAGGCGGCCCGCAAGGCTCGCGATCTCACGCGGCGCAAGGGCGCGCTCGACGGCGGCGGCCTCCCCGGCAAGCTCGCCGACTGCAGCGAACGCAACCCCGAGCGCTGCGAGCTCTACCTCGTCGAGGGCGAAAGCGCCGGCGGCACCGCCAAGCAGGGCCGCGATCGCAAATTCCAGGCCATCCTGCCGCTCAAGGGCAAAATCCTCAACGTCGAAAAGGCGCGCTACGACAAGATGCTCGGCCACGAGGAAATCCGCGCCATGATCACCGCCCTCGGCTGCGGCATCGGCAAAGACGACTTCGACGCCGCCAAGGTCCGCTACGGCAAAATCATTCTCATGACCGACGCCGACGTCGACGGCTCCCACATCCGCACGCTGCTGCTCACCTTCTTCTTCCGCCACATGACCGAGCTCATCAAGCGCGATCACGTCTACATCGCGCAGCCGCCGCTCTACAAAATCAAGAAGGGCCGCTTCGAGCAATACATCAAGGACGACCGCGAATTCGTCAAGGTCATGGTCAACCGCGCCGCCGAGGGAATGATTGTCCGCCACGGCGAGACCGCCGGTCGCATCGAGGGCGCCGACCTCACGCGCTTCATGGCCACCCTCAACGAATATCTCGGCTACGTAGAAAAGGTCGACAAGCGCATCCGCAACGAAAAGCTCACCGAGATGCTGGCTCGCGCGGAGCTCACCCATCGCGCCGACTTCGCCTCGAAAGACGGCAAAGAGATCCCGGAAAAAATCGCCGCGCTCCACGCAAAACTCACCGAGCTCGCCGACGAGTTCCAGTGGAAGGTCGATAAGCCGGAAGAAGACGAGGAGCACCACACCTGGTCTCTGCGCTTTAAAGACACGCAGGGCCAGAAACGCTCCATCGACTGGACGCTCGCATCGAGTCCCGAGTTCCGCCAGATGATGTCGAAGTATTCGCTCATCAAGGAGTTCCTCGAGCCGCCGTTCCTCGTCGAGTTCGCTCCCAAACCAGCCAAAGCCGCGGCAGGCGGCGGCGCTGAAACTGGCGACGCGGAAAGTGGCAACGAAGACGACGAGCCGGATGCCGCCGGCGCGCCCTCGCCGGGCAGTGTCGACGCCAAGGCCGCCGGCCGCACTCCCCGCGCTCTTCGCGAGCCGGTCGAGAAGCAAACCGCCCGCGATCTCTTCGCCTACATCGTGGAGCAGGGCAAGAAGGACTACCAGGTGCAGCGCTACAAGGGACTGGGCGAGATGACGGCCACGCAGCTCTGGGAGACCACCATGGATCCCGAGCGCCGCACGCTGCTCGTTGTTAAGCTCGAAGATTATGCGGAATCCGAGGCCATCTTCACCACGCTCATGGGCGAAGACGTCGAAGCCCGCCGCAAGTTTATCGAGGACAACGCCCTCGACGTCAAAAACCTCGACATCTAATCTGTCAGGATTCGATGACGTGGGCCCCGATTTCGGATCCAGTAGCGCCGGTCTCCAGGCCGGCTGTCGCGTGGGTCTCCAGACCCTCGCAACACGACTTCCCCTCAAGGAGTTTGTTTCATGAGCTTCCGTATCGAATCTGTCAGGATGCGATTGCAAGCGCCCTCATTTCGTATCCTGTAGCGCCGGTCTCCAGACCGACTGTCGCGGAGGTCTCCAGACCCCCGCAACACTACTTCCCCTTAAGGAGTGAAAGTCATGAGCTTCCGTCTCCACGTTGCCTCTCTCGCCGCGCTTGCGCTGGTTTCCGTCCTCTCGCTTGGTGGATGCAAATCGTCGACACAACAGGCCGGGCAGCAGACCGGCAATTCGCCATCGAGCACTAACCCTTCAGGTCAGCTCGGCGCAAACGCTCCGCAAGCGCCGCCGCCCCCCGCCTCTATTGATCTGCCGGCAGGCACGCGCCTCCGCGTTCGCCTCGACCAGGACCTTGGCTCAAAGATCAGCCGCCCGGGCGACTCGTTCAGCGCCACGGTTGCCGAAGATGTCGTCGTCAACGGCCAAACCGTCATCGCCCGGGATTCTCGCGCCGACGGAACCGTCATTGACGCCAAGGCCCTCGGCCACATCAAGGGCGGAGCGTATCTCTCCGTTCGTCTCGATCGCGTCCACACCCAATGGGGCAGCTATCCCGTCGAAACCAGCTCCATCGATCGCGCGGAGAAGGGCAAGGGCAAGCGCACGGCTCTGTTCGCGGGCGGCGGCGGCGCGTTTGGAGCCATCGTCGGTGGCATCGCGGGTGGCGGCAAAGGCGCGCTCATCGGCGCGGCAGCGGGCGGCGGCGCAGGCACGGCAGGTAGCGCGTTCACCGGCAACAAGCAGATCGTTCTCCCCGCCGAAACGCTGCTGACCTTCCATCTGGAACATCCCGTCCATATTGTTGAGCAGCAGTAAACGGAACAACGGAAGGAGCGGGGGCCTTCAGGCCCCTGAATTCCCGCGCAACCCACATCTCGGCGCTCGCGCCTTGCGGGCTCGCGCCGAATGCCCCGCCGCTCGCGGCGCTCGCACCTTGCGGGCTCGCGCCGAATGCCCCGCCCGCCCGGCGCTCGCACCTTGCGGGCTCGCGCCGAATGCCCGCAGCCGTGTCATCCCGAGCGAAGCGCTTTTCAGCGGAGCCGAGGGACCTGCTTTTGCTTTTCGTACCGCTCCATCGCGGGAACCCAGCCCTCGCCTATATTCCGCCCCACCCCGCCCGGCGCTCGCACCTTGCGGGCTTGCGCCGAATGCCCGCAGCCGTGTCATCCCGAGCGAAGCGCTTTTCAGCGGAGCCGAGGGACCTGCTTTTGCTTTTCGTACCGCTCCATCGCGGGAACCCAGCCCTCGCCTATATTCCGCCCCACCCC
>Ga0224554_1000083_pt1 | contig 86909 bp, 71 predicted proteins | sample 714S22024metaG_FD_180666 | JGI IMG/M metagenome (GOLD analysis project Ga0224554, IMG submission 180666) | Peat soil microbial communities from Stordalen Mire, Sweden - 717 S2 20-24 | ecosystem: Environmental > Terrestrial > Soil > Wetlands > Peat | place: Sweden: Norrbotten County, Stordalen... | reverse complement strand
CCTCGGTCGTGATGGATTGCGATATCGAAAATCTATACTACGGTTCCTTCAAGGCCGTTCGCGACACGAGGATTCCCGTTGAGAAGAACGCGATCACGGCCTTCATCGGACCATCGGGCTGCGGCAAGAGTACAGTGCTTCGGTGCATGAACCGGATGAACGATCTGGTTCGCGGCTTCCGGTTAGAAGGCCATGTCCAGTTCCGCGGGCAGGACATATACGGCCCCAAAATCGATCCCGTGGCGGTGCGCCGCTATATCGGCATGGTCTTCCAGCAGCCAAACCCTTTCGCAACCAGCATCTACAACAACGTCGCCTTCGGGCTGCGATTGAACGACTTCAAAGGCAACAAGGCCGCAAAGGTGGAGGAAGCCCTGAAGTCGTCGGCTCTATGGGATGAGGTGAAGGACAAGCTGAACGAGAGCGGGCTATCGCTCTCGGGCGGTCAGCAGCAGAGGCTCTGCATCGCGAGGGCCATTGCGACCGAGCCCGAAGTTCTGTTGCTCGACGAACCTTGTTCCGCGCTCGACCCGGTTGCTACACGCAGCATCGAGGAACTCATGAAGCAATTGAAGGACCGCTTCACGATCGCCATTGTGACTCACAATCTCCAGCAGGCCCAGCGCGTGTCCGACAAGACGGGCTTCTTGTATGTCGATACCTCGGAAGGTAGCCGGACCGGCTATCTGGTCGAGTTCGGGGACTCCAACCAGATTTTCCACGACCCCAAGCAGAAAGAAACCCAGCAATACATCAAGGGAGAGTTCAGCTAGCTCGGGAGCGTGCGAGAGCCTGATCCATGGTTCCCACGTTGAGCTGATAACAAACACAGGGAGAAAACCAATGAGCGATCCAGAGGGGACCAGTCAACCATCCTACGGCCGTCTGCCCACGGAAATCGAGGGCTTTGAATCCCTGGCTGAACTTGCCCTGAACTTGCGCTGGTCGTGGAACCATCGCGCCGACCAGGTGTGGCGGCAGATCGATTCTATCCAGTGGAAGCTCACCCAGAACGCGTGGGTGGTTCTGCAAACGGCCTCACGGGACAAACTTGGGAGGTTGATGGCCGATCCTGCTTTTCGCAAGAATGTCGATGATCTGTTGAGCGACGAATGTCGCGCGGCGGAAGCGCCGGGATGGTTTCAGCAACATCATGCGCAGGCTTCCTTGAGCTGCGTGGCGTATTTCAGCCTCGAATTCATGTTGAGCGAAGCGCTGCCCATTTACTCGGGCGGACTCGGCAACGTGGCTGGAGATCAGCTGAAGAGCGCCAGCGACCTCGGTGTGCCGGTGGCCGCGGTGGGGCTGCTCTACCAGCAAGGTTATTTTCGCCAGGTGATTGACATAGAGGGAGCACAAGAGGCTCTCTTCCCCTATAACGATCCTGGACAGTTGCCGATCACGCCGGTGCGCCGCGAAAACGGCGAGTGGTTGCGGTTGGAGATCCCCCTGCACGGTTACACGACCTGGCTGCGGGCCTGGCAGGTCGTGGTCGGCCGAGTGAAGCTCTACCTGCTGGACAGCAACGACCCGGCCAACTCCCCCGAGGACCGGGCCATTACCAGCGAGCTGTATGGGGGCGACCCGGAGTTGCGTCTCAAACAGGAGATGGTTCTCGGCATCGGCGGTTGGCGGCTGCTTGCCGAGCTTGGCATCCATCCGGAGGTTTGTCACCTGAATGAGGGTCATGCGGCCTTCGCGGTGTTGGAGCGCGCCCGCAGTTTCATGCTTGAGGCCGCGCAGCCCTTCGACGTGGCGCTGGCCGTCACGCGCGTAGGGAACCTGTTCACCACCCACACGGCAGTGGCCGCCGGATTCGATCGCTTCTCGCCGCGTCTGATCGAGCAATACCTCGGCCACTATGCCGAGCACGAACTCGGCATCAATCTCCCCAGTTTGCTGGCCCTGGGCCGCCAGAATCCGAGCGATTCGTCGGAGAGTTTCAACATGGCCTATCTGGCCATTCGCGGCAGCGGCGCGGTGAATGGCGTGAGCCAATTGCATGGGAAGGTCAGCCGGGATCTCTTTGCGCCCCTTTTTCCCCACTGGCCCGTAGATGAAGTGCCCATCGGCCATGTGACCAACGGGGTCCATGTGTCGACCTGGGATTCTCATCCGGCCAACGAACTATGGACGAAAGCATGTGGAGAACACCGCTGGCTGGGGACAACGGAAAACCTGGAGCAGAAGATCCGCAACGTCTCCGACGAGAGCCTCTGGCAACTGCGCACTGCTGCCAGGGAGTCTCTGGTCTCATACGCTCGTGAACGATTGGCGAGGCAATTGGCCGTCTCCGGCGCATCGCCCGAAGAGGTTGACGGCGCTGAACAGCTTTTCGATCCCAAGGTATTGACGCTGGGGTTTGCGCGGCGGTTCGCGACCTACAAACGTCCAAACCTGCTTTTGCACGACAGGGAGCGGCTGCTTCGCCTGCTAACCAATCCCGAGCGGCCTGTGCAACTCATGCTTGCCGGCAAGGCCCATCCGGCGGATCAGGGTGGGCAGACCTTGATCCAGGAGTGGGTACGCTTCATCCGGGAGACCGAGGCTCGGAACCATGTTATCTTTCTCAGCGACTACGACATGCGCATGTCAGAACACCTTGTACACGGGATAGATGTCTGGCTGAACACGCCGCGCCGGCCGTGGGAGGCATGTGGAACCAGCGGAATGAAGGTGCTTGTCAACGGCGGACTCAATTATTCGGAATTGGACGGCTGGTGGGCCGAAGCTTATGCTCCGGATCTGGGCTGGGCGCTCGGCGACGGCCTGGAACATGGCGCCGATCCGGGACTGGACCATATCGAAGCGGAGATGCTTTATGACACGATCGAACGGCAAGTTGTCCCAGAGTTCTATACCCGAGGCGAGAGCGGCATTCCCACGGCCTGGGTTGCGCGGATCCGCGAGAGCATGGCGCGATTGACTCCGCAATTCTCTGCCAATCGCGCGGTGCGCGAATACACTGAGCAACACTACCTGCCGGCCGCCGCAGCCTTCCGTTTACGTAGCGTGGACAAAGGCGCAACCGGCAGGCAGATTGTCGACTGGCGGCACCGGCTGGACGAAAAATGGGCCTCGCTGCACTTTGGCGAAGTGAAAGTTGAAACTCGTGGCGACAACCACGAATTCGAAGTTCAGATTTGGCTCAACGACCTCGATCCCAACGCGGTGCGGCTAGAGCTTTACGCCGACGGCCTCAAGGGCGGCGCTCCCGTCGTGCAGGAGATGAAGCGCAGTGACGAATCGGGAGGCGCGCCGGGTGGCCACATATACACTGCGGCTGTTTCCGCGGTCCGGTCGGCGGCGGACTACACGGCGCGAGCGATCCCCCACTTCGAAGGCGTTGACCCCCCACTGGAAGAAGTACGAATCCTCTGGCAGCGATGATCTGGCCAAATGCCTGTGTAGATTGAGCGTTGGACTTGCATCATCTCCAAGTCGACGCAAACTCTGGCCCATTCCTGATCGGCAGCTTTCAACTGGCGCACTTCACACAACTGCTCCAAATACCCACCCGATGCCTGCGGTTATTGCCATGGCCAATCCGCCCCAGAACGTTACGCGTATCGCGCCGATCATCACTCCTGCCCCTCCCGCGCGTGCAGCCAGTCCGCCGAGAAGTGCGAGCAACGCCAAAGAAGAAACAGATACAAGCGGGATCAATCCGTGTACCGGTGCCATAGCTGTGACTAACAGAGGCATCAATGCGCCGATTGCGAAGCTTGCTGCCGATGACAACGCCGCCTGAATAGGGCGCGGACGAAGCTTCTTGGAGATGCCTAGCTCATCGCTGGCGTGGGCGCCCAAAGCATCGTGAGCCATCAGTTGCTGAGCAACCTGTTTCGCGAGAGCAGGATCAAGCCCACGAGCGATGTAAATCGCCGCCAGTTCCTTGTGTTCGCCTTTGTTGTCTGTTGTTAGCTCCACGCGCTCAATGTCCAAATCGGCACGTTCGGTGTCTGCCTGCGAATGAACAGAGACGTACTCACCGGCAGCCATCGACATTGCTCCGGCCACCAAGCCGGCCATTCCAGCAACCAATAGATTACGGTGTGTCGCATGCGCGGCTGCGACACCAAGCACGAGACTTGATGTTGAGAGTATGCCGTCGTTCGCGCCCAGCACCGCTGCGCGCAGCCAGCCAATGCGATCGGTATGATGATGTTCCTTATTGCCTACAGGCATTGTGATTCCATTTCGATCGAAGTAGTGCTGGAATACGGGGAATAATCTTGTTCTGGCTCTGGCCCTCGAATTCCAGCCAGCCGGTCAAGACTGGGCAAAGGGGGCCAGTTCAAATCCATTTCTTCCACAGCAACCAGACCTTGATCCCTTGCGTAAGGCACGAGTAGGCAAGCAGTGTGGCGAGCAGAATCGGCCAGTAAAGCCCCGGCAGGTGCACGAGGCCAAGCGATGAGGCCAGTGGGGAGTACGGAAGCCACGCTCCGAAGGCCATGATGGCCATTGTTGTGAGGGTCAGGGACCAGCTTGCGCGGCTCTGAAAGAAGGGGATTTTATTGGTGCGAATGATATGGATGATGAGTGTCTGCGTCATCAGCGACTCGACGAACCAGCCGGTCTGAAATAACGGTGCCCGGGATGGATCCCAGCACTTGAACAGATAGAGCATGACAAAAAAAGTTGAGTAGTCGAAGATCGAGCTGATGGGTCCAATGCAGAGAATGAACCGCCTGATCTCTCCAATGTTCCAGGGCCGCGGCCGCGCCACCAGTTCTTCGTCCACCGCGTCGGTCGGAATCGGCACCTGGGAGAAGTCATACAGCATGTTGTTCGTCAATATCTGGATCGGCGCCATCGGAATGAACGGCAGAAAGGCGCTCGCTCCCAAAACGCTGAACATATTTCCGAAGTTGGAGCTGGCTCCCATCCGGATGTACTTGAGAATGTTGGCGAAGACCTTTCGTCCTTCAATCACGCCCCCTTCGAGCACCATGAGGTCTTTCTCCAGCAGAATCAGATCGGCCGACTCCTTGGCGATGTCCACGGCTGTATCCACCGAGATGCCGATGTCCGCGGCATGCAGCGCGGGAGCATCGTTGATTCCGTCTCCCATGAAGCCGACCACGTGTCCCTTGCTGCGGAGAAGGCGAACGATCCGCTGCTTGTGAGCCGGAGTAAGACGAGCGAAAAGCGTCGTCTTTTCGGCCGCATCCGCCAATTCCGGGTCAGACATCTTCTCCACGGCCTCGCCCAGGAGCATCGGATCGGGCTCAAGGCCCACGTCCCGGCACACCTTGCGGCTGATCAGGTCATTATCGCCGGTAAGGATCTTCACTCCTACGCCGTGCTTGTGCAGCGCCTGGATTGCGATTGCCGCCGTGCCCTTGGGCGGGTCGAGAAATGCAACGTACCCTTTCAGCACGAGGTCGCGCTCGTCCTCCTTTGAGCAGGACTGCTTCCCGGGCAGTTCCTTGACGGCCACGGCCAGCACCCGGAAGCCGTCGCTGCTGAGGCTCGCATATTCATCCCGCAAGCCTTTCATCAGAGCGGGATCCATGGGCGAAAGCTTCCCGTCCAGCTCGAATTGAGAGCACTGGTGGAAGATTTCTTCCGGAGCGCCTTTGGTGAGCAGGATTGCTTTACCTTCAGGAGTTTCTACCATGACAGACATCATGCGCCGCGTGAAGTCGAAGGGGATCTCATCGAGCTTCTTATACTTCTCGATGAGCGCTTGTTGATGGAAATCCGAACTATTCAGAATCGCCGTGTCGAGCAGATTCTTGAGGCCGGTCTGGAAGTGACTGATGATGTAACCGTCCAGCAGCACCTCGTCGGTTTCCCGTCCCGCAACGTTGCAGTGCCGCTGCAGGACCACACGATCCTCGGTCAGTGTGCCGGTCTTATCCGTGCACAGTACATCCATCCCGCCAAAGTTCTGAATGGCATTGAGCCGCTTAACGATAACTTTCTTGCGGCTCATCGCGATGGCGCCCTTGGAGAGGCACACGGAGACGATCATGGGAAGCATCTCGGGAGTCAGGCCAACGGCCACGGCCATGGCGAAGAAGAATGCGCTCTTCCAATCGTGCTTGGTAAAGCCGTTGATCAGGAAGACCAGAGGCACCATGACTGCCATGAGCTGGATCATGAGCCATGTAAAACGGCTCAGGCCGCGGTCGAAACTGGTCGGCGGCGCTTCCTCCGTGATCGAGCCGGCCATGGTGCCAAGATAGGTGTTTACTCCCGTGACAACCACAACTGCGGTTGCCGTGCCGCTTTCAACGCTCGTCCCCATGAAGCAAATGTTCTTCAGGTCGATCGGTGAATTGGAGGCCTTGGGGTCCGAATCGTGGAACTTCTCGACTGGATAGGACTCTCCGGTAAGCGTGCCCTGGCTCACGAACAAGTCTTTCGCGGAGAGAACTCGCACATCGCCGGGAATCATGTCGCCCGCGTTCAGATTGATGATGTCCCCAGGGACCAGATCGCGCAGCGGCATCTCCTGCGCCTTGCCATCCCGAAAGACATCGGCGGTCACGTGGATCATGGCTTTTAGCTTGGCCGCTGCCGCGTCCGCCCGGGCTTCCTGCACGAAGCGCAGTGTGGCGCTCAGCACCACCATGCAGGCCATCACGGTTCCGGCGCGCGCGTCACCCGTGGCAAAGGAGATCGACGAGAGGGCTGCCAGCAGAATCACCAGCGGATTGCGGAGGATGATCAGTAGCCGTATAAACCAGCCGCGCCGTCGTTCCTGCGCAACCTCGTTCGGGCCGACAGTACGCGCTCGCGCTTCGGCCTCCGCTTGCGGCAGACCCTCGGGAGTCGTGTGCAGCGACTGAAGCAATGCATCGCCGTCCTTCCCCGCCGCATCGAGGACGGCTGGGGAAACACGGATGTTGTGGTTCTTGGCCTTTGCAACAGGCGAAGACTTGTCCGGAGGTAACGGAGTTCCCTCGGGGCCAACACCCGCCGGGCCGCTTTTCACGGCTGATTCTTCTAGCGCAGAATTCGTATCGGGTGCTGTCATCGCCCTCTCGACCGCACTTCTACTCCGTCATCTCGAGTCTCTTCATGGTTGCGCGGTGCATAGATAGCCGCAGATTCGCAAGACTGAAAGGTCTTCGGGAACCACGTCAATTCAGCGATGGATTCCGGCTCACTGAGAGTATCCGGTCACGGGGATACAAAGACTGTTCTGTTCTGCTCAAACGCAAGCACAAACGTAGTTGGGACGCCGCGCTACACTGAAAATCTGCTGTTTGAAAAGATCGGGCGCGGCAACCTTCGGAGCCAAACGCCGCAAAGAGGCAACGAACTGAGCATATTGCTACATTCTCTTCCAGCGTGAGCCGGTATCGCACGCCATCCTCGATGACATAGACGCCCCAGGACAGCAAGGTGATTGTGGCATCTTGCAGCACCTTCTCTTCGGATAAAAGGTCCTTGTCCGCGGGGAAGCCGTAGCTCGCCCGCGTGGGAGCTGCCGAGTAATTGAAAACGTAGTGAATTGCGTTCCCGCACAACCGCTTCTTCGGTCGACCACCCCTGCGCGACGTCAGGGTTACGGCCATTAACGCCGCGTAGCGGAAGAAGGGCGCGTTCGGCAAAGGTTTGAACATTAGGGTCGAGCCTGACCTTTTCCGTACCTCGGCGTAGCACACAGTGTGTCACGGAGATGAGAATCGCAGGAGGCCGCGAGGGGATATTTGGTAACCGCATTTATAAAAGCTACTTGACTCGTGGGTGGTAGACACAGGCAAAAGTGTGCGAAATTAACGAAGCGCTAGAATCTGATTCGCGATATGTTGATTCTGCCTCTGGAGCGTAATCTCCGAGTAGGAAGGATTGGACGAATTGCAGTAAGCTTTTGAATATTAACGGTTTATTTGGTGGACCTGGTCGGGATCGAACCGACGACCTTTTCCATGCCATGGAGTGAATGCAACGGCAAATTATAGACGGCACAATACTTTTTAGCTGCACAACGGGCAAAACCGGCACAATCGGCGCTATTTGCTGCCAATTTGCTGCCAAATTCAACCCAGCGGGCCAAAGGGCTGATTGTGCGGGTCAGCCCAGATAATCAAGACATTTTGATCCAGAAGCCGAAAATGGAATCTGCCATCGGAAACACGCTAATGTTGAACCACATTAGAAGTGTCCCCAAGTGGCCTCGATAGAAGTGACCCCTTTTAGATTGCCTCTGAGAGTTGTTTGAGGAGGCAGATTGGGGCGAACTGGATTGAGCTTAAAGGAGCTGAACCGGGTGTAGGTGCTGGGGCGAGTGAAGGCGGGCAGCTTGAGGTTGGTTGAAGCCGCAGAGTTGATGGGTTTGAGTTACCGGCATGCGAAGCGTGTGTGGAAGCGCTATCGGGCCATGGGCGCTAAGGGACTGCGTCACCTGGGGTGCGGGCGGGAGTCGAACCCGCCTGTCACATTGAAAACAGGCAACTTATTCATTCTAGGAATGCCCGAAATGCGTAGATTGCCATGAGCACCAGATCTGCGTACAAATCGCGGACAAACAATTCCTAGAATTCCCGAACCTCCAACAGCTTCACCTTCCAATCCGTTCAGCGGACCATCTGAAGAGTTCTCCATTGTTTATACATCAAACCGACGACGCCGAAGATCGGCTTTCGACGAGGTTCCGGGATGGCTCCTCCGGACCGCATCTGGATGTCGCCGACGGCACTGAAGTTGCAAGATCCTCACAGGACCGCGATTCCCAGTGAGGTCTCGGAAGCTGGCTTTAGCTGCCCCGCTCTTTGTCAGTGATCCTGTCCGGTCGATGGTGAATTCTGCCGTAACAGCGCTCCCATCCTCAGTTTTTCAACGACTTACTAACCGGTGGGGAACGCCTAAGACCACCGAAGTCGTGTAAGACCTGACCGTGATGTGCGTTGCAGCCACCGGCCAATTCTGATCGATATTGCATGTAACGAATTCCCCATTTCATGACTTTGTTCTTGTGAATGCACATTCCAAGGACGTTTCTTTCCATGATCTCTCGCCTCCTTCGAGTTCTGTGCCTATCTTTCCCACTCTGTGTGGGGGGAATGGTCGTCACAGCACAGGATTCTCTCACCCTGCGGCAGGCAATCAATCAGGCCCTGGGACAGAACCCCGAGGCAGCCATTGCGCGTGCGGACAATCAAGAAGCCAAATCGGCGGCCACCATGGCGCGCGCCCAGCTTCTGCCGCAACTCAACTTTACGGAAGACATCTCTCGCGGCGATGATCCGGTCTATGCCTTTGGAACGCGGCTTCGGCAGCGGCAGTTTACGCAAGCTGACTTTGCGTTGAACGCGCTGAATTTTCCGCAGCCCATCGGCAACTTCTCCACGCGTTTCTCTGGTTCATGGATGGCGTTCGACTCGCTCAAGACACAGAAGGAGATCCGGCGCGCCGATCTTTTCAGGCAAAGCGCCTCCTCGTCCGCCAAGGCAACGGATCAGCAGATCGTGTTTCGTGTTGTAGAGGCCTACCAGCAGGTGCTCTATGCGCAGCGAGAGATCGATGTTGCCCAGCATGAGCAGGAGACGGCGGCGGCTCTTCTGACCTCTGTGGGTGAGCACGTCAAGGCTGGCCTTGCGGTGGAGTCGGATCGCATGTCGGCTGAGGTAAATGTGGCCGCTCGCAAAGAGGAGTTGATTGCGGCGCAGGGCGACCTGGAACTGGCGTGGGCCCAATTGCGCGAGGCGATGGGCGACCCGGAGCTGACAGCAACCGAACTGAAGCCGATCGAGCTGCACACATTCCCGCAGAACACACTGGAAGAGGAACTGGCGACGGCCGAAAAGGCGCGACCGGATCTGGCGGCGTTAGGACAGGAGCAATCGGCGCAGGCGTCTGCCGTGGGAGCGGCAAAGTCGGACTTCGGCCCACGCGTGAGCGCCTATGGAAACTGGGAAGAAGACCACTCCTCCTTTACCGGCTCGGGAGGCAACAACTGGGTGGCCGGCGTGCAGATCAGTGTGGACATTCTGCCCTTAGGCAGGCGCGCCCAACTTTCGCGCGAGTCCGCTGCCAAGCAGAAGATCGACGCGCAGGTGGCCGCCTCTCAGCAGCATATGCGGCTGGAAGTGAGCCAGGCGCACATTCACCGGAAGACGGCGGAACTCTCGCTGGAGACGGCGCGGGCGGCAATGGACCAATCGGCCGAGAGTCTGCGCATTCTGAAGAATCGATACGGTGCGGGGCTTGCCACCATCACCGATCTGCTACGGGCCGAGGATGCCGAGAGGCAGAGCCAAGCCAATTACTGGCATGCCGTTTACGGAAATGCCATGGCCTATACCGAACTTTTACACGCGACTGGGACACTGACTCCCGATGCGGCGGAGGAATTGCAATGAAGACTGTCTTACGGGCAGGTTTGCTGGCCGTTACCGCAGCGATGGTGGCCGGATGTCATGGTACCGACTCCGCGTCCCCTGCGGTTGTACAAACCGTGCAGGCGCGGGTTGTTGAAAGCCAGGTGCAAGAGGTGCCTGTGAACCTGCGATCCTCGGGCACGGTTCATGCTAGGGAAACCGCAGTTCTATCCGCGCAGGTAATGGGCCGCATCCAGCAGGTGCTGGTGCACGAGGGAGACAGCGTACGGGCTGGGCAAACGCTGGTGGTGCTGGACGACGCGGCTTTGCGAGCGGCTCTGGAGCAGGCGCAGGCGGGCTTGAAGGCGGCGCAAAACGCGCAAGCCGCGGCGCAGACCAACGCCTCGCTGGCGACAAGCACGTTAAACCGGTACAAACAACTTGAGTCCGAGAAGAGTGTGAGCCCGCAGGAGATGGATGAAGTCTCGCAGCGTGCCGAGGCTGCGGAGGCGAACCTTGAGGCAGCACGCGCGCAAACCGACGAGGCACGAGATCAGGTAAACGGCGCACACACCATGCTGGGGTATACGCGCCTGTCGGCGCCTTTCTCAGGCATCGTAACGGCGCGGATGGTCGATCCGGGGACGATGGCCGCACCAGGCGTGCCGCTACTTCAAGTGGATCAGGCTGGAGCGTTGCAACTGGACGCAACGGTGGATGAGTCGGTGATTGGCGCGGTTCACAAGGGGATGAAGGTGCAGGTCGAGATCGATGGCGCCGGATCCACGAGCTTGACGGGGACCGTTGCGGAGATCGTGCCCGCCGCCGATCCATCGAGTCATAGCTTTCTCGTCAAGATTGACTTGCCTTCTTCAACTCAGTTGCGCGCCGGCATGTATGGAACGGCTGAGTTTGCCAACGGCTCGCGCCAGGCGATTCTCATTCCGCGCTCGGCGGTTGTCATCCGCGGCTCTCTGGCCTGCGCGTACGTTCTCGACGGTCAGGAGATCGCGCAACTTCGTTATCTCACGCTCGGCACAGGGCAAGGCAATCTCATCGAGGTTCTGTCAGGCATCTCTTCCGGTGAAAGACTGGTTGACGCGCCTTCGGACCGCGACCTCGTCGGAAAGCGCATTGAGGTCCAGCAATGAAGCAAGACCTTGGAATCGCCGGACGCCTGGCCCATTCATTTCTCAACTCCAAGCTGACGCCTCTGTTCATTGCCGCATCGCTGGCCATCGGAATCTTTGCGGTGACGATCATACCGCGCGAGGAGGAGCCGCAGATCCTTGTTCCCATGCTGGATATCACCACCGCCATGCCGGGCGCATCCCCGGCGGAGGTGGAAGAGCGCGTCACACTGCCGATCGAGACGCTCGTGAATCAGATCTCGGGCGTCGAATATGTGTACTCGACGTCGGCGCCAGGGCAGAGCCTGGTGATTGTGCGTTTTCTGGTCGGCACACCCCAGGAAGATGCGCTGATCAAGGTCTACAGCAAGCTCTATTCGAACTTCGATCGCATGCCGCCTGGAGTTTCGCAGCCGCTGATCAAAGCTCGCTCCATCGACGATGTGCCGATCCTGGCCATGACGCTTTGGGGTGAGCATTACAACGGCTATCAATTGCGCGCTATCGCGGATGAGATGCAACACAACATTGCGCAGATTTCCGATGTGTCTGAGACGACGATCATCGGCGGCCTTCCAAGCACCATGCGCGTTGTGCTAAGTACGGAAAAGCTGAGTGCCTACGGCCTATCGCCTATGGCAATCGTTGGGCATTTGCAAGCCGCAAATGCGAGCGTGCAGGCAGGGAGCTTCTCTGATAACAATCAGGAGGTCCGTGTCGACGCCGGCAACCTCTTCAACAGCCGCGAGGATCTGGAAGCTGTGGTGGTGGGCGTGGTGCGCGGACATCCGGTGTACCTGCGCGATGTCGCCGACAAGATTGTCGATGGCGCCGCGGAGCCGTCGGACTATGTAGTCTACGGCACGACGAACGCGAGCGTCACAGCGCAGCAGCGATTGCGCCAGTATCCGGCGGTGACGATTACCGTGGCCAAGCGCAAGGGAACGAATGCCACCGATATCTCCAACGCCGTGCTCAAGCGCGTGCATGAGATGCAGGGCGTGACGATACCCAACGACGTGACGGTGACGACGACCAGGAATTATGGAGAGACGGCCAAGAACAAGTCGGATGAGTTGCTAGAGCACCTGCTGCTGGCCACGTTGTCCGTGACTCTGCTTGTCGCGCTTTTTCTAGGGTGGCGCGAGTCGGGTGTGGTGCTGCTGGCTATTCCCGTTACGCTCGCGCTCACCATGTCGGTGTTTTACTTCCTGGGCTACACCATCAATCGCGTTACGCTGTTCGCATTGATTTTCTCGATCGGCATTCTTGTCGATGACGCCATTGTCGTGGTCGAAAATATGGTGCGCCACTTCCGGTTGCCTGAGAATCATGGACGGCCGATGAGTGAAGTCGCGGTCGAAGCAGTTGCAGAAGTGGGCAATCCAACCATTCTGGCCACTTTCGCCGTGATTGCCGCGGTATTGCCGATGGCCTTTGTCCGCGGTCTGATGGGGCCCTACATGCGCCCCATCCCCGTGGGCGCATCTGCGGCCATGCTCTTCTCGTTGCTGGTTGCCTTCGTGGTTTCGCCCTGGGCGGCCCTCCGCCTTGTTGGCCGCCATCTTCAAGGAGCCAAAATACTGGAGCCCGAGACGGAGAACTGGCGGACCAGTCTCTATCGCCGCATCATGACGCCTCTGATCCAATCCGCGCGCAATCGCGTCCTGTTTTTCATTGGAGTGGTGGTGCTGTTTCTGATCTCGGTGGCGCTTGTACCTCTCGGACTCGTGAAAGTAAAGATGTTGCCGTTCGATAACAAGAGCGAACTCCAGGTGGTCATCAACATGCCCGACGGCACGCCCCTTGAGCAGACTGCGCGCGTGGCCCAGGCGCTGGGAGATGAACTCGCTCGACAGCCGGACGTACTCAACTACCAGACGTACACCGGAACATCCGGGCCTTATAACTTCAACGGACTGGTGCGCCACTACTACATGCGCCGTCAGCCGAATCAGGCCGATATCCAGGTAAACCTGTTGCCAGCCAAGCAGCGCAGAGAACAAAGCCATGCCATTGCCAAGCGACTTCGTCCGTTGCTCGACGCCATCGGTAACGCGTATGGCGCGCGCATTCAGGTCAGCGAAGTACCTCCGGGACCGCCGGTGGTGCAGACCCTTGTGGCCGAGGTTTACGGGCCAGATATGGCCGGTCAGACGCAGGTTGCCCAGCAGATCAAGTCGATCTTTCAGCACACCGCGGGCGTTGTAGATACGGACTGGTATGTCGAAGATCCGCAGCCGAGGCTGGTGATGCGCGTGGATGAAGTCAAGGCTGCGCAACACGGCATCGCGGTCTCCGATGTAACCCACGCCCTGGCGCTGGCTCTCTCGGGAGATCAGGTCGGCCTGATGCACAATCAGACATCACGGGAGCCTGTGCCTGCAATTGTCGAACTTGACCGCGCCGATCGCTCTTCCGAGCAGAGTTTGGACAATATTCGCCTGCCCGGCGCGGACGGCGGCATGGTTTCTCTGCGCGAGTTGGTCATCGTCGAGCACACAACCATCGAGCCGAGCATTTATCACAAGAACTTGCGCCGTGTGGTCTATGTCACGGGAGATGTAGCTGGCGCGGTGGAGAGCCCGGTCTACGCAATCCTGAAGATAAACAAGGAGCTCGACCATCTCACGCTTCCGGCTGGATACACGCTGGCTCGCTATAACGCGTCGATGCCTGAGTCCACGGACCATTACTCGATGAAGTGGGATGGCGAATGGCAGATTACGATCGAGGTGTTCCGCGACATGGGGCTGGCGTTCGCCGCGGTGCTCGTTCTCATCTACGTGCTTGTGGTGGGCTGGTTCCGCTCCTTTATCGTACCGCTGATCATCATGGCCCCCATTCCGCTCACCCTGGTGGGCATCATGCCGGCCCATGCCATTCTGGGCGCATTCTTCACAGCGACGTCGATGATCGGCTTCATCGCCGGCGCAGGCATCATCGTGCGCAACTCGATTATCCTTGTCGACTTCATTGAGCTCCGAATCAGCCAGGGAATGCCCCTTGCCGAGGCGGTGATCGATGCAGGCGCAACTCGATTCCGTCCTATGCTCCTGACTGCGGCGGCGGTCGTTGTCGGTGCAAGCGTAATTCTTACGGACCCTATCTTTCAGGGGCTCGCACTTTCGCTGATTGCAGGAGCGGTCGCTTCGACTTTCCTTTCGTGGCCGACCATTCCAGTGCTTTACTTCATGGTTCATTCGCGGCATCAAGCCGCGCCTGATCATCAACCTGAAACCGAACAAGGAGATTCTCTATGACAGTCGAACGTGGTGTGCGCCTGATGGCAGGCGTCATGGTGCTTTTGTCCCTTGCGCTCGCGCATTTCCTTGCACTTTATTGGCTCTGGCTAACGTTTTTTGTTGGACTTAATCTGTTGCAGTCGGCATTCACCAACTGGTGCCCAGCCATGTCCATCCTGCGCGCCGTTGACCTGAAAGATGCTGCTTGCCGTTCCGGACAGTGAGCCAGTGATGCATGCCCGAACCCAAATTGCGCGACTCAAAGATGAGGTTTACCGCCAGATGTTCCGGGTGGAGGAAGGTCGTTCAGGTGCCGAATTGGGCCTCGCACTTGCCTTGCTGCGTGCATGGATCGCCACAGACTCCAAACCTGAAGGCGCTGGAAATCGGGTGTGGCTCAGCAAGGTATCTCCCATCTGCCTTCAGATGATTGAGGCGGCATTGAAGCAGAATGCCCCGACCCTTCCCTGTACGCAGTGAATCGGCAGGCTCCAGTGCAAGTGATTCTTCGTTCATTCGCGCGCGAGAATATACTTGTCTGGCGCCCGATTCACTCATAAGATGCGACCTGAACTGATCCGAGCCACCGACCTCCTCCGCCAAGACACTCCGGAAGCTGTCGAGGAGGCAATCGGTCTACTTCAGAACACGGTTTATTCGTTCAGCATGAAGGTCTGCGGCCATCCTGAAGACGCCGAAGATACCATGCAGGAGGTGCTTTCCCGTTCCATCAGGCACCTTGCCAAGATCGAGACCCCGCAGCAGATGGCGGTCTGGCTTTACACCGTGACCAGAAACCGCTGCTGGCGCATGCGCCGCAAGCCTGCACACGCCCCGGCACACCTTCTCTCGCTCGATGAATTGATGCCGGACGGTGACGAACTGGGCAGGCTGCTTGAGGATGCAGCGGCAGGTCCGGAAAGGAACATCCTCGCCGCCGAGCAGCACCACCTGCTGCATCAGGCAATCCTTCGCATCCCGGCCACATTGCGCATCGTTCTCGTGCTCCACGATATGGAAGAGCTAACCACCGAGCAGGTTGCACAGGTTCTCTCGCTTCAGCAGGGAACGGTACGGATTCGTCTCCATCGGGCGCGTCTCAGCGTGCGCAAGGAGATGAGCCAGCTACTCAAGGCCATTCCCGAGCTACCCAAACAAGCCAGACCCTCCGCGAGCAAGCCTAGACGCGCCCGCGCCAACGGCGCGCAACGCCCGGCTGAATGCCGCGATCTGTTCGCCAATCTCTCCGAGTATCTCGACGGCCGCGTGGAACCACTGACCTGCGAACAGATGCGCGAACACATCGAAGCATGCCCGGCCTGCGTGGCATTTCTGCGCGATCTGCGCACTGCCATCGATCGTTGCCGATCCTTGGAGATTCCTTGCGACTCGGCCGTCGCACCGCGTCTGCGCGCCATCCTCACCAGGGAATATCTGCGCATGCTGGCGATTCCCGTCGACAAAGAATCTTGCTCAATGGTGTAACGAATCGCTGTTTTCGTGGATTCACTAGTGCGAAAGGAAATCCACGATGGAAGTCAGGATCACGCATCTCAATCGGGTCAAGTTCTCCATTCAGTCTCGAACTCATACAATTCTGTGCGACCAACCCGCTGACGATGGCGGCGATGACATGGGCATGACACCGCCGGAGCTGTTTCTGGCGTCGTTGGGGTCGTGTGCGGCCTTCTATGCTACGCAGTATCTCAGGACTCGCAGCCTTGCTGTGACCGGCGTCGAGGTCTTGGTGACCGCCGAGAAGTTGAAGCATCCGGCTCGGCTTGGCAACTTCCGCGTCCAAGTTACTTATCCTGTTTCTCTTACCGAGGAACAGACAGAGGGTCTTATGAGGAGTGTGAACCACTGACTCATTCACAACACCCTCTTGTCACAACCGGAGTTCGCGATCGAACTACGGTCAATGATCCAGGTGAGCCTTTTCGACAATTCTCGATATTGAGCAAAATAGTACAGACTATTGCGACCATCCAAGCGCACGAATGGCATTACGACAGTCACCTGGCTTGGCGGATAGGTAGCTCAAATGACAAAGAATGCGAATAAGGAAGCCCCTGAACGACAAGAGTCGCCCTGATTCCGAATTGGAAAGTTCCTGTTTGTTGTTGTCTTGGCAGTCGCCGTTTTTCTGCTTGGCCTAAGCATGGTGCATCACCGCTTCTTTCGAGGCGGCTATATCAACCAGCACGGCGTCCTCAAACCATAGCGGGAACTGCAGAGAGTCTTGGTCGCGGCTCCGAATGATTCCAAGTTGCGGATTCCCTGGCGTGAAGATCTCATGCGAAAGGCTCACTCGCAAAGTGATATGCTGCGCCGTCTCCCGCTACTGTGAGCCTATGCGGTCGATGCCATAGGCATCCAGCACATCGGGCAACGTTACGACACCTTCCAGTTTGTGAATATCCGCCCGGTGGACGACCGGCAAGACATCGAGATGGTACTTGCTCATGCGTTCGAGAGCCAGATGCAGGGCATGATCCGTGTGAAGGTGCGGAACTTGGAGGGTTTCCACAATGTCTTTCAGCGGCTGTTCTTTTCTCCCATCGACAAAGGCGCACCCCATCGTCTCTCTGGTCAGCATTCCCAGAAAGTAATCCTTCTCGGCCACAGGCCAGGTACGGAGCTTACTGGCACGAGTTTGTTCGATCACATCCTGGACACGCATCTCTGCCGGGAAAATCTCCAGAGATTTCCGCATGACCTGAGCCACGGTTCGCTTGTTAGGTTCGTCGCGAGTGCTGCGACTGGGTAAATGAATGCCATCCTGATGCGCCAAAGCCTCGTAGATGGGCTGCTTCTGAAATCGGGAAGAGATGAAGAAGCTGGTCAAGTTTGCAATCATCAGCGGCACGATGACAGCGTAATCCCGCGTCATTTCAAAGATCATGAGCACCGATGTCATAGGAGCCCTTATGATGCCCGCGAAGAGCGCACCCATGCCGACCAGCGCGTAAGCGCCAGGAGTTGCGGTGTATCCCGGCAACAAGTGATGGGCCACCGTGCCGATGGCGCCTCCCAGCATTGCACCGAGAAATAGGCTAGGGCCAAAGATTCCCCCCGCATTGCCAGAGGCATAGCTGGTGGTAACTCCAATCAGCTTGAGCACCACAAGCAGCAGCATCAACTTGAGCGCCATGGTGCCATCCAGGGCACTGCCGACGTAGCTATATCCAACGCCCAAGACTTGGGGCACAAACCATCCCATCAGGCCAACCGTCACGCCGCCTACTACGGGATGCCACCAGCGCGTACTCTTGGGCATGTGCAGAAAGAACTTGCGCATTTCCAACAAAAGCCGGGTGAAGGCCACGGACAGAAAGCCGCCAGCGATGCCCAGCAGGGCGTAAATGGCGAGTTCCAGCGGATGGACCAAAGTGTATTGCGGCACTTTAAATAGGGGGTTATTGCCAAGCAGGAGGCGCAAAACTGCCCAGGAGGTGGCGGAGGCAAGCACAACCGAACCCAGAATCGGCGCATGCATATCGCCCATCACCTCTTCGAGGGAAAACAACACAGCCGCCATCGGGGTATTGAAGGCCGCGGCAATGGCGGCGGCGGCGCCGACAGGAATCAGGGCCTTTACCTTTTCAGGACGCAAGCCGAGCCAGCGGCCGAGAACGGAGCCGATTCCAGCGCCTACCTGAACAGATGGTCCCTCGCGGCCCAGTGGAATCCCGCTCGCCAGCGTGGTCGCTGTGCAGAAAAACTTGCCCAGAACGGTGCGCAAGGAGATGAACCCATCCCCTGCGAAGAGGGCAGCCTTGGTCTGGGGCACGCCGCTGCCCCTGGCGTTGGGAAAATAGCGGTAGAGCAGGAAGCCCATGGCCAGCGATCCTGCCACGGGTATCAGTACGCGCCTCCACGCGGCGCTGCCCACCGGATAGAGGCGCATTCCCAACCGCTCCGTGACCACGATAAAGGCAACAACTGCGAGTCCGGTAAGCGCTCCTATCAGCAGCGAAAGAACTAGAAATACCTGCTCCTCACGCTGTTGAAGATGGGCAATCAAGCGCGACCTAAGAATCGTCCACCATCTCTCTTTCGGCCGGTTTTCGGCGGTGGAGGCAGATGCCATAGGAACAGTTTACGCGAATGGCATCTCATGCCCGAGAGAGCATCAATCAGGCGTCATCGACGTTGTTGTGCACCGATTCATTCCGGATTCTATTTCTGAATTAATGGCGACAAAAGCCTTACAGAAATTGCGCCGCTGCGGTCGCGGCGTGCGTCACTATAGCTTCTTTCGAAGGTATTCAAACACAACATACCCAATCAGCGAGGAGATCGCGGCAATAAGAAAATTCGTACCCGTAAAGATATCGTTCAAGGCGAACGCCAAACTCTTCCCATGGCCATTCGTGACAGTAAATTCTCCCATCAAAAGATTGGAATAGAAAAGAAAGACGATGAACGCAACTTCAATTACTGCTCTCCAGAGCTTGTTGAGCCGGCGGTCTTTTCGGTCCTCACGCATGGATGAATGATACCAACCACTCCGGAGAAGACCGCATTACACGCAATTCTCCTTCACCTAGAATCCGACTTACACCGATGCGCTGCGCGCTTCCTTCGTCACCGTCTCTCGCATCACTGGCCGTAGCGCATCTCCTCCTTACCTGGACACGACGGCAGTATCGCCCTAGCAGAAACAGCGATTGGTTCCATTCTGCTTATTCTGGGCAGTTGTCTAACAGCCGGATAAATGGCCCGTCTTGATCCTGCCGTATTTCGCATGGAAGAAAATCGTAAAGTGTTCTCGCAGCCTCCTGGCGCAGCCGACACAATCCTCCAAGTGCATGGTCGTTAAGCCATTCTTGAGCAAAATTGCACAGCGTCTGCATCTGCGAAAGTTAATACTTTTTGCAAGGGCCAGTCCGGGATGCCTTGACGACATGCTGCGTGAAATGTGCCCACTTTTGGAGAATTCAAAGGTCTCCAATGAGCCTTCTTCAGGACCTGTTCAACGATCTTCCAAGCCTTCCCGGGACTGGCACCCTGTGGAGGGAACCAAAACAGGAGAACAACGATCGTGACATCCAATCCGGGTAAGCCCGACTTGAAGCCTGAATCGAAGCCGACGCCCAATGCAGATAAGCCGGAGTCGAAGCCGCAGTCCAAGCCATCGCCCAAGGATGACAAGAATGATCTGAAGTCGCTTCCCATGCCTGAGCTCATGAAAAAGCTTGGTGCATCGGCTGACGGACTCACGCAGGCCGAGGCCGTGAAGCGCCAGGCGCAGTATGGACCCAACCAGATCGAGGAAAAGAAGACCAACGAATATCTCAAGTTCCTCTCCTACTTCTGGGGTCCTATTCCGTGGATGATTGAAGCTGCCGTGATCCTCTCCGGGATTGTCCAACACTGGCTCGACTTCTTCGTGATTCTTGCGCTGCTCTTGTCCAATGCTTTGGTCGGATTCTGGGAAGAGCATCAGGCGGGAAACGCGATTGCCGCTCTGAAGGCCCGGTTGGCGATCCTGGCGAAAGTAAAGCGAGACGGCAAATGGGTGAATCCGAAGGCCAGCGAGTTAGTCCCCGGCGACGTCGTCCGTCTCCGGCTCGGAGACATCGTTCCCGCGGATGCGCGGTTGCTCGATGGCGATTCGATCGAGGTAGACCAGTCCGCTTTGACTGGCGAGTCGCTGCCCGTCACTGCCAAGCCCGGCGGCGCGGTCTATTCCGGCTCTATCATCCGTCAGGGCGAAATCGACGCCATGGTCTATGCCACCGGCACGAACACCTACTTCGGCAAGACCGCGCAACTGGTGCAGGAGGCTCATACCGTCAGTCACTTCCAGAAGGCAGTGATGAAGATCGGCGACTATCTGATCGTTTTGGCGGTAGCGCTGGTCGCCTTGATTCTTGTCTTCGCCCTCTTCCGCGGGGACAAGGTTCTCACTACGCTGGAATTTTGCCTGGTGCTTCTGGTAGCCGCCATTCCCGTCGCCATGCCGACTGTACTGTCGGTGACCATGGCAGTCGGCGCACGCCTGCTGGCAAAGAAGGAAGCGATCGTAACCCGCCTGTCAGCCATTGAGGAGCTGGCCGGCGTAGACGTTCTCTGCTCGGACAAGACCGGGACGCTGACCCAGAACAAACTCACGCTGGGCGATCCCTTCTGCATTGACGGAGTCGCTGCTGCGAAGGTCGTTCTCTGGGCTGCGCTGGCCTCCCGCGCCGAAGACAAGGACACCATTGACCTGGCAGTGATTGGCGGCGTGAAGGACGACAAGGAATTGAAGAGCTGCAAGGTGCTTCACTTCATGCCCTTCGATCCGGTGCACAAGCGCACGGAAGCTACTGTCAAAGGGGCGGACGGGAAGCAGTTCTTTGTAGCCAAGGGAGCGCCGCAGGTCATTCTGCAAATGGCGACAAATGCCGCCGAAGTCAAGACAGCGGCCGACGAAGCCATTCTTGATTTCGCCGGAAAAGGCTTTCGCTCGTTGGGCGTGGCCCGGGCCGACGAGGAAGGCAAATGGAAGTTTGTCGGCATGCTGCCGTTGTTCGACCCGCCGCGTGCGGATGCTAAACAAACCATCGCCAACGCCGTCCAAATGGGCGTCAAGATCAAAATGGTCACGGGCGATCAAATTGCCATTGCCCGGGAAACATCGAAAGAACTTGGCCTGGGCGCCAATATTCTGGACGCTAACGCGCTCGGCGACACAAAAAAGAAGGAGTCTCCGGAGGTCGTTGAGCAGATCGAAAAGGCTGACGGCTTCGCGCAGGTCTTCCCCGAGCACAAGTTTCATATTGTAGACGTGCTGCAGTCCTGCGGCCACATAGTCGGCATGACCGGCGATGGAGTGAACGACGCGCCTGCGTTGAAAAAGGCCGACTGCGGCATTGCCGTCTCCGGCGCAACCGACGCGGCCCGGGCGGCAGCCTCGATCGTTCTGCTCACTTCTGGACTCTCTGTAATCATCGACGCGATCAAGGAGAGTCGCCGCATCTTCCAGCGCATGAACAGCTACGCCATCTACCGCATCGCTGAGACGCTGCGCGTGCTGTTCTTCATGACGCTGGCCATCCTGGTCTTCAATTTCTATCCCATAACGGCAGTCATGATCGTGATGATCGCGCTGCTTAACGATGGGGCGATTCTGTCGATCGCCTATGACAACGTCTTGTATAGAAACAAGCCCGAAGCCTGGAACATGCGGCTTGTGCTGGCCATCTCCACAGTGCTGGGAGTGATCGGTGTTGTCGCCGCGTTTCTTCTGTTCTATCTGGGCGAGCGCGTCTTCCACATGGACCGCTTGACCGTACAGACACTCATGTACCTCAAGCTCTCCGTGGCCGGGCATCTGACCATCTTCCTCACCAGAACGCGCGGTCCATTCTGGTCCATCCGGCCGGCGAGGATTCTTTGGATAGCCGTGCTGGGAACTCAGGCCGTCGCAACGCTCATTGCCGTCTATGGCCTGTTTATGACGCCTCTGGGATGGAAGTGGGCAGCGTTTGTTTGGGCCTATGCAATCGCATGGGCACTGGTCAACGATCGCATCAAGCTGCTCGCTTATAAGATTTTTGATCCCGTCAAGGCAGAGCCGAAGCCCGAAGCCAAGGCCGACGCGCCTAAGCCTGCTGAGGCCAAAGCTGACGAGCCGAAGCCTGAAGCCAAGGCTGACGCACATACACCTGAAGCCAAAGGCGAGCCGAAGCCCGAAGAAAAAGCTGCGCCGACGCCGGAAGCCAAAGCTGACGAGCCGAAGCCTGAGGCTAAAACCGAGCCAAAGCCGGAAGCCAAGACACCGCCCGATTTGACGCCGCAGATCGCTAAGCGAGCCTACGAACTCTACGGGGAGCGAGCCGGCAACGACGGTACAGCAGTTCAGGACTGGAAGAAGGCGGAGCAGGAGATTCGGAATGATGAGTCCAAAGCTGACCAGCCCCAGCCCAAAGCCAAGGCTGACGCACCTGCGCCTGAAGCCAAAGGTGAGCCGAAGCCTGAAGCAAAAACTGACGCACCTGCGCCTGAAGCCAAAGGTGAGCCGAAGCCTGAAGCAAAAACTGACGCACCTGCAACTGAAGCCAAAGCCGAGCCGAAGCCTGAAGAAAAAGCTGCGCCGACGCCTGAGGCCAAGGCCGATGCACCTAAGCCTGAGGCTAAAGCTGACCAGCCCAAGCCCGAAGCCAAGGCTGACGCACCTGCGCCTGAAGCCAAAGGTGAGCCGAAGCCTGTGGCCAAAGCTGACGCACCTTCGCCTGAAGCCAAAGACAAGACTCAGCCTGATGTGTCGCCACAACTCGTCAAGCGCGTCCATGAACTCTACGAGCAGCTAGGGCGCGAGGACGTTCAAGCCGTTCAGGAATTAGAAAATTCGGAGTTGGAACCTGAGAAACATGAAGCCCACAAATAAACAGACGGGAACAACGAGGCAGGCATGACCGAAAAACCGAACTCAAGAATCAACTCAAAGGATTTCCGCATGCCGCCAGACAAAAAGGAGCCGGCGGGACGTTCGAAGGCTGTGTGAACGTCCAAAGTGCCCGGCTGCGGTTCGCGGTTGAAAGATCAAGGCCTTGACTTGCAGGAAAACCATGGGGCTGGAACCGAGTCATCAAGGCAACCTGAGAGGAAGCAATATGCTCTACGAACTGAAGGCCTTAATCGGATCTCCCGTTGTAGCGACCGATGGCGAAATGGGAAGTGTCCGCACTTTTCTCTTCGATGACCAGTCCTGGAAGGTTCGCTACCTGGTGGTGGACGTAGGGAACTGGCTGAAACGGCGCGATGTGGTTCTACCGATTGCCGCGCTCGGAAAGCCCAACTGGGCAAACAAAACCTGTTGCGCTCATTTGACCAAGGAGCAAGTGCGCAACAGTCCCGACGTTGATACGGAAAAGCCGGTCTCACGTCAGCAGGAAATTGCCATGCATGATTACTTTGGCCCGCTGGCAAGTTGGGTAGACAGCGAGTTCAACACTTCGCCCATGCCGACTGGAATGAAATACCCGCTACACACCGCCGAGGTCCTCCATCTGCGCAGCACCTCACATATGCTGGGCTATCACGTGTGGGCCACGGATGGCGACTTTGGAATCCTTGAGGGCTTTGTCATGGATGAGGCTAGCTGGCACCTCGGCTACCTCGATGTTAGAGGCGGAGACTGGCTTCACAATCGATCGGTGCTTATCCCCACTCGATGGGTACAGTCCGTTTCCTGGGCCGAATTCCGTATCCATTTGCATCACGCGAAGGCAGGAACATAGGTCAAACGCGAACTTCATCTGATCGGACACTTATGAATCCTTATAGTAGAGAGTCCGCGGAAAGAGTCAGACAGGTCTAAGCGGAGCGGGAGAAACGGGGCGATCAGCCGGCCGGGGGAAAGATTCCGTAACGAGTTTCATAACACCGGGGGAAGACAGTGACCATCGATTCGAAAGACTACTGCGTGCCGCCAGATAAAAAGGTCGACCTCAGCAAGTGGCCGACGGTTGTCGAGCCCTATGCGAAGTCGACGAAGCAGTATAAGGAACTCCTGCAAGAACACATGGAGAAGCTGAGCTCGCTACAGCAGCTTCACTACGCATCCCACCGCTATGCGTTGCTGCTGATCTTTCAGGGCATGGACGGCACCGGCAAGGACGGCGCCATCCGGCACGTGATGTCAGGGGTCAATCCAGAAGGCTGCGAGGTTTTCAGTTTCAAGCAGCCCAGTACAGAAGAACTCGATCACGATTTCCTTTGGCGCACGACGTGCCGCCTTCCCGAACGCGGCCGGATCGGCATCTTCAACCGCTCTTATTACGAGGAAGTGCTGGTCGTTCGCGTGCATCCGGAGATTCTTCGAAGCCAGGGACTGCCCGAAGAATTGCGCGACGAGAAGGACATCTGGGAGCAGAGGTATGGCTCCATTGCGGACCTGGAGAAGCACCTTCACCGCAACGGCACGAGAATCGTCAAAATCTTTCTTCACCTGTCTCGCGAGGAGCAGCGAAAGCGATTTCTTGCCCGCATCGATGAGCCAGACAAGAACTGGAAATTCAGCACCTCTGATATTCACGAGAGGAAATTCTGGAAGCATTACATGAAGGCCTACGAAGACTGCTTTCACGCGACAAGCACGCATCATGCGCCGTGGTTCATCGTCCCCGCCGACGATAAGGAGAACGCACGCCTGATCGTCTCTCAAATCGTGCTGGATGCAATGGCAGAACTCAAGATGGCGTATCCCAGAACCACCGCAAAGCGGCGTCTCGAATTGCTCGCGATCAAAAAGTTGCTGGCGAAATAACGTCCGGGGGCTCATCAACGGAAGCTCTGAACAAACCGAGGTCCCAGAGACCCCAACAGGCTGTTACCAGCTGCGAAGAAATGGAAAGGAACCGTCATTATGGCTATCAAGGAACTCCCCATCAACGCCGAGCAGGATGGCATCCCGGAATCATTCAGCAAGAACTTCGATCAATATGGCAATTCATCCGGGTTCATCTTCGACGTGAGTCTGTCGACCGCAGTTGCGGCCGACGGCAAAAACGAAGAAAGAGTCGCAAAGCCCAAGGGACCGCTCTCGCCTGAGATGCTCGACAAGATGAATCGCTACTGGCGGGCAGCAAACTATCTGTGCATTGGACAAATCTACCTCTTTGAAAACCCATTGCTGCGGGAGCCGCTCAAGGCGGAGCAGATCAAACCGCGACTTCTCGGACACTGGGGAACTTCGCCGGGGCAAAACTTCATTTACATTCATCTGAACCGGCTCATCAAAGAGCATGATGCCGACATTATCTATATCTCTGGTCCAGGACACGGTGGTCCTTCACTGAATGCCTGCTCTTATCTGGAAGGCTCATATACCGAAGTTCATCCTGAGATCACGCCGGATGAGAACGGAATGCGGCTTATGTTTCGCAAATTCTCGACGCCAGGCGGCGTGCCAAGTCACTGCGGACCGCACGTCCCGAATTCCATGCACGAGGGCGGAGAACTCGGCTACTCGCTTGTGCATGCCTTTGGCGCGGCTTTCGACAATCCAGACCTGATCGTCGCCTGTGTGATCGGCGACGGCGAATCCGAGACCTGTCCGCTGGAAGGAAGCTGGAAGTCTGTCAACTTTCTCAACCCTGTGCGAGACGGCGCGGTGCTTCCAATCCTTCATCTGAATGGATACAAGATCTCTGGGCCAACGGCCCAGGGACGCACCAGCGACGCCGACTTGAAGGCCCTTTATGTAGGACGCGGTTACAAGCCTTATTTTGTCGAGGGCGACGACCCGGAGGTCGTACATCAGCTATTGGCCCAAACGCTTGAGGACGGTTATGCCGAGATTCGTGGAATTCAACAGGAGGCGCGCAAGAACGGATTCAAAAAGCAGCCCGTCTGGCCCATGATCATCTTTCGCACGCCCAAGGGATGGACCTGCATGAAGGAAGTAGATGGAACGCCGATTGAAGGCACATTCCGCGCGCATCAGGTTCCGCTCGCATCGGTCAAAGACAATCCTGAACATCTCAAGATCCTCGAAGCCTGGATGAAGAGTTACAAGCCTGAGGAACTTTTCGACGCGAACGGCAAATTCATCGACGAACTGGCGGCTCTCTCGCCCGTTGGAAATCGCCGCATGGGAGGCAATCCCCATGTGAATGGCGGACGAACGCTCATTACTCTCGCTCTGCCCGATTTCACCGATTATGCACTCGAGGTTCCGGGGCCCGGTCAGGTCCTGGCCGAGGCCCCGCGCAAGCTTGGAGATTTCTTTCGGGACATCTTCAAAATGAATCCGAAGAACTTTCGAATGTTTTGCCCGGATGAATCGAATTCCAATCGTCTGAACTCCATCTTCGAGGCCACAAAGCGGTGCTCGATGGCTGAAATTGTCTCGATCGATGACGAACTCGGCCCGGATGGCCGCGTGATGGAGGTACTGAGCGAACATCTCTGCCAGGGATGGCTCGAAGGGTACCTGCTTACCGGCCGGCATGGCATGTGGTCCTCTTACGAGGCTTTCGCGCAGGTGGTCGATTCGATGACCACGCAACATGCCAAATGGCTGGAGCAATGCGAGGCTTTCCCTTGGCGCAGGCCGCTCGCTTCTCTCAATGTTCTGCTCACGAGTCATGCATGGCGCAACGACCACAATGGTTTCAGTCACCAGGCAACCGGGTACGTAGACAATGCGCTGGCGCGCAGGAGCGAAGTGATCCGTGTGTATTATCCACCGGACTCCAACTGCCTGCTTAGCGTCTTCGACCATTGCCTGCGCAGCCGCAACTACGTGAACGTCGTTACGTGCGGCAAGCAGCCACAGCTCCAATGGCTGAACATGGACGAGGCTCTGGAGCATTGCTCTCGCGGCGCGTCCACATGGAAGTTTGCAACCAACGATGAAGGCGGGGAGCCGGATGTAGTGCTGGCCTGTGCTGGCGATGTTCCAACCATCGAGACCTGCGCGGCCTCGTGGCTGCTGCAGAAACATGTCCCGGGCATCAAGGTGCGCGTTGTCAACGTTGTCGATTTGATGACTTTGATGTTTCCTGACAAGCATTCGCACGGGATGGACGAAATGTCGTTCAATGCGCTCTTCACTGAGAAGGCGCCGGTGATTTTCGCCTTCCACAACAATCGCTGGCTCATTCACACCCTGGTTCATGGGCGCTCCAATGAAGGCCGTTTCCATGTGCACGGTTATATGGATCACGGCACGACCACAACTCCGTTCGACATGGTTGTGCTGAATGAAATGAGCCGGTTCCACCTTGCACTGGATGCACTGAAGCACATTCCCCGTCTTCGTCTGCAAGCGGAGAATGCGATCAACTTCTTCAACCAGGAATTGCAACGCCACCACGACTATATTCGAGAACATCTTGAGGATATGCCGGAGATCAGGAACTGGCAGTGGACGAAAGACTTCAGCAATGCCGCCGCGCCGGCTCCACTGGCCAAGGGGCATCCACAGAAGGCTATGTTCACCGACAGTTAAGCGGCGGTCGATTGAAATTGAGGCAGAGGCCGCTATCGCACGAGGTTTGCGATAGCGGCCTCCGCTTCCTGAACTCCGGCACTTTGGGGGGATATTGAACGATCCGAAGGCACCATCCGATTGGTTCAAGGTTGATGGAGTTGATGCGCTGATTGAGTTGGCGCTCAATCTTCACTGGTCCTGGAACCACGCCGCGGACGAATTGTGGGAAGCGCTCGACAACGACCTCTGGGCAACCACGCAGAACCCATGGGTCATCCTGCGCACGGTCTCTCGCGAAAAAATCAAGGCTGCATTGGAGGCGCCGGAGTTTCGCCAGAAGCTCGACAGCCTGCTTCAGATGAATAGGGAACCCTGCCCCGATTCGCCGGGCGTAGTGACCTATTCGGCCCACGTATCCACAACGCGTCCTGCGAGCGACTACACTGCGCGCATTTTCCCCCACCATCCCGACGCTTCAGTGCCGCTCGAAGCGGAGCAGCTCCTGTGGCAATATTGACGGCAGTGAATCTGCCCACTTTCCACTTGCAACCGTCTGCGGTCGGAGCAAAAGATGAACCCACATCGGAAGTCCGCCGATTCTCGTGGCTCTACCGTCCGGGACAAACGTGCCAATTATCCATATCCACTGGGGCTCACGTTAACTCCTCTCGGTGTAAACTTCAGCATCTTCTCCGCCCACGCCACGAAGAAGGTGGCCTATGAGACTTCATGGGAAAGATAGTCGAGGATACTCCCCGCCAAGTGTACGGGCTTCGTTTTCTTCGATTCTCTTGATCCCGGTGCTGCTGGTCTGCCTGGGGCTACAGGAGCCCGCAAGCGCGCAACAACCTGGTGCGTCCTCTCCGCTTGTGAACGCTCCGCTCAGCGGAGAACAAGTCGTCGAAAACCTGGTCGCGATGAATCTCAAGCGGGCTCATGCGCTGCATTCTTACCGGGGAACACGACTTTACCAGATTGAATACCACGGCTTTCCAGGCGCTCGCAGTGCGGAGATGGTTGTGGACTTGAAGTACCGATCACAAACGAAGGAATTCAGGATTCGGTCTGCGACCGGGCCCAAGATGATCATCGGCAAGGTATTCAAAAGGCTCCTACAGGTCGAACAGGAAGCGCTGGGCGCGGAGGCCCAAAAGCGCACCGATCTGAACAGGGACAATTATGATTTCACTCTGGTCGGATACGACCGCACGCCATCCGGTTCAATGTACGTGCTGAGCGTAAAGCCCAGAACGACTGATAGATTTCTTTACCGTGGCAGAATCTGGGTGGATGCAAAGGACTTTGCTGTAACCCGGTTAGACGCAGAATCCGCGAAGAACCCTTCGTTCTGGACGAAGAACAGCAAGATCGAAGTGGCATATATGAAAGTGGGCGACTTCTGGCTACCCGAGCGCACCTATAGCGTCACCGCGATTCGGTTTGGGGGACGTGCCGAATTGACGATTCAATACGAGAACTACCAAATCACGAGCGCGGATCCGGTCGGCAACCTTCCGACTCTAAAGTCAAATCGGTAGGAAGTCGGGTTCCTGTAGAGTTGCTTTCCGTTTTCATCTCCCAACCTCACGACTCTGGACTCAGGCGGCTTTGAGTTTTTCGCTCTTGGACGCGATGCAAGCCAGCAGATCGTTCCAGGACTTGGCGAAGGAGGCGACCCCTTCCCCGAGAAGCTGGGCGGCCACCGCGTCGGTATCAATACCAGCTTTGGCGAATTCGGCCAGCACCTCGCCGGCATGCGCGGGTGAAGCTTCGCCGAATTCTTCATGGGCGGCAAGGGCTTTCAAGGTGGCCTCGGGCATCGTGTTGATGGTGAAGGGAAACGCGAGCGCCTCGACGTACAGGATGTTCGAGGCTTTGGGGTCCTTGGTTCCGGTGCTGGCCCAAAGAAGTCGCTGGGACCTGGCTCCTGCGTTCAAGATGCGCTGCAACCGCGGCGAGTCAAGCAGAGCGCGGTACCTCTCATAGGTCTCCCCGGCGATGGCGATGCCGAGTTGGTTGCGTAGTGACTCGGGCTCTTTGTGCGCTACCGCGACATCCCAACGGCTGACGAACAGCGAAGCCACAGAGCCGACATCGGGATTCAGCCCGGCAGCGATGCGCCGCTCGATACCGCGTAGATATGCTTCGGCAGCCGCGACATATTGCTCGCCAGAGAACAGCAGGGTTACGTTGACTGGCACGCCCGCAAAGATTGCCTCCTCGATGGCTGGGAGACCTTCGCTTGTACCAGGGATCTTGATGAAGAGATTGGGCCGTTCCGCGCGGGCGTGGAGAGCCTTGGCGGCAGAAAGAGTGTCGCCCGTGTTATGGGCCAGCAGGGGCGAGACCTCCAGAGACACCCATCCATCCACACCATCTGTCCGGTCGTGGATCGGGCGGAAAAGATCGGCGGCCTTCCGCAGGTCTTCGATCGCCAATTCAAAGAACAGCGCCTCGCCCGACTTGCCTTCTTTCAATTTCTGGCTGATGGCGTCGTCGTAGTCGTGACTGTTCTTGATGGCATGATCGAAGATCGTGGGGTTCGAGGTAAGACCCGTGATCGATAGCTCCTGGATATAGCGTTGAAGAGTGCCGCCGGCAAGCAAGCCGCGGGTAATGTTATCGAGCCAGAGGCTCTGGCCGATCTTATGAAGTTTCTGCGTAGCATTCATTTCGTTCCTCTTCCAACACTTTTGAACAACACGGCTGCTTGCTTCCTTCCTGGCTCAACTGGCGGTGATAATCCAGGAATGCGCCTGCGCGAGTTCTGAAGGTGGAAACAACTTCGTTGGGCAGGGCATAAGGAAGCTAAATAGCCTCATCATTTGTACGATCCAGTCCACCTCTGTGACCACCGCGACGCGCTCCCAGCGTGTTGGATGTTCCACCCCAATCTTCAAGTCCTCCCAGATAGCACCAGCGTCGTAGCCGGTGAAGTTCGCCGAGGTCTTGTAGAAGAGTCGGATCTTGTCGTGCCGCTTGAGCGCTTCGAGAACGGCCGGAACAAGAATCCTGTCATAATCCTCTTTGGTGACCTGTCCCTCGCAGGAGAGCGCTACAACATTGTCGGGAAAATTCTTCAGAATCTCGATCATGGAACTTCCTCCGTCTCGTGCCTTTTAAGTACCAATTCCCGCCGATACCGGACACATCCTGCTCCCGCCTTCGCGGCCTGGGGAAGCTCGATCTCAGCAAACCTCAACTGCCGACGGCTCCTGATTCGCTTCAAAGTGCGGTCAGCTCAACAAATAAATTCAAAGCGCGACCTCATGCATTTCAAGCGCCTTCACTTTATCGACTCTGCGTTGGTGACGAACTGCGCCACTGAAGCGAGCCTTTAGAAATGTTTCGATCAATTCCCAGGCCAGCGCTGGCCCAATGACCTGCCCACCGAGCGAAAAAATATTCATGTCGTCGTCTTCAACTCCCTGGTGGGCGGAGAATACATCGTGGATGAGCCCGGCGCGCACACCGGCAACTTTGTTTGCGGCGATGGATGCTCCCACTCCGCTGCCGCAGAGTGCTACTCCGCGCTCTACCTTGCCGGCGGACACGGCCCTAGCCATGGGGATGATGTAATCCGGATAGTCGTCTCCTGGGCTCAAGTGAAACGCGCCGAAGTCCACGACCTCGTGGCCCGTGCCTCGCAGCAACTCCGCGATCTGTTCTTTTAAGGCGAACCCTCCATGGTCCGATGCAATTCCTACGCGCATGATGCTTTCTCCTTAAGCCGGCCGAGCACAGCGTGGGCTTGTTTGCAGACATTCTCCACTGTGAAACCGTAGTGCTGCATCACGACTGGCCCGGGAGCTGATGCACCGAAAGTATCGATGCCAATCACGGCAACCTGAGCACCGACATAAGATTTCCAACCGAGGGATGTACCAGCCTCGATGACCAACAGCGGTACACCTGTGGGTAAAACCTTCTCTTGATAATCATCCGGCTGCGACGCGAAGATGTTTGTGCTCGGCATGCTTACAACTCTCGCCTGGACACCTTCCGTCGCGAGCCGGTCGCGACCTTCCAACGCCAGATGGACTTCGGAGCCGGTGGCGATGAAGATGATTTCAGGTCGATCACCCGCCGGAGAATCCGCAAGAATATAACCGCCAAGGGGCACTCCCGCCGGTATCCCGGGATATTGATCCAGGCCCAATACCGGGAGGCCTTGGCGTGTCAGGACCAGAGCAACCGGGCCTTTCTTCCTGCCAATGGCAAGTCGCCATGCGGCCACTGTCTCATTCGCATCCGCCGGCCGAAGGACAACCATGCCTGGAATCGATCGCAATCCCAATAATTGTTCGACAGGCTGATGCGTCGGGCCGTCCTCGCCCATGCCAATGCTGTCATGAGTGAAGACATAGATCACTGGCAAGGCATCCATAGCCGCTAGCCGCATCGGTGGGCGCATATAGTCGGTGAAGACGAAAAACGTTCCCCCATAAGGGATGAGGCCGCGGTGCAACGCCATTCCATTCAGGATGGCGCCCATGGCATTCTCTCGAATGCCGAAGTGCATGTTGCGTCCCGCCCAGTTTTCCGGCTCAAAGTTTCCGGCTCCATCAATATGAGTGTGGGTGCTGGGACCAAGATCTGCCGAGCCGCCCATCATCTCCGGAAGACGAGGACCGAGAGCCTCGATCGCCTTCCCTGACGCAACGCGGGTCGCCATCGGACCGTCCGCCGCGCGAAATGTCGGCAGATCAGCGTCCCAATCCATGGGCAGCCGTCTGTCAATAACTCTCTGAAACTCCGCTGCTAAGTCGGGATATTGTTGCGCGTACGCTTTGAAGCGCGACTCCCATTCCGCCTGCGCAGAATTTCCGCGCAGAACCGCTCTCCGAAAATGTTCCAGGGCCTCCTCGGGGATATGGAAGGCAGGTTCAACCGGCCAGCCCATTCCTTCCTTGGTAAGGCGGACCTCTTCCACACCGAGCGCCTCTCCGTGGGCCGCCGCAGTGTCCTGTTTGTGCGGGCTGCCGAAGCCAATGTGGGTACGCACTGCAATCAACGATGGCCGTCCGCTTTCCTCGCGGGCATTCTGTAGCGCAAGGGCCACCGCATCAACATCGTTGCTCCGTTCCACTCTCTGCACGTGCCAACCGAAGGCGGCGAACCGGGCCATTCGATCTTCGGTGAACGTAAGCTCCGTGCTGCCTTCGATCGTGATGTGGTTGTCGGCATAGAGAACGATCAATTTGCCCAGGTGCTGATGACCCGCATCCGATCCGGCCTCTGAGGATATTCCCTCCTCAAGGTCGCCATCGCTGACCAGAACATAGGTATAGTGGTCCACTATTCGGTGACCGGGCCGATTGAAGCGTGCTGCAAGAGCAACCTCGGCGATGGCCATGCCAACACCATTCGCCAATCCTTGTCCCAAGGGCCCTGTGGTAGCCTCGACGCCCGGAGTTTTGCCGTACTCCGGATGCCCCGGCGTACGACTGCCCCATTGACGAAATCTCTTCAGCTCCTCCAGTGGCAAGTCATACCCCGTGACATGAAGCAGGGCATACTGCAGTGCACAGCCATGTCCAGCCGAGAGAACGAACCGGTCGCGGTCGGGCCATCGGGGATCGCGCGGATTGAACTTGAGCGATCGATCCCAGAGCGCGTACGCCATGGACGCCGAGCCCATCGGCAAGCCGGGATGACCCGAGTTGGCCTTCTGCACCATGTCCACCGCCAGAAAGCGGAGCGTGTTGATGCAGAGCTCATCCAATGCAGTCGGAGCGATGGGCGCTGAGAGTGTCGCGGAAAATGACATGAGGTGCTCTTTGCCTTTCACTGTTGAAATGAGTTGAACATCGCGCGGAGATTCAAGGCTCACAGCTGCGCCAAGAGTCGTGCCCGGCTACATCTTGAGGCCTGTATCACCGCAGCCCGGGTGCTTGCATTGGCAGGGTGTCTTTGGTCCCTTCTTTGCGTCTGCACATGTGGTGCTGCAATGCTTCTTGCCGCTCGCGGGCTGACAGTTACAGCCAGGATTTTCGCACTTTTGAGTGGCGGTCATAAACGCTCCTCTTACCTGAATATGCCTTCGCTCCCCTGAAGGCTCTGTTGTCCGGAAAACTTGCTCATCGTATTGAACTCTTTGAGTATTCCGCTCAGGAGCACACTTGTACTCCTGGATGACAAAAGCGTCCCATGCGCAGAAGCGGCAATCTGTTCTCTTTTGGCCATTAATGGAAGATGTTTAACAGTTGTGTCGACAAGCCTGATGCAGTGCCGTCGTGCCTGCGTGTCAAAGGATGACTCACATCCTCATACCCAGCAGGGCGTTTGCGTAACGTTCGCTTGCATAAGTGGGGATACATCGATGCTTCCAGATCAGAACCAAGATCCACATCCGTTGTCAGACATTTACAAATCGGCTTGCAGCGTTCTTCTCGGCGGCTCGGACGGGAAACCCCAGGTACACAGGTTGCATGCGATGGTCACGAGCCCGTTCGAAGGACTGCATATAAGACTGCGCTACCCTGTTCCAGACCATCTTGCGTGCGTAGAGGTAAGCGCGTTTGCGCATTGCGTGGCGTTCCGCTTCGTTGTTAAGGAGCTCAATCGCGGCAGTTGCGATGGCAGCCGGGTTCTCAAAGGGAACCAGCGCTCCGCGTCCACCGTCCAGGAGTTCGACGGCGTGCCAGTACGGGGTGGAAATGATCGCCTTGCCGGCGCCCAGGGCATAGGCCAGGGTTCCCGATACAGCCTGAGCCTCGTGGCAGTACGGCGTAATGTAAATGTCGGCCGACCCGACCAGCGAAGCCATTTCCTGGGGGCTGTGGAACCGGTTCAGGAATATTACCTCTTGCTCGACCCCAACTTCCCTGGCTAGAGCCTGCAACTGATCCCGGTACCGGTCGCCTTCTCGAGCCCTGACATGCGGGTGGGTCGCGCCTGCGATCACGTAGACGACGTCTCTGTGCCGGGACAGGATCCGCGGCAGAGCTTGAATCACGTTCTCGAATCCCTTGTTGGGGGACAACAGGCCGAACGTGAGCAATACAGACTTTCCGGCGATTGCGAGTGATTCTTTGTAAACATCCGGTTCCACGAAGGGCAAGTCGGGGATGCCATGAGGAATGAGATCGATCTTCTCGGCCCGGGCCCCGAAGACCTCCTGCAAGACACGCGAGGAGTATTGGCTCATCACGATAAGGCGCTCGGAGCGTGCGGCAATCTTGTGCATTACAACCCGTTGGTCCAGATTCGGCTCGCAAAGCACCGTGTGCAGAGTTGTGATGACTGGCATGTGAAGGTGCTTCAACAACTCCATGATGTGGTTTCCAGATTTGCCTCCGAAGATGCCGTATTCATGTTGTAAGCACACCAGATCGACACTGCTCGCATTCAAATAGTCGGCGGCTGCCCTGTAGGACGCGATGTCGCCTTCGCTGATCTCAAATCGCACCCGCTCCGGGTACAGGTAGGATGAATGCCCGTCGTTGACTGCCACAACCGATAGTTGTGACGCTCCGTATTCGGCAGCGATCGCGTCGCACAGATCTGTGGTGAAGGTTGCAATTCCACACTGCCTCGGGAGGTGATTCCCAATCACCGCTATCCTGACCGGGCGTTGCGGTCGAGGCGCCAGTTGAAGGGAGGATGTTGAATCGGCTCCGAATATCTTATCCCGCGCTTCGGGATGGATGAGATGGATTGATTGTGAATTCAAAGAGGTATTTGGGGCGGCCATTCCGCATGTCTCCCATGATCGTCAGGTTGTTATTGAATGCAATCTAAGCCCTCATAAGAACGGGGATTTGTTTCGCGAGCTCAAGTGTCTTATCAGAAGCTGCCATCGAGTAGTCCTGAGCCCTTGAACTCAGCTCTTCCGCGGCTTCGTGATCGCCACGGTGGTGTGCGGCTGCGGCGGCAGTGTGGGCGTGGGCTGCGTAGATATGCAGGTCCGCTGCATCGTCATATTTGCTCTGGGACATTGTGCCCTCCATCTTCCAGTCACCATTCTGGATGCTGCACATGCAGTCTTCCACGGGTTATTTGAAGACGCTGAGCAATCTTATACATCCCCGCCAAGCTGTTCCATTGCCTCCAACGCGACGATGCTGACGGCGGATAAGAAGAGACTCCAGAGGAGAATCGAAGAGCCCCAATGCGTTTTAGAATTCGCCGCACTTTACTCGCGAAACATGCTCAATTCTGTACAGCCAAATCATGGTTGCCACCCGTAGATTCTTCTCACTCGGTTTCGCGTTGCATTCCAACCAGTGACGGGACCGTCAGCGGTTAGGCAATTCGTCATTCGAGGTGCAAGCAGCAGGCTCGCGCTATCCGGTGAAGACGTTTCCTAACTCACTGGCACCAGGCGCGAAGCGATAAACCGCACACTTTAGAAGTTAAGCGATGTACTACTATTTTGGTGGAATGCACTGGATCTGGTGGATTGTATGGATATTCTTTTGGATGCTCTTCTTGTCATTCATGACGCCGATGCGCCGATCCACTTACCGGGAAATGCAATCACCCCTGCAGCTCCTGAAACGGAGATATGCCGCCGGAGAGATCACAAGCGAGGAGTACGAGGAACGGCGGACCAAGCTCCTGCGGGATGCAGATGTGAAATAGGGCTGTCGACCTGGATTCGGGCAACCACAGTCCACAGAAAGTTCAGGAATCGTTAGTTTTGCCGGGCATGGTTTCGTCTGGCCGTCGATCGGCACAATATGATGGCAGATTACTCGGCCAGCAACCGCACCACATGGTTGACAATCATCAGGTCCTCGGCGGGAGGAATGACGCGTACGATGACCGCTGAGTGCTCTGCCGAAATCACCGCCGCGCCATGAACGTTGTTGCGCGCCGCGTCGAGCGTAATGCCCAGCGCGCCCAATCCATCACAGATTTCAGCGCGGGAGGCGATGTCGTTCTCTCCGATGCCTCCGGTGAAGACCAGCATATCCAGCCCACCTAACTCAGCCACATAACCGCCGATCCACTTGGCAATGGTCCAGGTAAACTTCTCTACGGCAAGCCGCGCCTTCGCATTGCCGTGAGCGATGGCGTCGCGCAGGTCGCGCATATCGTTGGAAAGTTCACTCACGCCCAGGAGCCCGGCTTTCTTGCTGACAACGGCCTCCAACAGGTCGGCGGCTTCGGGGGCGTCTTTGGCCGTCTCCGCGATCTTGCGCAGGATAAACAGGAGCACTCCAGGATCGATATCGCCGGTGCGGGTGCCGCTTATGATGCCGCCGAGGGGCGTAAGGCCCATTGAAGTGTCCAAGCCCCGCCCGTCTCGGATCGCCGCGATTGAAGCGCCATTGCCAAGATGGGCGACTATGAGCTTTTGCGGCACGGTGGGTTTCAGTTGATAAATGATCGATTCGTATGAAAGGCCATGGGCGCCGTAACGGCGTACGCCCATCGCGGCATATTCCTCCGGGATCGGCAAGCGGGTGACGACTTCTGGCATGTGGCGATGAAACCAGGTGTCCAGGCAAACGAAATTGGGAATGCCGGGAAACTGCCGGATAGCCTCGCGCATGATGTAGATGGCGATGGGTGTGTGCAGTGGTGCGAAGGCCTTGTAGCGCTCCATCTCTTCAATCAATGCGGGAGTGATTCGTTGGTTTGTCTGAACTGTAGGGCCGCCCGAGACCATTCGGTGGCCGATGGCGGATGGTGAGGGGAAATCTTTCGAGTGCAGCGCATCCGCCACCAGTTTGAAGGCAACGGCCCTGGTAGGCAGGGCCGGGGTCTCATCGACCAGCTTTTTTCCCTTGGCGTCCGTGATCCAGAACTCGCCCTGATCGGTGCCGATGCCGTCGACCGCGCCCTCGTGGAGTTTCCGCGGTTCGCCGTCGCCGGCTCCATACACTGAGAACTTGATGGAAGAAGAACCGCTATTCAAAACTAATACAGGCAATGACGCCATGAACATAGCCTCTCAGTTGGAGCTGAACAAGTCTGCGGGTTGGAGAGTTGAACGGAACGGTACTTTATACCTCCCTATTCTGCAGAGGCGATAAGGCGCTGCTTGCTCAACCCATTGAGTGCTGCCACGAGGCATTTTGTGGAGCAAACCGTTGCGGCGTTCGACCGCAGCGAAACTTGCGGCCCACAAAATAAGCATGGCCGCGCCTGTACGGCGGCGACGGCCGATGTGGTGACCGCCCCGGCGATCCACGCCAAGCCTTAAATCGGATGCCGCCAGTTCTAGCGGCCGTACTCGCCGAGTTCGTGAATCAGAAGTTTCGCCGAATCTGGAACTGGAACCTTGCCGTCCAGGATGTCGTGCCTGTCCACGTTATCTCCGTACAATGCTTGATCCCCACTCTTGTCAGCCTGAACGACGGCGCCGTCTAGACTGACCCCGGCAAAAAGGCCCTTGCTGCGCGAATAAGACAGGATCTCTGCGTTCAGCTTCAAGTCCGTGGAGGCCGCAGCCTTCCGCCCAACAGGCCCTGCAGCCACAGAAGCGTCTGCGCCCAGTTTGAACTTGTCGCTGAGAAGGCTATGCAGTGCGTGCTCGTTCATAAAGAGCATGATGAGGTCCGTTGAAGAGCCCCCAATCTGGTATCCCACGCTCCCACCGTCGATGGCGATGAACATCGGCGCGCTCCAGCCGTTCGAGGTGCGACAGGTTGCCACTCCGCGACCGTAGTTACCTCCAAAGATGAAGGCAAACTTTACATCCCCTGGAATGATGGCAATACACTTTGCCGATTGCAGCAGATCATGCGGTATACCCCTATCCGGCGTATCCATAATCTCCTTGAAGACCTGAGCAGCTCTGCGGGTTCGGGTGGTATCGTCGTCACGGTCGGACGCGACCGCGACTTGAGCCGCAAACAGAACAAGTGTTGAGAAGATCAGAAAGCGTTTCAGCATAAATCCCTCCTTTTTTGCTGTAGAGATTGAGTTTGAGCTGGTCCGCTTCGCATTTTGCTTACCAGCACTCTTCGGCGGGATTGCCGAATTGGTTGCAGCGCTTATGTCCAGTTGAACTGCATCCAGAAGAGGCTGAATTGGAGGCTGATAACGGATCGCGAGCACCTCACTCACTGTTCAGTAGCCGCGAAACAAGGCTGTCTTGATCCAGAACCAGCCACTTTACCCGTGAATTTTAGACAACGAGTTCGAACCCGACTGTTCAAAATTGACCGGACTCTTCGTCGCTCAATCTTGGATAGTACTGGTACCCGCGGCGCATCAGCTTGCCACATACGAATCGAACGAACAATTCCGGCTTGGCGGAGGAAGTGACCATGCATGCAACAGCCGTTGAGAAAATCACACCCCAAGCAAAAGGTCCCCTCGAAACTCCACGCAGGATTCTGCCACCCGCGATCAACTTTCTGCTGAGGTGGGGTCTCCTTGCCCTGATTGCAATTGTCGTCGTTCTGTCGAACGTTCTGGGCCTGGTGCAAAAGTGGCTCTGGATGCGGCAACTCGACTACGCGGGCATCTTCTGGACCCTTCTCTCCGTCAAGTGGGGGATCTTTGGCGTTGCTTTATTCGTTTCAATTCTTTATCTATGGATCAATCTCCGCTTCGCGGCCAGGAACATCGACGTGTCGCAGGGAAGCAGCTTCTTCAGCAAGGCGTTTACCCACCCCGCCGACGCCAGCAGGACAATCAACATCGATCTCAGCCCAAAAGTAGTTGTATTTGCTATCGATGCGGCCATCGTAGTCCTTTCCTTGCTATTCGCACTTAGTATTTCGGGTCAATGGGATACCTACCTCCGCTTTCGCTACGGTGGATCGTTCGGAGTTGCGGACCCGCTCTTTGGCGTCGACCTGGGGTTTTACGTTTTCCGCCTTCCGTTCTATGAAATGCTCCAGGGAAGCATTACTGTTCTAACGATCGGGGCCCTCGCGATCCTCAGCTTTTGCGCGATGTTCGGAATGCGGCAGTCCAAGTCCACCGGAAAGATTACGTTGCGCGACGGTATCGCTCAGCACTTTATCGTGCTTCTCTTCATTCTGGTTGCCAATTTCGGATGGGGCTTCATTCTGGATCACTACCAGCTGGTCTATTCGACCCTCGGCGTTGTTCACGGAGCCGGCTATGCTGCAGCGCACATCACAAGAGTCGCGCTCTGGGTGATGACCGGCGCCTCGGCGCTGGCGTGCATACTTTTGGCGTTCGGCTATTTCCGTCCGCGAGCAAAAAAGGTGGTCGCCGGTTTTGTGATTTACGCAGCGCTGTATGTGGTTGGAGTGCTGGTGCTGCCCTACCTCATTCAGGCCTTCGTGGTAAAGCCCAACGAACTCAGCCTTGAAACGCCCTACCTGAACCATTACATCGATTTCACGCGCCAAGCTTATAAGCTGGTCGGTATTCAGGAAACCGCTTATCCAGCCCTTTCGGATCTAACTCCCGAAGTGATCGCGAGGAATCAGGATACGATCCAGAACATTCGCCTGTGGGATTCACGGCCCTTGCTTCAGACTTATCAGCAGACCCAAGCGATTCGTCTTTACTACGAGTTTTATAACGTGGATGTCGATCGATACCATCTGGCGGATGGCTACCATCAGGTAATGCTTGCGTCCAGGGAACTCGCGTCGCAACTGCCCGCACAGGCGCAAACCTGGGTGAACGAGAACCTTGAGTTCACGCATGGCGAAGGCCTGGTGATGAACTTCGTGTCGACGGCAACCGGAGGAGGGCTGCCGCAATATCTTCTTGAGAATATTCCCGCCGAATCGAAATATGGCCTGAATATCACCCAGCCAGAGATTTACTTCGGAGAGGTTGCGCCTGGGTACAAGATTGTCGCCACCGGAATCAAGGAGTTTGACTATCCCCAAGGCAATGAGAACGTTTATTCGAGCTACCAGGGGAAGGGCGGAATTCCACTCGACAGTATTTGGAAGAGGATCTTGTTTGCATGGACGCAGAAGGATATCAATATTCTGCTCACCGGCTATCTTAAACCGCAAAGCAGAATTCAAATCTGGAGGAGCGTCCAGGAGCGTGTTTCCCAGGTAGCTCCCTTCTTGCTTCTGGACCAGGACCCGTATGCCGTATTGAGCGAAGGAAAGCTGTATTGGATTCAGGACGCGTATACGGTCTCGGATCACTATCCCTATTCAAACGTACAGACAAGCGGCTCGGCGCAGAACATGAACTACATCCGCAACTCCGTAAAGGTCGTTGTGGACATGTATGACGGAACAGTGTCGTTCTACGTGATGGATCCAAAGGATCCCGTTCTCAGCCTGTACCAGCGCGCATTCCCCGGCGTGTTTAAGGATCTGAGCGAGCTTCCAGCGGACTTGAAGGCACATCTGCGCTACCCTGAAGATCTGTTTGGGATACAGGCGGCCGAATATGCGACCTTCCATATGACCGACCCGCAAGTCTTCTACAACCGCGAGGATCTCTGGGTTCCCCCACAGGAGAAATACGAGGGGGCGGTTAATCCAATGGAGCCTTACTACATGCTGATGAAGCTCCCGGGGAGCGGACAGCTTGAGTATCTCATTATGACTCCTTTCACGCCGCAGAAGCGGGATAACATGATCGCCTGGCTGGCCGCCCGGTGCGATTTCCCCGACTATGGAAAAATGCTGTTCTACGAGCTTCCTAAAGACAAGCTGATCTTCGGACCGAACCAGATCAGCGCCATGATCGACCAGAACACAACTATTTCTCAACAACTCACGCTTTGGGATCAAAAAGGATCGGGCGTAATTCGCGGGAAGCTCATTGTGATTCCCATCGAAAACTCCTTCCTGTATGTGGTTCCTCTTTACCTGAAGGCTGAAGGTACGAATTTCCCCCAACTTAAGCGCGTAATCGTTGCAACTGGAGATAAGGTTGTGATGGAGCCGACTCTCGACGAGGCACTAACCTCGCTGTTTGGAGGAGCGGCGCCGCCGTCGGGCTCATTCCCAGGGCAACAAGCCGGAGCGCAGGCACCGCTGTCAAAAGCGACGCGGGATCAAGCCATGGCTCAACTTGCAGAGGCTCAAAAAGCAATCGACTCGCTTAAACGCCTGCTGGCCAACCCGCCTCAATAAACCCACATTTCCATTTTGAGCCATAATTATGAAATCTCAGACCGTCGCCATCGTCAATGTTTATGGGGGTGCGAGCGCGATCCAGGCGCCCCGGAGATCAGGACCCAATGGGTGAGATACAAAAGCGACCCTTTCAGCTCTCCTTCAACGCTTCTCTCAGGGTCGATTTCCAGGGTTCCCGCGTCACCTCTGACGGCGGGCTGATTCTGGTGCGTGAGTTGGACGAGCGATTGGGCTTCGGCGAACTTGCGGCTGAATGCCTTACCGACATGCGTGCGAAGAACGCACAGTTACCGATTGTCGATCTGCTGCGCCAATCGGTGTACAGCCGCTTGGCCCGATACGAAGACGTGAACGATGCCTGTTCGGAAGCATGCTGCGGCGGATTCTGGCTTTGCCGCTGCCAGCCGGATAGGCGCGGCAGCCAGGCGAAACCAATCAGGACGTTGGGGGGTTGACGAAGAAGTGTCCGAGAAATCGCTTCGAAATGGTGCAAATGATGATTTATGGGTCCCAGCAAAGGCTTTGCTGGGCACGCCTGGGTCTTTGGCCTTCGAATGGATGCAAAGAAGATGGAGGGCGGAGGCAACCGGTGGTATATTTGCTTGCAGCCGAAAGGCAAAATGGAAATCCCGGTTAAGAGATTGTGACTGAACGCATCCTTCCGAGCTGAACAGCATCCCTTATCAAGGAGAGACGATATGGCACTTACTGAATCCACCATGCTTGAACTTGGCACGATTGCGCCGGATTTTGCGCTCACCGATGTTGTGACTGGAAAAACCATCCATCGCGACGACTTTCGCGGCAAGCAGGGGCTGGTCGTCCTGTTCATCTGCGCACACTGCCCTTATGTGAAGCACATTGAGAAGTCCCTCGGCGATCTCGGCGCCGACTACGAGGACAAGCCGCTGGCGATTGTCGCTATCAGTTCCAACGATGTGAATACGCACCCTGCCGACAGCCCTGAAGGCCTGAGGCAACAGGCACACGACAACGACTTCGACTTTCCGTATTTATATGACGAGTCGCAGTATGTGGGGCACGCGTACAAGGCCGCATGTACGCCCGATCCATATCTCTTCGACGCCGATTTCCGCCTCGTCTATCGCGGGCAGTACGATGATAGCCGCCCGGGCAACGGAATCCCGGTGACCGGAAGAGACCTGCGCGCCGCCATCGATGCGGTGCTTACGGGCAAGGTGGTTCCCGCGGAGCAAAAGCCATCGATTGGTTGCAACATCAAGTGGAAGGCATAAGAACAGCGTAGTTAGCGATGTTAGCGGACTTGGTGGGAGTTCTATCTTGTCGACTCCACTGGCGACACTCGTAAGGTTAACTTCGGCGCTCCTCTTACAGCGTGGGTGAGTCGTCGCCGAGCATTGCCTCGCGAACGATCTTGATGGGCGGGAAGCCCTGACGATGGAAATCGTCGATAAAATGAGCCGAAGAGATTCTTGCGTCTGCCGGCCAAAAGCGTCCAATTCGAAGGTCGGAGCGAAGCTGGAAAGCAACCAATACCTGTTCGTTCTCAGGAGGGCGGCGCCGCTGCGTTCCGGGGATGCGGGATGATCCGCTGATATTCACCCATTGTAGATTCAGGTATCCAGACCGGAGCAGGAAACGGAGCAGGCACAAATGAAATCGAAGGCGCTTAGAGAGACCGTGACGAGGCTCTTCGCCGACAACAAAGGCTTGCTGGCGATGGACGAAAGCAATCCGACCTGCAATAAACGATTTGCCAGCTTGGGGATTCCCCAGACAGAGGAAGCGCGGCGCGCCTACCGCGAGTTGATCGTGACCACACCCGGTCTTGGCGAGTGCATTGGCGGCGCGATCCTCTACGACGAGACGATCCACCAGGGCAAGAAAGATGGCACTCCATTTATCGAAGTTCTCATCGAGGCGGGAATCATTCCCGGAATCAAAGTGGACGCTGGCGCAAAAGAGCTGGCAGGACATCCCGGTGAGAAAGTTTCTGAAGGTCTGGACGGGTTGCGCGGCCGTCTTGCCGAGTACTCAAAAATGGGCGCCCGCTTTGCCAAGTGGCGAGCGGTGATTGCGATTGGCGATGGAATTCCAAGCTGGGGCTCGATCGAAGCCAATGCGCATGCCTTGGCTCGCTATGCGGCGCTGTGCCAGGAAGCTGGACTCGTTCCTATTGTTGAACCTGAAGTACTCATGGATGGCGAACACTCGCTGGAGCAATGTTACAAAGTTACGGACGAACTGCTGCGAACGGTCTTCAGCCAGCTGTTTGCACAACGAGTCATGCTGGAGGGAATGATTCTGAAGCCTAACATGGTGCTCCCCGGATTAGCCTGCATCAGGCAGGAGACCGTGGATGAAGTGGCCGATGCTACGGTGAACTGTTTCCTGCGAGCCGTCCCTGCTGCTGTTCCCGCGATTGCCTTCTTGTCGGGCGGCCAAGCCGCGGAGTTAGCCTCGGCTCGCTTGAATGCAATGAATGTCAGATTCAAATCGCAACTGCCATGGGCGGTGGCATTCTCGTTTTCTCGCGCCATCCAGCAGCCGGCATTGGAGCTTTGGAAGGGCCAGGAGGCCAACGTGTCGGCCGCACAGCAAGCTTTGTATCACCGCGCACTTTGCAATCAGGCGGCGCGCCGCGGCGAATACGACGCGGCAATGGAGAAGAGATGACCGGAAGTAAGCACAACCATGAAGGAAACAGTGGCGACAGCGGCGAACCCGAGCCGGGCCCTTACTGGAAGCGTATGCATCGTGACTGGCGCTTCTGGATAGGCGCGCTCCTTATGGGCGCTGCACTCGCCGTCTACGTGCTTAGTGGCGATCTGGCATGGGTTCCACACGGACACCCGCAACAGGCGTTACCCGCAACCGGTCCGTGATCGTAGCGCCCAATCAACCCCGTGAGTCAGCGGCCCGCTGGCACAAGCGATCGCAGGGGCCGCTGTTGCCTCCGATCAAGCGCCAACTACCGATCTGATGAACTGAGTGGAGTCAGATGAGCCCGATTTCTTTATGCCCGTTGCGTTTCGAACCGATCTATCAGTATCGGCTGTGGGGAGGCAGGCGCTTGTCTGGCCTGCTCTCCGCGCCGCTACCCGGCGACGGTCCTATTGGCGAGGCGTGGGTACTCAGCGACCGCGACGATCATCAAAGCCTGGTTGCCAACGGACCGCTGAAGGGCCAGACTATCGGCCGATTGATGGAACAACATCGAGCGCAACTGATGGGGAAGCTGGCTCCGCGCTTCCGCCGCTTTCCGCTGCTCCTCAAGTTTCTTGACGCACGCGAAATGCTTTCCGTGCAGGTACATCCCAGCGACGTCTATCCAGACCTGATTCCAGCGGGCGAGACGGGGAAGACCGAAGCCTGGGTCGTGATCGAGGCAGAGAAGGAAAGCCACATCTATGCGGGCTTGAAACCTGGCGCGACTGCCGACGATTTACGGCGTTCCCTCGCCAACGGAACCATCGCCGATCGCCTAGTGGGCATTGTCCCCAAGCCAGGTGATGCCGTATTCATCCCTGCGGGAACGGTTCACACTTTGGGAGGTGATGTTGTTGTCTTCGAGGTTCAGCAGAACAGCGACGTTACATTCCGCCTTTACGACTGGGGTCATATAGACGCGAAGACTGGAAAGCCGCGGCCGCTTCAGGTCGATCAGGCGTTCGCCTGCATAGATTTTGAAGGGAGCGTCGGGGGCGTGGTCGCGCCCCGCGTAGAGACAAACATGCCCGTTGAGCGCGAGAGACTCTTTGATTGCGAACCATTCCGGGTGTGGCGATTGCTCGGTCAAGCGCCGTTCCCAGTTGGCGCCGTGGCAGAGCCGCGTGTGCTGGTTTGCATCGGGGGCTCAGGGCAGGTTGAGCACGGCAACATCCCTTATGCCGTAGGCAAAGGAGACGTATGGCTCTTGCCTGCAGAGGCCGGGGTATGTGCGTTTCACCCGAGCCAGGAAGTAACCCTGCTGGAGATTGCACTCCATGGATCGTAGGAACTGGGGATAGTGCGGAATTGAAGACAGTGCGATGGTGCGAGCGCGGAAGCTCGAGTTGATTTCGCGAACCCCGGAGGTGGGGTTGAATGAAAAAGCTCATTGTGTTCGATCTGGATGGGACCCTGGCGCCCAGTAAGTCGTCCCTCGCTCCCCAAACGGCGACGTTACTGCATGACCTATTAGGCATCATCAAAGTAGCAGTAATCTCCGGAGGCGCTTGGACCCAGTTTGAAAAACAGCTTCTCACCGATCTTCCCCAAGGCAGTCTCCTCGCGAACTTGTCCTTGCTTCCAACTTGTGGGACAAAATTCTATCAATATAAGGGAAATTGGAAGGAACTCTATTCAGAGGATCTGACGGCGGACCAAAGAAAGAAGATCATCGACTCTCTGAACAAAGCTGCGGGTGAATCTGGCTTTCACGCAGAGAAGGTTTGGGGAAAGGTAATTGAGGACCGGGGAAGCCAGGTCACATTTTCCGCATTGGGTCAGCAAGCTCCCTTGGCGGAAAAGGAAAAATGGGATCCCGATTTCGCCAAACGCAAGAAGATCACAGCGATCCTGAAAACGCTTATCCCGGAGTTCTCCGTCCGCATGGGCGGTGCAACCTCGATCGACGTGACCAAGCCTGGCATCGACAAAGCCTACGGGATAGGAAAGCTGAAGGATACTCTCCACCTCTCTTTGAAAGAGATGGTCTATATCGGGGATGCGCTGTTTCCCGGCGGGAACGACTATCCGGTGGAGCAGGCGGGTGTTGTATCGATTCCTGTTAAAGGACCAGACGATGCCAACCTGGTCATCGAGACGATCATCGCTTGCTTAGGCGATAAGTGAGCGGGCGCTCGCGAGGAGATTCGATGGGTGGATTCAAGTTGCAACGCCTGGGAATGATGATGGAGCCGGAGCCAGGCAATCCCAATGAAGTGGAAGGCGTCCTGAATCCTGCTGCCGCTCGCGGCCCTGACGGGGCGCTGTACCTGTTTCCGCGGCTAGTCGCGAAGGGAAATTATTCACGCATTGGGATAGCGCGAGTGAAATTCAATGAAGCCGGCGATCCGGCAGGCGTCGAGAGGCTCGGAATCGCACTGGAGCCCGAAGCCGAGTATGAATTGCGGCCGGGAGGCGGCGGGTGTGAGGATCCTCGTGTCACATTCGTAGAGCCGCTCCAACGTTACTTGATGACTTACGCGGCATTTTCTCCACAGGGACCAAGAATTGCGATGGCGGAGTCAGAGGATCTTTTCCACTGGAAACGCCTCGGGCTCGCAACCTACGCTCATTGGCACAACATCGAGCTGGGCAACATCGATGACAAAGATGCGAGCCTCTTCCCTGTCGCGATCCCTAACTCGTCTGGGCACTTGGAACTAGGCATGCTCCATCGTCCACTCTTTCCCGGCACTAGACCTGAGGAAACAGCTTGCCACCCTGCGTCCCGTGAGGTGGATCTCGATCGGGAGAGCATCTGGATTTCCTATTGTCCGCCGGTCTTGAAAAACCATGAACCAGATCGCCTGGGTCGGTTTACCTCTCATCACAGACTGGCGACCCCAGTCTCGCCCTGGGAGCGGCTCAAGATTGGCGCCGGAACTCCGCCCATCCTGACCAAGCACGGCTGGCTGATCATTTACCACGGAGTGAGCGAAGCATTGGCTGCCAGCGGCGATGGACATCATCCGCGTAGTGCCCAACAAGTTCTCCTGTTTTCGGATTCCGGGGGGAATCAGCGATGCGGTACCTCTTCCGGGTTCAAAGCCATCCAGGATCCCGCCGGACGCTGCGAAGTCGTCTTCGAGACGAGGCACCACATTTACCCCGTGTATGCAAGGACGGACACCGAAATCGAGCATTTCTTCAGAGCCTTGATTTCGCGGTACAAATCCGCGAGGTCGGACCCCCGTGCCAGGTTCTGGTTCGCTTTCAAGAATCTCGGCAGAGTCGCCGGCGGCACCATGGACCACGAGCATTGGCAACTCTACACACTGCCTTTCATCCCAACGTCGATTCAGGAGCGGTACGCGCGTGCCGCTCAGTACTTCAACGAAGAGGGGCAGAATCTCTACCAGCGCGTCTTTGAGGATGAGGCGAATTCCGGCAGTCGGGTCGTTGCGATCACCGAGCATTTTCTGACTTTCGTCCCTTTTGCAGCTGGACTGCCCTACGAGATTTGCATAGCGCCGCGCAGGAGCTCGGCCGATTTCTCCACCATGACCGGCGAGGAATTGCGCGGGCTCGCAGCGTCGTTTCGCGACGCGATCTCGCGCCTCAGCTCGGTTCATCCCGAACTGGCATACAATGTCGCACTCCACACGGCGGCCTTTGAGCACGCTGCGGCGACCTGGTACACCTGGCATCTTTCAATTTTGCCGCGCCTTACCACGCTAGCTGGGGTCGAGCTCGGCATCAACATCATGATTAACCCAGTGTCTCCTGAGGAGGCCGCCGAAACACTTCGTAGCGTTCCGGTCCAATAAGGCCATTCCTTTGGATTGCAAAGCTACAAGGTCGAGAAGTTGACCGCGCATGTGCAGGCACCGGTAAGGAAAGGAAACAGAAATGCCTGATCAGAAGCTCGATTTCGAGGCGTTGATGGAGGCGCTCCGATCGACCAGAGAAGCGACTTCCTATGCTCGCGTCCTGAAGTATGTTCCATCCCAATTTGGCGGGGTTACCATCATCCGCGCAATCGGGGGCCGTGCGCTGAAAGCAGCATTCAATGTATGTGCGCGGCTTCTCAAAAACAAGTTGCCGCTCTCCGTCTTTTCGCTTTCCGAGAGCTTTATTTGCAGCGGGTAAATTTTCGCACCCCTGTTCTGTGAGGTGCCCAATGACTGACGTGAATCGGAGCACCGCCGGCGGGTGGAACGATGAGGCCAAAGCAATCGCCATCCAAGCACGCGTCCTGTCCGGCGAGAAACTCGATCAACTTGTTCGCCGCCTGCAACGGCATACTGGCCGATCGCGGGAATCCTGCTGGCGGTTCGTGCTGCAGACAGGGTTGAAGATTCGCGACGAACATCGGCGCTGGACCGAGGCCGAGATCGACGCGCTTCGCGAGCACATCGCTACACACACGGTCGAAGAGACCGCAAAGATGCTGGGCCGCAGCGCTAAATCGGTTCGCTGCGCGTTGCATCGATACGACCTGAAGATCCGCGAGATTCGCTGTGACTGGATGTCGATCCACTCCCTGGCAAATATTCTCCATGTGCGCAAGGCGGAGATCCAGTCCTGGATCGAGAAGGGCTGGCTGGAGGCGACAATTTACACGCACGGCAAGCGGTCGAGCTACGTCATCACGCCGGAAGCCTTCCGGGCGCTCTATACGCGCCATCTCAGCGAGCTCATTGCGCAGAAGAGAATCCCCAGCGTGGCATTGTTCGAGGCCTTCTACAACTACTGCTTCGTGCCCAAGCACACCATTGGCACCCAACTGCTGACCTTACGTAGCGACAAACGGGAACGTGAAGCCTATGACGCAAACAAGGCGGAAGAAGACGAATACGATGAGGATGATGCGGAGTGAAGTACTCCGCGATGCCGTGAACGTAAGCCCAACTCACGCTCCGCGTCCAATAACTTTTGGAAATAGGCTATAACCATTTGGAATAGATACCAGCACGGCGCAGTCCTGCGCACGTGTAATTTGAGACAAATCTGTAAGCACCGGCGTCCAAAGGCTGCCGACTTAGGATTGTGGGGCGAAAGATCAATCCTAACCGCTGGATGCTCAGGAACCCTTCTGTTCTCCTGCTGCTGGATCGAAGCCGAGGTCCTCGCGGATTGCATCAAGCCACAGTTGCGGGGTCAGATCTTCTCTCTTGGGAACGCCGAGCTGCCAGCGCAATTCCGTCGTGTAGCGAGAAGCACCATCCCGATCAGCGTCTGGGAAATCCTGTTCCCTGCAGGTTTGCCTTCCCGAAGGAGCAAAGCCGGGCCGGGAAGTACGGTTCCTTTCTCATCCATACGGAAGTACGGCAAATCTTAGAGGAGCGCGCTGTTGAAACGTCCGGGAAGTGTTTTTTCTCGGTCCTTTGCGAACTCTTAGATTCCGAGACCCGCTGCCGCATTCTCGCGAAAGATCTCGCCCGAGCGGATATAGCGCCGCAAAGTCGCAACCGTCTTGTGCCCCGTTTGGCGCATAATGACGAACTCGCGGACGCCATTCATCGCCGCCTGGGTGACGCATCCGGCGCGGAGGGAGTGGCCGCCGAGCTCCTCCGCCTTCAATCCGGCTCTCGCGGCTGCACGCTTGAGGAGCTTGCCGATCGAGTCTCGGTGTAAACCGCGCCGCGAAACATGACCATATCTTCCTACGGAACGGAAGACCGGGCCCTCTCGAATCCCGGCTGCTTCTAACCAGCCTCGCAATGCCCGGACCGGGCACGTGTCCTGACTGGCTCCGAACGGAAGACCCACTTCCCTTCCGGCTCCCTCCTGGTCTGTCTTCGATTTGCGGACGGTGACGACGACGCCGTCGGCTGAGAACTTGAGGTCACATATATGGATACCTGCCAGCTCCGACCGGCGAAATCCGCCCGCGAAACCGGCCAGAACCAGAGCTGCGTCTCGAAGGCCCAGGAGGTCCTCGCGCCGCGCGGCGACGATCCGGCGGATGTCTGCGGAAAGGAGCGGGGCCTTTCCGTGCTGCGCGGTGCCGATGGTGCGGCGGATTCCTTTGAGAGTTTCGCCGACAACAAAGTGGCGGGTCGTGGCAGGCGAGTCGCTGAAGCCCGCGGCCTGATGCGCCTTGGTGATCGAAGTCAGCCTGCGGGTGATCGTGCCCGACGCCAATGTGGAGGCACGGTCGGCGATGTACAGGGCAATCGTCTCCGGCGTCGAGGGGAGAACTGTCAACTGGTGCTCGCGGCACCAGGACTCGAAGTCGCGCCAGTCATTTCTGTAAGCCTTGAGTGTGGCGGGGGCCTTGGCTGCGGCGACGAAGGTCTTGGCCTTCTGGATCAGTTCTTCAAGGCTGGTTGCTTTAGGGATAAGAGAATATATATGAGGTTGCATTGGGATTTCCTTTCCAAGAGACACAGGTGTGCGGAGTTCCGAGGGGGCCGGAATAGCAAATATGAAGTTAGGGTTTTGAAGGGGAATGCTCGGAGCTTCCGAGGTGAGGTCGGAAATTATGGGAGGGGCAGGTCGGGCAGAAATCCGCTCGGATGCAAGAGCGAGCAGTCCGCAGTTCCAACTGATGAGGCGAACAACAGGTACTGAACCCCCGTCAGTCTTCCATTCACTTATCCAGCCATTGAAACCGACCCTATGCAGCGGCCACGTGTGCAACAGGTGTGCCGCTTTTCTGGTTCTTGGAGGAAGTATGGCCCGCAAGAGCGTGGCTTCCAAGAGTTTCATGTTCTCGGAGGTCAGAGGTTATGCAGCACTTCGACCACAGCTACGCCGTCACCTCCTCCAAAAATCTCGGCCCTCGATATTAGCCTCCCCTCTCGAATCGAAGTCGGGATCAGTATGAAATACGACTTCACTCAGAAGATGCCCATTATCCATTGTTGGCGAATAACGGGATGAATCCGTCAGCATCGGAAGTTAATGACACACTAAATGGAGGGCTGGAGGGACGCCGCAGCGTGATAGCTTCCGACACCATCAGTAGGGATATGCTCATAGGTCTGGACATTACCGAACGTATTCAGTCCCTGCCCGATCAACATTGCCAGGCCGACGGGAACCGCCATGAAGAGGTGAATCGTCCCCATGGGGCGATATGTTTCTCTCGCGGTGCGGATGGCCTCAATGACGGTCGCTGCTATATCGGCCGCTTGCTGGGGTGAGGTGATGTCAAATCGCCTGTGGTCGGAATGAAAGATGCGGGTGACGGCGCGAAAGGCTGGCAAGGACTCCTTGGCCGTTTGAGAAAATGCCGGCTCCACATCCTCCGCTACTGAAACCAAAACCGCTAAATCCCTGGCTGAGATGTCGCGCTCTGTCGTTCTGAAGGCGAAGCCAGCCGGTTCTCGTGCGGCGTCGATCCCCCATAGTTGATCCGGCTTGCCGGGAGTGTACTGGCTCCAGGAGATCGACTGCCCGGCCTGGGCAAGAAAGGCAACGCCGAAAGCGGTTGCGGCGGGAATGGACGGCAAGCCGCTTGCAATAATAGGACGGCCACCACCATGCAGTCGTATTGCGCTCGCGATCTGGTGAAGCGCAGGTAGGAGAACGTCCCGCCAGGTCAACGGTTTCGTTTCACGGCCAGAGAACCGTTCGGACCAATCGAGCATCAGAGCGGTGCCCGCCTGAAAGGCCGGACGGGTCCGTGTGTGGAGCGTAACCCGCAGCGGTAGATCGGGGTCTAGTTGTCGATGTACGGCTTGAATCCTGCGTGCCAGAACGTAGCGGGCGATCTGAGCCGCTTCGTCCATCCCGATCGGATCCGCTGTGACATTGCGTAAGTTCCAGTTGCTCAAATCGTCGATTGAGAGTTGCTGATCGATCACTTCGCCCGCCCGCTGATAGCTGATGCCCCCGGCACGAACAGGGATCAGGAAGAACCCATCCTCAACTCGGATTCTCTTAAGGATGCCCGGAACTTCGATCTTCCGAATCACATCCGAGGTCTCGACATCGGGCGTGATCCAGAGCAGGGCGTTCGCGGTGAGTCTGTCTTCAAGTATGTGGCGTAGCTCATCACTGGTGGGAACCTCGTTCAGGTCCCGCTGGTCCTGCCAAGTTGGTATGCCATGGTCATGCTGAGCGGCTATCAGCAGAGAGGCCTCTGCGGAGCGGGATCTCCGGTAGCTTAGAAAGCTTTTCCCGGTTGCGTCAGTCACTCGAGGCTTCCTGGAACGGTGGTGTGGGGGGATGCTCCTCGATTACTTTCTTTGCGAGATCATAACTGGCTTTGCGCGCAGGGTAGGCAGCCAAAAAGAGTCCTGGCAGAAAGCGCTGTGTCAGATCGGAGTAGGTATACCCGTAACTCCTCCCTTGGCAAGCGCCGGTCGCAGTCACGATCGACTCAATCTGATGCGATGTGAATCCCAGCTCTTCGAGCACTGGCTTTACTACGGCGCGGCGCTGGTCCTCGTTAGGACGCTCAAAGATGAAAGTTGCGGCAGCTCGACGCCGAATTGCAGGGTCGAGCGCTTCGAGCCGATTCGTGCACATCACAATGATGGCCGGGAGATTTCCAGTCGCCAGATCATCCACGCCGCGGATGAGCGCGTTCACCCCGGCCCGATCTTCATGATGCATCTGCGCCAGCTCCCGCGATTGCGCTAGAGCATCAGCTTCATCGACCAGTAAAACGATCCCGGAGGTGCGTTTTCCCCCGCGACCGGACGCTCGCGAGGCGGCTTGCCTAACTTCGGTAAAAGCCATCGACAGAAGGCTCGTCATCTCGCCAACAGCGCCTTTGCCTCTGGCGTTCAAGCTAAGCGCGTAGAGGGTCATGCTGAGCCCAGTTTCGCGCGCCACTGCGTCGCCGAACGTCTCGGCCAGCGCCGTCTTCCCAGTGCCAACGTCGCCGGCGAAGATGAACAACGGTGGACGATCCTCAAACAACTTGATGATTTTTGTCTTCTTGTGGTAGAACTGCTCGCTCCAGTGAGTGAGGCTGTCAGGGTCGAGAAGAAGCCGCGCTTCCTTCAAGAGCCGCTCCTTCTTCTCATCGAGACCGACCAGCCCTGCAAACCGCCTCGCAGCCGAGGGGTCTGGGAACTCCTTGACCTCCTCGAAGATCCCTACGCGCTCTTCTGTGGAGTCATTCATAGGCTCGGTTGAAAGGTCATGCGGCCGATCCCACATCCCCCTGAATAGTAGTTACGGTCCGAGGTCCAGTAGCCGGCGCCGTCGGAGGGGGGATAACCGTAGGTGCGTTGCACAGGCAGGCGCGATTTGAACGAACTCTGCTGATATTCGGGCATGCCGAAGAAGGTCGAGTTTTGGGCAAGATGATTGAAGAAGGTTGCTCCTGAGATGTTCACGGTAGGCACAACCTTGCCTGGCCGGTCGTCGGTCGTAATGTTTCCGTTGGCATCGACGGTGTAGCGCCACGTCACTATGCGCACGCCGCCCTTCTCGTAACCGAACTCAAACGACTCAAGGTAGCCTTCATTGAGATACTGAGCTAGTTCCTCCGCACAATTCCGGATAAAGGCCTCAGACGGCAGACCGTAGTAGGCCGCACAGAGGTGCATGTCTGCCGCAATCTTGGACGCGAGATACCGCGCGTGCGTGATCGTGAACGAGTTTGACCGCGTGAATGTTCCTGTCATCCTTATTTACCCCCTGAACGATGGACCCAAAACATCCTGCCAGCACTCAATTGCGCGACCGCGCGTCGTGGCAAAACGCGCCTCGGTGATTGCCTCCAGTGCATCCTGGGCGGCGTCCACGATTTTCTTCCGCTGCGTGTCGTCGTAGATGGCGGCGACGTTGTTCGTGGAATTCACCGGATCGAAGATCTCGATCGGTTTGCCGGTCGGAGCCGGCAGCGCGGACGCAGCGTAATAATCGGTGAATGAAATCCGCGTCTTCAACTGCGACTTGACGATGTAGGCGAAGACTTTCTCGAGCGCGTTCGGATAACCCTCGCGAACTCGCTCGGCCAACCATTCGAGAAGTTCGCGCTCTTTACTGGGAACCTTCTGGCTCTTAACGTAGAAGGCGATATCGATGTCATTGAGCGTCTTCAGCGCTGTGCCTTTGGCCAAACTGCCAGAGAGGAGTGTCTTGATCAGTCCATGTTCCTCGTGGTCGGCTGCATAGCGGTCGAGCTTGTCTCGAAGCAGACGAACCTGTTCGCGATAGTCCTCGACATCCTCGCGCCGCAGGTTGATGTTGTCCGCCGCGAATTCGGCGATTTCAACATGGCCGATCGTGGCCACTAGGAATGGGGTTTCAATCGCCATGGCGCACCTACCTGTTGTGGTTCGTGGTCCGGTTACTACAAGATGGACCCCTGACTTCGATTAAGAATATCTTACCTTGACATTCATGTCAAGTTAGGCTAAATTGTCTACCAGTGGCGGAAAGTGAGAGAAACGTGATTCCATCCTTTCAGCCCGACGGCTTACTGCCGCCAGGAGACTATGAGGTCTCTTTCAATGAGCTTCGCCAGTCCATCCTCACTGACGGCCCGCATGGGAGTCCTGATCATGATGCTTGGGACACCAGCTGGCGCAACCGGTTAGTCGACAACCTTGAGATCCTCACAAAACAACTCTGGCAGGTCGGGATACGCGATATCTACGCGGATGGGTCCTTTGCGGAAGACAAGGACCATCCTAACGATATCGATGGGTATTTCGTATGCGGCCTCAAGGAACTGGCTTCCGGGGAATTGGCACGACGGTTGAACCTCCTCGATCCATTCAAGGTATGGACTTGGGATCCTCTTTCGAGGAAGCCCTATCGAGGTTATCCGAAGAAACAACTACCGATGTGGCATCGGTACCGCGTCGAACTCTATCCTCATGTACCGGGTCGTGCTCTGGGCTCCGGAATTCTGGATAAGTGGGGGAACGAACTCGAATTCCCCTCGGCATTCCGACAATCCCGTCGTGACGGGACACCACGAGGCATCATCAAACTCAGATACGGAGGGCTCTCATGATCCGCAACGAAGCTGAATATCAGAACGCTTCCGCGCGTCTTAAAGAAGAACACACTCGGTTGGCAGAACACCGCGCTCGCCTGGAAGCCACAGGGATGTCCGAGGAGGAGATCAAGCGAGTCATTGATCCGATCGAGTCGTTTCATCTTCAGTTGAGAGAAGAGGTCGAAAGTTACGAACGGTTGAAAAGGGGCGAATTCGACGAACTGGAGAACCTCCGCGGACTCGGTCATCTCTTAATTGCCTTGCGCATTGCACAAGGCATATCTCAGCGTGAGTTGGCTCGCCGGCTCGATGTGCATGAATCTCAGGTATCTCGAGACGAGCGCAACGAGTATTTTGGGATCACACTGGAGCGCGCCATCAAAATTCTTGATGCGCTCAATGTTCGGCTCCGAACGAAAGTGGAGGTCGAGCCAGAAGATCAGATGGCAATGGCATAACTCGGCATTAGCTTCACCATTCCCGCGAAGAAGCAGATCCTGATGAACAAGACACTCTGGGCGCTCGATCATGAGCTCGACGAAGCCAAGTTCGAAAGACTATGCATTGATCTTTTGCGACGGCAAGGATTCCTGGACATCGCGCCGGTCGAGCCTCAGGACGGAGGCCGCGACGCAGAAGAGCTTCCGAGAAAAGGAAGAAGCAGAGAGGGGCATCCGGCGTTCTTTCAATTCAGCAAGGAGGAGAATTGGAAGAAGAAGCTCCGGCGCGATGCTGAGAAGTTGGCTCCTCGCAAGTCGGAGTTCGATACTTTCGTCTTCGTCACCAGCCGAAAAGCGCGCGGGGTGGACGTCGATGCACTCAAGACCGAGTTCCGACTGAAGTATTGCTGGACACTGCTTGTTTTTGCACGAGAGTGGCTGCGCCTCCAACTCGAAGAAGCTAATCCGGATCTAGCAGCTAAGTATCTTGGCGCAGACGTCTTCAATCCTCCGCTTTCACCGGCGGCAACTGTTCTTCTGACCGAATCTGGGGACCTGGAGCTCAGGGAAATTAATCGGCTGATCGAGGGGGATCAACCGGATGCGGCGGTTCTCCAACTCAAGAGGGTATTGGAGAGAAACCCGGAACGCACCGACGCCGCACAGCTTCTGGCATGGGCATATTACAAATTGCACCGCTATGAAGAAGCACTTGCTGAGATCAACCGCACTCTCAAGAGAGAGGACAAGCCCGAATATCGCGCCATCCGGGCGTGCATTCTTGCGCAGAAGGGAATCAGGGATGATGACCGTCCCGCCATTCTCGAAGCGCGACGAATCTTCGAGGGATTGCTCGCGTCTGAAACGATCCATACCTGGCAAATCTTCTACAATCTCGCCAATGTTCTTGCTGCGTTGGGCGACGACGCAGCCGCCATCAAGCACTATCAAACTGCAACCGAACTCGATGAACGCCAGCCGTGCGTCTGGAAAAACCTGGCCAGTTCTTACCACCAAGTGGGCAATCACGATGAAGAGATGAAATGCTTTGACAGGGCCCTGGAACTGGACCCCAAGCAGCCTGAGGCACTCATCTCTAAGGCCAATAGCCTGATGATTGATTTTCGGAAGCCCGAGGAGACGATCCCGCTCCTTGAGCTTGCTCTTACTCTGCATCCGGACACGCTCGCGCGCTGGCCGAATATCTGTTTTTGGTTGGCTCTCGCAAATGAGAGACTGGACCGTTTGGAAAAGGCGCTTGAGTATGCCGAACAAGGGTTGGCCCAGCGTCCCGGGCATGTCGCGACAACGATGCTCAAATCGCACCTGCTGCGGAGGCTCTCCCGCCGGGACCCTGCATATCGCGCCAGTGCGCACGCCTTTTGGGAACATCAGCTCGAAGCAGAGCCGCTCAACTTCGATGCGCGAAAGGAACTTGTCCATTGTGCGCTGGAGTCCGCAGACGAGATGACGGCCTGGCGTCTTATCGACGAATCCTTCGGGGCTCTCGACGTTCACGATGTCTGCTCTCTACGGCACTCCACTTTTACTCCGGAGACGTGCCTTCGCGCTTTGCGCTGCTTGCCCCAATATGCCCACTTTCGATCTCTTCAGCCCGTATCGGAATATTGGGACGTGAGCGAACCGCTATATGATCTCCCCTTCGACCCACCCCCCGCAGATCTTCTTGACGCAGCATTGCGTACCTATTTCGCTGTGCCCTTTGGCGCCGGTTGGAAGTTTCTCAATTCGGCGAAAGATCGAAACGATTCAGCCACGCTCGTCGCATTCTTCGATGTTGTCCGAGATGGAATCCGTGTCGCTGCCAGTCAGGCTGCGCGCTCGATGGCGCAAATTGTTTCGGGCAAAGAGAATGGAGTGGAGGCGCTGGCAGGCAAGACAACTGAAGTCATGATGTTCATGGCGCTGGCGGCTCTTCGCGAATTCGGAAAACAACGCGGATACATCATGGGTTACTTCGAAGTACTCCCTGCTGCAAGCGAAGAGGCTTTGGGCTCCTATGACGAGGAGCGTTTGCATAACGACGTTTTGATCGGCGTGTTTAATGTACTAAACGAAGAATTGGCAACCCTGAGAACGTGACGTTGACTTTGAAAGTGCTTGTCGATACCCGTGAGTGATTGGCCCGAAGTCAACGATTGAGGTCAACCACCATCGCTGATTCCTGCGCTCTGGCCGACTCATCATTACTGCAATGGCAGTCCGCGTGCTGCGGGGAGGATGGCGGCATAGCTGGCGTCGAGGGCCGGACCGAGGAGAAGAATTGCCGCAATTCTGCGGACGACCTGAGAAAAATAGCGGGCTTCGTCTTCGTGGAGCGGGCGGCCTAGAAGAGGTTCTTCGCGGTAGCTAAGCCACTTCTTGAGGACCTGGTAGCCGCCCAAGGTGTACTCCCACACCTTGGCGGGGACGGCGCTCCAGAATGCTTCACCGTTGAGGTGGACATCGACGCAGCGCGGGCCGAGGAGAGCAAGGGCGTCATCGAGGGTCAGGTTCTGCGCGGTGGCGAGGACTTCGAGGCGCTTGAGCTCTCCGGGGCTCCAATCGCGTTCGGGGGCTTTGCCGCGACGGGGCATGACTGTATCGCCTTGTCCACGGCCTCCCCAACCGGCGGTGACGGCGAAACGCGCGGCGTTGCGGCGATCGCGGTCTGGTTCGTCCTCGGGGAGCTCGGCGGGGATGGAGAGTCGTGCGAGGAAACTCCACTCTGCGGCGAGTTGCAGGTCGGATTCGGGGTCGAGGAGCTCGGCGAGGCGACGACCGAGGGCGGCGGAGTGGATTAGGAACTCGGCGTTGGCAGGAAGCGGGATCCGCGGCCAATCGTTCAGGAGCGCGCCGGCGTTTTCGGTGCGGTAACGTGGAGTGTGCATCGTCGCAAGCGAATAGAAGAATAGATCCTGTTCGTTCCCGCCAATCTGAGACACATATCTGGCGGCACCTTCGCTGACATTGATCCGTAGGTTATCTGATTCCAGCAATGTTTGAGCACGACTCATAACAAATAGTGGAAAGGAGGTCGCCCCGCGATCCATCAGAGCCAAATCGGGCAGCACACTAATAACTTGAGGAAAACTGGCGTCCATTCTGGTTTTTTGCTGCGAGATTAGGATTGGGCATGGGAAAGGCACACACCTCATGAAATCTTCACGCTTTTCGTCAAGGAGCTTAGTATTCGGTTCCCAATAGAGCCAGCGAACGTCGAAAGGCCTATAGGCAAACTTCATGATCTGCCAAGGCCTGAAACCAACATTCAGCAACGTGCGTCGGACGGAGACGGGCTGAAATCGCTTTTTAGCAATCATCAGAGCAGGTATGTTAGCTCTGATCGCCTCGTCGCTGACGCTGGGATTCAGGTAGCTCTCCATGCGCTTTTCCAAACGCGTTACATCGATGTCAATGAGGGCAGAGTCACGTGCAGTTTGGGAACCTGCAAAGGAAACCGGAAATATCTCCGGGAGCTTAGGCCATGCTCCGTAGTCCGCTGCATGAGTTCGGTCAGCAAAGGAAAGGCCTACCGAGCTCAGCGGAGTTATTACGCTATATGCGGGGTTGACCTGCTCCCTCGCCTCGCGGTCCAACTGGCCCAGTTTTTCCGTTCCCCAAAGACTTCGAAGGTGAATCGTTTGACGAGTAAGAGAGCCAGAAGAACGCACGAGCGTGGAGATCGCCGTGCCAACCTGGATCCCTTCTTTGTTTTGCGCTGTCGTGAAAGCACTCGGGTCGGGATTCCCTTCAGGAGTGGTTTTTCCGGTGCGATATTTATCACCATTCAGATTGTCGACAAAAATCGACTGGAATTCTTGTAAAAAAATGTGGCGCATCGTTACATGCGATAGGCCATCCAGCCAGGCGTTGTTCGAAATGAGGCTGACAAGGCCTCGGCCGTTCGTGTTTCCTCTTGCTTGCCCGTCGCCGATTATGCGACGTTCAGCAATTCGAAAGAAACGTACATAAAGGTCATTTAGGCCTCTGCCTTGAGGGGCGCTGAGCCCGCTAATCGGTGTGCGATACGATTCAGTTAGGTTCCGTTCCTCTTCTATTTTCGCTATCCCCGCGTAGCCGTTGTAGGGCGGGTTACCGATGATTACGAGGATAGTGTCGGCCTGTTTTACGGCTTCAGCGGCGTCGCGTTCGGCGGTGAAGGCGGGAAAACCGAAAGTCGATTGCGGGTGCCGAGCGGGGACCCATCCGGTAAGGGCGTTGGTGAGAAAAACCTGAGCGCGCTGCGTGGAAGCGAGTGAAGCGCGGGCGTCTTCGAGAAGCTGGGCGATCTGCAGGTGCGAAATCACGAAGGGCGCGGGCATGATCTCGAAACCGAAGATGCGCGTGGTTGCGGCGCGTCGGAGGTCTGCGCCGACCAGCGCGTCGTCGTCTCCGGCGTGCTCCCGAAGAGTGCGCTCAATGCGGTGGAGGACTTCCACGAGATATGCCCCGGTGCCGCAGCACGGATCGAGCACCTGGACGTTGGGGCTGGCGAGACCTAGGGGCTCGTGAAGCTCGGTGCGGAGAAGATGATCGACGCGCTCAACCATGTAACGGACGATTTCGCGCGGGGTGTACCAGACCCCGAGCTCCTTGCGCAGCTCGGGATCGAATGCCTCCAAGAAAGGCTCGTAGAAGTACTGGACGGCATCTTCCTCGCGGAAGGTTGTAAAGAAGTCCCGCTGGACTCGGTTGAGGGCCTCGGTGGCGTGGTCGAGGACCTCAGTGATCTGAACAGTATTCAACGCTCCGGGTTCGGCGACGGCGTGGAAGAGCGTGCGGAGGACGGGGACGCGGAGGTATTCCGCGGAGAGACGCCAGTTGAAGATTCCATTGTGCGCGGAATAGTCAGGCGAGCGGCGCCAGAGAATCCAGGCGGAGAAGATGCCGTAGAACAAAGTCTGGATGAGGGTAGAACGGAAGAAATGCTCGCCCTTTTCTCCCTCGAAGGTGATGCCGAGCGATTCCTGGAGGGCGGACTTGACGCCGTCGAAGGCGACGATGGGGTGCTCGGCGGCGCGTTCGCGTGCTTCGCGCGCGTAGGAGGCAAGCAGTTCGGCGACGTCCTTTGGCTTTTCGAGCAAGACCTTGCGCGTGAGAACTCGGGCGAGGAAATCGGGGAGGGTTTGGGCGTGGCGTTTGGCGAGCTCGGTGACGGGAAGGTTCCATAGGTCGTCGGCGTTGCGGGTGAGATCGTAGCTTTCCATCACGGAAGGAACAGCGTCGCGGAGCTCGACAAGCTGGAACTGGTGATAGTTGGTAATGAGGCAGAGACCGTATTCCCGCATATAGCGGCGGATCTGCTCGGACTGGGCGAGTGCGGCCAAGCTTTCGCCGGGCGGCTTGATTTCAACCGCGCCACGTTCGGGGCGCTGGTTCGGCAGCGGTGCGGTTTGCCGGCGATTTGCGACGGGGAAAAGACCTCCATCCGGAAGACCCGCGCCCCGATTGCCAGGATGGGCGACAAAGACCACCCGCGGTTTGAGCGTTTCGCCCACGTCGTTGAGTAAGTTCGAGAGCGGAGTGTAGAAGGTGGTCTCGGCGGTGTGCGCGCCGAATGAGCGTGCGGTGCGCATGGCCGCGATGTACTGCTCGACAGCCGATGATGTGCGGGATGCCACGTGTCGATGATTACATGAATCATCGGCCCGGTGCTGCTCTAGGAGTACATCGCCAGGTACTTCGAGAGAGAGTGCGACAATTTAGCGGAGCGGGCACGTCGATGGTGAAAAAACTGGCTTGGGTCGCGCTATCACTTGCAGGTCATCGATCGGCACATCATCGCCGAGTCGTAAACGACCTGCCTCTGGGCTGCCCTCCCGCTCGGTGAGCGGTAAGCCCTTAATGCGTCAGTTGAGAACAGAACGGTCTACAGCAGGTCCCCCAATTGCTTCTCTCAATGTGGGGCGAACCGGTGGTGGATCCAAACCACTTTGGATTGCCCGAACGTGTCGTGCTTACCAGGTTCCTAGGATCGAAGTGACGCGAGCGATGTCGCCGGTCCAATCAGGTCTTCTCTGTTGGTGCGACGAACTAAGTCGAACCGCTCGTTTTTTTGGGTCTCGGGGCGGATAGCTCCAGCCACGGCAGGTGTGGGGCATATCGGTTGCTGCAAGGACCATCGTGTGATGCTTCGCGGAACCAGTCCGAACCAACGTTCGATTAGATTGGCTGCGGTTGCCGGATAAAGTTCGATCCAGTCAATTGCAGCCAACCATGTCTCTGACGTTGCGCTAGATCAAGGTAGTCAAAGTGACCTCGCCCCGGCTCCCTTCGACTGGCGGCAACTTCATCTTCGCTGAATGCGATCTTGCTCTGATCGGCAAACAGGACAAGAGACGAACCGCCCGCGCGTTGGGTGCTTCGATAGAGAATGCCGTCGATGTTGGGTTCGTTGTCGAGGGGCGTCGTGCGGAACCACTCGGTGACGACTTGCGTCGGCACGTAATCGATATGCTCTCGGTCGCCGGGCTCCACTCTTGCCGCAAGGCTTGCGCCGAAGTTATTTAAAAAGCTGAGGACGTACCGGTTTTCGATGCTCGTCTCCGGCTGTGGTTCAAAAAACCGAAGCGGACGCGGAAGGCGGGTTAAATCGACCACGCGAAGATCGCGCAGGGTGCGAAACGTGCCGACCGCAATTCCCAACTCGGGCTTGTCATCAATCTCCGCAACAGCCGTATCTGTTTCGCCGCTTCCATAGAACATCACGATACCGGCTGGGCTCATCCTATTCGAACGGGTAGCCTTTTCGACCGGAGGCGGTCCGAAATCGAGGGACGAACGAACTGTCTGTCCGGGCTTCAACTGCCGGGCGCGATAGATGATCGATCCGGTCGGAATGGTCGTAAGGAGCCTGTAATCGACGACAGTCTCGCTGATGAATTGAAGCAGACTTGGCGGCGAGAGAAGCTCACCGTCTCCCGTCTCGGGTCTCTGTCGTTGCGGCTCTAAAAAAAAGTAGCGGCGCTCGTACTTGATGAAATTGCAGAACTGTTCCCAGCTCGCGATGTAACGCTCATCCTCGCGCAGCGAATAGGGGTTGCGCTCGCACCAGTCGTTGTCGCCGAGGCAATCGACGAGGATGTCGAGCAACCGCCCGTCATCACTAGGAAGTGCTATGTCGATCTGCTCGGTCAGCAGCTCATTGCTGTCCCAATGCGACCCCTGAAAGCCACCCTCTGCAGATTCCCATCCCAGAGCATTTACCGCGCGATCATACTCTCGGTCGATCGCCTGCACCATGAACTCGACAACACCTTCGAGTGGAGCGGCAACCGGACCATCGGCGCTGCTTTTGTCGCAGAAGTCGCAGGCCAACTCATCTACGGATGATGCGATGAATGCTTGGATGTCAAGGTCATCGAAGCAATCGGCGCAGACCGAATAGCCCTCTGCGGGAGCCGTGGACCAAAAGTCACCTTCGTCTCCATCGCCCATGGTCGGACTCCTCAGTGGTAGTTCGCCATCGATTATAGGCGGCTTAGTGCAACTCCCCGATCTGGGTCAGCATCCCATGTGATTGCCTCCGATCGACTCGAAGAATTCTGTGGTATCAGTAATTCCGGTCCAGCCGTCCTTCAATTTCTCATTCACAAGTTCCAGTCGGCGCTCGGCCTCTTGCAAATCCGCAACGTGGTTGGCGTCTTTGGCACGATGGTAGGCGTCACCGATATCAGACTGCGCTCCAGCCCTCAGCAGAATGTGGATAGCGCGACTGTCAGGTACCTCAGAAATGGTATGATGATGACCCGAGTTAAGAATCTAGAATCCGGTGCAGGATGACCGCAGACCAAGTTGATCGGTTTTCTGCCGGGGAACAGGGCCTCGGCTATCTTTACCAGCCGAGGTTTGCGCTCCTTAAGCTGTTCGAGTTACCGGAGGAGACTTCGGTTTTCATCGAAAAAGACGACGACCTTAACTTTGTTGACATGGGCGGGCGATTGACCCTCGGCTCTCTGAAACACAAGGCGCCAGGAGAGCGACTGACCGACCTGTCCACGGACTTCTGGAAATCGGTCCGAATCTGGCTGAAGCGCTACAAACACGGGGGACGGATCGAATCGAGCCATCAGTTTTACCTGTTCACGACCAATGAGGTGTCGGAAACCTCATTTCTGAAGGAATTCCTGCCCACCGCAGTCACTCGTTCTGCTGATGATCCGGCACTCAGCACGTTAGCCGATGCCGCCTTGGCAGAAACACAATCGGAACCAATTCAGAAGGTCGCGACCGAACTGCACAGCCTGAACGAGGCGGAGCAGGTCGACTTCTTAAGGAGAATCACGATCTTCGATCGCGCTCCTCGGATCGATGACATCCCCGGCCTGATCAAAGACAGGCACATGCGCAGCATTCGGCGGGAATACCGGGATTCCGTTTTCGAGCGCCTGGAAGGCTGGTGGCACGACGCCGCACTCGCACTTCTCACCGGTAAGCGCCTGTCACCAATTTATGGCTACGAAGTTTCGGACAGGCTCACGGCGCTCGCCGACGAATATAAAACCGACAATCTCCCCATCACCTTCCGAGGGAAGGAGCCCAATGGGGAAATTGACACCGAAAACGACGATCGCCTCTTTGTAAGGCAGCTTCGGGAGATCGGCATCACTTCTGCGCGAATCCGCAATGCGATCCTGGACTATTACCGTGCCTATGAGCAGCGCTCCCAGTGGGCCCGCGAGAATCTTCTGATCTCCGATGAACTCGAGGACTACGAAGACCGTCTCGAAGACGAGTGGTCCAGATACCGTGACGTGGTATTCGAGCAACTGGATCGGGAGAGTGCGGAATCGGTTCTGCGCGAGGCTGGCCAAAAACTCTACCGATGGGTGGATCTGGAGAGCGGCAACATCAGCTCGCTGCGCATCCGCGAACGAGTAACCGAGCCGTACGTCGTGCGCGGCTGCTTTCACATCCTCGCAAACCTCACCCCATTACCCCGCGTTTATTGGCATCCTCTCTTCCTGGAGCGGCTGCGCAAGCTTTTGACGGTGAGCGCATGAAGCCATGGACTCAGCGGCCGTTCGAGATCAGAAACCTCTTTAATCCTGCTTTCTGTGGGGTTGTGCTGTTCCGCGCCATGGCTGGTTACGAAGAAGAGGATGATACAGGCATGCCTTTTTCTCTGGCATTGTTGGTGTTGCCCTTATGTCTGCACAAGGACACGCGGATCGTCCTCTCGGACAATGCCCGTGGCTACTTCCTCAAGGTGATTGAAAAGAACCCGCGCGTTCTGGTCGGATTCGCGAAGCGAGCTAACCAGCTGCTGCCATTCGCTTTCGAAGCGATGGGATTCCTGATGGAACGCGGCTGCTTTCTCGTCACCGAGGACGGGCGACTCCAAACGGTAGACCAGAAGGTGCGGAAAAGGGTGACCGGTACAGAAGAATCAATTGCCTGTCAACGGGTCGCCCGACTCGTGGGTAGAGAATTTGCGCGCGTGGGGGATCGCGGCACGGTCTACACATCGCTTGGGGTTCGTCCATGAAGATCAAGTCCATTCACATCTATAGCCACGACGGTCAGCGCCGGGACCTTGAATTTCACGTCGCTGGTCTGAACGTCATCACCGGGCGCTCCTCCACGGGCAAGTCCGCTCTCTCCGACATTGTCGAGTACTGTATGGGGCAGTCGGACTGCAACGTCCCGGAGGGAGTCATTCGCGACAAAGTTGCCTGGTTTGCGGTCCTGTATCAGTTCGCGACTGAGGAGGTCCTAATCGCGAAACCCGCTCCCGAGACCGGTGCTGGCAGTTGTAGCGTCGCCATGGTGCGTCGCGGAGCCACTGTGGCGATACCTACCTATGAGGAGTTGGCAGTCAACACGGACGACGAGGCGGTTACGACGCTCCTTTCGGGACTGCTCGGGATTCCTGAGAACACGACCGATGTGCCGCTCGAAAGCAGCCGGGCCAGCTTTGTAGCAACCATCAAGCACACGTACTACTACTTGTTTCAAAAACAGGGGTTGGTGACGAACAAAGAGCAGTTGCTGTATCGGCAGAATGAACCCTATCAGCCGCAGGCGATACGCGACACGTTGCCGATATTGCTGGGCGTCTCTTCGAACGACCGGTACGAACTGGAAGCCAAGTTGCGGATAGCGCAGAGAGATCTGCGCATCAGCGCCAAGATCATAGAGGAGGCGCGACAGGCAATCGATACCTCTGAACAGAAGGGCCTGAGCCTTCTTTCCGAGGCGCGCTCAGTTGGAATCGTGCGCGCGATCACCGGGGCGGAGGGGAAGGATGAGGTTCTTGAAATCCTGCGCGGAACGCTGAGTTGGAAGCCTCAGTCGGTTCCCCAGGATGCTTCCGACGACTTATCGCGGCTTGAGGAAAGGATATCTGCTCTGCGCCAAGATCGGCGGGATCTTCAGACAAGAATTGATAGCGCACGACAGTTTGCCAGGCAGGCGGGTGGATTTCAGAGCGAGGCCGGCGAACAGAGGGATCGGCTGCTGTCCATCGGAGCACTCCCGAGGGATTCGTCCACGGGCGAGTGGCAATGGCCCTTCTCGGAGAAAAATCTGGGTTTGGATTCTCCGATTGCCTTCGCACTCCTGAGCGAGGTGGGCAGCCTGGATACCGAACTGGCGATCGTCTCCGGCCAGCGGCCCCGCTTGGACTCCTATCTTGCCGACCTCGATGGTCAGATTCAGCAAGCCAGCGAAGAGATCCGAAGTGTCGAAGAGCAGTTGGCCGCCGCGATCGCGACCAATGAACTCGTGAATGCAATGGGCAACCGTAATAATGCTGCTGCACGGGTAGTGGGACGAATCAGTCTGTTCCTCGAGAATCTCATTCCTAATGCAGAACTCGTCGCGCTCGAAGCCAAGCATGAACGTCTACGACGGAGGGCTGTCGAACTCGAGCGGCGTGTTGGAAGTGACACCAGTCAGGACCGGCTCTTCTCCATATTGAATAACATCGCAGGTTATGTCTCGCAGTTCCTGCGGGAACTGGAGGCCGAGTTCAGCGCTTTCCCGGTACGAATCGACTTGACGAATCTGACCATCGTTTTCGATCGTCCCGAGCGGTCGGTGCCGATGAGCAGGACGGGGGGTGGCGAGAACCATCTTGCTTATCATCTCTCGACACTTCTGGCTCTGCACATGTTCGCGGCCAAGAGCGATCGCCCGCTCCCCAGATTCCTCATGATCGACCAGCCTACACAGGTCTATTTTCCGTCCGAGCAGATCTACAAAGCAGCCGATGGTTCCATCCAGAAGACCGAGGAAGATGCAGATCTCGCCGCAGTGCGCCGGCTCTTCGCGTGGCTACGTAAATTCACCGAAGAACTTGTTCCAGGATTCCAAATCATCGTGACGGAACACGCGAACCTGCGGGATGAGTGGTTTCAAGCTGCGCTTGTCGAAGAGCCTTGGTCGAAGCCACCTGCATTGGTGCCCGATAACTGGCCATACGAGAAGCGCGATGGAGCGTCTCGCTAGCAACGTCTACGAACGCGCAAGGATCACCCGCTCGGATGAAGCCCAAATGTTTTCGTGTCTCAGTCTTTTGTCGAAGCGGGTGCACGCGGCATCGGTGTACTGATCCGGCATCAGCCAGCCCGGTCCCTATCAACGCGTGTTTCGCGATTTAGAGCGCTTGCAGGTGTGCAAACAGTGTGCCGGCAAAGTCGAGGGAAACTCAGTCGGAATGAGAGCGGGAAGGTCGCCGCACATCCTTCCTCTGCCCGACAGAGTTCGCTCACAAGGTGTTCGGATCGAGTGCAGATCTCGCACACGTAACGCAGTCCAAAGGCGAACCTGCGCAGCGTTCTGGAAGCAATGGCATAAATCAGTTACCACCGATTCGGTTGGGCACCAGCGCCCGGGAACATGTTTTTTCCGGGTACTGGCTGGCGGCAGGGGGACCAATCCTCTGAAGAAGGCACTCAATCGTTATAAGCTCAATCCCGGACGATGGAGCGTCTATCTGGGCCTATCCGTATTTGACCAGATTTCCGGATAGCCGGTTTTACGGCCACGTGGATTGGATTCGCAAACTCTGGCCGACATTCCCGACAGCATTCCAAGGACTGTTTACTTCGATATAACTGACGGGTGGGCGACTATCGAGGCCTTACTGCATTTCCGGACCATGCGGCGTTTTTCGGTACGAATCCGTATGGCGCGCCGTTTTGTTGCGAAGCATCTTCTTCCGGGGAAGACCGAAGATTGGGATGCTATTGGTCCATCCGGGGCGGTGTTTCGGACACCATGGAACATGGAACGCGCCTATGAGCCGTTGCGGCCATCACGGCGCTGACATCATAAAAAGGTGCACTGTGGCGGGGTCGGGCGCCGGCGGTCGGCGACGCTCGGGAGGTGGACAATTGTGCGAGCTAGAGGCGGTCAGCGCGTAACGTCTGCTACGTCCTTCTCAGTCCAGCGGAATTATGGATCTCCTCGGGATTGCGCGGGAACATCAGTCATCTTGCTCATGCTGAGCGAGAGAATGCCCTTGCTCCCCTGCTGCCAGGGCGGCTTCCACTCACTCTCCAGGTTTTCGGAATTGTGGCTGTAAGACCAGCAAACAGGAAGTTGCACCATTCTTGGTTAAGGAAGGGTTGGCGACAAATTCACAACTACGCTTCAGCCGACTCCCGTCCCATGTCCATCGCCAAAAGAACATCTTCAGGAATGTAATGTTCCCGGAACTACTGATGCACGAAGTGCCTGATCGGTTGACCGGTTTCTTCTCCTTGTACTATCGCTTCCAGTGCTTCCGCTTCCGTCAGCCCGAGTTCATTGAGCAACCGATCCCATAAGGCAAATTCCGCGACGATTTGTCGAGAGGTCTGGAACCTCCCAGTGCGCCAGGAACTGAACTTCTCTTTTTTGTAGTGTGCTGGACCATTCTTGGAATTCCAATTGAGTAAGATCATTTGATCACGGGGAGCGTCCAGGTGGAATTGCAGATTTGACACTGTCTGAAACGTTGGACTTCGACTTCACAACTCCTTGAACTGGCGATTTGATCTTAGTGAGTCAACTCTTGTCTTGCTGGTTTTGTGTCTGAAATCCAAGATATCGTGCCAGCTCCGCTCACGGCTGCAGTTTAAGCACAGCTGCATAAGCTAATTCCCGAGAAATAATCTACGCAGGGGCTGGCAATCGCGGATGTGCGTGAGATGAGCTCCGATAGGCGGCGAGTGCATTCTACCCCAATTCATTAACCCAGCAGTACCGAACTATTGACTAGAGATTCATCGCAATGTGAAGCGGCCATAAACATCGCGGATTACAAAACTGTTATCTTCAAGGCGCCGCGGTGCTTCAGCACATCGTGCCATCCGAAGGATGTCATGGTGCTTTGCCGAAGGCGGCGTACGCGATGACTCTTGCCTGCAAGCTGAGTGAGGAAATCCAGTGGGGCCTAGTTCTAAATCGGATAATCAGTCCTTTGTTACAGCGGAATTCGCCACAACTCCCGGATAGCCAGGTGGATGATCGCGAAAGGCGCGGCACGATCGGCTCCGAAGGGTTTTTGTGCGCAATGGGGAAGCGATATCATACTAAAGGCGATTTTCAATGGAGGTTGTATGCACCGTAAGCCGAATGAGAATCTCCATGTCTCCGAAAAACGCGTTGCGCTTCTGGACCTTCGCCCTCTTATTGTATTCAGCCTGATCTTTCTCTTTGCCAATTTTTCTTTCGCACAGGTGAACCGCAGCGGATTGAATGGCACAGTCACCGATTCCACTGGGCGGGTGCTGATGCAGGTGCATGTCACGGTGATCGAAAACGCGACCGGATTGAGCCGCGACACCTTTTCAGACGGCGGCGGCAATTACAGCATTTCCCAACTTGCGGTTGGCGTTTATACGGTTACCTTCGAGCACCAGGGATTTAAGAAGCTCGAGTTTGTCGATGTGGAGCAGGTCATCGGGGGAACTCGCACCCTGGATGCAACGCTCGAAGTCGCGGGCGGTGAGGAGCGTGTCAACGTCTCCACCGCGTCAGCGCTGATGGACCACAACACCAGCGCTGTGACCGGCTTAATTGAGAGAGAGCAGGCGGATGAATTACCACTCAATGGCCGCAACTGGTCGGCTCTAACGGCATTCGTTCCCGGCGCCATTGACACTGGCGGCGGCAACCAGCGGTCGGTTCGCTTTGCCGGACGCGGCCTCGACGATAGCAACTTTACCTATGACGGCGTCGACGCCACCAGCATCGTGAATCAGACGCAGCGACCTTGGGTCCGACTGGCCATTCCGCTGGACGCGATCCAGGAGTTCCGCGTCGACACGCTGATGGCGACCGCCGAGGAAGGCGGTACGGGAGGCGCTCAGTTGGCCGTTGCCTCGCCCTCGGGCACCAATCGCTTCCACGGACGCCTGTTCGAATATTTGCGCAACGATTTCTTCGACGCGCCGCTGCCTGCCTGGGGCACCCCGGCGGTCTGGACCTCCAGCCTTGAAACTCAGCCGGAACATGAGCAGCCGCTTCGCCTGAATCAGTTCGGAGGATCGGTTGGCGGACCCATCGTGCGCGACAAGACGTTCTTTTTCATCGCTTCTGAGGCCTACAGGCAGGACTGGGGCTATCCGGCAAGCGGCGACGTGCCAAGCGCGGCGCTCATTGCAAAAGTTCCGAGTACCTCGCCAGTCTATGGAATCATCCAGGCATTCCCGGGAACGGGTCCAAGGACAACTGAATACGGCACCAGCGACCCGAACACCAACATTGTGATCTGCCAATGCACGCAGTGGGTCAACGAGAACTCGGCAATGTTGCGGCTCGACCAGCACTTCTCAGAGAAGACCACGGGCTTTATGCGCTTCAACTACGACCGGTCGGTCAATACGCAGCCGCTTTCCGCTTCCGCGACGGACTTGCAGCAGAAAGTCTCCGCGCCAGTGAGTGGTGTGCTGGAATTGCTGCACGTCTTCAATCCCAATCTGGTGAACGAGGCCCACGCAGGCTTTAATCGCTCCACCAACAACCAATACAACAATAGCGACTCCGGGATCATTTACAAGATTGCGGTTCAGAATGGTATTGGGCCGGGATTTGTCACTGAGAACTACGACTACACCAGTATCTATGCGGGCAACTCATTTTCGGTGAACGACAACCTGACCTGGGCGCATGACCGGCATACCTTCAAAGCCGGAGTGGAATACCGCCGCATTCAATTGAACCAGGATCACCCGGAAGACGGAACAATTACGTTTTCCTCGGTGGAGAATCTGGCAGCAAACGCGGTCAGAAAAGCGAGCCTGACCGGCGCGTTGCCGGTCAACGAACTGCGCAAGAACGATATCTTCGCCTACGCGCAGGACGAGTACAAGTGGCGGCAGAACCTCGTCCTGAACCTGGGCCTGCGCTACACCATCTTCGGACTTTTCGACGAGAAGAACGGGCTGGCGGAGCCTTTCGATTTCGCCACCTGCGGACCCCAGGGGTACTGCCGCGTGGGCGCCAGCTTCGGCCAGCAGAATTTCGCCGATTTCGATCCACGCTTGGGCTTCGCCTGGACGCCGCGGAAGGGCGACCGGACGGTGATTCGGGGCGGATTCGGCATCTACCACGAAGACGGACAGTTGGACGATCAGAATCTGCCCGCCGGAAATGAAGTACCCTCCTATTCGGCAAGCAGCGCCAATTCAACCCTCTCCTACTGCGCGCCCGCATCGTGTCCGATCCAGGCTGACGCGGTTCTGACCGCTGCCGGAGCCAACGCATTCGGCGCCGGAACCTACAAGCCGAGTGCCGAACAACGGGACCGCAAAGACTCGTATGTTGAGCAGTGGAGCATCTCGGTGCAGCGGGAACTGCCCGCGAACTTCGTGGGCACGGTCTCCTACCTGGGAAGCCATGGCGTGCATCTGCTCGAGCAGGGCGAGACAAACCTGTTGGCATACAACGCGTCCACGGACACGTATGGTCCGCAGACACAATATCCGGATTGTGCCTGGAATGCGAGTGCGCCTGCCGGCAGTTGCGCTACAGGCTTTCAATGGCGCGGATCAGCTGGCATGAGCGTGTACGACGGTCTCTCTGTGTCCATTCGGCGTCCGTTCTCCCGCGGCCTCCTGGTGGCGGCCAATTATATGTGGTCGCACGAGATCGACAACGGCTCCAACGGCAGCGGAGATGGCGACGAAATTCAGCCGCAGGATCAAGCGTGCCAAGCCTGTGATCGCGCCAGCGGCGCCTGGGACGCCCGCCAAGTGGTCAACGGCAACGCTGTCTATCAACTCCCCTTCGGCCACGGCAAGGCGCTGCTGAACCAGAGTGGGTTTGCCGACGCGATTGCGGGCAACTGGGAACTTACCACGTCGGCGCTGGCGCGCACCGGGTTCCCGGTGAATGTGGTAACGAGTCTGAACGGGCCGGACGGCAATCAGGCCGGCACGCAGCGTCCCAATTTGGTTCCCGGCGTTTCTCTCGCTCCGCCCGGAAGCAAGACGATTGCGAAGTGGTTCAATCCGGCCGCATTTGAGATTCCAGCCCTCAATTCAGCGGGCAATGCGAGCGTCTTCGGCACCGCGCCGCGCGACCTGCTCAGCGGGCCGGGGACGTGGCAGGTTGATATTGGCACCGGCAAGACGATTCCGTTGCGGGAGCGCGCGAAGATCGAATTCCGCGCGGAGTTCTACAACATCTTCAATCACCCGCAGTTGGGTCAGCCGGGGGCATCGTGCAGCGGTACCGGCTCATCCTCAGGCCCTACAGCCTGTGAGGCAGGGGCGGGATTCGGCCAGATCACCAACACGATAAACCTGAACACCGCCATCGTGTCGCCTATCACCCCGGTAGGGTCGGGGACTCCGCGCGAGATGCAGTTCGCGCTGCGGCTGGAGTTCTGATGCCGAGCGCGAGAAATGCAAGCGGCCGGCATGGCCGGATTGTAGTTCGGTCGAAGACTGTGAACGACAAAGAGCAATGAGATGATTCGTTTCGGCAATAGAGCGCTTCAAGTTGGAACATTGCGGGGAGTTGACAATGAAGATTCTGGTAATCGACGACGAAGTTAAGACCGCCAAGTTCCTCAAGAAAGGCTTGAGCGAGGCCGGCTATGTTGTGGACGTTGCCGAAGATGGTCTCGAGGGTTTGCACCTCGCCCTCGAAGTTGAATTCGATCTGATCATTCTCGATGTCATGCTTCCCGGTCAGGATGGATGGCACGTGCTCGCTCGCCTGATCGAGGCAGGCCGGAAAGCGCTGGTCCTGATGCTCACAGCCCGGGATGCGGTGCACGAGCGTGTGCATGGTTTCGAGCTGGGAGCGGACGATTACCTGGTGAAGCCATTCGCATTTTCCGAACTGCTTGCGCGGGTGCGCTCGCTGCTGCGCCGGTCGACTCCGCGGGCCCAGGAAACGATTCGCATGGCCGATCTGGAGATTGACCTGTTGCGCCACCGGGCCACTCGCGCCGGCCAAAAAATCGATCTTACAGCAAAGGAATTTGTGCTCCTCACCTTGTTGGCGCGGCGTCCAGGAGAAGTGCTGTCGCGCACGCTGATCGCTGAAACGGTCTGGGACATGAATTTCGACAGTGACACCAACGTCGTCGACGTAAACGTCCGCAGGCTCCGCGGCAAAGTCGACGATCCCTTCACGGTTAAGCTGATTCACACTGTTCGTGGCGCGGGCTATGTTTTTGAAGCCGAGACTTAGCGCGCCGGCCAAGCGTCGCCTGCGCAGAACCCTGGCGTTTCGCTTGACGGCAGCGTACTCGGTGGCTGGACTGTTGCTGGCAGTCCTGGCCACCGCCAGCCTCTACGTCATGCTGAGAGCGGAGTTGGACAGGAGCACGGAGCTTTTTCTTGCTGACAAGCTGCATGTGCTGCGCACCATGTTGCAGGAGCGCCCGGACGACGAGGATGGTCTGCGTGAAGAGATTGAACTCGAGTCCGCGGCGCGCCGGTACCAGCAGTTTTACATTCGTCTTCTCGATGAGCACGGTGTTCCGATACTCACAACGCCGGGCATGGCGGACCAGCTTAATGTTACCCAACTCGCGGGCCTTACCAGGAACCTTTCCGACCGATCCATCACAATGATGGGAAATCATGGCCGGCCATTTCGGGTCGCCAGCGCCGCGGCCCCGGTCGGCACGCCGCCTGGGGCCATCGACACGATTCAAATTGCCATTGACACCTCTCAGGAAGAAGCATTACTCGCGCGTTACCGGGTCTGGTTCTGGGCCATCCTGCTGGTTACATCCGTTCTTTTTCCACTTGTTGGGTACCGGATCGCGCGCCAGGGCATTCGCCCGGTCGAGGAGATCGCCGCTACCGCCCGAAGAATCACGTCGACGAATCTGCGGGAGCGGATCCAGGCAGAGGGCTATCCTTCAGAACTGGCATCGTTGGCTGGGACGTTCAATGAGATGCTGGAACGTCTCGAAGAATCCTTTGAGCGAATCTCGAGATTTTCAGCAGACATAGCGCACGATCTGCGAACCCCGGTCAACAACATCCGCGGCGAAGCTGAAGTGGCTCTGGCGCGCCCGCGAACTGTGGATGAATACCGCGACGTGCTGGAATCCTCGTTGGAAGAAGCCGTGCGACTCTCGAATTTGATCGGGGAGCTTTTGTTTCTGGCTCGCGCGGAGAGCCCACTGAAGCAAGTCCAACGGCAGAAGGTCGACATCGGTGAGTTGCTCAGTACAGTGCGGGAATACTACGATGCCACGGCATTGGGCGGCGGGATCACTCTCATTACGGCACCCAACGCACCACCCATCACCGCTGAATTGGATCGCTCTCTGATGCTGCGGGCGATGAGCAACCTGGTATCGAACGCAATCGTACACACGCCGCCGGGTGGGACGGTGACGCTCGCGGCCGCAGCAGACGGCGAGGCGCTCCGCATCGAGGTCGCCGACACGGGCACCGGAATTCCGGTCGAGGCGCTGCCCAGGGTATTCGATCGTTTCTTTCGTGTCGATCCTTCCCGCTCGAAGGCTTCGGGTGGAACGGGACTGGGCTTGGCAATTGTGCAGAGCATTATGACTCTCCACGGCGGCACGGCAGAGATCGCCAGTGAACTCGGCCGAGGAACGACTGTCACGTTGCGTGTTCACACGGCTGCAAAGCGATGACAAAACTGTAATCTTCGCGTCATGCCCGCGTCCTTTTCGCGCTCTTACACTCGGTTCGTTGGCGTTCGCAGGTCTTCGCGCCATGTCCTGCAATCGAGGAAAGAAAGCATGAGCCCGTCTCATGCGTCGCGTCTCATAGCCCGGCATGCCGGCATGTCGATCAACAAGGGAGCCGCAAGAAGTTCATTCGATCTGCCATCGTCTCCCTAACCGTCCAAGAAATTCCGTTTCCTGAAACGACTCCACGTGACGCAGCCGATCCCAGGTCGCGCAAGAAACGAAACCTAATCAAAAAGGAGAACGTCAGATGTCTAGAAATCATTCTCAGATCAACCGTTTGCTCGTCGGGCTATTCGCGGCGGGGCTGAGCGTTTCCGCAGCCGCGCAGTCCGCGTATTTCCCGACCTACGCGCCCGGCGAGAACACGTCCGCGACCACCGGCCCGACCTATTCGCACCCGTTGTCCAACCCGTGGGTCCTCGGCGACGGCACAATCCTTAGCCCCGCGGGCACGCAGGTCTACCTCGGCGTCACGACGCGTGCCAAGGCCATCGCGCTGAACCCCACTGGCAATCACACGGCCGCCGTCCTTCAAATGAGCGCCCCACAGGCGGTCACGATTTTCAACACCAAAACCGGCGCTATCCTGCAGACCTACATCCCGGCTGCGGGCAGCGACCCGGATGGCAGCACCACTGGCATCAGCTATACACCGGACGGAAAATACCTGCTGTTCAGCCAGGACGGCAACAACTACTATGCCAGCTTCCAACAGGGCGCCTTCGTTGCCATTGCCAGCGTCAGTCCGTCGGGCACCCTATCGGACTACGCCCACGTTAGCGTTCCAATGGACGTCAACGCCAACTACTCCCTAACCAACGCCTCCTGCTTCTCGAACAGCCCTGGGGGAACTTCGGGCAGCTTTCTGATCCCCTGCGGCTTCGCCGTCTCGCTTTTCACGGACGGCGTGTTGACCTCCTATCCCATGGGCATCGCGATCTCGCCGGATAACAAGACCGCTTACACAGTGTTGGACAACAACGATACGCTGACCAAAATAGACCTGACCGCGACGAAACCGGTCGAAGGTCCGGAGGTCCGCGTCGGCAATGTCCCGCACAGCGTCGTGATCTCGCCGGATGGCAAGACCGCTTACGTCTCCAACGAGGCTGGCCGGATTGCTACCGCGAGCGATTTCCAGGAGTACTCCAACGGAACCCCGGTCGTCGCCGAGTATCCGACCGGCTCGACGGCCAAGGGCACCGTTTCCGTAGTCGACCTGGCTTCGTTCAAGGTCACTGACAGCATCGAGGTCGGCCACCATCCGACCGGTATGGCTTTCTGGGGCAAATATCTGCTGGTCGCCAATACCTATGGCGACAGCATTTCGGTTATCGACACGAGCAACAACCGGGAAGTGCGGAAGATCGATCTCGGTCTGCCGATCGGCGAGCGCGGCGACTTTCATCCAGGCTCCGGCGCCGGACCGAACTCGATCGCCGTTGATGCCAGGGACAACATTGCGTACGTCGCGCTCTACAACGCCAACGCCATTGCCGTCGTCGACCTCGACGCCTGGGGTTGGAGCCCCGTCACGGGCATGATCCCGGTAGGTTATGCGCCAGCCTCGGTTGTGCTGGACTCGGTGGACAACGTGCTGCTTGTGGCCAACGACAAGGGCATCGGCACCACGGGCTTTGGAGTGGCAGCGCCTCCAACGAGTTCGGCCGAAAATTCCTACGAAAAGGATTTTGGCGTGTCCGACTTCAACACACACCAGGACCTTGGGACTGTCAGCATCGTCCCTGTGCCAAGTCGCGAGACCCTTAGAGCAATGACGCAGCGGGTCTTCGAGAATAATCACTGGGATCTGGCGGAGAATATCTGGAGTGCCGCCGGCGGCGACCCGCATGACAGGCCGGTCGTAATCCCGGAGCGGATCGGCGATCCCTCGAAAATCAAGCACGTCTTCTTGATCATCCGTGAAAACCGCACCTACGATCAGATGCTGGGCGACGTGGCAGGCGGAAATGGCGATCCCTCGCTGGCGGTCTTCGGCGACGACTCGACCTACGCCGCTTACCCCCACGTAACGCCCAACGCGCACGCGTTGGTCGAGCGCTTCCCGCTTCTCGACAACTTTTTCGACCCCAGCCGCCAGTCGGCCGACGGTCACAACTGGATCACGCAGGCCATTGCGCCCTACTCCGACGACATCCAGTCGCCGGACTGGCTCCGCGACTACCCCTCCAACGGCGGCGATGCCATTGCCTATCAGACGAAAGGCCACCTGTGGGATGTTGCGGCAAAGGCCGGCGTCAGTATGAAGAACTACGGCGAGTACATCGAGTACAACACGTTCAAAGTGCCGGGTTGCACTCCGACGAACCTTACGCAGGCAAACAGCTATAACGGCGCCGGTAAACCTGTTGCATTGCCGTTTCTTGTTTCGGATAGCTGCGAGCCGAGCTGGACCCAGTTCTACAACGACACATTGGAATACGAGAGCGGCAAAGAGTCGCAGCTCCAGTACTTCAACGACATCGGCTCGGTCACCCCGCTCCCGAACCTGTCCAAGGTCACGGTGCAGAACTTCCCGCAGTTCGACCTGGGCATTCCCGATCAGTACCGCGTCGATGTCTGGAAGCAGGACTTCGCCAAGGACGTGGTCGCCGGCTCGGTGCCCAAGCTTGAATTCATCTGGATCATGCAAGACCACACCACCGGGCCGCCAAACGCGACAGCCGAACAAGCCGATAACGACCTGGCCATCGGCCGCATTGTCGACTACATCAGCCACAGCAACGTGTGGTCAACATCGGCCATCTTCATCGAGGAAGACGACGCGCAGAATGGCGTCGACCACGTCGATGGTCACCGCAGCCCTGGCTATGTCATCAGCCCCTACGTCACGCAAAAGGTGCGCTCCGATGGCACAGGAGCCGGTGTAACCGAAGAGAGCACCTTCTACACGCAGGTCAACCTGACGCGCACCATCGAGCAGATCCTCGGTCTCGCGCCCATGAACCAGAACGACCTGGTGGCCTCGCCGATGAAAACACTCTTCGTCGACAATCCGCCCAAGGAGAACTTCCTGCCCTGGTCGCATGTGCCGAACGGAGTCCCGCTGTGCTACGGCGTTGCGGGGTATTCGGCCCCGGCGAACATCACACCCAGCCTCAACACTTGCAGCACCACGACCGCGGCCCTGCAGGATAGCCCTGCAGTCAAAGCTCTGCGGGCTGGTTGGCTCAAAAAGAAGGCGGAGATCTCCGCCGGCAAATATCACATTCCTGACTCCGAAGACCCTGAAACCGTCAGCCACCTCGACTGGTACGAGGCCACCGGGTTTAAGGTCCCCTTCCCCGGCGAGAAGACGGTTCGCCCGGCAAGCGACTTCAACCGCAAGGCGCCTGCCGCGAGCGCTGACATCGACGACTAAAACACGCTCCAACTACGAAGCCCTTTCCCCGATCGTCGGGGAGAGGGCTTTTTCATTCTTCAAATCCAAGGTCAGCGCTCAAAGAAATCCATTGCGCTTACGCATGAGATTGTCGATTGAAACCGGGTTTCGGTTGGATAGCCGGCACACGCCACCTGCCACCGAAACCGGGTCACTTCCGGATAGCCGACTTTCCGGACAGAGTAATGATTACCGAGATGTTTCACTGATGCTTCAATCAGAGACATCAACCTTCCGCTCCAGACGATTCACGATTGAGATACTACTGCACCCGTTTGAAATCCACATGGGCGTGCACAAGCGTGCCGTCCGGCAGCGTGAAAATCCAGTCCTCAATGTGATGGTTCGCGTCGATGATGGTAACCACCCAGTGGCTCACATGCCCCGCCTGGTTGCTGCCGGGGGCATCCACCAGATCGAACTCCACCGTCTTCCCATCCACTGAAGGCCGAGCCACCATATGCGGCCTGTTGGCGAAATCGCAGTAGTGAATCAACGTCAGGCGATCGCTGTCTACATAGAAAACGGTGACCTCCGGACCAGGTGTACTCAGCTCGTGAATCAACGCGTTTCCCCGCGATACAACGCGGATGGAAAGGGGCAGCGGCTGGTCCGTGCCCATGGCAGGATTGTCTGTCGTTACCGCATCTTTCCAGGTCCCCGCTAGCGTCTTCAACAGGTCGAAAGACTTTTGCGCATCGGAACTGGCAACGGGCGTGGCGGAAGACTGCCCGTGTGCCCAAGCACACGCACTCAGCATGACGATTGATACAAGACGAAATAATCTCAAGGTTTTGCTCCTGCGGGTCCATACGCAGATCAACGCAGGGAAGTTCCGGATACTTGCGGGGGCGTCGGATGAGTCGTCCTGCTAGACGGAATTGTCACCTTGAATACCGTTGGACTCATGCATAACCGAGGCGGGAATCGAACTCTTGGTAGGCACTTTGCGGGGTTCCTGGTGTATCACCGGCAATACGGAAGTAACCCAAGAATGGGGTTATGTCCGGGTGGGCGACGATCCATTCGGGAAGACAGTATTCCACTAGTGGGACTCCCCGGTCAGATGACCGGAGAGGCATCCAGACGCCCAACTTACGATTAGTGGGTGATTCGGAAGCACTGACCTCGGACCATGTTTTCGACCTGCGTCGTTATGAGCCAAGCGGGACCCGGCTAGTGAATATTCTTCACCGTATTAGGCTCCCTTTTTCTCCCCTTGAAAGAACCAATGGACGCCGTATTTATCTGCAAGATGTCCATAGGTCCCAAACGGCAAATCCCGCAAATCGTCAAGCAGGTCACTGTCTGCTCCCGCCGCGAGGCGGTCAAAGATTGTTCTCAGCTCTTTGTACTGCCCACCGTTAAGATACATGCCGACTGTATTGCCCTGTTTCGGTGTTCGCGTGGCGTGCATCCAATCCGTAGCCGAAAACTCTATGACGTCGCTTTTCAGGTGGGCATGGGCCACTTTGTGGTGCAGTTCGGGCGGCATCTGGTTCTTCATGGGCGTGTCACCCATTTTCGTGATCGTCAGGTCGCCGCCCAAACAAGATTGATAAAACGTCATGGCTTCGGCACAATTGCCTTCAAATAGTAGGAAGGGTGTTAGGCGCATCATGTTCGCTCCTTTCTGGTTTAGCTCCTAAGGGTTGCGCGTCTGCGGTTTGTCGGAGTATATCGCACATGGTACGGTCCGGCAGACCGCGAAGCATCGTAGGCAGTCCGTAAACGTGGTCCCGGAGAACGGAGCGAAAAGAATGCGGTCCGACAGTCGATCCGGATTTCAGCTGGAGTATCACCGCCTACTCGGACGTAACATGATCCAAAACACGTTGGGGAAGTGTAGGCGACCATCCGACCGAAACCCATCTTTCGTCGGCGGAACACCTCCTACTGTCTCGCCGCCGTGGGTGGCGAGCGCGGAGGGATGCGCTCGCCGATGCGTTTATATACTTGACCGGGGTGGAGAGTTCGAGCACTTACCGATGCCGCCAAGTCGTCGACATACCTGATACACTCCGCTTGTCGCATGCGTGGCTCGCGGAGGTCCTTGAGTGCCAATAAGTACTTCACGAGTCGGCGTGCTCGCCGATGCAACACTGGTGGGCCACACCCGTCACCAGACCGCATTGCGGCTGCTGCCCTTCCTGTTCGTCCTGTATATCGTCAACTATCTCGACCGTACCAGCGTTGCGTATGCGGCGATCGGAATGTCTCGCGACCTGGGCTTCAGTGATCGCGTGTTCGGCCTGGGCGTGGGCGTGTTTTTTGTTGGGTACCTGGCGCTGCAGATTCCGGGGTCGCTGCTGGCGGAGAACTGGAGCGCGCGGAGGACGATCTCGGGGTCGATGGTGGTGTGGGGATCTCTGACGGCGCTGACGGCGCTGGTGCATACGCCGACGCAGCTTTACCTGGCGCGATTCTTGCTGGGGCTGGCAGAGGCGAGCTTCTTTCCGGGCGTGATGGTTTATCTGAGCCACTGGTTCATCCAGAAAGACCGGGCGAAGGCGGCGAGTAATTTTATGGCGGCGATTCCGCTGTCGCTGCTGATCGGGTCGCCGACGGCGGGATGGATTGTTGGGCACCATTGGCTGGGCGTTGCGGGATGGCGGTGGCTGTTTGTGCTGGAGGGAATACCGGCGGTGGCGCTGGGGGCGATCGCGTTTTTTCGCCTGAACGACTGGCCGAAGGAAGCGCCGTGGTTGACGGTCGAGCAACGGGATTGGATCACGGCGGAGCTTGAGGCGGAGAAGCCGGTCGACCGGCGGGGCGTGCCGCTGCTGGAGACGATGCGGTCGGGGCGAGTGCTGTTGCTGGGGGCGGTGGCGTTTCTGGCGTACCTGCCGGGGTATGCGGCGATCTTCTGGATGCCGACTCTGCTGAAGCGGCAGACGGGGTTGTCCGATGTGCAGGTGGGGTCGCTGCTGGCGATTCCGTTTGGGGTGACGCTGGTGGCGATGCTGTTCAATGGATGGCATTCGGACCGGCAGTTGGAGCGGCGGTGGCACGCGGCGGTTCCGGTGCTGCTGGCGGCGCTGGGGGCGCTGGGGCTGATAGTGTTTTCGCCGTCGCTGGTGATGACGCTGTGTCTGTTCAGCCTGATGATGGTCGAGTTGGCGTCTCTGCCGGTTTTCTGGGCGATCCCAACGGAGATTCTGAGCGACACGGCGGCTGCAGGTGCGTTGGGGGGGGCGAGCACGATCGCGAATATTGCGGGCTTCTTCGGGCCGTCGGCGTTTGGGTACCTGCATACGCGGACGGGGTCGCTGGCGAGCGGGTATGCGGCGATGACGGTGAGCTGGGCAGCGTCGGGGGTGCTGATGCTAATGATCCCGGGGCTGCGGCAGAAGGCGCGGGATGCGGGCACCGAGGCGGAGGCTATCTGCGGAGAAGGCTTTGCCTAAAAACTAGCATTTTTAGCCGACTTTTTTGGGCAGAACGAAGAGTTTTTGGGCAGGAGCCGGAGTTTCTGGGCAAGGTGAGGCTTTGGGGGCAGGTTCCTGATTTGTTGGGCAAGAACGCCGAATTTCGAGATTTCGGGTCGAAATCGGCGAATCTGAGTAGGGTGACTACAAGGTAATTGCCGGGTGGGCCGGGTGGGCAACCATTCACTCGGAACACTTCTCTCGGCATTCTTTACGCATCATGCCGGTTGCCTGTTCCCTCATTATCTCGAACGCTATTTCTCAGGAAAGCGTCGAGCCAGCGATGCGTCGATGCCGCGCTGAATCGCACTCAGGTTTTGCTCGTTGTACGGAACTACACCGCACTCATCGAGCCAGAAAACATTCTCGCCTACACTCCCATCGGCAACATTCCCAAACAAGATGTACCGCTTTCCAGCTTCCAAATCCGGCGTGCCAGTCCAGAAAACCTCTTCCCCATGGCTTTCGCTTGAGGCAGTAAGTGTCTTGTTCTTTGGCCATGGCATTTGTCCCTTCAGGCTCCGGACAATACGCAGACGTGCGGATGAATCTTTACTGTCTCCCTTTGGCTTTTGTTCCTGCCGCGAGAGAACGTCGGCAATAGCAATACTCCAGTCTTCGCGGCCAATGGGCTCCAGCGGAGTTCTGCATTCCCTGAGTGCATTCCATAGAGCCTCATCGCCAGGTTGTGCCTCTTGATAAATCCTCCAGGCCGAGGGCATAACATCCGCTTCCGTCGTGCAGGGACGCCAGCGCGTGATGCACGAGAAATTGAAGTCCGTAAGCTCGCGTATTTTGTCCCGTCCCGCGAAAGGCGTGAAACCTGTCTCGAATCGGACACAACCTTGGCACCAGGGATACTTCTCGGCATAGTAATCCGGATGCTGCAAGCGTTCGGCCCTGAAATTGTCTATCGTCGAGAACGTATCGACCGCTCTCTCCATCCCTTCGTCCTGCCCCCAGAAATTCATTCGGAATCTACTTTCTTCAACGATTCCGTGTTCAACCCGTAGGCTGGCTTCAATGAAGGTGAATTTCTCGCCCAGAAATTGGGCGGGCCAAATCAGCCAATGCAGCCTGGGAGGGCGATCGTCGTTCCCTAGAAGGAACGCGTTCACAGGGTCCAACATTCGCACATAGAAGAAGCATTCCTCTAGCGTGCAGAACGATTCGCCAAGGCCCCAGGGACGCCACCGCTGCATGATCTTCTGCGCGTCGGCCCATGTGCCTGGGTGACTCTGCATCTCGCGCATGTCGGCCAGTAGCCGCTCCGCGCGCCGCCGAAGGATGCGCTGCTCAATCTGCACAAAAAGAGCGAGGCCAGCAACGAGCGCCAGAAGCGCCGCAATGGCAACACGCAACATCCTGCCCCAGCGCAATCGCAAGGTCATGGGTAATCCCGAATCTGACTTCTTAACTTTCCGCAATTGTATCGCCTTGAAGACAGGCGAAATCTTTCAGGCGGCCTTGGCCATGAATCTATCGTTTGCCGCGAAGACGTAGGGCAATTTGCACGTCGTGCCCGAATCACCGTCAACTCGGACCCAACGTGAGCCAAATCACGTCGATTTAATGTGCAATGGCGTAAACGGGCCATTGAACCAGCCATCGCGAAGGGCTTTAAATTGTATAGAAGTGTGTTGCTCAAATAACAAAGGGCCAGCAACGGGAAAATCTGGCCCTTGTCTTGCAATGGCAGCAACATACTTCCCGCACCAGCCGACATCTCGGCTTCGCTTGCAATCCGGCTAATGTTAGAGCGCGCCGCACATCGCGGCTGTTAAGGGTTGAGCGCCGATAGCGCGGCAGGCGGCAAATAAGGGCATGATAGGAGTTTAAGGCGAGCGAGATATGCTGAGTAGTGGAACGTGTGGCAATTGAGCCAGAGCGGTATGATGGCGGGCAGGGATTGAGGAGCGCTCAGGATGGAGTTGCGGTTTGTGTGTCGGTTCCGTTGCCATCAAGCCGACCATGAGTTTGTTCTCCCGCGTCAAAGCCCATTAGGAATATACGAAGATGGACGGTATCGAGCCAAGGATAAATGGCCAATAGATTATCTATGCTGGCAGCACGGGCAGATGTGCTTGGTTGGGCTACCAGCGATCCATCTGGATACAGTACCGGAGCTGCCCCTAGGGATGCAGTTGGCGTCTCTTTGGGAGATTGAAGTCGAATGTGCCAGAGAAAACTGCGGGCAGCGCCGGACCATATACACCAAGTATTCAGCAGACGAAACGCGGCAAGCCGTAGCGCGGCTCGCACTTGCACCGGGACTCGGGCTTGAATGTGTAAACCGTCACTGGTTACAGGTTGATGAGTCTCGAATGACGGCCGTGCGGTGGGAACCTTGATTGCCTGTTGCATCGCGCAGTAATCCGCCTTATCCTTGGATTAGCCCAACGCAAGGATTCAGAGAGCCCCGCCTGGCAGCGGGGTTTTCTATTTACGCCTCAATTCTAATCCCTCGAAGAATTCCCGCAAGGTCAAATCGAATGCCTGAGCGATTCTTTCCAGAGTCCGCACGCCGATCTCCTTGTGGCCGTTCTCCAGCTCCGACAGATGCTCTCGCGTCAACTCTGCATGATCCGCCAGCATGGTTTGGGTCCATCCGCGCTTTGTCCGCAGGACACGAATCCGTCTCCCGATCCGCACGCAAATGTCCGTTGCCATGCGTCCAGCATCGCTGTATGCTTTGGCTTACACGTAAGCTAAGGCTTACATCGGTGGGTTCCTGAAGCTATGGATGAATCAAAGACAAATCCCGAGATTCCGTCTTGGCAGCCCACTCGCCTTCAGATGGCGAAATGGCACATTAAGAATTATCTTGGCGCTGCCGCTCTGCTCGGCGTTATGGTTCTTGCTGTCCTTCTCTATCTTGCCGCTATGACTGTCGTATCCCACCACTTGCCTCGGTGGTTGCCCTAAGGCCAGTCTACGCATGGACTCGATCGTGTTTTGCACTTGACACACCATACACTATCATATACTATCGCTTAGTGTGAGGTTGTGCTATGAACAGCAAGAAACTCCCGACTAACCTGATGGCAGCTACTCGGTACTTCGCCGATCCTGACGTGTGTGTGGACTTTGTGGCCGCGATGCGCTGGCCGAACGGCGTGACCTGTCCACACTGCGAGGGCAAGCGCGTTTCCTACCTGTCCTCGCGTCGCATCTGGAAGTGCATGGCGAAGACCTGCCACAAGCAATTCAGCGTCAAGACTCAGAGCGTTTTCGAGGACTCGCCCATTCCCTTGGACAAGTGGCTGACCGCTGTGTGGCTCGTCGTCAACTGCAAGAACGGCGTGAGTAGTTGGGAGATTCACCGAGGCGTGGGCGTCACCCAAAAGACCGCGTGGTTCATGCTGCACCGCATACGGCTGGCGCTCAAGAGCGGCAACTGGGGCAAGCTAGGCGGGGAGGATGGCGGCCCGGTCGAAGTTGACGAAACTTTCTTGGGCCCAAAGCCCAACAAGATGCATGCTGAAAGACGCCTGAAAATGAGGCGGGGTGCGAAGGACTTTTCCAAGGCAGTCGTAATGGGGATGCTCGACCGGGACAGCCGCGAGGTTCGCGCTAAGGTGATTCCAAACGTCAAGCGAGAAGTCTTGCAGCGAGAGATTCTCAACCAAATCGAAAAAGGATCGACCGTTTACACCGACGGCTATGCGTCCTACGACGGCTTGGCCGCGAAGAACTACATCCACGAGACCGTGAACCACATGGACGAATACGTGCGCGGCCAGGTTCACACACAGGGGATCGACAATTTCTGGAGCTTGCTCAAGCGGAGTCTTAACGGCACATACGTGGCCGTCGAACCGTTTCACTTGGACAGGTATCTCGACGAGCAGATGTTCCGCTACAACAACCGCGCGACCAAAGACAATCCACTGACTGACCTTGATCGCTTCCTGTTGGCTGTTTCGCAGATCGCCGGCAAACGGCTGACCTATCGGGAACTGACCGGGAAGGAGGCAGGGGCGAGTACCTTCTAACCTGCCGCATTGGATGAAGAGACAGAACCGGGGGAAGCGGAAGTCTTAGGCCGCTTCCTCTTTTTCTGCGCCTCTTCCCGCTTCTTTAACTCTGCCTTCGACACACCCATAATCGTTCGCATGGCGCTCGTGAAGCGGCGGAATTCCGGGTTGTCTGGAGGGGGCTTCATGCGATCATCATAGCGCATGGGAATTGAAAGAGCACGAGGCATTCAAGCGAAATTAGATCGGGCCAAAAAGCATATCGCAGAGCTTAATAGGGAGATCGGCATCTTTCTTGATGGCAACCATTATGCCGTCTCTCCCTATTTCAACGCGGATACGCGACATTGCGAATGGATACTCGACCGGGCTGACGAAATCCCCATTGCATTCTCGGCCATCGTCGGAGAATGTCTCCAAAACATCCGCAGCGCCCTTGATTATTTGATCTGGCAGCTCGTGATTGCCAACAATGGATCTCCGAAGTCTGGCGTCACCGGTTTCCCTATCGCCAATGATTTTCATGGGTATTGCTCCGCCAACTTCAAACGAAAAATAACTGGCGTGCGGCCAGACATAGTCACGGCCATCGATCAATTGAAGCCTTACAAAGGAGGGAATGATCTTCTCTGGCAACTCCACTCCCTCAACAACATGGACAAACACCGGTTGCTCTTGTCCGCGGCCTCGGCGGTCACGCACCGTCATGTTTTGCCCACAGAACGGCAAATCTTGAGTTACTTCACCGACGATCCCGCCGGAGCCGACCTCTACCGTGGAGTTTTCATCCCGGCTACCAACGCCCGGTTCCCGCCGGTAGTGGGCGAAGTATGTCTCTCCATCCGAGAGTCGGAGATGGAGAACGATTTCACATTCAGAATGGGTATATCGTTCAACGAGCCTGGGATTGTTGTAGGAGAACCGATTCTTGAAACGGTTCAACAGTTCTTTGAACTCGCCAGCGAGATCGCGTCCCGCTTCGAGGCTGACCTCTGAGGTCGTCGAGTTCTCGGCAAGTACGGACATTGCCGCTGGATTATCTCACGGAGTTTCAAAAACGGCGGTTTTCAGCCCTAAAATAGCAAGCGAAATAGCAAGCGGTTGCGAACCTATCTAACACGCACCATAGACTTCAGAATTCATGGTGTTGCAAGTATATTTATGCCCTTGCAATTATTTGAACCAATAGGAGATGACCAAATGAGCGACCTGTCTCTGAAGCTGTATATGAAATTCCAAAGGCTGATGAGCGGCGAACAGGGCCAGGATTTGGTCGAGTATGCCCTTCTAGTTTGCTTGATCGCCCTGGCTGCGATCGCCGGTGTGAACCATGTCGCTACGGCGGTCACAAAGGTATTCGGCAACATCAGCAGCTCATTGGCATAGTCAAAGTGTGCTAGATAAGCAGA
>Ga0224554_1000082_pt1 | contig 86932 bp, 81 predicted proteins | sample 714S22024metaG_FD_180666 | JGI IMG/M metagenome (GOLD analysis project Ga0224554, IMG submission 180666) | Peat soil microbial communities from Stordalen Mire, Sweden - 717 S2 20-24 | ecosystem: Environmental > Terrestrial > Soil > Wetlands > Peat | place: Sweden: Norrbotten County, Stordalen... | reverse complement strand
AAAACAGGTGGGGGGGGTGGGTCCCTGGGTATGGGGGGGTGGGGTGCCGGAAGGAGGGGGGGTGGGGTGCCGGAAGGAGGGGGGGTGGGGTAAAGAGACAGTTCACAGTTCGCAGTTCGCGGTTCACAGTTTGCAGTTCCCGGTTGGTTTGGAGTGGGTGGTGAACGGGCGCGAAAACGGTGGACTGGAAGCCGTGAATCGTGGGTCGCGAATCGCGGAACGTGGACCATGAAGCGTGGCCGGTAGCTCGTGCGGCGGTCCTGGGTTCGCCGGCGATTATGGGTTCGGTCATCATGGGAATATTGTGCGCTTAAAGCTTCTCATTATCGGCAAATGGAAGTGATGCGGATGCAGAGACTTAGGGTCCTTTAGACTTGACAGGAAAGACAGCTTTTAGCTGTTAGCTTTTAGCTACTAGCTACCGGGGCGGCGATTCGGTGTGTTCGCCGGTTCGGGGACGATCCGGGCTCGGGTCGGCGTTCGTCGGCAGAACGGGCAATCAAATTCGCAGAAGTGTACATAAATGCGCATAACTGTTGACGATTAGGTTTTCCTCAGATAAGATCACGACGTCATGGCTGATATCGTGCGAACACAGGTTCTTATGTCTCGGGAAGAGGCAGAAAGATTTGAGACTTACTGCCGTGAGCGGGGATTCAAGAAGTCCACACTTATCGCTAGGCTGATCAGGGACCATCTGAGTGCGGAACGATTCAGGCCACAACAGGAGCTTTTCAAGACTTCGGGGGAAGGACAACAAGCACGATGAAAAGGTGCAGCCAAGTGGTCCGGCAAAAGCTCGAGAGAATCGCGGCTGGCGGGCGTCCCCGAGTTCTCGACCTCTTTGCAGGATGCGGTGGCCTGTCCCTTGGGTTCCACAGCGCAGGATTCAAGATTGCTGCGGCGGTTGAGCTCGATCCGGTTGCTGCAGCTTCACATAGCCTTAATTTCCACCACGGCGATCCGCGGCACAGCAAGGCTCGCGACATCACGAAGCTTTCGCCTGAGGCCCTAGCCGCGGAACTCAGAATCAGGCCAGGGCGGAGCTGCCAGTCAACGTCGCAGTGGTCAGTGGCTTTGGGAGCTCAGTTTGTAAGAAGCAAGCGCGGGAATCGAGGAATCTATGCCCCTCCGTACAGCGTCCATAGAAGTATCCGGAACCGAGGTAGCCAAGCTGGTCGCAGCCGAATTGGCCGGAAAGTCTATGTGGTTTACCTGTGAACCCATGCCGGACGATGTCTTCGAGTTCGCCGTAAAAGAGGAGGCTCTCGTGTATCTCGAAGAAACCATAATCTCGATACACGCAGACCATTAGGCCGTGGCATCAAGCACCGTGGTCGCACGGCAACCGGACGGGCAGCAACGGAGTGAAACGGGGCAAGGAGCTGGATCGGTCTTATCCCAGCCTCAAGACCAGATCCGGAAGGGCCTAGGCATCGGAAGACGATCAGCGTCGGCTTACCAAGACGCACTCGTTCTGAGATTGCGGAGGAAGTAGATGCCGCGCACAAATTGGACCCGCGACGAACTGATAGCTGCGTTCAACCTTTACTGCAAGACGCCGTTCGGAAGAATCCATATTAGAAACCCGGAGATCATCACACTTGCAAAGGCGTTAGGGCGGACGCCGTCGGCGGTTTCCTGGAAGCTAGCGAATTTTGCCAGCCTCGACCCATCCCTAAAGAAGCGCAACATCGCCGGGGCAACGCACGGCGGGAAGCTCGAAAAAGAGGTATGGGCAGAATTCAACGAGGACTGGGAGAGACTATCGTTTGAAAGTGAAACCCTTCGCCTCAAAATGGCCGGAGAACCGCAGGAGCAGCGAGATGACCAACTCTACCCGGAGGGAAAGACCCGAGAAGCAATCGTCAGGACGCGAGTGAATCAGGGCTTTTTCCGCGCCGCCGTGCTAGCCGCGTATGATTCAACGTGCTGCATTACCGGAATCTCTGTAAACGCCCTTCTATGCGCGAGCCATATTATTCCATGGAGCCAAGACAAAAAGAATAGGACCAACCCCCGCAACGGGCTGTGCCTGAACGCGATCCACGACCGCGCCTTTGACCGCGGACTTCTAACCATCACACTCGACTACGAGGTGATGATTTCGCCGCGGATCAGGGCCATGAAAGGTGAGGGACTCGAAACCCTCATTCATAAATATGATCACGCAAGGATAAGGGTCCCCGACCGCTTCGCACCCGGCCGGTCCTTCCTGCAATTTCACCGGGAGCATATTTTCCTGCAATAGGGGCTCCACTTTGCAGTACGGAAGTTGAGGCCACGAGGGTGACATAAATTGAAACCGAGAGACATCACCCGACCTGCAAAAGGCCAAATTCGCAGCCGAGATGGTTGGTGCCCTGGGAGAACAACTCGTCAACGCGTACGTTTGTTTCTCGTGCAGCTAGCCGCGTCGCCCGGCCTCGCGTCCTTGGCTGGGTATCCAGAGCCCGTTAACCATTTTGGCTGGCCGATTTTGTTCTTGCGGAGGGAGTAGGGGCCTTCAGGCCCCTGAAACCGCACCTACAATGACAACGGCTTTAGCCACGGGACTTTCGGTTATGCTTTCGATGTGCGGCTCGCACCACAAGAAACGCGGACATACCTCATCACCGCCGTAACGGCGCAACGCCGCCGTCTTTTCCAGGTCACCTCTACGGCGGAACTGCTTCAGCGAACGATCCTCGACTATCGCGGCCAAGGGAAATTCCTTTTGCACGCGTTCGTCATCATGCCAGACCACTTCCACGCTCTCATCACGCCGGCACCGGATGTTTCGCTTGAAAAGGCTGTGCAGTTCATCAAGGGAGGCTTCTCCTTCCGCCTGAAGAGCAAGCTGGACGTGTGGATGCGTAGCTTCAACGAGAGCCAGATCATGAGCAAAGAGAAGTTCACGAGCTGTGTGAAGTACATTGAGGAGAATCCCGTTCGCCGTGGGCTTGTATCGACGCCGCAAGCACATCCATTCAGTTCCGCTGCGGGCGCCCCGTTGGACCGCATGCCTCTCCACCTGCTGGGCTGAGCAGGCCGCCTGCCCTCAAGCCCGGGCCTAAAGGCCCCTAATTGATCTGCCACATTCAGGCGCCTGAAGGCGCCTGCTCCCTCCGCCGTGAAGCGGTTGGGCGAGGAGTCCGCCACCACCCGGTAGCGTTGGGAGGCCTCAAACCGGACGCAATCGCACCTTATGATTTCAAGGTTGTGCCCCGGGACGGCCCTCCCCGCCGTATCGATGCGAAGAGCACCTCAAGCGGCTTCCTGAATCCGATCCACATCTCGCTAGGCGAACTATTCGCCGCGACGGAAGGCGACCTGCCTTACGATATTTACCGTGTTTTCAAGGTCACTGAGTCCTCGGCAGTCCTGCGGGTCGCCAAAAATGTGGGCCCCGCACTCCGACCCGTGCAGGAGGGCCTGGGGGCTCTTCCGGAAGGCGTAGTTGCTGATTCCCTGTCGATCAACACGAACATTCTTCCGTTTGACGCGGCGGAAATAGCCATTTACCTCCCGGAGGAGGGCGCCGAAAACAATTGAAGATGCTCCAGGTGAAGTCCGATGGTTGACGTCTTGACCAAAGACCAGCGCAGGCTTAACATGAGCCGAATCCGCAATGCGAATACTGCGCCCGAATTACTGCTGCGGCGCGGCTTGCATAAGCGTGGATTCAGATTCCGCTTGCACCGCAAGGACCTTCCACGTTGCCCCGACCTAACCCTCCCAAAGTACAAGAGCGCGATTTTTGTAAATGGATGCTTCTGGCATGGCCACAATTGTCCGATGTTCAGAGTCCCCGCGACTCGCCAAGAGTTTTGGACTGCAAAAATTCAAAAGAATCGAGACAGGGACGCCTTCGTTCTTTCCTCTTTGGGGGAGATGGGATGGCGGACATTCGTTTTGTTGGAGTGCGCCGTAAAGGGCAGGGGGCGGAGGCCTCTCGATGCAGTTTTGGACAAGATCACCACTTGGCTTGAGGGAAAACGTGCACGAGGCACGCTCGCCAGACGCCCTCGCTGAGAGCGTACTGCCCCTGCCCCGCGCCTCCTGCCCTCCTGTTAACCCCTCCGCGTCGTCCGCGACCACCCCGCGAACCCCTAGGCTCCGCCTAGAATGAAGGCATGATCTTTGAGTCGTTTCCTGTTGGTCCGCTGGCTTGCAACTGCACGATTTTGGGCGATGAGGAAAGCCGCGAGGCTATCGTGATCGATCCTGGAGACGAGGTGAGCCGCATTGCGAAGCGCCTGAGTGAGCAGGGGCTGAAGCTGAAGCAGATTCTGGTGACGCATGGCCACATTGACCACGTTGGTGGAGCGCTGAAGCTGAGGCGGCTGACGGGCGCGCCGATCTTTATGAACGAGCGAGACCTGGCGCAGCTGGACATGATGGAGGAGCAGGCGGGGTGGCTCGGCATTCGCGCTCCGGAGACGGCGCCGCCGGATGAGGGGCTGGCCGAGGGGCAGGTGGTGGGTCTGGAGCACTATCCGGCGCTGGTGCTGCACACGCCGGGGCATACGCAGGGGTCGATTTGCCTGCATTTTGCGCCGCTGAAGCTGCTGATTGCCGGGGACACGCTGTTTGCCGGGAGCATTGGGCGGACGGATTTTCCGGGAGGGAACTTTGAGCAGATTATGGCGTCGCTGCGGACGCGGGTGTTGGCGCTGCCCGACGAGACGAGGGTTTTGCCGGGGCATGGGCCGCTGACGACGATTGGCGAGGAGCGGGAGGGGAATCCGTTTTTGCGGGGTGAGGCGGAAACGTCGTGAGTCGTGGGTCGTGGACCGTGAGACGTGGGACGTGGATTGTGATTCGGCGCGAGCCCGCAAGGTGCGAGCGCCGGCAGGGTTCGAGGTGACTCGATCAACAGCCGCCAGGTTCGACCGTTTATGCGCAGGCCAAAGCCGATTCTTTATTTACAGATGGATAGGTGGATTAGTTCAAGGAATGGTTGTCGTTACCAGCCGGGATTGTTACGACCGTGATTCGTTCCCAAGTAGTCAATCAGGATGGCAACTCCGTTACTAAATTCGGGCTCGGGCGCGAGCAGGCTGAGGACCAGCCAACCGCTGTCGGGAAGGCCGAAGAAGTAGCCGGGATGGAGCCAGACACCCCGGTCGAGGAGAGCCAGAACTGTGTGGTCGTCGGGGTCGAGGGCGGGAATGCGGAGGATGGCGTACCAGCCGCCTTCGAGGGCGAGGCGCTGGACGGCGGCGACTGCCCCGATGGCCTGGTCGAGCGCGGCCAGGTTTGCGGCGACTCGGCGGCGGATTTGATCTTGGATGGCGGAGCGGCCGGCGAGCCATGCGGGCAGCGCCCACTGGACGGGGGCGTTCATGGAGAGGAACGTGTCGGCGATGACTTCGAGGCGGGCGAGGGCCTGGGCGCGGTCGGGATCGGGGCCAGTGACGGCGATCCAGGCTGCCTTCATCTGCGGGAGGGCGGCAATTTTACTGAGGCCGCTGACGACGTAGACCGGGACGCCTTCAAGGCCGCGGGGGAAGGTGTCGGGCTGCGCGGGGAGGCTCGAGTTCGCGAGGCTGGCGGCCGGCGCAGTGAAGCTGTAGTCGAGGAAGACTTCGTCGACGATGAGCGAGAGGCGGAACTCGCGGCAGAGGCGGGCGAGCTGCTCGGCCTCGGAGGGTTTGGTGAAGTGGCCGGTGGGATTGTTGGGGTGCACGACGACGATGGCGCGCGTGCGCGGTGTGATAGCGCGGCGGATGCTTTCGGGGTCGATTTGCCAGCCGCTCTCGTAGATGAGCGGCACGGGCTTGAGGCGGACGTCGTCGAGGGCGGCGAGGAAGTCGAAGAGCGGGTAGCCGGGCTGCAGGATGAGAACTTCGTCGCCGGGGTCGCCGAGCAGGCGGAAGAGAAAGCTGTAGGCCTCGCTGGTGCTGGTGGTGAGGACGATTTGTTGGGGATCGATTGCGACGCCGTGAGCGGCGTAGTAGGCCGATACGGCCTGGCGAGCGGGGAGGAGGCCGTTGGGCTGCGGGTCGTAGTCGAGGGCGCGCGGATCGGTGAGCGCGGCGAGCAGGGACGGCGGGTAGACGAAGCCGCAGCGGGTGGGATTGGACTGCGTGAGATCGGCGATGGGGAGGCCGGATTCGATGCGCTTGCGGTGCGCGCGAGCGAGGTCGGACTCTTCGGTGTTCCAGTTGGTTCGTTCGGAAAAGGGCATGTGGTGGGTTCCGCGGAGCGTTCGTCTTTCGATCCCGTCGTCGCCGGGCCTATGTCTTTCGCCCGCTCAAGCGGGCTGGCGTCCAATCTCCGATGCGATCCCCAGTCTCGCGACTGGGGCTACTGTATTCCGCCCGCGTCGCGGGCTGGGAGGTTGCCGACAATCATGCACAATGAGAGAGGCGCCCCTCTCCCAACGATACATGGGGGCGAACCATGTGGGCGAGACATGCGGGCGAAGCAGGGGGCGATTGAGATGGGGTTGGCGAAGTGAAGTTTGCGAGGTGATGTGGGCGAGGTGGGGTTGGCTCTGCGCGCGGTGATTTTCGATTATGGCCGGGTGTTGACGGGTCCGCCGGACCCAGCAGCACACGAAGCGCTGGTCCGGATTACGGGGCTATCTTCGGATCGGCTCGACGGCTTGTATTGGAAGGATCGGCAGGCTTACGACGAGGGCAAGCTGACGGGTCTTGAGTTTTGGCGGAGGGTCGCAGGCGAGGCGGGGCTTGAGTTGAGCGAGTCGGCGATCGAGGAGCTGAATCTGTGGGACGCGCGGATGTGGACGCGCGGAGATCGAGCGATGCTGGATTGGCAAGTGGCGCTCAAGCAGCGCGGGCTGCTGACGGCCATTGTTTCGAATATGGGCGACACGGTACACGAGCACATGGAACGCGAACTGGAGTGGCTTTCGCGATTCGATTTGCTGGTGTGGAGCTATCAGCTTCGCGTCGCCAAGCCGGACCCTGCGATTTATCGCTATGCATTGGAGCGGCTGGGAACGCGGCCGGAGGAAACGCTCTTCATCGACGATAAGGCGGAGAACTTGGATACGGCCTTAGCGCTGGGAATGAGGGGGCTGGTTTTCTCGACTGTGGAAGACCTGCGAGACAAACTGAAGGACTCGGGCCTTGTTGCTGAACTGCCATTGCCTTAGGGTCTGTTCCCACTACAGGGGTGGATGTCGTTGCGAGCGAAAACCATCGAGGTACCGCCTTACACTCTTTCTATGGCACTCCGGCTTTATGCTGCGACCACCAGCGCGGGCAAGTTGCGCGACTTTCGCACGGCTGCGCTGGCGCACTCGGTCGACATCGAGCCGCTTCCGGGGATCGAAACGATCCCAGCGCCGGATGAGGATGGCGATACGTTCCTCGAGAATGCGGCGACCAAAGCTGTTTTCTACTCGCGTTTCGCGCCCGGCGAGCTGGTCGTGGCGGACGATTCAGGTCTGGAAGTTGACGCGCTCGGCGGAGCTCCGGGCGTGCGCTCGGCGCGCTATGCTGCGGACTCCGGTCTTGTGGATTCGCCGGACGCGAACGACAACACCGACGTATGGAACAACATGGTGCTGCTGCAGAAGATGGAGGCGTTCCCGGCGGCGCTGCGGACGGCACGCTACCATTGCACCCTTGTTGCCGCGCGCGATGGCGAGGTGGTTCAAGTGGCCGATGGAACGGTGGAAGGGATGATTCTGGATGCGCCGCGGGGGATGGGCGGTTTTGGCTACGATCCACTGTTCTATGTGCAGGAGCTGGGCAAGTCGATGGCCGAGATCGATCTCGAGACCAAGCTCTCGGTGAGCCATCGCGGGCGGGCGATTGCGGCGCTGGTGGCGATGCTGGCGCGCTAGCAGAGGTTCGCCTCGCTCGAGTGCGCTTCCTTCACGCGCCGGCGTTCTGTTCCCACCAACTCGCATCGGCGAGCACCACCGACGTCTCCACCTGCCGCTCGGGGATCTTCCAGTACTTTCGCAGCAGCAGTTCTTTCGTCTCCAGCGAAACCACGCGGAACCCGTGTTTCTCGTAGAATCGAATCGCCCACGTGGCATCGGCCCATGTTCCGACCAGGACCGGCGTATCAACCAACTCGCGCAAATGAAAGAGGAGAAGCGCTCCGATGCCGCGCTTTTGGCTTGCGGTTCGTGTATAGGCGTGCCGAATGAGCGTCACGTCGCGGACATGTTGAAGGCCCATTACGCCCGCCAAAGCGCCAGCTTCTTCGTACACCCAGAATTCGACGCCATCGTCCATCTCATGCCGCAGTTCTTCCTTCGGCATGTAGGGCTCGCACAAGCGGTCGCTCGGGATCACGCCCCGGTAGGCGCTTGCGGCGTCGTTGATGATGGCGTAAATGTTGTCGAAATCGCGATCGTCGCAGCGGCGGATCACGTGTCGAACTCCTGGAAGTGCAAGATGCCTTGACGAGGATAGGATAAGCCTCGAATAATGCATGAGAATCAAAGCGCAAGCTTCCGTCCCTCGATATAGGACTGCGTGGGCTAAGACTGCTTCGGCCCGCACCGCACCGCGTAGGAGCCAAATTCTTCATGGCAACCGTTCAACCCGCCGCGCCCCGCCCTGCGCATATTGTCGGCCGCGGCCCGGAGCCTCTGCGTGCGGGGAAAGGCACGAGTTTTCTCTGGCATAAGCTGCATTCGCTGCTGGGCATCGTTCCCATCGGCGCGTTTCTGCTTGAACACTTGCTTTCAAACTTTGAAGCGCTGAAGGGCCCAATCGCATACGGCGAGCAAGTGAAGTTCCTGAACAGCCTGCCGCTGGTGCGCGTGCTGGAGTGGGTTTTTATCTTCCTGCCGATCCTGTATCACGGCATTTACGGCGTCTACATCTGGCTGCGCGGCAAATCGAACATCGTGTACTACCCGTGGGCCGGAAACTGGATGTACCTGATGCAGCGTTACACCGGCTTGATTGCGTTTGCCTACATTGGCTACCACGTGGCGACGCAGCGCTTCATGGGTGTGAGTCTGCCGGAAAATCCTGGCGCCGCGTTCGCCAAAGTTCAGCACGAGCTGGCTAACCCGTGGATCGTCGCGGTCTACGTGATCGCAATGATTGCCGTCTGCTGGCATTTTGCTTACGGCGTTTGGCTGTTCGCGGCCAAGTGGGGGATTACGCCTGGAGAGACAGCGCGACGCCGGTTCGGTTACATCTGCGTTGCATTCGGCGTGCTGCTCGCTGGCATGGGACTCGCCAGCATCTGGGCGTTTGTTGGACCGAAGTACGAAAATGCGCCGGAGAACGTGCCGCTGAGTTACCAGAGAACAGAGATCAGAGAACAGAGAACAGAAATCAGTTGTATATGCGCGTTCCCTGCGAATCTTCCGGGCGCACCCGATTCACAGGATTCAATTGTTGATCGAGCGCTTTGAAAGCCTGGCTCTCGGTGCTGGACCTTTGATCTCTGTTCTCTGATCTCTGAAAGGAAAGACATGGCTGCACCCAGGATCATCGTGGTTGGCGGAGGGCTGGCGGGGCTTGCGGCGGTGATCAAGATCGCCGAGGCCGGCGGTACGGTGGACCTGTTTTCCATTGTGCCGGTAAAGCGCTCGCACTCGGTGTGCGCGCAAGGTGGAATCAACGCAGCCAAGAACCTGAAGGGCGAGGGCGACACCACCGCGCAGCACTTTGACGACACGATCTATGGCGGCGACTTTCTGGCTAACCAGACTCCGGTGAAGGCCATGTGCGAGGCGGCGCCGGCGATCATCGATCTGCTCGACCGCATGGGCGTGCCTTTCAATCGCACGCCGGAGGGGCTGCTCGATTTTCGGCGCTTCGGAGGCACGCTCTACCATCGGACAGCGTTTGCCGGTGCGACCACAGGGCAACAGCTTCTTTATGCGCTCGACGAACAGGTGCGGCGGTTTGAGGCCGAAGGCAAGGTACACAAGTTCGAGGGGTGGGAGTTTCTCTCCGCCATCATCGACGGGAAGGGCAGCGCGCGCGGCATCGTGGCGATGAACCTGCGCACGATGGAGCTGAAGGCGTTCGCGGCGGACGCGATCATCCTGGCGACAGGCGGAATTGGAGCCATCTTCGGGAAGAGCACCAACTCTGTGGTCTGCACGGGGTCGGCGCAGTCGGCGGTCTTCCAGCAGGGCGCGTACTACGCCAACGGCGAGTTCATCCAGGTGCACCCGACGTGCATTCCCGGCGAGGACAAGCTGAGGCTGATGTCGGAGTCGGCGCGCGGCGAGGGCGGGCGCGTGTGGGTTCCGCGAACGCCGGGCGATAAGCGGGCATTCAAGGCGATTCCGGAGGCGGAGCGATTCTACTTCCTTGAGGAGTGGTATCCGAAGTATGGCAACCTGGTGCCGCGCGACGTGGCTACGCGCGCGATTCACAAAGTGGTGTTCGAGATGGGGCTGGGGCTCGATGGCCAGCCAATGGTCTACCTGGACCTGACGCACATCGACCGCGAGACGCTGCACTACAAGCTTGGCGGGATTCTGGAGATCTACGAGAAGTTCGTCGGCGTGGATCCGTGCGTGGAGCCGATGAAGATCTTCCCAGGGATGCACTACACGATGGGCGGACTTTGGGTGGACTTCAACCAGATGACCAATGTTCCCGGCATCTTTGCCGCGGGCGAATGCGAGTACCAGTATCATGGCGCGAACCGGCTGGGCGCGAACTCGCTGGTCAGTTGCATCTTTGGCGGATTTATTGCCGGGCCAAACGCGCTCCGGTACGCGAAGAACGTGCAGGCGGCGGATGGCGATGGAGGGGCGGCGGCGGAAGTGGCGCGGCAAACGGAGATCAACGGCAATCTCATCAGGAATGAGGGCGGCGAGAATCCTTTCAAGCTGTGGCGCGAGCTGGGCGAGGCAATGACCGAACACGCAACTGTGATCCGCTACAACAAGGACCTGAAGGAAGCCGACGAGAAGGTTGTGGAGTTGCTGGAGCGGTACAAGCGCGTGAACCTGAGCGACAAGAGCCAGTGGGCGAACACAAGCTTTGCCTTTGCGCGGCAGCTGAAGAACATGCTGGAGATTTCGCGGACGGTTACGCTGGGCGCGATTCTGCGGGATGAGTCGCGTGGCGCGCACTACAAGCCGGATTTTCCGGACCGCAACGACGAGCGGTTCCTGAAGACGACCAAGGCGAGCTTTACGGGCGCGGCGGAAGGGCCGAAGTTCGAGTTCGAGGAAGTGGATACGCAGTTCATCAAGTCGCGGCCGAGACATTACTGACGCGGGCATTGCATACAGGCATTGCATGCAGGCATTGCATGCAGCAGACCTTTGGATGAGTGATGTGCGGGGACGAACAGTGATTCAGTAGAAAGGGACAATGGCGACGAGGACAGTCACTTTTGAATTCAAGCGCCAGGCCAGCCCTGAGGCGGCGGCGGTGTGGGAGAAATTCGAGCTGGAGTGGCGGCCGGGGATGAACGTCGTGTCGGCGATGATGGAGATCGCCCGGAATCCCGTGACGGCCGACGGCCGGCCAACGACGCCGATCGCCTACGATTCGAATTGCCTCGAAGAGATTTGCGGTTCGTGCGCCATGCGGATCAACGGCAAGGCACGCATGGCGTGCTCGGCACTGGTCGATAATCTGGAGCAGCCGATCAAGGTCGAGCCGCTGACGAAGTTTCCTCTGGTGCGTGACTTGCAAGTTGACCGGTCGGTTCTGTTTGAAAACTTGATGCGCGTGAAGGCCTGGGTTCCGGTGGACGGGACGTACGATCTTGGCTCGGGGCCGCGCGTTTATCCGCAGGAGCAGGAGGCGAATTATCCGCTGTCGAACTGCATTTCCTGCTGCTGCTGCATGGAGGTTTGCCCGCAGTTCAATGACGTGACCGGCTTTGTTGGCGCGGCGACCATCGCGCAGGTCAAGCTGTTCAACAACCATCCCACGGGGAAGGTCTACAAAGAAGAACGCCTGCGCGCGCTCGCCGGTGACGGCGGCATTCAGGAATGCGGCTTCGCGCAGAACTGCGTCGAGGTCTGCCCGAAACAGATTCCGCTGACCAATGCGATCAGCGACGTTGGCCGCGACGTGGTTGCGCAGAAAATCAAAGACTGGCTCAAAAGCTAACGCGGCGGCCAGTCCCAAATCTTCCCTGTAGTACAGCGATGGTTCAAGGTTGCCTCCCCCGACACTTCGAACGTCGAGCATCACACACAAAACACGAAACAGCAACGACCAAGGAGGTCTTGCAATGGGAATACGTCACATGGCTTTTGCCGCCGCACTAGCTGCGGCACTTTCTGCGACGCTTGTTGCTCAACAAGCGCCGACCGGTTATCACAGCATTTCCTGTGTGCGGGTCAAACCCGGGCAAACCGCTGCCTTTCACACTCTTCTCAACGGCGACTACCACAAGGTTGAACAGGCCCGCGTCGACTCGGGAGCGGTCTCAGGCTTTATTGCGCTGCGCACCGTCATCCCCGCGGGGACCGATGCGGGGTGCGACTACGTTCTCGTCGCCTTCTATCCCGGCTTTCCGCCTGCGCCTCTCGGCGACGACGAGATGACGGCCGTCTTGCAAAAAGCCGGCGTCACCTCGACTCTGCCGGAGTGGCGCGATCGCCTCTCAGCAGTTGCCGACCTGGTCTCCAACAACTACACCCAGTATCAGGTGCTGGTTGGTGGATCGAAAAAGGGCGACTACCTGGTCTTCAACTCAATGAAGGCTGCCGATGTGAACGAATGCGTTGCCGCGCAAAAGAGACTCTGGCAGCCTTTCGCGGAGCAAGGGGTGAAGGACGGCGCACAGGACGGCTGGGCTGTGAACATCCAGGTCATGCCCCGTGGCGACAAAGATCCCAGCCTCGTGAGCAGCGTCGATATCTTCCCCACATGGAACTCGATGTTCACCTACTTCGGGCCCGACTTCACCGCACGCTGGAAGAAGGTCCATCCCGAGATGACCCCCGACGAAGCCTTTTCGGAGATGGACAAGGCATGCACCATCGAACATACGGTCCTTTACAAGGTGGAAGACCAGATCAATTCATCGAAGTAAGACAGGCACTAGGGACAGAGGCAGCAGGAAGGCCGCCCAGGGAATCGGGCGGCCTTCGTGCTTTGTGCCGCAGCGCCGCTTTCAGCTCTCAGCTTTCAGCTTGCTGGTTGGTGAACGGGGCTGTTTATCTTCTAGTACCTACCCCATCCCCCCCACCCTGTTTTGGGGTTAAGGGGTTTGTTTTCAGCTACTTGTACCCCCGATCATTTGCTCTAAATTCCTGATTCCAAAGGGTTTATTCCGTAAAGTCCTCCATCCAAAGGGTTTAGGGGGCGGGACGACAGGGACCAAGGGACCGAGGGAACAGAAAAGCAGGGAGCGAGGGAGCGGGGAGCCGGTGAGGAGCGGTTCTGGACCGGTCGTCCCATCTCTGCCTGGCGATCTCGACTCGCTGAACATGGGACCATTGTGCGCCAAACGGGCATAATTACCGACAAACTTGGGAAAAGAATTTTGGTCGTGTTTTCAGTGAGTTGCGGGGGAATTGGGCGTGAAGGGGGTTGCGGGGTAACGGGCGGCAGGTCGGCGAGTCGGCTGGTCGACTCGAATTCGGTTCGCTAAAGGAGCTTGCGGGAACAGGATTCCAGACGTATTTTTGGTAGCAAGCCGATTGTTAGTCAGCTCCTGCTCTCAAACGTTTGCGGTGCCTTGTGTTGGCGCGGCGTCATTCCTTGCGTTGGGAGGATTGTTCTCGTTTGAGGAAACCGGAAGGTAGGGTTTCATGGATAGTTCCGTTGGTTCGTTCTCGGCCGCGGCATTCGAAATACTTGGCGCGGTGCTGGTCGCGTTGATTGCCGGTGTCGTTTCTTTAGTCGGTCTGATTATTTCGAAGGAACAGAAGCTTTCCGAGTTTCGCGAGCAGTGGATTGACTCCTTAAGGTCAGAGATCTCGTCTTTGGTGAGTCATGCCATGATGATCAACGCATACTGCCACATGTTCCTGAAGAAGATCAACAAGGAGCGCCAGGAAGGCAAGATTGATGAGGATGAATATCAACTGAAGTTCAAGCAGTTTTACGATGACAGTTACGAGGACTACGCTGGCATGAATGCGGTGTCGGCTAGGATAAAGCTGCGCCTCAATCGGACTGAACCCGAGGCGGGCGATCTCTTGCGAAAGATGAAGGACTTGGAAAATCTATTTAACGCTGGCCCAGTCAACATTGATGGGGAGAAAATCCCTGCCCTTGTTTCTGAGATCGAGCAGGTGTCGGTCCCCCTCTTGAAGAACGAGTGGAAAAGGGTTAAGGATGGGGAGCCAACCTACCGCCTCGCGAAAAGGCTGTGCCTCATCATATCGTCGGTGCTGGCGGTCGCTCTGGTTGCCATGATTATCATTGCGTCCGCATTCATGTTTGGATTCGCTACTGGTTCATAGCCCGCATCGGAGCCGTGTACACGGGTCACTTGCGCGGTGCTTCCTCCAAGTCTCCAGCCGGTTCGAGACAGTACCGTTGAGCGGCCTACTGTTCCTCTTTCGGGAAGGTGAGACCGTTGGGTTCTCCTGCGTCGAACTTTCTTGCGGCATTTGCTGGGAAATCTGCTCTCCATTGAATCTCGATGCCGCTGGCGAGCGCGAAATCCAGACGCTGAACATTTATTGCCGGGATGGGAGCCCTCCGGGAGCGCTTAAGTCTGGTTTTGGATTGCACGGTCAAAGTTCTTTGGTGCTTATCCTCTGTTCGGCTCCAGTGTCCGGGAAGGCGAGGCGAAGGATAGAGGCATCGTCATCGTCCTCTGCTGCTGCTGGCTGCGTCCTTGACGGGTTTCGGCGCCGCAGCGCTTCCTGGCTCTCCTGTTCAGCGGCGCTGATTGGCGCTATGCCAGTCATGAATTGTGATTCGCGTTTGAATTGCTTGCTCAGGGCTAGGCCCTGTTGTTGGTATGATGATCCAATTGGGCCGCCGTAGACCTTGTCTGGTGTGGCAGCCATGCTGAAATAATTTAGTCTGCCTACGAACTGGTCGTCCTCTAGGAGAATCGGTATTTCGCTCGCGCGCACCTCTAGCACGGCTCTGGTCCCCGGAATTCCCCCATTCGTTCCAAAACCGAAGCCTGGGTCGAAGAAGCCAGCATAGTGAACGCGGAATTCTTGGGTTGCAAGGTCATACGGCAGCATCTCGGCGGCAAAGTCTGGCGGGACTCGCACCCGTTGTTTTGATGCCAAAATGTAAAACTCCCCGGGCTCGAGAATGAAGCTGCGATTTCTCTCTCGGCTTATGGGGTTCCAGAATTCGGCGATTTCGTAGTAGTCGATCTTGTCGAGTTCGATCGGCGGCGAGCACTTTCTCGCTTGATAGGCGATGATTCCGGAGCCGTTACCTACGAGATCAACTGTTATACGCACCCCCCGGTCGATGTTGGCCGCGCCGCTGCTTTCGTCGGCCCCGATGAGAAGGTCCTCTCTGCCTAACTTCTTTAATCTTGCATCAGATGCGACGTCTGTGCTTCCTCGTCCGAAGCGAAGCTGGTTGAGCCTCAGCCCGGCTCGTACGACCACTGGAAACGTGTGAGAGATCACCTCAATATAGAGTTTCCCTCTGTACCCCTTTCCCACGCGGTCGAACTCGTCGCCGTGCTCCGTGATCAGGCGGGTGAAAATATCGAGTCTCCCAGTCGTGCTCTTCGGGTTGGCGATGCCGTAGACGTCGTCTGGAAGATTGAGACTTTCCATGAGCGGGATTATGTAAATCACGTTTGGTTCCAGAAGGGAGGGGAGGGAGATGTCAATCTTTTGGTTTAGCATCCCGTTGGACGTGGCTTTGTTGAGTAGGGTGGTGGATTTTCCAGGGAGAAAGCTGGCGCGGACGCGATATGCCTCGTTTGATAAGCGCAGGTCTATGCTCGCAGGCTGAATCTGGTCATCCGTTGGTTCGCGAGACGAGCTGACAATGCCGACCTTGATAAAGTGGCGGATTTCTTGAGACGGTAGTATGCCGTCTCCGCCAGGCTGCCAGTCTGTCACTTCAGGAATTAAGGACTCTGATGCCACGGTCTGCTCCACTTCGGTGGTTATTAGTTCTTTGCGGCGGCTGCTAGGCGTCTTGCTCGTTCGGTAAACTCGGCTTCGTGGAACGAGGCAACGCAGTCTAAGCTGCAGAATGAACCCTTCCCTCGAACGACGGCTGTTCTTTCCGGGATCGCTCTTCCACAGTTGGGACAAATGCCCACCTTTGACAGCTCCCCAAGTCGATCCGATTCAGAATTGTCCAATCGGCGCCCCCCATCCCGGAGTGCAACTTGAAACTTAGCAGCCTGTGGGCGGTGGATGCTTTGCAAATCTCGCCCCCATTTGTGAATTTCGCGGGAAATGCCGCGCGAGTTGTGCAATCCGCAAATTTTCAACAGTTCGCATGCTTTTAATTCTATGCGGCGGGTCTTCCGGCAGCGCTCGCGTTCGGCGCGCGATGGGCAAGGAATCGGAAAAAGCGGGGAGGAAGGAACAGAAAAGCAGTGGGTAGTGAACAGTGGTCAGCGGACGGCGTTCGGTGGCGCCGGTCAGTTCGCGTCCCAGGTTTTTGGAACGTTGACATAGGAGCGATCGAGCTCGGCGATGGAGGGGCAACCGAGGAGACGCAAGGTGCGGTCGAGGTCGGCGCGGAGGATTTCGATGGCGCGATTGACGCCGGCTTCTCCGGCAGCGGCGAGGCCGTAGGCGTAGGCGCGGCCGCAGAGCACGGCGCGAGCGCCGAGCGAGAGCGCCTTGACGATGTCGGCGCCACGGCGAATGCCTCCGTCCATGAGGATTTCAGTTTGGCCGTGGACGGCCGCGACGACTTCAGGCAAGACGCGCAGGGCAGAGGGAGTGCAATCGAGCTGTCGGCCGCCGTGATTGGAGACGGAGATGGCAGCTGCGCCTTCATCGACGGCGCGGCGCGCGTCATCGGCGGTCAAAACGCCCTTGACGACGATAGGACCGCGCCAGAGTTCGCGAATCCAGGCGAGATCGCGCCAGGTGACGGCGGATTCGGCGAGAGCAACGGCAACATCGATGAGCGGCATGGGGCCTTTGCCCGGGATGACGACGTTGGGGAGTGGCTGGATGCCTCCGTCGCGCAGAAATCCGATGAGCCAACCGGGTCGCGAGAGGATTTGCGGAAGATAGGGAATTTTCTGGAAGGGGTTGCCGCTGACCAGCTCCTTCATGCCGTTGCGGAAATCGCGCTCGCGCATACCGGAGACGGTGGTATCGATGGTGACAACGAGCGCGGAAAAGCCAGCGATGCGGGCGCGATCGATGGCGGCCTCGGCGGCGGCGCGGCCACCCATGAGGTAGAGCTGATAGAAGACGGGACCGGTGGAGGCGGCTTTTACGTTTTCAAGTTTGTGGCCGGAGATGGTAGAGAGAATGTAGGCGGTGCCCGCTTGTCCGGCGGCGCGAGCTGCACCGACTTCGCCGACGGGGTGCATGAGGCGGCTGTAGCCAACGGGAGCGAGCAGGAAAGGGAGAGCGAGATCGAAGCCGAGAACGCGGGTGCGCAGGTTGCAGTGGTCGAAGGCGACGGCGTGGCGAGGGCGGAAGGTGAGGTCGTCATAGACGCGGCAATTTTCGCGAAGGGTGACCTCGCCTTCGGCGCCGCCATCGAGGTAATCGAAGACGGACTTGGGCACGCGGCGCTGGGCGATGGCGCGGAAATCTCCGATGCAGACTACGCGCGGAGAGGCGACGGAACGGGCGGATGGAGACATGCAGGATTGTTATATCAAAAAGACAGTGGTTAGTGATTAGTGGTTAGTGGTTAGTGGTTAGAAAGGCGGGAATTGGGAATAGAGTAGTGCGGGCGAGGACGCCCGCACTACAGCCGGCGGGGACGCCGGCGCTACAAGGGAACAGAGAAACAGGGAACAGGGAGCAGGGAACGAGGAAACAGAGAACAGGGGACAGGGAACAGAAAGGCAGGGATCCTTCGACTCCGCTCGGGACGGGCTCCGGGATTGGGAAGCCGGCGGAGTTGGCGGAGTTAGCGGGGCTAGCGGAGTTGGTTCGGGGGACCCAGGGAACGGGGGAACAGAAAAGCTGGTGGGTGGGGAGGGTCGCGAGAGGAAAGAGGAGGTTGGTGACTGTTCAATTTGGAACAGATTTGGTTCAGATTCGGTTGCTATGGTGAGTGCGCGGCTGCGGCAGTGCGCATCTAAGAGGATTGTGCGTAAGCCGCGAGAAGCAACGGTTCGAAACAACGATTCGAAACTTTGATCCCGGAGGAAAGCGCCTTGAAAGGTAAACCGATTGCAGAAGGTTCCAAGAAAATATCCCGCGCAGAACTGATCGATTTATTGAATCAGGACCTGTCGCGTGAGTACCAGGCGATTATTGGGTACGTGGTCTATTCGCAGGTGATCAAGGGCGCTGCGTACATGAATATCGCGGCTGAACTTGCGGTTCACGCTGCGCAGGAACTGAGCCACGCGCTGATCATCGCCGAGCAGATCGATTATCTGGGCGGGATGCCGACGGTTCAGCCGAAACCGGTGAGGACTTCAGAGAAAGCCACCGATATGCTGCAGTTCGATCTGGATAACGAGACCGCAACGATTCGGAGCTATCGCGAGCGAGTGAGCCAATGCGAAGAGCTGGGTGAATATGCGATGGGCGAACAAATTCGCCAGATCCTGGTTGACGAACAAGATCACCAGATTGCCCTGGCGACTGCTCTGGGCAAGAACGTGCCGGTTTCGAAGTAGGGCGCCCAGGGCCGCCTAAGGACCGAGAGGAACGGGTGAGAGGCGCCAAATGCAGGAGGCGCGGAATATAAGAGGGGTTTTACTGGGGCGGTCGTGTCCCTGAGGGGAGCGACTGTGCGACACTCGGCAATGGCAACCCGATCGGGCCTTTGCAGTTTGACCGATTGGAAGTTGCCCCGACCGCCCGAGCGCAGTGGGCATATCGGCGCATCCCGATGCAAGGCCCCCAAGAAATCTAATCAGAACGGATGTTGATTTCAATTTCGGTCTGGCCGCGCGCAGTGATGTGCGATGTTCGCTTAGCTCTTGCGCCCGATTGCCGGCCCTTGTGAGGGGTCTTCGTTCGAGCCGGGTGGGTCGGAGCGCTCGGGAAGGCCGCTGATAAGAGCCTGATAGTTTGTGAGACGTTCGCCGAGAATGACCACGCCCTTGGACGTGATTTCATATTCGCGAATATCCTTGGCGTGATTTCCGCCCCGCATCTTGATCACCACCAAAATCTTGCGAAGCTGGCCATCGATGGAAACATAGCGCAGCCGGATGATGTCATCGGTGAGGAATGAAATTGAGTAGGTGCTGAAGGGAAATTCGGTGAAAGACTCATCCACTTCTACGGTACTTAGAATCGTTACCCCGATTCCCGTCAAAGCGAAGATCATGCGATAGAGGGATTCGCGAAAGTCGGCGCGGAAGCCGGGCGACAGAGCCATTTCAAAGCCGGCCAGGGAATCGATCACCAGCCGCTTGGCGCCGATCTTCTGCACTGCGTCGAGAATCGACTGCATGGTTTCATCCACCGACAGATCGAGGGGGCGGAGATAAAGGATTGTGAGCTTGCCATCTTTCTGTGGTGTTTCCAGATCCAAACCTAGACTGGTGGCCCGCTCCGCATACGCTTCAGGACGTTCTTCGAAGACAGCCACGATTCCGGGTTCCCCATTGCGAATGCCTTCGGAAATGAACTGGGTTGCCAGGACAGATTTCCCGGTTCCCGAAGATCCCGCCACGAGGACGCTATCGCCTTCGCGCACGCCACCATCGAGCATTTTGTCCAACTCCGGAATGCCAAAGCAAAGCCGCCGATCGCTAGGCGGATTTCTCTTGCGCGCAGTCAACCCAAACGTACGCGAAAAGGCTTGCATTCCGGCATCGGTGATGCGGAACGTGTGCAGCCCCGGCACGGAATCCTGACCGCGCAGTTTTATGACCTGCAACTTGCGGACGATGGAATTTCGCTCTGCCGTTTGGCGCAGCCAGAACAGGCCATCGGCGACGGTAAAGATGGGATTGTCGCGCAGCTCTTCCTCGTCATATTCACCGATGAGGAAAGTAGTAGCCTGCCAACTAGCCAGATACAGGGCTAACCGCTGAATAAACGATTGCAGTTCCATATCACTATTTGGCTTGCGCACCATGGTGCGGAAGGAGTCCACAACGACGACGGCGGGGTTAGCCTTTTCAACTCCCCTGGTGATTTCCTCCAGGACCGCGCCCAGGTCTTTCTCAAGAACAACCTGGCTGAGGTTGATGAAGCGGATGGAGTCGGGCAGCTTGGCGGGATCGAAGAAGGTGTACTGCTGCTGGTAGCGCAGCATTTTAATGGCGGATTCGCCGAGAACGGTGAAGTAGAGGGCAGGGCGCTCCGGGCTCGCATTGGCAAACACGAACTGGTGAGCCAGCGTCGTCTTGCCGCTTCCGGGGGCACCCGCGATGATGTTGAACGAGAATTCGGGAAGGCCGCCGCCGACAATTTCGTCGAGGCCTGGAACTCCGGTGGATAGTTTGTTGATCTTCACTTTGTCTTCAGTGCTCACACTTTTCTCCCGTTCTCGAATTTGCGATCGTCGACGGCTCCGCCTTGCCACGTCGCGCGCAGCAGCCTCAACGTTAAGGTTTCGCCAAGGAGGAGATGAAGCAGGCCGAGTAAGCAGGCGATGAGGATGATTCCCCCTTCGCCAGCCGGAAACTCGCCAGCCCCAATCTTGTCGATGTCGAATTGATGTTCAATCTCGCCCAGGCCCTGTAAAGATCCGTCGGCGGCAACCCGCGCCGTGCTTAGGCTGGGAGCTTCTGTTCTGGCCAACGCCAAAGCGCGAGAAGCCAGCGACTGAAAACCGGCAACTCCTGCAAACTCACCAAGTTCCTGGCGCAGCTTCTCATAGACGCGAAGGGTTGCGGACTCCGCAGGCTCGGAGGTCTTTCCCGCAAAAGCTTCGTAATCAAGCAGACGCTGGGCCAAATCTCGCATTTTTGGGGGAGTCGTCATGTTCAAGCATGCATTGTTCCATGTAGCAGATTTCGATAACCGTTGCACGCTTCGCTGGGGCCAGTGCGACGATTCCGTCTCTTCCTGGAGCGCCTCCGCGGTTGGGCGTTCGACATCCAGAGCCGCTCTGGATCGAGCGCCGGCGGAACTCAATTCATGTAGCGATTCGTTTCCGGGTTAGGTGCGTCTTCCTGCGAGCCGCCAGCCTTGCTTCGGATCAGCGTAAAAACGTCTAAAACCGTGGCAATACTGCGTATGTTTCCCGCGACACTCACGAGTCCATCTTGCATGCCGGGATGTTTGTCCGCCAGGGTTTCAATACGCTCGCTCACACTCCTCAGGCGGTCAATTTCCAGTAGAAGGTCCTCGAAAGCCGCTGCCATTGCCGGGCCATTGGCCGCCGAGTTTGTTGTGTCCGCTTTGGGCGTGCCCGATACTGTCCCGATGTCGGCCTGAAGGCGTAAGTCTTCAATCAAACGCAACGTTGTTGCCTCGCCGAGGAAGGCAAGAAACAGGCCGAGCAGTTGCGCAATCAGAATGATTCCGGCCTCGCCGTCCTCATCCGCGTTCATCTCGGATTCGACCTCGCCGAGACCGCGCAAGCCACCATTCTCCGTTAACTGGACGGTGCTGAGCCGGGGAGCTTCCGACTTGGCGAGAGCCAGAGCACGGGAAGCGAGCGCCTGAAAGCCATCAATACCCACGGGTGCGCCGAGTTGCCGGCGCAACCTCTCATACACCCGCACAGTTGCAGGTTCGGTGAGAAGGGGGGCCGTAGCTGCATCGGATTCGGAAGCGACGAGGCTGCGGGCCAATTCACGTGTCTTATTCGGAGGAAGCATCGGTTCCGGTTTCTCCTTATACTCTACGCCTTAGCGTTGAGCGCAAAGCACTTGTCACTACGACACATTCGGGGCGATTGCTTCTGCGGTGAGATTCCCAACGGGATTCATCATACTCAATGGGACGCCTTGCGATCCAAGAGTACTTGAGATATCTCTGGAAAGATGAGCAAACTTGAACGGATTGCCCGCCGCCGGAGGAATCCCACGGTGAAGTCTGACTCAGGTGGAACCGCGCAGGGCGCAACGGACGCCTGGTCGAGAAAAGAAGATTGGGGGCAGAAGATCCGGCATCCGGTGACCCTTCCTGTGCAACAGATGATTCTTTACTTTTCACCCATCTGCCCTGTTAGACTAACGCCAATTAGGCGCATGCCCCGTCCAGCGGTCACCCAGCGAAGGCCGTAATCGGAAGGAGGCCCCTCAATGGATGTACTCGAAAAGCCCCGATTCGATGCCGAAGCTTTCCTTGCGAACGCCGGCCTGGGGAGAAGAGTCATCCAATTTGCAGCGAAGGAAGCCTTCTTTTCGCAGGGAGATCCCGCGGACGCGGTTTTTTATCTTCAGCAAGGCCGCGCAAAGGTCACAGTTGTTTCCTCCAGTGGGAAGGAAGCTACCATCGCGCTGGTCTCCCCAGGCGAATTTGTGGGAGAGGGGGCGCTTGCTGCCACAGCGGGACTGCGTTTGTCCACGGCTACCGCCATTACCGCCTGCACCGCGCTCAAAATAGGTCGGGACGAGATGATCCGCGTGATGCACGAGGAAAGCAGCTTTTCCGAGTTGTTCTTGAAGTTTCTTCTGGAGCACAGCATGCGCATCCAGGCGGATCTGGTCGATCAGCTTTTCAACTCCAGTGAGAAGCGCCTGGCGCGGATACTCCTGTTAATGGCGGAATTTGGTAAGCCGGGCGAACCGGAACAATACATTCCCAAAATCTCGCAGGAGACGCTGGCGGAGATGGTCGGCACCACCCGTTCCCGCGTCAGCTTCTTCATGAACCGATTTCGCAAACTCGGGTTTATTGAATACAGCGGACGCATCAAGGTTCACAAGTCGCTGTTGAATGCGGTCCTGCTTGATCGATTATCCGAGATTCATCCGGAGACACTTCCTTCTTCGGCCACTGTCTCTTCTTCGGGCACTGCGCGGGCTCGGTCGAAGCCTGCCAGGCATGCCTAGCACACGCAGAATTCAGCCAATTACAGTTGAAGGTCGCGGGGACGCCGAGAACAGGGATTCACGCTTGCGCGGAGGGCGTTGCGGGCTTGTCAACGGTGGGGCCGGACGGGCCGCTGAGACTGTTACGGACCGACTCCGTGAGTCGCGGCCTATCCATCTCTTTTCTTACATAGGAGACAATGTCTCTTGCCATCTCGATCCGGCTACTCTTTTTCATGAAGCGACCCTTTCTTGAGCGATGAACAGAACAGTGAGTTAGGGTATCAAGTTCGGAGCCGATGATCCTGTGGGCGCCCCGCAAATGGGATCAAACAGCAGCTGAACGTGTTTGTTTGGGGGACTGCGCTAACCGCGCCACCGCGAATATCCCCATCCGCCGCCGCCGAGCAGAAAGAGCACCAGTAGAACGATCAAGATTGTTTCCATTTTGTGACCTCCGTCGCAAGAGGAAGGGGACTCGTCTTTGTTACGACTGCCCCACTTCTTCCCTACACATGATCCTAAGAGTGGGCCAGACGGAAGTCTGAGCACATTGGACCGCTCCGAGCGTCAAGTACGGCGCGCAGATCGTTGCGTCTTGTATCTCCCACACCAGAACGCCAATCATTGAGAGCCATCGGCAGAGCTTCAAGACAGGCTGACTGCCATTAAGCTGCAGGTTTGACGGAAGGAGCAGGTGTTGAGTGTCTCTCTTCATCCGAAGATCCCCTCCAAAACTGCTCCTGACACCCAAAGGCAGGTTCCTTTTGCACCCGGATGACATTTTGGCGAGGCACAACTGACAGAAAGTTCCCGTTAAAGGTTGCTACGACCTCTTCTGAAAAACAGAAAGAGAATCACGATTAGCAGAATAAGGCTGACGCCGCCCCCGCCGTAGTAGCCGACTCCGGGACCCATGTAGTAGCCGCCACCACCGAACAGGAGCAAGAGAACGATGAGAATCACTATCAATCGCATGCGCGGAAGCTTAGCACATAAGGTCGGCTCAGGTCAGGCCGTTTTCCGCCCGGATGGAATTTTGGCGAGGAACACCTGAAAGAAATGCCAAAAATATCGCCAGCTGAGGCAACTGGGTGCATGTTGGTCCGTAGCCGAGATGCAAAATGGAAATCCGGGTAATATGAAGCCGACCGCCGCTTACAACTTTCAACTACGTGCGGGACACCCCCCAACTGGGCTGGGCATACTTCAAAGCCGGTCGCTAATGCAGGTTAGTTCGAAAGGAAAACGGATGATAAGTTCAGACGAAAATATCGGCGACAGACCGATACGCAAGCACTTCGGCGCCATCGTCTCCGGTACGCTAGGATTCGTAGTATTCGTTGTGTTGATTGCGATACTCTTCATCCATTTCAAGAAGCCAGATGTTGGATCGCCTCCCAAGGGGGGAACCAATCAGCCGACTACTTCCACCCAGCCTCAGTGAGTGGAAGCAGCGTCCTCGATATATTTGAGCATGACCCTCCGGAATTGCGCCGCTCACCGAACGGACGATCTTCCCCCAAGGTCTGCTATAAAGCATTTTCGGCCGGCGACCTACAAACTCATGCAGCGTCACCCCAGTTCCCGCTTGGGTTGGATCGTCGTAGCCCTTACCACGGCAGCAATGTTCGTCGCGGTAGTGGCCATGTTTGTTGTGTAGACCGTCGAGATATCGGCGCATTGCACATAATTCTTTGTGGGCGCACCCCCAAAAGGCAAGCAGACACCTCCTTCTGATCTCTCGATGGAGAGTTCGATGTTGATTCGCTTATGCTCCGACAGCCTTTTCAATCTTGCCGACGGCCTTTTGAACTTTTCCGGCATTCTTTTCAGCTCTACCATCGGCTTCCAAGTTGGGGTTCTTGGTAAGCTCACCGGCCTTCTGCTTGATTGCGCCTTTGACTTCGTGGAGATTGCCTGTTGTCTTATCGTCCGTGCTGGGTTTCATCATGATTCTCTCCTCTGGTTGGTGGTGGGTTTCAGTTGGTTGAGATCCATCGAGAGTTCCTTGCGCCTTCAATGTCAGCGACTCGGTAGGGACCCCCTTGGAAAGCTCCTTCGCCTGATGTAGAACCTACTATCGACCAGCATCCACGATCAGGTTGCTGAAAGCTGGTCGGAATTGCTCATCCGGGCATGCGCAGCGAGCCTTCTGCACGGAGCCATCGTCCTGAGACTGATTATTGTCGGGTTCGGCACTGTGCGCCTTTCCTCATACCGGCAGCGGTGGTGAGCGGAGGAGCGATTCTGACCAGTCGAGAGAGGTGCGGCGTGTATAGGATGGGCTCTACATTGGCGGTCGCGTCCCTTGCGGAGTGACTGCACACGGCATCCCGATCGGGCCTTTGCAGTTTGACCGATTGGAAGGTGCCCCGGCCGCCGAATGTATATCGCAGAGACAAGACCCCCAAAATTTGACGCAGAACTGAAGATGATTGCGTCTTCGGAGCGGCCGTGCGCTGGGACGTGGTGTGCTGGCGGCGGCTTAGTCGCCGAATTCGAGGTCGTCAAAGCGACGCCATTTGTAGATGGCGATGGAGACGATCCAACTGAGAGCGAAGAGGCCGACGATGAGATAGCCGAGGGTTCCAAAACTGGAATTGAGGCGAAGGATGGCGGCGAAGAAGCTGCCGGTGAGATGGAGTTGTGAGGCGACGAGCGAGAGCGCCTCGATTCCGCCGACGATGAGAGCGACGAGGACGGAGACGAAGGTGATGGTGAGGTTGTAGTAGAGCTTGCGGACGGGCTTGATGAAGGCCCAGCCGTAAGCGCCGAGCATGAGGATGTTGTCGGTGGTGTCGATGAGGGACATGCCTGCGGCGAAGAGGATGGGGAAGACGAGGATGGAGCCGAGAGGAAGTCCGCGGGAGGCTTCGGCGGCGGAGATGCCGAGGAGGCCGATTTCGGTGGCAGTGTCAAAGCCGAGGCCGAAGAGGACGCCGAGCGGGTACATGTGCCAACTGCGGCGAATGATGGCGAACATGGGCCGGAAGAGGCGGGCGAGGAATCCGCGATTGGCGAGGAGAAGATCGAAGTCTTCATCGACGTAGGGCGCACCAGCGCGGACGCGGACGAAGGCGCGATAGATGGAGGCGAGGACAACGATGTTGACGATGGCGATGGCGAAGAGGAAAAGCGAAGAGACGAGAGTGCCGATGAGGCCGCCGATGGAGCGAGCCGCGTCCATGTGGTGCTGGAGGGCGAGGGCGGCGGCGGCGATGAGGACCGAGCCGATGACGACGATGGTGGAGTGACCGAGCGAGAACATGAGGCCGACGGCGACGGGGCGCTTGCCTTCCTGCATGAGCTTGCGGGTAACGTTGTCGATGGCGGCGATGTGGTCGGCGTCGACGGCGTGGCGGAGGCCGAAGCTGTAGGCGAGCAGCGCGGTACCGAGCAGGAGGGGGTAGTGGCGGAAGGCGATGGCGGCCCAGAGCCAGGCGCCGGCATTGAAGACGAAGAGGAGGCCGTAGATGCCGATGACTTTGCCGCGAAGATTTCCGGCTGCGTCGTCGAAAAGGGTGCGGAGGCGGGGACGGGAGGCGCCGGCTGCGCGGGCGGGCGGCGGGGCGAGCGGGCTGGAGGGGATCTTCATTGAAGCTGCCTAGGATAATATTACGATTTTTAGATTCGTGCGAATGTGACGGAAGCCACAAGGCAAGGGAACGAGGGGACGAGGGAACAAGGGAGCAAGGGAACGGAATTGGCGGGTTGGCGTGCGCTGCGCGCAGATGGCGAGTTGGCAAGTTGGCGGAGCTAGTGCGCGACGAGCGAGGCGAAGAGCGGGACGTAGGCGAGGAGGGTGACGACGATTCCGGCGAGGGCGGCGAGGGCCAGCGAGTGAAAGAAGACGAAGCGGAGGATGGAGCCCTCCTGGCCGTAGGATTGCGTGGCGGTGCTGGCGACGACGACGCTGGGAGCGGCGATCATCTTGCCCATGACGCCGCCGGCGGCGTTGGCTGAGGCCATGAGGACGGGCGAGACGCCGATTTGGCGGGCGGTGAGGGTTTGCAGGCTGCCGAAGAGGACATTGGAGGATGTGTCGGAGCCGGTGCTGGCGGTGCCGAGCCATCCGATGAGGGTTCCGAAGAAGGGATAGAGAGCGCCGGTGCGTGCGAAGGCGAGGCCGAGCGTGGCGTCGAGTCCGCAATAGCGCGTGATGTAGCCGAGGGCCATCATGGCGGCGATGGTCACGATGGTGTAGCGGATGTTGAAGACGGTGCGGAAGAAGGCGGCGGCGAGCGAGCGGGGACCGAGCCCCATGAGGAGACCGGCGAGGAGCGCGGCGAGCAAAATGCCCGTTCCGGTTGCGGTGAGCCAGTTGAAGTTGAAGACTGCTTCTTCGGCAGTGGGCGCGGCGACGACTGGCGGGACGCGCTGAATGGCTTTGTTGAGACCGGCAACGGCGAATTTTACAGTTGTGTGCGCATCCATCCAGCTTGAGATTTGTGGTAGACCCCAGACGAGAACGACGAGGCTCAAGACGAGCCAGGGAAGCCACGCTCTGAAGATGGCTGCGCCGCTATGGCCGTAATGGCGGCGAGCGTGGCCGGTGATGTCCTTGAGGTCGACGCTGAGGGTGCGGCGCGGCTGCCAGAAACGCAAAAATGTGATGAGCACGACAATGGTGGCCGCAGCGGCAACGATGGCGATGAGCGAGGGGTTCGAGTAAGCGGCCATCAAGTATTGCGTGGCGCCGAAGGTGACGCCGGAGATGAGGATCGCCGGCCAGATTTCGATCATCGCGCTGAAACCCGCGAAGGCCCAGATGAGCCAGAAGGGAACCAAAACATCGAAGGGGACGAGGATGGTGGCGGTGGTGCGCGCGAGGGGAAGAAGACCAATGCCAGTGACGCCGTGCAGCGCGATGAGTGGAATGCCCAAGCCGCCAAAGGCCACAGGCGCGGTGTTCGCAAGCAGCGTGAGGCCGGCGGCCTGCAGAGGCCGGAAGCCGAGACTGATGAGGATGGCCGCGCAGACGGCGACGGGTGTGGCGAAGCCCGAGGTACCCTCAAAGAACGAGCCGAGCGCAAAGGCGATGAGCAGAAGCTGCAAGCGGCTGTCGGCGGTGATGCCGGTGAGGCTTTGCTGAAGCGTGACGAAGCGGCCGGTTTTGACGGTGAGGTCGTAAAGAAAGATGACGGGAAGAATGATCCAGACAATGGGAAAGACGCCGTAGCCTGCGCCGTAAGCCGCGGCAGAGAAGGCGAGGCGCGCAGGCATGTGGAAGACAAGCGTGGCGGCGAGGAGAGCAGTGGTGAGTCCGATGAGCGCGGCCTGGTGCGCTTTGAGGCGGAAGATGGCCATTGCGCCGAGAAGAACTACGATGGGCAGCGCGGCGACGAGAGTGGAAAGAACAAAGCTGCCTGTGGGGTTGTAGCCTTGCGTCCAGTGAAGTGAAGAGGGATTGGTTTTGAAAAGATAGATGACGGCGGCGATGAGGGCGAGGAAAGCGAAGGCCTCGAGGGCGAGCGAGAATGCGTGCGAGGACCTTGCGGACGGCGCTTGCGTAGATGGATTCTTCGAGGAATTCACGACAGAGCAGAAGATAGCACAGCGCCGGGGGCATTTGGCGTGGCGGCAGCGACCTCGCGGCGGACGGTAAGGACAGTGATGTCGTCCTGCTGGCCGAAGGATTTGGCGGCCTCGGCGAGGTAGGCGGCAGGCTCCTGGCTGAACTGGCGGACGCGGTCGAAACCGAAAAGCTCGCCGTTGGGATGGCGGGCCTCGACGACTCCGTCGGAGAGCAGGAGGATGCGGTCGCCGGGATGGAGGAAGAAGCGAGCTTCTTCGTAGATGATTTCGACGAGGACGCCCAGGGGCAGGCTGCCGGGCAAAGCGATCTCCTGGCTGTTGAGATAAGGAGGCAGATGACCGGCGTTGGCGATGACCATCTCGCCATTGACGCCGAACCAAAGGGCCTGGCAGGTGGTGAAGCTGTCGGTTCCGGAGAGAACGCGGTTGAGGGCTTCGAGAATTCTGGCGGGGTTGCGTTCCGTGGTGCGGCGCAATGCGCCCATGAGGAGGGAGACGTTCATGGCGGCTTTGAGGCCGTGGCCTGCCACGTCGCCGATGACGACGAGGATGCCTTCGCGGCCCATGGCCTGCACATGGAAGAAATCGCCGCCGACTTCGCTGGCCGGGCTGTAGACGGATTCGACCTCGAAGCCGGGCGTGGCCAGCTTTTCCTGGGGGATGAGCAGCTCCTGTACGCCGCGGGCAGCAGCCATCTCGTTGGTGGCGTGCTCCTGGTCTCGCTGGACGCGCAGGTAGCGGAAGAAGACGATGAGCACGATGACGAGGATGCCCGCGTAGCCGCCGATGGTGGAGATGTTGATGGGGATGGGGCCAGCCCGGATGGTGAGCGGAGAAGCGTAGGAAGAGCCGGCTTCGCCGCTCAAGGCGGAGCCGACGAAGGAATCGACGACGGCGACCAGGCTGAACCCCAGGGGAACCAGGAAGAGGCCGGCCTCGAAGTTGCGGCGTGTGGCGGCGGAGATGAGGGTGCCGAAGACGAAGATGGACCAGCCGACGATCCAGAGGAGGCTGGAAACAAAGATGGCGGCGAGAAAGAAGATGGCTCCGCGATGAAAGAGGAAGAGGAGTGCAGGGCCAACGCCCGCGAGAATTGGCGCGGTGTAGCGCAGGCCGCGGATGTACCAACGCTGCTTGAGGGAGAGAAAGGCGACAAGGAATTCGAAGAAGAGATAGGCGGAGATGAGCAGAAGCTGGAGCACGAGCGTGGCGCACCAGAAGGCATTGAGGCGCGCGGAACTGCCGGCTTGTTCGATGAATCCGATGGGCGCGGCGCTCAGCTCGTGCAGGGCCAGCCAGAGGTATTCAGGGTGGCCTTTTTCAGAGAAGTAGAGCGCGAAGAGAAAGACGGCGAGCACCACGAGGAGGATGGAGTAGATGAGCTCGGGCAAGCGCTCGAAGAGCATGCGATCGGACCAGAGATTGAACTCGCGCTGAATATCGACCGGGTTGCCGAGATAGAGCGTGCGGGTGGCGAAGAATCCGGTGTAGGCGTCATTGCCGAACGCGGCGTAGATGACACGAACGACCAGGGTGAGGGAGGCTTGGGAGGGATCGAGATTCAGATTGTAGAAGCGAGAGATGGGCTGAAATTCCTCGGGCGTGTCGCCGTGCGGACCTTCAGGCTGGATCTGCTTGCCGTTGACAAAGACTTCAGGGCTGAGGTTGGGCGACCCGACTTCGAGGGTGGTACCGTGCGTGACGGGCAATTCGATGAGAAGCGCAAGCGGCCCGTGATGGGGAGGGAGCTGGACGTGCAGGCGGAACCAGGCGTAGCGGCGGGCGGGGGCTGGCGGCGTTGGGGCAGTTACGGCTCCGGCGGCCGGCTTTGTGCTGCCGGCGGGCGCGGTCGCGTCCTCGTCGGGGACTTCACCGATGGAGGGTTTGGCATCGCGGACGGCCCATTTGGAGTCATCGAAGGTTGGAGAAGAGGCAGCGAGATTGGATGTGATTCCAACGCGCCAGTTTTTGTCGAGTGCGACGGGCGAGCCGAGGCTGGTTGCGTCGAAGATAGCGGGGACGACTGCCGGTGCGGAGAGCTTGGCCGACTTGGGGCGGCTGTGCGGCTTGGGCGAGGCGGCAGGGGCGGGATTTGGGGATGGAGGCGCGGCCTGGGCGGCGAGCAACGCTGCTCCGCAGACGGCAATCCAGACTGCTGTCAGAAACTTGAGCCGCAAAGCGCCCCCCAGCCTATTTTCTTCAATGTACTGGAAAGGCGGGGAATGTGGGAACAGGGACCGAGGGAACAGGGAAGTGCGGGCGAGGACGCCCGCACGACAGCCGGCGAGGACGCCGGCGTTACAAGGGACTGAGGGAACGGGGAAGTGCGGGCGAGGACGCCCGCACGACAGCCGGCGAGGACGCCGGCGTTACAAGGGACTGACGGCCAAGGGATGCAGGGACTGGGGATCGAGGGGGGCAAGGGAGCAAGGTGCAGGGAACGGGAACGGGAAGCAGGGCTTCTGGACGTAGGGACAAGGGAGCCGGGACGTGGCGTAGGGAGGACGCAGGGAGGAGGGGACAGGAAAGAATGTGGTTTTGCCTTTGATGCCAAAGTGGCACATACTTGCGTCTAAGTAATAGAGCGAAGCGGGGGCAGGGGCCCCGGTGTGCAATGCAGTCGAGGTGAGGTCATGAGGGCAATGGATCGCATGGTGTTGAGAACGGCGGTTCTGGCAGGGTTGGCCATGGCCGTGACCGCTGGAGTTTGGGCGCAGTCGACGTCGCCTGCGGCAGGCAATTCCCCAAGCGTCTCTGGTTCGGCGAGCGGGCCTGCAGCACAGGGACCAGCAGCGACGCCCGCGGCACAGGCTCCGACACAGGTTCCGGCGAATGCGCCGGCGAGCGAGAGCGGCGCGCAGACAACTCCAGCCGCAAGCCAGGCGACACAGCAACCAGCACAATCTGCTGCCGGCACCGCGCCGGTTGGCGGAGATGCGCCGCTGCCCGCGAAGCAGCCGGGGCCAGGTTCGGGGCAAGGTTCGGACCAGGGGGCGGCGCCGAATACGAGTACGAGCGGGGCCGGGACGACTGCGAGCGAAGGAACGGCGAGCACTGGAAGTAACACGCAGTTGGCTCCCTGCGAGACGGCGAAGCCCGACGACAAGAAGGACAAGAAGAAGGACAAAGACAAAGGCACAGGAGAGGATCCGGAGCCGGGCACGACGCCTGTGGGCAGCGATTGCGCCGGGCCGCAAGTGGATGTGAACAAGGTGGTCGATCCCGGCAGCGAGATGATCAAGGTGAAGCCGGGCAGCGAAGAAGACGTGAGCGCTGTGGGCAACCGCGAGATCGGCAAGCGCGGGCTGGGCAACTGGTACTCGACCGACGGCGAGATCAAGATGGGCAAGCAGTTCGCCGACGAGATTGAGAAAAGCACGAAGTTTATTACCGATCCCGTGGTGGACGAGTACATCAATCGCATCGGACAGAACATCGTGAAGAACTCTGACTGCAAGGTGCCGTTCACGATCAAGGTGATCGATTCGGACGAGATCAACGCCATGGCTCTGCCGGGCGGGTTTTTCTATGTGAACTCGGGGTTGATTCTGGCGGCGGACGAGGAGGCGGAGCTGGCGGGAGTGATGGCGCACGAGACGGCGCACGTGTGCGCGCACCACGCGGCGCGCGAGATGACGCGGCTGAATTACGCACAGATCGGCATGATACCGCTGGAGATCATGCTTCCGTACGACTGGACTGGAATCGGGATCTACGAAGCGGCGCAACTGGCGATTCCCATCACGTTCCTGCAGTTCTCGCGCGACTTTGAGGCGCAGGCCGACTACCTGGGCATTCAATATATGTACCGTTCGGGCTACGACCCGCAGGCATTTATCACCTTCTTTGAGAAGGTGCAGGCGCTGGAGAAGCGCAAGCCGGGGCTGGTGGCCAAGGCGTTCAGCGACCATCCGCAGACGCCGGACCGGATTCTGCATTCGCAGGAAGAGATTGCGCGCATTCTCCCGGCCAGGGAGGATTATCTTGTAACCACGTCGGAGTTCGACGACGTGAAGGCGCGGCTGGCGCGCATTGAAAACAAGCGGCGGCTGATTGACACGAAGGGCGGCGCGAAGCCGTCGTTGCGCCGGGCGAGCACCACGGATGACTCGGGGAATTCGGGCGGTTCGGGCAGCTCTGGAAAATCAACGAGCGCGCAGACTGGCGGCAGCTCCGGCGACTCGACGGATGGTCCGCCAACGCTGCATCGCCGCGACGACCAGAACTGAGAAACAGGGATCAGGTTTCAGGGGTCAGGGATCAGAAAAGCAGAGCGGCTTCCCAACTGGGGAAGCCGTTTTTGCGTGTGTGCGCGAATGCGGGCGGAGAGGGCTGCTTGTTCGGTTGAGCCGGGCTGTACTAGTCATGGGGAAGCACCATCTGCTTCACGGGCGCTAGGGGTTGGGGACGGGGGTGAACCCAAGCGCGAGGGGATGGGGTTTTTCCACAGGCATGCCGAACGTGGAGATGTTGGCGAAACCCGTGAAATTCCTGTAACTTACGGAAATTCCTTGAATGAACCGATCAAGTCGGGTTAAATACAGAAGTACCGGTACCTTTTGCCGCAAGAATACCGCTTTCGATCCTGCTCTTTTGGAAGGCAATTATGCGCAACGCTGCTGTCCGCTCCAACCTTCTGGTTCCTGAGATTCGCGAGGTCATGGACATTCGCCAGGCCTCGAATTACCTTGGCATCTCCGCAGACACTCTCTACAAATACGCATCGGATGGATTTGTGCCGGCGTTCAAGCTGGGCAATCGCTGGCGGTTCAAGCGTTCGCGGCTGGACGAGTGGATGGACCGGCAGAGCGATCTGCACGCGGGCGGCGAAGTGGACGCGAGCAAGAAGAAGCCGGTGCAGCGAGAGGCGACGAATAGCCTGTAGCCTGTAGCCGGTAGCTTTCAGCTTGTTGGTGCGGCGTTCGTTTGACTCCTGCGCAATCAGATCGTTGGGTCGGGCGAATCCTGCCGCTGGCAGTGCAAGCGTATGCACAGCATCATTCCCGCCGAACGCGTGCGCCAATATTTATTAACAAGTAACTTCCGAATAGCCGGTCATCCGGTCTTAATGAGCTGGAACGCGCATGGTTCCCCTAATCACATCGCCAGGTGACCGAGCGCACTGACTAGATACACCTGGGGTCAACTCAAATACTCGTGCGCCTCGCCTCCCCGAAGAGCAGCCCCGCGAGTAGTTCCTGCCAGTTGCGACGCAACACCCCCAGAGACACAGGCGCTGGCCAGGGCACGAACCCCTGGGACATCAAGTCGGAGGGGGTGATTGTAGGAAACCACGTTGACACGAATAATCTGCAACACGGCTTTCTGCGTACTCCCGACGGCAAGATATCGATAATCACTGCACCATATGACTTCCAATGTTGTCATGTCGAAGGTTGGCTTGCCTCCCTGAAGTGCGCCCCACTTGCTCTGCACATCCCCGAGGCAGAACCTCGGGCCTCTTCTCTCCCACGCTTGGGCCCACTGTTCCCCCATCAGCAATCGGAAAATCTTCGACGCAAGTCGACGCGAGGAGGACTTTATGAAGCGCTTATCATGGTTGGGCTTTTCACTGGCACTTTTGAGTGGTTTTGTGGCATGTAACACGGCTCGGGGACAAGAAGGAAAACCCGATCCAAGATTGACGGAAATTGCGAACAAGGTGGTTACCGTTTCGGCGCAAGTGAAGCCAGGAGAAGTGGTTGTGATTTCTGGTGGCATACAGAAGCTTCCCCTGATTCAGGCTGTGGCGATTGAAGCGGCGAAGGCTGGCGGGCGTGTGGTCACGCTCGTCACAACAGACCAACTGCAGCGTGCCTACCTTGTCGATGTGCCCGAGCAGTATCTCGGCCAACCGGGGGCCGCTAATGCTTGGCTCAACAACATTGATGTGTGGATTTCCACGAGTGACACGGACGATTCCAAAGCTGTCCTGGAAAACGTACCGGAGTCGCGGTTAGCCAAGACGTTTCGCTCCGCGGACGCGAACCGCGCGGCGCTGAACAATTCCAAAACACGTGAGGTGAATATTGGCGTTCCCAACAAAAAAGATGCTGAATATGCGCGAGTCGATTGGACGGTTTACCAGAATATGTTGTGGGACGCGATTAATGAGAACTACCAGGAGATTTCAAAGAGAGGGGAGCAGTTGGCGAAGTTGCTGCAAAGCGCAAAGAGCATCCGAATTACTTCGCCCAGCGGGACCGATATCACTATGGCGCTGGGAAATCGCACTGCATTTGTAAGCGCTGGCATTCTGGAAGAGCATGGCACGGCAGGAGGGCCGTTCCTTGCGCGCCAGACCTCGCTTCCCGGTGGCACGGTGATTGTGGCACCGATGGAGACCTCAGCAACCGGGACGGTGGTGACGCCAAAGGATAATTGCCGTCCATACGAGTACCTGATCGGGGCGACGTATCTTTTCAAAGAAGGCAAAATGACTTCGTTCACCGCGAAGGCCAATTCGGACTGCTTTGAAAAGGACTACTCCGCCTACAGTGGCGACAAAGACAGAATCGCTTCCGTGCAGATTGGACTCAACCCTGCCATGAAGGTTATGGAAAGCGGCGACAACGATTTTCGCCCCTATGAAGCGGCTGGAATGGTGTTTATCTACATGGGAAATAATCAGCTTCTCGGCGGTAGCAATAAAACCGAATGGGATTGGGGAATTCCGGTGACGAACGCCAGCGTGGAAATTGATGGCACGACCGTCGTGAAGGATGGGCGGTTGGTTTTCTGATAGCATTCAAACGCTTTTGAAAGCCGGGAGCCCCAGCCTAAAGTTCGCGCACCGCGGCGAACTTTAGGCTGGGATACCCCGGGCGGTTTGTCGCCAACTCGTCAGTTGACTCTTCGATAAACAGAACTGAGGCTGGGGAGATTTTGCCATCCGGCGGCAGGCTATAAGTGGACCGAGACGGACGCGAGAAAGAAGAAGCCGGTGGCGCGAGAAGCTGTTTAACGCCCCCTCCGTGATAAAACTGAGCGCGTGGACCACTTCCGCCGCATGGGTGCGCTGCGCCGCAGGCTGACTCGCGCCGGGCTGCCCGGACTTCTCGTTACACACCCTCCAGACATTCGCTATCTCTGTGGCTTTACCGGATCGAGCGGCGCGCTGGCCGTGACGCGCAGGACGGCGCGCCTGTTCACGGATGGGCGTTACACGGCGCAGGCGGCCGAAGAGGTGAAGGCGGCTCAGGTGCAGATTTCGTCAGGATCGCCCGCAGTGGCGGCGACGCAGTGGCTCGCCGCGCAGCCGGGCGTGGCGATGGCCGGGTTCGACGCAGCGAAAACCACGGTTGCGGAGCTTGCGCGATGGAAGAGCGAGCTGCCGAGCCGTTTGCGCAAAGGGTTTTTTCAGGCCGTGCCAGCGCCGTTGGTCGAGTTGCTGCGCTCGATTAAGGATGGCGACGAGCTGGCGTTGATGGCCCACGCGGCGCTCGTGGGTTCGAAGCTGTTTGAACACATTCTGAGCGTGTTGCGGCCGGGAATTGCCGAGGTTGAAGTGGCGGGGGAACTGGAGCACCGGGCGCGGATGATGGGCGCCGAGGGAATGTCGTTCGAGACCATCGTCGCGTCAGGGTTGCGCTCGGCGATGCCGCACGGACGCGCGTCGGCTGCGCCGCTGCCGCGGCGAGGGTTTGTGACGCTCGACTTCGGTATAATCCACAAGGGTTACTGTTCGGATATGACGCGGACGGTCTTCCTGGGCAAGCCAAAGCCCGAGGAGCGGAGGATCTACGAGGCGGTGCTGGAAGCGCAGGAGAACGCGGTGAGCGCCGTGGCCGCGGGCGTGAGCTGCGCAGAGGTGGACGAGGCCGCTCGCAGCGTGTTGCGCAGGGGAGGATTGGCGGAGGCGTTTACGCATTCGACCGGCCATGGGGTGGGCTTGGAGATTCACGAACAGCCACGGGTTGGCGCTGGACAGGCGACAAGGTTGCAGCCGGGAATGGTGATCACGATTGAGCCGGGAGTTTATCTGGCGGGCAAGTTCGGAATCCGCATTGAGGATATGGTGGCTGTAACGCGCAGCGGAGGGCAGGTGCTGACACCGGCGCCCAAAGCGCTGATTGAACTTTAGGCTGTGGCGAGCCGACGGCTTTTGCTGAGGGAAGTGGAAGTGAAGGAACGAATGAAGCAACAAGACATTGAGGATCTGCGGCAACTGATTGAGTTTTTGAAGTCGCACGGAGTGTCCGAGTTCGACGTGGACCGCGGCGACCTGAAGATCCGCCTGAAATTCAATCCGCAGGAGGGCGCGGCGGCTGGGTTGAGCGACCTGGCACGGCTGCTGCAGACGAGTCCGCTGCAGACGGGGCCGCAGAGCGTGGCGCAAGCTGCCGCAGTGACGCTGGCGGGATCGGTGTCATCGGGGGCTGCGGCAGAGCCGGCCGCGAATGCCGAGGCCGGGCTGCACATGGTGAAGTCACCGATTGTGGGCACATTCTATGGCTCGCCGTCTCCCGGCGCCGCGGCGTTTGTAGCACCGGGCGATCACGTGGAGAAGGGCCAGGTGATCGGCATTATCGAGGCCATGAAGCTGATGAACGAGATTGAATCGGATGTGGCGGGCGAGGTGGTGAAATGCCTGGTCTCGAACGGGCAGGCCATCGAGTTTGGACAGCCGCTTTATTCAATCCGCCCAGCGTGAATGAAGCGGAGTTAGCGGGGGATTGTGGCGAGCAGAGCGCCGCGAAGAATAGTGGTGGATTCAGGGCAGCAGAAAAACAACCGCAGGTCCTTCGACTCCGTCCGCCACGGCGGACTCCGCTCAGGATGACAAGCTTCAATTTAAGAGCGCTTCCTGGAGATGAAACAAACCCCGCGAGCCAAGCTGACACCGCTCGCCATGCTCTAAAGGAATTGAATGTTTCGTAAGGTACTGGTTGCCAATCGAGGCGAGATCGCGCTGCGCGTGTTGAACGCGTGCCGGGAGCTGGGCATTCGCACGGTTGCGGTGTACAGCGAGGCCGATCGCAACTCGCTGCACGTGCGCTTTGCCGACGAGGCGATCTGCATCGGGCCGCCGCGCGCGTCGGACAGCTACTTGAATGTGCCGGCCGTGATTTCAGCGGCGGAGATCGCCGACGTGGAGGCGATTCATCCCGGATACGGGCTGCTGAGCGAGAACGCGAACTTCGCCGAGGTTTGCCGCGCGTCGAATATCAAGTTCATTGGGCCGCCGCCGGAAGTGACGCGGCTGATGGGCGAGAAAGAAAAGGCGCGGCAGGCGATGAAGAAGGCCAAGGTGCCTATTCTGCCGGGATCGGACGGAATCCTGGCCACGGCGGAAGAGGCGCGCGAGTGGGCCGAGAAGGTGGGCTATCCGGTCATTCTGAAGGCCAAGGCCGGCGGCGGCGGGCGTGGGATGAGGATTGTGCGCGACGCCGAAGATTTGCCCAACCTGTTTCATGCGGCATTTACCGAGGCGGCCAACGCGTTCGGCAACGGCGAGCTCTACATGGAAAAGTTCATCGAGCAGCCGCGGCACATCGAGTTCCAGGTGCTGGCCGATGAGCATGGCAACGTGGCCTCGCTGTTTGAGCGCGAGTGCTCGATTCAGCGGCGGCACCAGAAGCTGATTGAAGAAGCGCCGAGCCTGCAAGTAACGCCGAAGATGCGCGAGGACGTGGGCCGGACGCTCTGCAAGTGCATGGCCGAGATTGGCTACCAGAATGCGGGGACAGTGGAGTTCCTGATGGACGCGAGTCATCAGCTCTACTTCATCGAGATGAACACGCGCATCCAGGTAGAGCATCCGGTGACGGAGGCGATCACGGGCGTGGACCTGGTGAAGGCGCAGTTGCGGATCGCGGCCGGCGAGCGGCTGGATGCGATCTTGCCGGCGAAGCTGGAGATGCGGGGACACGCGATCGAGTGCCGGATCAACGCGGAGCATCCGGTTCGGTTTACGCCATCGGCGGGAAAGATCACGGCGTTCAACGTGCCGGGAGGAAACGGAATTCGGGTGGACACGGCGCTTTATGCCGAGGGAGTGATTCCGCCGTATTACGACTCGCTGATCGCGAAACTGATTGCGCACGGTGTGGACCGCGCCGAGGCGATGGCAAAGATGGAACGGGCGCTGAACCAGTTCATCGTGCAGGGGATCGATACGTCGATCTCGCTGCATCAGGCGATTTTTCAGGATGCTGGGTTCCGGGCGGGCGATTTCGACACGGGGTATATGGATCGGTTCCTGGCGGCGCGGGAAGAGGCGGAGAAGCATCCGGCGTAGGGCGGTCGGGCGGGAGTCAGGTCAGAGGGTTGAGCGTGAGGCCTACATGCGAACAGAGTTTCCGTTGCTGCAGGTCGAAGGTAAACAAACCCGTCGAGCCGAGTTCAATCGCAGCGGCGACATGAAGCAGGTCTGGGGTACGCACTCCCAACTGTGCTGCGGATTGAAGAGAAAGTTCACGAGCCCGCGCAAACGCCGATTCCGGAAGTGCACTGCGCAGAAAACTTCCGCGCCGAAGGTCTTCATCGAAAGCGCGAAGCGATTGAGCCGCCTCAAATTCAGAAATCTCTTTTCGGAACACACGCAGACCCATAGAGTTGACAGTTTCAAGCTCTGCCAGAGACGACATCAGTAAGGGCAATTGAGCCGCTTTCAATGCTGAAGCGGCTGCGGCGGAGTTCGCATCTTTGGTGAACAAAGAAACTACGAAGCTGGTGTCGAGGTAAATCAATAACGATCCCGATCCTGGCTTATGAGTTCGGCGCCGCTGACCTCGAGGACCTTGTCGCCATAGATTTCGTTCAGTCGCGCCAGGAAATCGGGCAGCGGCGGGCGTTCGGCGGGGGCGGGTGTGAGGCGCGCGATGACTTTGCGGCGTTTGGTGATCTCGAGCTCATTGCCCTGGCTGAGCAGGCGCTCGACCTTCTTGAAGTCGTAGCGGAGGTCGCGAACGGAGACGGTTTTCATGTGATACATTTTAGCATCACAAGACGATCCACACGAGGCGTGGGAAGATATCCACAGAACATTATCGCTTTTTGTTCGCCTTTTCACGCGGAAATGGGCTATGCTGTGTGGGCAATGAGGAGGTTCGACGAATGGACGCACAGAAAGCACTGATTGCAGAGTTCGACCGAGAGAGCGCGAAGACCCGCAAGATGCTCGACGCCATCCCGGCCGATGCCGATTTCAACTTCAAGCCTCACCCCAAGTCGATGACGCTGGGCCGGCTCGCTGGCCATCTCACCGATTTTGTCGGTGACTGGGGGAATCACACGCTGACGATGGACAAGCTGGAGTTTCCCGCGGATCACAAGTGGGAGCCGTACGCGCCGGCGAGCAAAGCGGAGCTGCTGGAAAAGTTCGACAAGAAACTGGCGGAGACGCGCCCGGCGCTGGTGGCGACGACCGGCGACGCGTGGGATCGGAACTGGAAGTTCGTCTTCGGGGGGCAGGCCTGGATCGACGACACCAAGTACAACGTGTTCCGCGAAACCGTTTTGAACCACATGATTCACCATCGCGGGCAGTTGACCGTCTATCTGAGGCTCATCGGCGCGAAGGTTCCGGGGATCTATGGGCCGAGCGCGGACGAGATGTGAGAAAAGCAGGGAACAAGGGCACGGCGAGACGGGACGAGGGATCAGCGAACACGAATGAACGGGCTCGGTGAACGTATCGCCGGGCTTGCGGTCTTCGGGTTTCTGGTCCCGCAGCTTTCGAGACTACTCTTGATGTATGCCGTTTTCCTTTCCGAAGGTGTATCCGATTCTTGACGCCGGAGTGATTCCGCAGGTTGGGTGGGCGGAGTTCTTGAAGCGGTTGGGCGGCGAGCTGGCCGAGGCGGGCGTGACGCTGCTCGAATATCGGAACAAAACGAGAAGCGACGCCGATGTGCTGGCGGATGCGGCGATTTTGCGCGTGGCGCTGCCGGCGGGAACGGTGAAGCTGATTCTCGATGACCGCGTTGAGCTAGTTGATCGGGCCGGTTTTGACGGCGTGCATGTGGATGCGGGTGACGCGACGCCTGCCGAGGCTCGCCGGCTGCTGGGGCCGGGCAGGATCTTGGGCACGTTTGGCGGGAGCGAAGCGCTGGTCGAGGGAATTCTAAAGGAGCCGGCGGATTATCTGTCGATCGGGCCGATTTTTCCTACGACAACAAAGCAGACGACGAAGGCGCCGATCGGTGCGGAGGGCGTGCGCCGGTTGCGCGAGGAGGCTGGGGCGAATGCGGTGCTGGTCGCGGTGGGAGGAGTGACGCTCGAAACAGCGCCGGAGATTCTGGCGGCGGGAGCGAGCGTGGTGGGGGTTTCGGCGGCGATCTTTCGCGCTGCTGATCCGGCGGGCGAGTTTCGGCGGTGGGTCGCCGCGCTGGACTAGACGCGAATCGCGAGTGTCTGGAAACGAGACAGAGCTGTCCGGATTTGAGACGCGAGCGCTGTGCGGATTTGAGGCACGTTCTGACCGGGACCGAGGCAGCCCGTGGCCGAGTTCGAGACAGTGGCTGTCTGAAATCAAGACAATTCTCATCAGAGTGGGCCCCGAAAAGCCCGCCCGCGCTAGCTATTGTGCGGCCTGGCCGGTGCTGTATCGTATGATTGCGTAACGAGTTCCGGCGGAAAGATTCGGTGTCGCCTTCGCTGTCTCGTTCCATTCATTCGCCAGGGAGGAAGTCGCTCATTGATATCCAAACTGCTGCGCGTTAAACCCATGTCGATGCTCACGCACGAGGCGGGCGAGCAAGGCGAACACACGTTAAAGCGGTCGCTGGGGGCCGTGAACCTGGTGACGCTGGGGATTGGAGCCGTGATCGGCGCGGGGATTTTTGTGCTGACCGGTCAGGCCGCGGCGCTTTACGCGGGGCCGGCCGTGGCGCTGAGCTTTGTGCTGGCGGGCATCACCTGCGCTTTTGCCGGGCTGTGCTACGCGGAATTCGCTTCCATTATTCCTATCGCCGGATCGGCGTATACGTACGGCTACGCCACGCTGGGCGAGTTCGTGGCATGGATCATCGGCTGGGACCTGGTGCTGGAATACGCATTCGGCGCGTCCACGGTAGCATCCGGCTGGTCAGGATATTTCAACAGTTTGATGCAGCAGTTCGGTGTTCACATTCCGCCGCAATTGACGGCGTCGACAGGAACGCAACTGGTGTTCTACCAGAATCAGTGGGGGCCGGTGATGTCGCTGCCGCCGGGGGTGAGCGATGCTGGGCTGCCTCATGTGACTGCGGCCTTTAATCTGGTTGCAATGGCGATTGTCATGGTGATCACCGTCATATTGGTGATCGGAATCAAGGAGTCGGCGAACTTCAACTCGGCGATTGTGTTCATCAAGCTGAGCGTGGTGGCGATTTTTCTGGTAGTCGGCGGCTACTTCCTGATTCGGCATCCGGATTTGGCAAGGACAAACTGGCATCCGTTCGTTCCGCCGAAGGACGCGGCCGGCAACTTCGGATGGGGCGGAATTTCGAAGGGCGCCTCGCGGATTTTCTTCGCCTACATTGGATTCGACGCGGTGTCGACGGCGGCGCAGGAAGCCAAGAAGCCGCAACGCGATATGCCCATCGGCATTCTCGGGTCGCTGTTGATCTGCACCATTCTATACATTCTCGTGTCGCTGGTTCTCACCGGCCTGGTGAGTTACACGAGGCTGAATGTTGGCGCTCCGGTAGCTCTGGGCATCGATGCGACGGGCGTGAGTTGGGGCTCGCTGTTGGTGAAGATCGGCGCGGTGTTCGGGCTGGCCACCGTGATGCTGGTGATGTTGCTGGGACAGACGCGCGTCTTCTACTCGATGTCAAAGGATGGCCTGCTGTGGAAGTGGGCCTCGGCGATTCATCCCAAGTTCCGCACGCCGTGGATTACCACGATTGTATTTGGAATCTTTGCGGCGCTGTTTCCCGCGTTCCTGCCCATCGGCAGGCTCGCCGATTTGGTAAACATCGGGACGCTGCTGGCGTTCACGATCGTGTGCGCCGGCGTTTGGGTGCTGCGAGTGCGGCATCCCGAACTACATCGGCCTTTCAAGACGCCGCTGGTGCCGCTGGTGCCGATTCTGGGAATGGGGTCAGCTATCTTCCTGATGTCGCGGCTGGCGGCGATCACGTGGGAAGTGATGATCGGCTGGTTGATCCTGGGGCTGATCATTTATTTCGGCTATTCAATGGGGCACAGCAAGGTGCAAAAGCTGGCGAAGGCGCAGGTAGCGGACTGAACGGAGGAATTTCGGAGCAAAAGCGACGGCCTCCCCGAGCGGGAGGCCGTTTTGTTTTGATAACATGCTCTCTTTTGCCGATGGATGGGGTGATGATCGAATCGACTGGAGGCGGAAAGCGTGAAAGTTGTGGACATTCTTGAGGCTCAGGAAAGTCTCGAGGAACTCATTGATGAGCTTGCGCCTGGTGAATGGTTTGCGATCGCTGTCAACGGTGAACCGCGTGTCAAGGTGGTCGCGCTCAATGAGGAGGAGATTGAGGAGCTGCTGCTGGAAGGCAGTTGAAGTTTAGGTTCGCCGAAACTTGACGCAGGGATGCGGCCGCTTGTGAAACGGGGCGAACAGCGCATCGTTTCCGAGCGCATTCGCCCTGCAGGCATGTTCAAGGCTTAGGCGGTGGTTTTCGCGCAGAATTCGTCGAAGGCGCGCGTGAGTTCGTCGGCGATGTGCTGAGCAGTGGACTGCTCGATGACAGAGCGCTGCATCAAGTAGACGAGCTTGCCATCGCGCAGAAGGGCAACAGCAGGCGAACTGGGCGGATAGCCCTCGAAGTAGGTGCGGGCGCGATCGGTGGCCTCGCGGTCCTGGCCGGCAAAGACGGTGATCTTGCGATCGGGCTGGTTGGTTGTGTTCGAAAGCGCGAGGCGGATGCCGGGGCGGGCCTTGCCTGCCGCACAGCCGCAGATGGAGTTGACGACGAGGAGAGTGGTTCCGGGCTCCGCCAGTGCCGCGTCGACTTCTTCGGCGGTCCGGGTTTCCTTGATCCCGGCGCGCACCAGTTCCTCGCGCATGGGAATCACCATCAGTTCTGGGTACATGTTCGCCTCCGGCAAGGGAAGTTGCCTGAGACCATTCTATCGTGTGCGGGCGTTCCGGTGTCGGCGTTTTTCCGAAAACACGCGCGGTTGGCTGCTCTTTGCATGGTCATCGCTCCCTGATGGTCGCGTTGACTTGGCTGAAATGACTTCGAATTACAGTTTTTCGGAAAAACGCGTTAGTCTTGAACCGATGCAGATCAAAGAAAGACAACTCCTCGCCCCATTTACGACTTTTGGCATTGGCGGGCCGGCGCGGTGGTTTGCAGAGGCGGCGAGCGAGGAGGAGATTGCCGAGGCCAGCGAGTGGGCGCGCGAGCGGGGTATGCCACTGTTTGTGCTGGGCGGCGGCAGCAACGTGCTCGTCGCCGATGAGGGATTTGCGGGGCTGGTGCTGCACGTTGGGCTGAAGGGAATCGAGCGGGATGGAGAACTGTTCCGCGTCGCGGCGGGCGAAGTTTGGGACGGATTTGTTGAGCGGGCCGTTGCGTCGAATTGCGCCGGGACCGAGTGCCTCGCGGGGATTCCGGGGACGGTTGGCGGAACGCCGGTGCAGAACGTGGGCGCGTATGGGCAGGAGGTGGCGTCAGTCATCGAGCGGGTGCGGGCGTTTGATTTGGGTGAGCGCACGTTCGTTGAGTTCTCGAACATAGAATGCGGCTTTGCCTATCGGCGCAGCCGGTTCAACGCGGCGGATCGCGGGCGGTACATCGTGACGCGCGTCGACTACCGGCTGCGCGAGAATGGCGAGCCGCTGGTTGCGTACCGGGATTTGAAGGCGCACTTTGAAGGCTGGGCGAAGACGCCGACGCTCGCCGAAGTTGCGGCGGCGGTGCGGAACATCCGGCGAAGCAAGGGAATGTTACTGGTTGACGGCGATCCGGATTGCCGCAGTGCGGGGAGCTTTTTCAAGAACCCTGCGGTCACCGAGGAAGTGGCGGAGCAAGTGCGAAAAGTGGCTGCGAGCACCGGCGTTCCGATTCGGATTTTTCCCGCGGACGATGGACTGGTGAAGATTCCCGCGGCGTGGCTAATTGAACAGGCGGGATTTGTCAAGGGGTACGCGATGGGCGCTGCGGGGATTTCGACCAGGCATACGCTGGCGCTCGTCAATATTGGAGACGGGATTGGAGACGGGCGCGGCGGCGCGACGGCCAAAGAAATTCTGGCGCTGGCGGAGAAGATTGGAGCGGCGGTTGAAGCGCGGTTCGGGATTCGGCTGGAGATGGAGCCGATGATGGTGGGGTTTGCGTAAAACACCGCTGCTGACAGCCGCAGCGCAAGAAACGGCATTGGCGTAAAATCCAAGTCGTCCCCTGGTGGGGTGCGAGAGAGCGCTCTGATATGCGACTGACCTTTCCGTCTCTAGTGCGCTTCGTTCGGCAGCAGATTGTTTATATCGTCATTTCCGCTGTTCTCGGCGCCGTTTTCTGGGCAATTGGCCTGCCGATCAATCCCTTCACAGTTTTGTTGTACACACTCTGCATTGGGAATCTCCTCTCGTTTGGAATCGATCAGGTGGAGTTCCTCTTTTCGGGAAGGCCGTTTCCATTCAACTGGCTGATCTTTTTGCCGACGCTCCTTGTACTGACGGTCCCGGTTTACCTGATTTCGACCGCAATTGTTTGGCTCATTTCTCCGCCTGGTCCGCAGACGCTTTCTCATCTGCTCCTAACGGGATGGAAGTTTCCGTTTCTGGTCACGTTCGTTTTCGGTTTTGTCTCGTTTCTGCACCAAACAACGAAGGATCGGCTGGAACAGCGCAACCAGGAATTGCAGCGATCGGTGGATAAGGGCGCGAAGCAGCTTGAGATGCAAGCGCAGGAGCTCGACCGCGCCCGAGAGATTCAACAATCGCTGCTGCCCAAGGAGATTCCGCAGCTTGCGGGATTCGAAGTGGCGGGAGCGTGGCGGCCGGCGCGCACGGTGAGCGGGGATTACTACGACGTGTTCAAGCTGGACGGGGGCAGGCTTGGCGTCTGCATTGCGGACGTGGTGGGGAAGGGCGTTTCGGCCGCGCTGCTGATGGCCAATGTGCAAGCGGCAGTGCGCGCCTATGCAGGCAGCGCCGAGAGCGCGGCACAGTTGTGCGCCAAGGTGAACAGCCTGCTTTGCGAAAATCTTGCGACCGGAAAATTTGTGACGTTTCTTTACGGAGTGCTGGACGGCGAGACGCGGACGCTCGAATATTGCAATGCCGGCCAGGTTTATCCGATCCTCGTCTCTGGAGGATGTACCCGAGCGCTGGACCATGGCGGCGCGGTGCTGGGCGTCTTTCCCGCGTGGGAATACGAGAATGCGAAAATTGAGTTTCGCGCGGGGGACAGGCTGTTGCTTGTGACCGATGGCATATCTGAAGCGTGCGGCGCGGATGAAGTGGAATTTGGCGAGGAGAAGCTGGCCGAGGCTGCGCTCCAACTCAGCAAGCGCACAGCGGCGGAGATGAGTGACGCGCTGCTCAACCAGGTGACAGAATTCTGCGATGCGCACTTTCAGGATGATGCGACGCTGCTGGTGATCGCAGCGAAGTAAGAAGGCGCGAGGATTAACTCAGCGGCGCTTGCAGGCGGCCGAGGAGACGCGCGCGTTCCGAAGCGAGGACTTGGGCTGCGGGGCCGAGGGCGGTGAGGCGGCCGTCGCGGAGAAGCAGAACTTCAGCAGAAATGGCGAGCGCGTCGGTGGCGTCGTGAGTGGCCACGACGGTTTGCACTTTGCTTTCGCGCAACCAGTTTTGGAGACGGACGAGCAGCGCGTCGCTGGCGACGCCGTCGAGTGCTGAAAAAGGCTCATCGAGAAGAAGCAGGCGGGGAGCGGGCGCGAGAGCACGCGCCAGGGCGACGCGTTGCGCCTGGCCGCCGGAGAGATCCTGTGGGCGACGGGCAGCGAGTTCGGTTGCGCCAACAAGATCCAACATTTCATCGATGCGGCGCGCGCGGGCGGCGCGGGCGATTCCCGAATAACCGGGTCCCGAGTATTTGGGACTGCGCAGGCCGTAGGCGACGTTGGCGGCAGCCGTGAGGTGAGGGAAGAGCGCGGGCTGCTGCGAGACAAGCGAAGTCTGGCGATGGCCGGGAGGAACGCGGAGACCGCCGGCGGTTTCAGTGAGGGTACGGCCGTCGAGTGCGATGCGGCCATTGGTCGGGTGGTCGAGGCCAGCAAGCAAGCGAAGCAATGTGCTTTTGCCTGCGCCTGAGGGGCCGAAGACGACGGTCCAATCGGAGGCGAAGGTACATTCCACCTGCAGGTGGAAGCTGCCGCGGCGCGAGTCGAGGGAGAAGCTAAGCACGGCGCGCACTCCCACGTTTTTGGCTGGTAGCGTAGACGGCGACGAGGGCCAGAGCGCTCAAGCCAAGAAGCAGCAGAGCAGTGTGGCCGGCGGCGGCGTAGTCGAAGTTCTCGACCTGATCGTAGAGAACGATGGAGAGCGTGCGCGTTGCGCCGGGAATGTCGCCTCCGAGCATGAGGACGACGCCAAATTCGCCGATGGTGTGGAGAAAACTTAGCACGACCGCGGCGAGAAGCGAGCGGCGAGCGAGCGGAATGAGAATGCTGGAGACGAGACGCACCGGGCCGGCGCCAAGAAGGCGTGCGGCGTCGACAAGAGCGGTGTCGACCGAGGCGAAGCCTGCAACGAGAGGCTGCACGGCGAAGGGAAGGCTGTAGATGACGGAGCCGACGACGAGGCCGTCGAATGAGAATGCGAGTGGATGACCGAGCAGGGCGGCGATGCCCCGGCCAAAGGCTGTGCGGGGGCCGAGAAGGACGAGAAGAAAGAAGCCGAGGACGGTGGGCGGCAAGACCATCGGAAGAGCGGCGAGGGCTTCAACGGCGGCGAGCCAGCGGCCGCGGCCGAGCACGATGAGCGCAGCGAGAGGCACGGCGATGACGAGAAGAATCGCGGTGGTGACGGTGGCGAGGCGAAGAGAGAGAGCGAATGCTTGCCAGTCCATTGTGCTCATTTGACCGGGGTGAGGCCGGATTTGGCGAGTTCAGCCTGCACGGCGGGCGAGAGCAGAAAGTCGAGCAGCTTGTGCGCGGCAGCGGGTTGCCTGGTGCTGCTGACGATGACAGCGCCCTGCTCGATGGGTGGATAGAGGTCGCGAGGAATGACGAAGTACGAGCCGTCCGCGGAGAGGCGCGAGGTGAGCGCGGAAGTAAGCGAGATGAGGCCTGCATCGGCGTTGGCGGAGTCGACAAACTGCGCGGCCTGGGCGATGTTTTCAGCGGTGATGAGGCGCGGCTTGAGGGCGTCGTACAAATTCAGGCTATGAAGCGCGGCGACGGCGGCGCGGCCGTAGGGTGCGCGATCGGGATTGGCGATGGCCAGCCGCTTCAAGGCGAGCGAGCGGAGCAGATCGAGCGAGGGCGAAGGCAACTGTGAATCTTTCCGAGACCAGAGAACGAGTGTTCCTCGCGCGTAGGTGATGGGAGTGGAGGAATCGGCGGAGCCGGCGGCGTCGGCGAGGCCATCGTTGATGAGGCGCTTGGGAAAACTGAGGTCGGCGGAGAGAAAGACGTCGAAGGGAGCGCCGTTTTCGATTTGCGTAGTGAGTGTCGCGGAGGACTGGTAGGTGGCTTCGGCGTGAATGCCGGTATTTTTCTCGAATTGCACGAGGATGGGCGGAAAGAGCGGCTCTAGATCGGCGGCAGCGGCGACGCGGAGAGACGCCTGCGCGCTGAGCGGCGCGAGGAACAGGAACGCGAAAAGAGCGGTGAGAAATTGCTTCGACATCGGCGCGATCGATCTCCCATCCACAGCGGGAATCGCCGTACACCTGCTAGGCTAACACCTAGATATGAACGACAATCTGCATCAGTTACGCTGTTTTGGATGCGGAAGCCGGATCGCGGGTAAGGAGGCGCAGCCGGACTTTCGCTGCGCGAATTGCGGCGACCTGTTTGAGGTGGAGTATCCGGGCTGGAACCAGCGCGGCGGGCATGATAGACCCAATCCTGGTGCGCTGAAGTGGCTGTGGCGCGAGCGGCGCTGCTCAGGCGAGGCGCTGGATCAGTCGGGTGTGTGGCGATTCCGCGAGCTGCTGCCGATTCTGGACAGTTTTGGAAACGCGGTGTCGCTGCGCGAGGGAAATGCGCCGCTGTATCATCTGCCGCGCTCGGCGAAGTCGCTGGGAGTCGATCAACTCTACGCGAAACACCAAGGGATGAATCCGTCAGGCTCGTTCAAGGATACGGGCATGACGGCGGCGCTGAGCGTCGCGCGCGAACGGGGATTTACGTGGGTCGCATGCGCGTCGACGGGGAATACGTCGGCTTCGATGGCAGCATATGCGGCGCGCGCTGGAATGCGCAGCCTGGTTTTAATTCCTGAGGGAAAGATCGCGTGGGGCAAGTTGTCGCAGGCGATGGACTATGGCGCGGTGACTTGCCAGGTGCGGGCCGACTTCGACGGTTGCCTGCGCCTGCTGACGCGGATTGTGATGAAGGCGCCGATCTACCTGCTGAACTCGGTGAATCCGTACCGGCTTGAGGGGCAGAAGACGCCGGCAATCGAGATTGCGGAAGCGATGGACTGGAATGTGCCCGACCACCTGATTGTTCCGGGAGGTAATTTGGGAAACAGCTCGGCGCTGGGGAAGGGATTCCGCGAGATGCGGGAGCTGGGACTGGTGGCGCGGATGCCGAAGATCAGCGTGATTCAGGCGGCGGGAGCGAATCCGCTGGTGCGGAGCCTGAACAAGAACCATGGCGCGGTGCTGGAGCCGATGGAAGCGCACACGCGTGCAACGGCGATTCGCATTGGGAATCCGGCATCGTGGCGTAAGTCGGCGCGAGTGATTCAGGAGAGCGGCGGTTGGTGCCTCGACGTGAGCGAGGCGGAGATCGCGATTGCCAAAGCGGAGATTGGCGCGGAAGGGCTGGGCTGTGAGCCGGCTTCGGCGGTGACGCTCGCTGGGCTGAAGAAACTGCGTGCGCAGGGCGTGATCCGTTCGGGCGAGACGGTGGTGCTGGTGCTCACCGGGCATACGCTCAAGGACGCGGACTACACGATCGACTTCCATCGCGAAGCTCTGCTGACCGATGAGGAGAAGATGGGGTCGGAGGCGGCGATTGAAGCGCTGCGGAGAGATGCGATCACCGTGGATGCAACGCCGGAGGCGGTGTTGGCGGCGATTGAGGGCGAAGTGGGATGAGCGGCCAGGGAAAGACAAACGCTCTTCAACTCCGTTTGCCTGCAACTTCGGCGAATCTGGGGCCGGGATTTGACGCGGTGGCCGTGGCACTGGATTTCTTTCTGGAGATTGAGGCTGCGCCGGCGAAGGAGTTTTCAGTCAAAGCCAGCGGACGAAACGCCGACCGCTGCGCGCGGCTCGAAGACAATTTGATTCTCGAGACCTACAAGCAGATTCTGAGCGAAAACGATCGGGCGATCTTTCCGCTGGCGATCCGGGTGGCGAACGGGATTCCGCTGGGAATGGGATGCGGCTCGTCTGCGGCTGCGCGGCTGGCGGCCATCGCGCTGGCGGTGCACTTTGGGGAGCTCGGCTGGGATACAGAGCGAGTTCTCGAAGAGGCGTACAAGCTCGAAGGTCATCCGGACAACGTGGCGGCGTGCTGGCTGGGCGGATTTCTGACGGCGGTTTGCGAAGGACCGAATGTGCGCGTTGCGCGAACCGATCCGCCAGAGGAGTGGCGGGCGATCGTCGCGCTGCCGGAGGAGCCGCTCTCCACCAGCAAAGCGCGCGCGGTGTTGCCGGCCAGTTATCCGCTTGAAGCTGTGGTGGCGAACCTGCAATCGGTGGCCGTGCTCGCGCTCGCGTTTGCGCAGGGACGCGGCGATCTTTTGCGGCTGGCGATGAGGGATCGAATTCATCAGCCGTATCGCGCGCCGATCGCTCCGTTGCTGCCGATTCTGCTGCCGCTGGTGGGAGAGAACGGAATTCTTGGCGTCGCGTTGAGTGGGGCGGGGCCGGCAATTCTGGTGATTGTCGACGGGGAAGAGAGCCTGGCGGATGCTTCAGCGGCTGTGCAAAAGGCGGCGGAAAATCGCATGGGGACGGAGCTTCTGGTTAGACGGTTTTCGCGGGTTGGAGCCTGCCAAGCTGTTGAAAAATAAGTAATTTTGTGAAAATGTGGTCCGCTTCAACACCCAACCGTGTGAGTTATGAATAAGTTACGGTGGTTGCCTACGTGAATAGTCATCAAAAATCTGATTACTGCGACTATTACTGAAGTTTGCTTGCTATTTATCGATTAAACACCTTACATTCGCTCCGTGGGCAGTTCTGGGGGAGGGCTGCTCTAGCGCCTGTGATCCTTATCGGATCCGGGCGCTTCTCTTTGCGCGCTAAAACGTTTCCGCGGACCAAAAGCACAACGGAAGCAGCGCGGAGTTGGAGGCGACTTCGCGGCTCATTGAAGCGATGACAACTGAAGGAAAATGGTTGTGTGCAATGTCCTGCAACGGCGCCGAGGCCTGCGACTTTCGTCGCGTTGGCGCATCAGATGGATATACGGTTTCCTGTACAATGAACGGGTGCGGGTCCGCAAGGAGGATCATGGCAGGCTTGGGTGTGTTGGAAGTGAACGATGCAAACTTTGACCAGGAAGTGCTAAATAGCGAGCAGCCGGTTCTGGTGGATTTTTGGGCAGTTTGGTGCGGGCCATGCAAGGCAATTGCACCGATTGTGGACGGCGTGGCCGCGACGTACGCGGGCAAATTGAAGGTGGCCAAGGTGAACGTGGATCAAAACGGCGCGACACCTTCGCGCTACGGGATTCGCGGGATTCCGGCGCTGCTGTTCTTCAAGGGCGGCAAAGTTGCGGATCAGATTGTGGGCTATGTTCCGCAGGATGTGATTGAAGAGAAGGTCAAGAAGCTGCTCGCGTAAGCGAATTAATCAAGCAAAGAGAGCCCGGCCCCGTGCCGGGCTTTCGTGCGTCTGGGTTCTAAATGCGTCCGCGGAATTGGATGATGCGCCGCCGGTCGCGCTTCGACGGCCGGTGCTCGGGGAGCCGAACATATTGCTCGAATGCCTTGCGCTCCTCGGCGAGGTGGAGACGCGCTTCGCGGCTCGTGTCGGATTCGCGATAGAGGGTCTGCGCAACTGCCGCAGGACCGCGCATCGCGCTTACGAGCAAAACCTCGACCTCAAAGATGCCGCGCTCGTTCTCGATGCGCAGCTTGTCTCCGGCGCGAACATCGCGAGAAGGCTTGGCGCGCAGGCCGTTCGATTGAATGCGGCCGATATCGCAGGCGCGCGAGGCCATGGCGCGCGTTTTGAAAAAGCGCGCGGCCCAAAGCCATTTGTCGATGCGCACAGAGTCCATGGTGCATTGCGGAAAAGCGTAAAACAAAATGTATCAGGATCTTTGTGTGATCTTCCACAGATAAAGATGGCTGGAGTCGCTCGATGTGGCCACGGCCAGTCCCTTTTGGTGCGTGGCGCGATTGAGCGCGGCGCGAATGTTTGCTTTGCTGTCAGGCAGAGCAGCGAGAGGAACTTTAAGGGCAGTACCGGGCGGCAATGGATCGATGTGTTTCAGGAGGAGGGCAACGACGCTCTTGTGTTTGCCTGCCCGGCCTTTTGGGACCGCATCCTGCTGAACCATCTGGATCTTCTTTGAAACGAATTCCGTTCTGTGGCGTTGTGGCAACGGAATGCTCCTTCATACTCGTGAGATGCAGGAGCGCGCGCGCCGTATGCCTAAGCTGCGCTAACGTATCGATCCAGGCCACTTCCGGGTCACTAAAGTCCACGCCGCGAGTGTGGCGTATCGCTAACGTAAGCTTGGCGAACGTTGCCGTATAACGAGCGTATGGAATTGCTGTTGTCCGAGTAAAAATATCCTAAGCGTGTAAAAAATCCCGAGTGTTCTACCCGGGTAGAATCCCGTTGGCCCAGTGGATTTCCTCAGGTAAGGCTTTGCAGCGATATGGGTTTCGACTATTCTGAGGCGAATGGCATGACGGTTGCAACCCGAAAAGCGAGGCTTCGACATGAATATGAGCGGAACACGAAACACCCCTATCGTGCCGGTTGGCGAAGCTCTATCCTTCCACGAGCTCGATTTTCGCCCGCGGGTATTGGTGGTCGATGACGAAACATCGATCGCAGACACCATTACCACAATCCTCTCGATGAGCGGTTATGCTGCCATGGCCGCGTACGACGGAGACGAGGCTCTTGAAACTGCGCTGGTCGCGCCACCTCATCTGGTGATTACCGATGTGCTTTTGCCGGGGATGAACGGGATTGAACTCGCGATTACGATTCAACGCGTGTTTCCCGACTGCCAAATCCTGCTTTTCTCCGGGCAAGCGACGACGGTCGATTTGCTGGCCGCGGCCGGCAGCGCTGGGCATCAATTCACCTTGCTCAGCAAACCTGTGCCGCCGGAGCGGCTGCTGGCGATGGTGAAAGAGAAGCTGCGGTCAGTGACTTCCCAGCCGATCTCAAACGCAAACTAAGGCAAGTCCAGATTCGATGCAGCGCGGTGGTCAGCGTGGCGCCGTTTGACCGGTTCTCGTGCGCGGCATGCAGCATGCGGATCGTGGTGCGGAAGAGCGAGCTGGTGAGGGCGGGGTAGGTGGGACCGACGGTCTGGCCAATCGGCTGGATGGGCGAGTCTGGATTGGCTAATTCTGCGAGATCTGATCGCACGGGCGATTTGTCGAACGGCGGCAGCTCAGTACCAGAATTTGAATTCCGGCCAACTGGCGGCGTAGGAACGCTTGCGGTGTCGCAGCCAGAAGTAATGCAGGTGCTCGAAGTCCATGATCCACGGCGCATCAAATGGACCGAGATCAATCACCTCGGCGTAAGTGTCGGTGTAGTCATCGCGACTGCTTCCCAGTGTGAGAACAGATTCGCCCGTGTAGCCGTTCCAGCCCCAGTAGTAGTAATTCTGATGCCCGCTGATGGCGGTGGGCAGGCCGTATGCAGGCCCCAGCACATTGACCGCGCTGGCTTCGCCATAGTTGCGGCAGAAGATGGCAGTGTGAGCGCGGTCGTCGGGCGGCAGCGCATTGTAGCGGGCGGCGAATCCCTGGACCATCTGCGGCCAGCCGAAGCGGTCGGAAAGATATTGAGGCAAAGGGCTGGAAAACTTTTCTTGCTTGGTATTAGCGCCGGGAAAGTGCGAGACGTAAGCGCGATAATTCGCCGGTGGCAACAGGGTGAGGACGATGGGACCGGTGATGAAACACAGCGCGAGCGCGAGCACGGCTGTGTAGCCCACAATGACCCAGTGGAGGCGAGGGCGATGGCTGCGGGCAGCCGCCCCGGCTGCGAAGAGCACCGGATAGACGGGCGCCAGATAGTAGTCCTTGGCGTGCATCGCCATCAGCAGAACCAAGAAGACAAGATAAGTGAGCGCAGCGAAGCGCCAGGGCCGGGCTTTGCGCGCAAAGGCGAGCCACGCGAGGCCGCCGATCCAGAGTGGCGCAGTCCCCGGAAACAGCATGTTGCCCTGCTCCAGCAGAAATGCAAGCGGCGGCAGCTTGATGTTCTTGTCGGAGTGGGCGATGTTGTTGAGCATTTCATAGGTGGGAAAATGGTGAATCCACTGCCAGATGAGGTTTGGAAGAGCGAGCAGAATCAGGAGCGCGACGCCGGCTGCGCACCAACGTGACCACAGGATTCGCCGCTGCGGCGTAAGCAAAATACCCACAAGAAGCGCCAGGAGGAAGAAGACGGTGGAATGTTTGTTCTCGATGCCGAGGCCGGCCAGCAATCCGAAAACGAGCCATGCGCGGGGCCCGGTGCTGCCATCGGCGATGCGCAGCAGCACGAGCATCGACCCCATCCAGAAGCATGGCTCGACGGAATTCATCGAGAGGAAATTCGAGGTTCCCAGAAAGACCGGCGCCGCCAGGACGGCGGTCATCGCGAGGATTTGTGCGCTGCGGAGTCCGCCCAACTGCCGGGTGAGCAGGCCGGTGAGCCCAACCAGTACGCCACCCGCGGCGAAGCTCAGGATACGAATTCCCGTGGGTGAGAGGCCAAAAAGTGTCTCGGCGATGCGGGCTTGGACGGCAACGAGTGGAGGCTGATCCACATAGCCCCAAGCCAGGTGATGCCCGCAGACGAGGTAGTAGAGCTCATCGCGAAAGAAGCCGTAGCCGAGATGACTGCCCCAGAGGGAACTGACAAAGTGAATAAGGAACGCAAGAGTGGCGAAGAGTGCGGCGAGGATCAGTGCGGCGCGGAGCGGGGTTCGAGCGGGGAGAGCGGGATTGGCATCTTGCACGGCCTGGAGCTCCTCGGTTGTGGATTATGCAATTCTATGCGGTACTGCAAAGAAATCATTATTGCGCCGGAAGCTCGGCGTGGAAATGCTGCCAGATGGTTTCCGCGGTTTTGCGAGAGACGACTGCGGCGAGCGAATCGGGCGTGGCTTGCTCGACGTCGCGCAGGCTGCCGAAGTGCGTGAGCAGGCGCTGGCGGGTTTGCGGGCCGACACCGGGAATATTCAGTAGCTCGGAATCGCGGTCGCGCATGGCGCGGCGCTGGCGGTGGTAGCCGACGGCGAAGCGATGGCTCTCGTCGCGGATGAGCTGGACGAGATGAAGCACGGGCGAGCGGCGGTCGAGGACGATGGGCTCGTCTTCGTTGCCGTAGAGGTAGATGACCTCTTCTCTTTTTGCAATCGATGCCAGCGGCTGCGAGGTGAAGCCGAGGGATTCGAGCGCGTCTGCGGCAGCGTGAAGCTGGCCGAGGCCGCCGTCGACGAGGATTAAAGAGGGCATGGGCTGGGCATTTGGATCGGCCACGGCGTCATCCTTCAGCCGGCGGTAGCGGCGCTCGACCACCTCGCGCATGGAGGCGAAATCGTCGACGCCGGCGACGGTTTTCACCTTGAATTTGCGATAGGCGGATTTGTTCATCTTGCCGTCTTCCCAGACGACGAGCGAAGCGACGGTTTCCGCGCCCTGGATGTGCGAGATGTCGAAGCACTCGATGCGGCGGGGAAGCTCGGGGAGCATGAGCGCGTCGGCGAGCGCTTCCTGAATGGCCTTGCGCGAAGGCTCGAGGACACGGAAGCGCTGCGTGTAGGACTGGTGGGCGTTCTGGCCGGCAAGATCGACAAGGGATTTCTTGTCGCCGCGCTGCGGGACGGCGATTTCGATCTTGTGGCCAGTGCGCTCGGTGAGCAGCGCGGCGAGGGTCTCGCGGTCGTCGAAATCGACAGGGACGAGGATCGAGCGCGGGACGTATTGCTGGTCGATGTAGAGCTGCTTGAGAAGCGCGGAAAAGACTGTTCCCGCATTGAAGGTGGGCGCATCCGGCTCTGGAAAAGCAACCGCAGATCCTTCAACTCGTCGCCGCGGCGACTCGCTCAGGATGACAGACTCACTACCGGAATGAGGCTCTTCGTCGAAGGCTTCCATGAGGCCGGGTAGGTCTTCCCAGAAGAACTCGCGGCGATCGACGATTTTGCCGTTGCGCATGTGGAAGAGATTGACGGCCAGGCTGCCGTCCTCGAAGTGGTAGCCGAAGACGTCGGCGTCGTCGTTGAGCTCGGCGGTGGCGATGCGCTGCTTTTCCTTGAGCTGGTGCACGGTGGAGAGCTGATCGCGCAGGCGCGCGGCGGCCTCGAACTGCTCGGTCTCGGCGGCGGCCATCATGCGCGCGGTGAGGGTACGCTCAAGCTCGGCATGGCGGCCCTCGAGAAAAAGCTGCGCGTCGCGGACGGCTTGCTTGTAGGCATCGGGGGTGGTGAGGCCTTCGACGCAGGGGCCGAGGCAGCGATGAATGTAGTACTGCAGGCAGGCGCGCGGGTGGTAACGCGAGAGATCGATCTTGCAACTGGGCAGCAGAAAGCTGCGATGGATCAGCTCGACAACTCGGTAGGCAAGGTTGCCGGGGAAGTAAGGGCCGTAATAGGCGGAGCCATCCTTGCGCAGGCGGCGCGTGACGAAGACCTTGGGGAAGCGGTCGGCGAGGGTGAGCTTGACGTAGGGGTAAGTCTTGTCGTCGCGCAGCAGAATGTTGAAGCGCGGCTTGCGCTGCTTGATGAGATTGTTCTCGAGGGCGAGGGCTTCATGCTCGTTGGCGACGAGGATGTAGTCGATGTCGACGGCCTCGCGCATGAGCGAGCCGGTTTTGGCGTTGGCCTGCGAGGCCTCGAGCAGATAGGAACGCACGCGCGAGCGGAGGTTGTTGGCCTTGCCGACGTAGATGATCTCGCCCTCGGCGTTCTTGTAGAGATACACGCCAGGCTGGGTGGGCAGGGTGCGGATTTTTTCGTAGAGATCCATTGTTGGGCGATGCGCAGCGGGCCAGTCATTAGGACGCGGTGGCCCAATTCTTAGAATATCGAGAATCGAGAGGACGCGTTGGCCCGGGAGGTTGCGCCGCCGCGGTTTGGGTTGGGCCGGGTGAAGGTTGGGCAAAGCTTACCGGCAAAGGTAAAAATTACACAGTTTTCGGGGTGTGCAGAATTGCACAAGCTGGTTGTAATCTCCTTATTTTTCATCGAGTTGCATGACGACACAGGATTGGACGGCGGCGTGCACATCCATAGGCAAAAGCAGGGTACTTCCCTGCGGAAGAGCGCGATACGCGCCAGCAGGGAATGGAGAGGTGAAATCATGATGCATCGATTTGGATTTGCGTTGACAGCAGCGGCGCTGATGGCGTTTGGCGTGACGGGATGCGCCACAAAGAATTATGTGCGGACTCAGACCCAGCCGCTGATCGATCACACCGGTCAACTGGAACAGAAGACCGCGGACAATAACCGAGCGGCCCACGACGTGGACGACCGTGCGACGGCGGGCATTGCGCATGCGCAAGGCGCAGCCGACACGGCTGAAACGGATGCGCAGAGCGCGTCGCAAGCGGCGAACACCGCCGACACCGCGGCCAACGATGTGGCGCACCGCGCCGACTCGCTGGACAGCGTGGTGAAGGGGCTGGACAACTACAAGCAAGTGGCCGCAGTTTCGGTCACCTTCGGCTTTGACAAGGCCGCGCTGACCACCGATGACAAATCGCAACTGGACAGCTTTGCGGCGTCGCTTGGTTCCGCGAAGAGCTACATTCTGGAAGTGACCGGCGGAACGGATTCGGTAGGTTCCGCGCAGTACAACTACGACCTGAGCCAGCGCCGCGCGGATGCGGTGGTGCAGTACCTGGCGGCGAAGTATGGCGTCGCGCCGCACCGCTTCTATCTGATCGGCATCGGCAAGGATCAGTTTGTGGCCTCGAACGATACGGCCGCGGGGCGTAAACAGAACCGGCGCGTGCAGGTTCAACTGCTCTCGAACATGAGCAGCGATACGCAGAGCCCGGCCCCAACCACCACCGGACAGTCCAGTGCGCCGGCGGGTCAGGTTACATCCTCACCGGTTCCCGAATAACACAGGACCTTTTCCCAGATCGTTGTTTCTCTTGAGAGCACGAAGGGCAGACCCAGGCGGGTCTGCTCTTTGTGTTTGTTGGGACTGCGCTTTTGTTGGGGCCGGTCCTCTGTTGTGGCTGCGCCGGGATCAGGCGGTGGAAGGCTGCTTCAGGTGCTCGGCTCGGACGTCGTTGGCGGTGAAGAGGCGCAGGAAAGGCGCATTTTTTGCGGCGGCTTCGACGGCGGGGCGGCCGGCGGCCTCTTCGCGCTCGACGATGCAGACGACTGCGGCGACGATCATGCCGGCTTCCTGCGCAGCTTCGATAGCGGCGATGGTGGAGGCGCCGGTGGTGCAGACGTCGTCGACGATGATGACGCGAGCGCCCTCGCGGCAGACGCCTTCGATGCGGCGGCCTGTGCCGTGAGCTTTTTCTGCCTTGCGCACGAGGAAGCCGTGGAGCAGCGGCGCGTTGGGATGCGATTGCGCGCGCCAGGCGCTGGCGGTGGCGACGTTGGAGACGATGGGGTCGGCGCCCATGGTGAGGCCGCCGACGGCCTCAGCGTCGATTTTGTTGGCTTCGAGCAGCTCGAGGATGGCGTGGCCGGAGAGGCGGCCGCCTTCGGCGTGCAGCGTGGTGGTGCGGCAGTCGATGTAGTAGTCGCTCGTGCCGCCAGAGGAGAGCTTGAACTGGCCGAGCTTGAAGCTGGTTCGGGCGAGGAGCGAGAGAAGCTGCTGGGCGTGGGTTTGGTCGGGCATCGAAACCATTCTAAGCTGGCTGCCTTTCACATTTTGTCGAAGTGGCGGAAGCCGCCGGTGCCAATCAAAGCCAGAGCGAAAATGATGAAGTTGTAGCAGGCGTGGACGAGAGTGCTCGCGGCGAGGGAGCGTGTTTTGAGGCGCACTGTGCAAAGAATCAGGCTGACAAGAATCAGGAGCAGAAACGGCCCGAGCGAGTGGCCCTGCTGGTCGACATGAAGCAGGGCGAAGGGCAGACTGGTGAGAATGGAGCCGACGATCATGGCGGGGACGGACCATTGTGGGTGGCCGTTGGGGTCGATCGGAGGAGCGGGCTTTTGGGAGAATTGCTCGGCTGTCCAGTCCCACGCCGTGCACAGCGCGGGCAGAAGAAAGCCGCGGAAAAACATCTCCTCAAATAAGGGCGCGATCGTCGTGCCGAAGGCGAACATCAGCCATGCGGCTCCCGGAGAGCGCATCATTTTCTCGATGGGAGCGTTGGAGGGGCCGGGCATGAGCACTTCGTCGAGTGCAGCGAGCAGGGCGCAGCCCAGGGCCGTTGCGGCAAGGGGCCAGAATCTGTGCATTGCAACCGCGCCGCGCCATTGCAGTCCGGCAAAGAACTTCTCATGCCAAAAGAGAGGGAAGATGACGAAGCTGAGCGCAAAAGTGACGAGGTAGAGGATGGCCTCGGTGCCGAGCAGCAGTGGGACGTTGCTGGCGGCAGCCGGGGTGGTCAGATTCAGGCCGGTTGGCAGGTAATGTGAAACGAGAAAAAGCAAGACGCCAAGGCAGACGGAGCCGACTCCAAGGAGCAGCATCAGAAGGCCGAGGTGCCCGAGGTGCGGCAGGCGCACCGGCGGACGAACTGGAGGCTGAATGAAGGACTGGAAGAGCTGCGGTTCGAAACCGGGCGACGGAATCGGTGACGGGTTGGGCGACGGGCTGGGCGGCGCATACGAGACGAAGAGCTGCCCGGGCGCAGGTGGAAGGGACTCGGGTGAAGCGGGCTCGGCCTCGGTCCGCGTCAATTCGACAGGCTGATCTTCGGCGGCGTCGTGGGCCGGAGGTGGCGCGAGGCTTGCGGAGTCTGCTGCCGGTTCAATTGCGGACACGGACTCGGGTTCGGGCGCAGGATCGAGCGATTCATCTTCGGGGAAGTCGTTCATGGGCGTCCTGTCTTCTTCGCACGGCGGGCGTCGGCTGCCGCTGGATTCTTCTGCCGCGCACGCTTCCCATTGGTTTGCGGCTCGGCTTGAGGATTTGGGCTGGCCGATCCCGATGCGGAAGCGCTGAGATCGTCGCCGTTGGTGGCCGAAGCAGAGATGGGTTCTTCTTCCGGTTCTGCAGGCGCGAGGCGGCCATTTGAGGTTTTGTAATAGCGCTTGAGGAACTGGCCGGTGTAGGAGCCGGGCGTGGCTGCGATCTTTGCGGGGCGGCCTTCGCCGACGATGCGGCCGCCGTCCTCGCCGCCCTCGGGACCGAGATCGATGACCCAGTCGGCGTTGCGGATGACGTCGAGGTTGTGCTCGATGATGATGACGGAGTTGCCGAGATCGACGAGTCGGTGCAGGACTTCGAGCAGCTTGCGCACGTCGTCGAAGTGCAGGCCGGTGGTGGGCTCGTCGAGCAGGTAGAGTGTCTTGCCTGTTTGGCGCTTGGAGAGCTCGCGAGCCAGTTTCATGCGCTGTGCCTCGCCGCCGCTGAGTGTCGTCGCGCTTTGTCCCAGATGCACGTAGCCGAGGCCGACGTCGACCAGCGTTTGCAGCTTTTGTCGAACTTGCGGCACGTCGGTGAGCAGGGGCAGGGCATCTTCGATGGTGAGGTCGAGAACGTCGGCGATTGAGTGGCCGTGGAATTTTACGGCCAGCGTTTCCTGGTTGTAGCGGCGGCCGTTGCAGACTTCACACTGCACGTAGACGTCGGGCATGAAATTCATTTCGATGCGGCGCTGGCCGTCGCCCTGGCAAGCTTCGCAGCGGCCGCCGGGAACATTGAAGCTGAAGCGGCCTGGTTTATAGCCGCGCTCGCGCGCCTCGGGCAACATGGCAAACAAGTCGCGGATGGGCGAGAAGACCTGCGTGTAGGTGGCGGGATTGGAGCGGGGCGTGCGGCCAATTGGCGACTGATCGATGCGAATGACTTTGTCGATCTGCTCCACGCCGGTAAGGTCGTCGTGCGCGCCGGGCTCCTCGCGCGAGCCGTAGATGGATTTGGCGAGCGAACGGTAAAGAATGTCGTTGACCAATGTGCTTTTGCCGCTGCCGCTGACGCCCGTGACGACGGTCATGAGGCCGAGCGGGATGCGGAGGCTGAGGTCGTGCAGGTTGTGCTCGCGCGCGCCGGAGATGGAGAGCCACTTGTTGGTGAGCGGCCGCGGCTTGGCGCGCTGTAGCATGGTTTCGACGCCGCTCAGGTAGCGGCCGGTGAGCGACGCGGGCGAGGCCATGATCTGCTCCGGCGTGCCTTCGGCGACGACGTTACCTCCCAATCGCCCTGCACCCGGCCCAAGATCGAGAACAAAATCGGCGTGACGGATGGTCTCTTCGTCGTGCTCGACGACGAGGACTGTGTTGCCGAGGTCGCGAAGTTTTTCGAGAGCCTGAATGAGGCGGTTGTTGTCGCGTTGATGCAGGCCAATGGAGGGCTCGTCGAGGACGTAGAGGACGCCGCGCAGGCGCGAACCGATCTGCGTGGCCAGGCGGATGCGCTGGCCCTCGCCGCCGGAGAGCGTGGCGGCGTTGCGGTCGAGGGAAAGATAGTTGAGGCCGACGGCGCATAGGAACTCGAGGCGCTCGGCAATCTCGCGGCGGATGCGCTCGGCGACCAGCGCCTCACGCTCAGTGAATTTGAGATTGATGGCCGCCGAAAGCGCGTGGTTGAGCGGCAGCGCGGTGAAGTCGGCGATGGAAAGGCCGCCGATTTTGACGGCGAGCGACTCAGGGCGCAAGCGCTTGCCGCGGCAGACAGGGCAGGGAGCCGCGGACATGAAACTCATCATGTACTCGCGATAGCTGTCGCTGCGCGCTTCTTCCGCGTTGTCGCGCAGGTAGGCGAGGATGCCGTGGAAGCCGGTGCGCGGCGCTTCGCCCTTGGGAGGCCCGTAGACGAGGATGTGCTGTTGTTTTGGCGGCAGGCCCTCGAAGGGCGTTTTCAGGTCAATTTTGTAGCGGTCGGCGGCGAGTTGGATGAGCTTGATGAGGTACTGCGAGGAGGAGCCGGGACCGAGGCCGCCATCGAGCAGCGGCTTGGACCAGTCGGTAATGACCTTGGCGGGATCGAAGTCGTAGAGCGAGCCAAGGCCGTGGCAGTTTGGGCAGGCGCCGAAGGTGGAGTTGAACGAGAAGCTGCGCGGCTCGAGCTTGGGCACGTCGAGGCCGCAATCGGGGCAGGCCATCGAGGACGAGAACAATTGCTCATTGCCAGCGCCGAAGCCGACCAGGACAAGGCCGTTGGCAAGCTGGAGCGCTTTGGCGACGGCCTGGCCCAAACGCGCTTCGACGGGGCGTCTTTCGACCGATGGTTTTCCTGAGGCGGTTGCGGATTTCGCTTCGTTGCCGCCCACCTTCGCAAGGGAAAGCGGGGTTCCCGGCTGGCTGCCGGTTGGGGCGCCGTCGGGCCTGAGGAGCACGCGGTCAACGATGGCCTCGATGGTATGGTTCTTGCGGCGGTCGAGCGAAAGCGGCTCGGAGAGGTCGGTGGCCTCGCCATCGACGCGTGCGCGAAACCCTTGCTGATCAAGCTGATCCAGCAAATCCTTAAACTCACCCTTTCGGCCTCGAACGATGGGCGCCATCACGGTGGCGCGCTCGCCGCGGCCCAGCTCCAGAATGCGCTGAACGATCTGGTCGGCGGTCTGGCGGGCGATGGGGCGGCCGCAGTTGGGGCAGTGCGGCGTGCCTACCGAGGCGTAGAGAAGGCGGAGGTAGTCGTAGATTTCAGTAATGGTTCCGACAGTGGAGCGGGGGCTGCGGCTGGTGGTCTTTTGCTCGATGGAGATGGCGGGGCTGAGGCCCTCGATGGAGTCCACATCGGGGCGCTCAATCTGATCGAGAAACTGCCGTGCGTAGGCGGAGAGCGTTTCCACGTACCGGCGCTGGCCCTCGGCGTAGATGGTGTCAAAGGCGAGCGAGCTCTTGCCTGAGCCGGAGAGACCGGTGACCACGGTGAGGGCATTGCGGGGAATGCGCACATTGATGTCGCGCAGGTTGTGTTGGCGCGCCCCCCGCACCGAGATGTGAGTGATGGGCATGAATGAGTTCTTCGAAGACGGTGGGTACTTTCGAGTATCGAGTGATCCCTTTAGCTCGACTGAAAACGACACACTAGGGGTATTCTATTTGCCAACAGAAACGAGGGTCAACGCGGCGCATTTTCTGCGACAATCGCAAAGATGAATGCGCGGCTGACGGGTAATCCTTTCTGACCGCGACGCGCAGGTTGCGGCAGGCGTTCGCGTTCATCCCCGAAGCGGCCCGAGGCGGTTTTAATGGCGGACTTGTTGAATCTGGCGATGTTGATTTGCGCCTCACTGGGCGCGATGGCCTTTGGAATTCTAGCCGCCTATGCTGTGTTGCGCGTGGGCTTTGTGCTCATGCGGCCGCGAAAGAAGCCGGCGCCGGTGAAGGCGCAAACCGAAGCCGCGCGCATCTCGTAAAAATCAACCTTCAGCTTTCAGCAATTCTCACGCAGGCCGATGGCGGCTTGGCCGATCCTGCGTCAATTCGGCGGGTTCTGCTGACCGTCTTGCGATTGCTGCATTTGGCGATTCCGCTCCTGGATCATCTGCTGCGGAGTGCGGATGGGAACGGGAGGGCCAGAGCTGTTCGGCGGCGGCGGCGGCGGCTCCTGCTCAGCCTCCGGTTCGGTGGCCTGCTGGCCCGAGTCAGTGTCCTCGTTGTTGGGCGGCGCCGGAGTTTTATTGGCTGTGGTCTGCATGGCGCTTCCGGGGGGGATAGTCAGCACAATCCGGCGCGGCGTGCCCGCGCCGCGGTCACCAATCATCAGGACGTTGTAGCCGGAGCCGTCCAGGAGCTGAGAGATCACGTCGCGCGCGGGCCCCGGGCCATAGGTGCCGAAGATCCGCTGATCCGCGCCCAATCCTTCCACTTTGGCGCCAGTGTCGGTGGAAATGTCCTTCAGAATCTGCGACAGGCTGGAATTGGAGGCGACGATGAGCAGCCCGTGGCTGTCATAAACGACGGATGCTGCACCGGGAAGATCGTTAGCAGGCCAATTCGGGGCTGGTGGCAGGACCGGCGCGGGCGGCGGAGCCGGCTGGGGTGGAGGCACGGCGGCGGCAGGTTTCTTGTGCGGATGAACGGATTTGTGTGTGGGAGCGGCGGGCGGAGCGGAGGTCGACTTTGTTGTTGCCCCATTGGTTTGAGCCCCACTTGTTTGAGCCGAGACCGGCGCGCTTGGCAGCAACAGGAACGGGGCCGCACAAAGCGCGGCGCATGCGGTCAACGACGCAGTAAAGCGCGCGGCCAGCCGGCGTGCGACGCTTGCAGATCGCAGGAGCGAGCAGAGAGCCCGCGGGGATTCCGCTTGCAGTGACGGCTGCGTACGCATCGGAATCGCCTCCTTCGAGTCTATTGAGTAGCAGATCGCTGCCGTTCGACGGCACACAGGGCTGCAGCGCTCGACCGCTGGGCCACGTACCGGCTGCCCTAAGTAATAGACTAGCAGTGGCCGATGGACGCTCGAAAGATTGCTCGGCGAGGAATCTTTGGGCAGAGAGGATTTTGGCGGGAATGCGCATCGGATGGAGCATATTGGCACTGTTGGCGTTGCTTCTGGCGCCACTGGCAAGCCGGGCGACGAGTTGCACCGCACAGGCCGAATTGGGCTCGCTGGACCGCGATGCGCTGGCCGCGGCCACGGGCCGGGTGGCAACGGCAGTTCTGGCGCAGGATTTCAACGCACTGCAGGCCAACCTGCTGCCGCAGGAAGCCTCGCAGTGGAGCGGCATTCACGCCGCCGTGGAGCAGGCAGCGCCGCTGGTCAAGGGCGGAAACTTCCAGTTGCGGGATGTGTACCTGCTGGACGCAAGCGACCAGACCGCGACGGCCGATGCGCAATTCTTCTGTTCGAATGCGACCGGCTCTCTGACTGTGACCATCAATATGAGCGCACTGCCGCCGGGGCGATACGCTGTGGTGCTGGCCGATGCAGTGGGCTCGCCGCTGGCCGGCCAGATGGGGCTGGTTCTGGCGTGGGATGGCGCCGCTACCGCGTGGAAGCTCGCCGGGCTGACGGTTCGGCCGGGGAAGTTCGACGGACATGACGGCGTATGGTACTGGATGCGCGCGCGCGAGTTGGCCGCGAATGAGCCCAAATCCGATTCCTGGAGCGCGTGGCTCAGCTACGATGCGGCGCGTTACCTGCTGCTGCCGGTGGATTTTTTGTCGTCGCCGAATCTGGACAAATTGAGGAAGGAGCAGTCGCTGATCGCGCCTCCGCAAAACCAGTTTCCAATGTCGCTGCCGGATGGAGACCGCACATGGAAGATTGACGCGGTGGGACTCGATGCGTCTCTGCACGAGCCCGATCTCGGCGTGGCGTACGACTCGACGGGCGTCACTGATCCGGCGGCGCTGCGGACCGAGGCGACCTCGGTGATGAGCGCGTTCCTCAAGGCGGAGCCGGGAATTCGCGCGAACTTTCACGGGCTGTGGGCGTATGCGGAGAAGGACGGGAAGCGGACGCCGGTGATGGAGCTGCCGATGAAGGAAATTCCGTAGGGGCGGGGAACAAGCCACCCCAGCGACGAAGACCTGTCGCTGGGGACCCCGGCAGGGACCGAGGGACCAAGGGAACAAGAAAGCGGAAAGGCGCTAGGGGATTGGCAGGAATCGTTGATCTGCGTTCGGATACCGTGACTAAGCCGACGCTCGAAATGCGCGCGGCGATGGCGGCGGCCGAGGTCGGCGACGACGTTTACGGCGAGGACCCGACCGTCAACTTGCTGGAGCGGCGCGCGGCGGAGACGTTTGGCCGCGAAGCAGCGCTGTTTGTGCCCACGGGCACCATGGGAAACCAGATTGCGATTCGCACGTTGACGCAGCCTGGCCAGGAAGTGATTGCCGAATCGCGCGCGCACATTCTCGACTTCGAGATGGCGACGACGGCGGTCTTTTCCGGCTGCCTGATCCGTGCAGTGCCCGCTGAGGGCGGCATTCTGACCTGGAAGCACATTGAGCCGGCGATCAGCCCCTATGGAGGGTTCCGCGCGGCGACTGGGCTGATTGAGATTGAGAACACTGCAAATTTGGCGGGTGGGCGGGTGACTCCGCTGGGTGTGTTGGAGGAAATCTGGGATGGGGCGAGGGCGCACAAACTCCCGCTGCACCTCGACGGCGCGCGCATCTTTAATGCGGCTGTGGCGTTGGGCGTCGATGTGAAGACCCTTACGCGCGGCTTCGACACGGTGATGTTCTGTTTGTCGAAAGGATTGGGCGCGCCGGTGGGATCGATGCTTGTGGGTTCGGCGGCATTGATTGCGCGAGCGCGGGTTTACCGGAAAGCATTAGGCGGCGGCATGAGGCAGGCGGGTATTCTGGCCGCGGCGGGACTGATTGCGCTCGAAGAGGGACCGAAGCGCCTCGGCGAAGATCACGCCAACGCGCGGCTGCTGGCCGAGGCGTTGGCTCATACCGAGGGCGTAGCAATTGATCTAGAAACAGTGGAGACGAATATTGTGGTCTTCCGGCTGGCGGCGGGGAAGGGCGCGGGAGAGTTGGCGGCGCGGCTGAAGGCGCGCGGAGTTCTGGTGGGCGCGTTTGGGCCGGACGCGATCCGGGTGGTGACGCATCGCGACGTGAGCCGGAAAGACTGCATCGACGCGGCCGAGGCGCTGACGGAAGAAATTGAGGCGGGAATCAAAACGGCCAGCATCAAATGATGCTGGCCGTTCAAAGCAACGCAGTGGTCTGGGAACTTCTTACAGATCGTAGTAGAGGAAGAACTCGTACGGCACCGGGCGAAAATTGACCGGGGCCAGCTCCTTCTCGCGCTTGTAACTGATCCAGGTGTCGATCAGGTCGGGAGTGAACACGTCTCCCTGCAGCAGGAAGTCGTGGTCCTTCTCGAGAGCAATGAGAACTTCGCCCAGAGAGCCGGGCGTGCTCTTAATCTTTTTGGCTTCTGCCGGCTCGAGCTCGTAGAGATCCTTCTCGAGCGGCTCGCCGGGATCGATCTTGTTCTTGATGCCGTCGAGTCCGGCCATGAGCAGGGCAGGCAGGCATAGGTAGGGATTGGCCGAAGGGTCGGGGCAACGGAACTCGATGCGCTTTGTCTTGGGGTTAGTGGAGTACATCGGGATGCGGCAGGCCGCGGAACGGTTGCGCTTGGAGTAAGCCAGGTTGACCGGGGCCTCGAAGCCGGGGACCAGTCGGCGATACGAATTGGTAGTGGGAGCGGCGAACGCCAATAGAGCCGGCGCGTGCTTGAGCAGCCCGCCGATGTAGTACTTCGCTGTCTGGCTGAGCAGCGCGTATCCTTTGGCGTCGAAGAAGACATTCTTCTCGCCCTTCCACAGGCTCTGGTGGACGTGCATGCCGGAGCCGTTGTCGCCAAAGAGCGGCTTGGGCATGAAGGTTGCGGTCATGCCGTGCTTCTTGGCAATCATGCGGATGACGTACTTGAAGTTCATCAGGTTGTCGGCCATTTTGAGGAGCGGACCGTAGCGAATGTCAATCTCAGCCTGACCGGCCGTTCCCACCTCGTGATGGTGAACTTCAGCGGGTACACCAATGCTGCGGAGGGAGAGAAGGATCTCGGAGCGAATATCCTGCAACGTGTCGCTGGGCGGAACCGGGAAGTAGCCTTCCTTGTGGCGCAGCTTGTAGCCCAGGTTGGGGTTCTCTTCGCGGCCGGTGTTCCAGACGCCCTCATTGGAATCGACGTAGTAGTAGCCGCTGTGCGCGGTCTGATCGTAGCGCACGCTGTCGAAGATGTAGAACTCGGCCTCCGGGCCCCAGTAGCTGACGTCGGCGATGCCGGTTTTCTTCAGATACGCTTCGGCCTTTTGCGCCACGTGGCGCGGATCGCGCGAGTAGGGCTTGCGGCTGACGGGGTCAAAGACGTTGCAGATGATGTTCATGGTGGGCACGGAGAGAACCGGATCCACCACCGCCGTGTCCGCGTCGGCAACCAGAACCATGTCGCTCTCGTGAATCTGCTGGAAACCGCGGATGCTCGACCCATCGAAACCGATGCCTTCTGCTTTGTCGAACAGGTCGTCCGAGAGGTCTTCCAGCGGAATGGAAAAATGCTGCCACATTCCCGGAAGGTCAATAAACCTGAGGTCGATAATTTTCACGCCTGCATCTTTGGCAAGCTTTTTCACGTCACTCGGAGTTCGCGGCATTCTAACTTCTCCTTCCGCCAGGTGTTGTCACACACAAGCACGAGTTAAGTTGTAAACGTTGAGCCAAACTGCGGCATTCTTTCAAAAAAAGTGCGATAAGGATAGGATTCCGCCGCAGCCGCGAAATGAACAGCGGACATTTGGCTGGAGCGGCAACCGGGCGCCGGTTCAACGCAAATTGGATAGGCACCCAGAATTCGCAAGAATCCTAGTCCCACCAGCATAAAGAATCCGTGAAGATTTGGGGATTTTAGGGTGTGGAAAACCGGGCTCAGCGATGGCGGGCGATGAGAACCATGATGAGCAGAATGACGACGGGAATGAGGGCTAAACCGGCGTAATAGAGGATTTTGCGGGAAAGCTGGGATTTGCGTTTCTGCCAGTGGAGGAGTTCGGGGCGCTCCTCCACACCGACCTGATCGGGGTGCTCGAGGTCGTGGATGAACTCCTTTGCAGTGGCGTAGCGATTCTTGGGATCGCGTTCCAGAGCGCGATAGATGATCTCCTGCAATTGCGGGGAAATCGAGGGGTCGGCCACGCTTGGCGGAAGGGGGTGATTCAACAGGCGGTCGTTCATGGCGGCCAGCGGCGAGGGACCGGAAAAAGGGAGCTTGCCGGTGAGCATCTCGTAGAGGATGACGCCCATGGAGTAGAGATCGGTGCGGCCGTCGCCGCGCTTGCCCTTCACCTGTTCCGGAGCAATGTAATCGGGCGTACCCAGCATGGCGGTGAAGTTCGCATAAGTGAGGCGGCGCGAGGCGGTGTCGCCGGCAATGCCGAAATCAATGAGCTTGATGTGGTCGTCGTCGTCGACCATGATGTTCTCGGGTTTCAGGTCGCGGTGCACGACGCCGTTCGTATGGATGTAATCGAGAGCCTTGAGAACTTCGATGGCGATGCGGATGGCGCGATCCTGAGGCATCCGGCCTTCATCGAGAATTTTGCGGAGGAGACGGCCGTGACACCACTCCATGACCATGTAAATGCGAGAGCGGCGATCTCCGCCGTAAACTTCCATCACGTTGGGGTGGCGAAGGCGTGCGCCGATCTCCGCTTCGCGCTTGAAGCGGTCGGAGAGGATGGGATCGGCTTCCATGTCGGGATGAGGAATCTTGAGGGCAACAGTGCGGCCGTCGCGCGTATCGGTAGCGCGAAAGATGGTGGCCATGCCGCTCTTCGCGATGGGCGCGTCGATGCGGTAGGAATCCACCTGCGTTCCCGGCTCAAGGACATCGTAAAAGCTCATCGTGGACCATGCTCCATCGGGGCCTTCACTACTTTATCGGGTGTGAGCCCCGGAAACAGAATGAACCTTCCAAAATCAGAGAAAAAGGGTTCAGGAATCGGCAACAGAGGGTTTCTCATACCGGCAGCCTATAGGGGCGGCCGCGATACATGCCGACCTGTTCGACCGAGCGCACGCGAATGACCTGCGCAGTGGTGTTGTCGCCGCCGTCGATCTCAACCGCGCGGGCGACGAGCTCATGGGCGATCTGGGAAGCATCTTTTTTCTGCGAGGCAATGCGGGCGATTTCGGCTTCGCTCATCTCGTCGTGCAGTCCGTCGGTGGACAAGACCAGAACATCGCCCGGCTGCAGGCTGAGAGCGTTGGTATCCGGAGAGACAAACATCTCCGGCCCGACGGAGCGGATGAGAACGTGGCGGGAATCGGAAGAGGAAATGTCGCCGGCGGAGATCAGGCCCATCTTGCGCTGCTCGTTGACGAGCGTATGGTCCTGAGTGATTTGACGAGCCTGACCGTTGCGGACGAGGTAGCAGCGCGAGTCGCCGACGTGCGAGACGACGGCCTGGTCGTAACGCACGGCGCAGGCGACGAGGGTGGTGGCCATGTTCTTGCCGCGGAATTCGGGCTGGAGCCTGCGATCGTGTACCGCGGAATTGGCGTTCTGGATGAGCCGCGGCAACAGGCTGATAAGCATGGAGCCCGATTGCGCATTGACAAACTGCTCGGTGACGACCGAGACGGCCGTAGCCGAGGCGACCTCGCCCAGATCCATCCCGCCCACTCCGTCGGCAACCACAAAGAGAAAGCCGTGGGAACGCGCCTGCTGGCGGGTGGAAGGGACAAAGGAGCCCATGGCGTCTTCGTTGTTGGTGCGGACTTTGCCGAAGTCGCTTGCCTGGCCGAACTGTACGTCCAACATATGCGCCGCCGCGTGAAGCATCTTCGCGCAAATGCGCGGGGGAGATGCCGTTCTTTAGGAGGGTTCAGGAACCGGGCCCCAAAACAACGATGGGGTGTCGCCTCTCCCCAGCCTCTCATGACGAGGCTGAAGAGAGGGTCCACCCTGATTGCCAGCTTGGTTGATGGTTGACTATTAGGCTTCTTTTGAAGTCAACAGGACCGATTTTCCTTTGGTCTTGGAAGATCGCAGGAAGTAGATCGCCCCGTAGATGCCCCAAAGAGCGGAGATGCCGAGCGCTGTAAGGGGTTCCATCTTTGTGCCAAGGTTGAAGAACGGCCCGGCCAGGTAGAACGCCATGCAGGTCAGGTTGGCGAGCAACCCGAATCCCGGAATGAGTGTGTGCTTCAGCATATTGTAGTCAGGCCGCCCGTGATACGCCACAATGCAAAGGAAGCAGCTCAACGCGTAGAGAATGAAGGTGCCGAAGTTGGAGGTGAGCGTGATGGCGAGCAGCGAGTTAGGCAGCGCGGCCATCTTGTCGTGGGTTAAATAGCCGAAGCTGGAGAAGATGCCGTGGGGCAAAGCGGCGATGGTGGCATCTGTCGGTGCGCCGGCATCGCCGAAGGCCAGTGAAACGGCGATCACGCCGATGACCGCGGAGATCCAAGCCAGCGTCCAGATGGCCTTGCGGGGCGACAGCGACTCGGCGTGCAGCATACCGAAGTGCTCGGGAGCTTCGTCATCTTTGCCCATGGCATAGGTGACGCGAGCGCCGGTGTTCATGCAGCTCAGCGTGGTGCCGATGAGCGCGAGGAAGACCGTGAAGGCCTCAGCGAGCATGAAGTACTTGCCGTGGCCCTGACCCAGCAGTTGATCGCCGACAATGATCATCATGTCGCCGATGGGCGCGGCCGAGCTGGCTGCGCTCTGCATCGTATAGCCGGAGTTGAGGAAGTAGTTGGCACAGAAATACTCAAAGAGGTAACAGAACAATCCCTGGATCAAGAGCGATGCGATCACGGCAATCGGTATGTGTTTGGTTGGGTTCTTGGCCTCGCCTCCCATCGAGGTGACCGATTCGAAACCGACCAGGATGAGAATGGCCACAGTTGCCTGAATGAACATGAAGCTGAGTTTGTGGACGCCAATCACGGAAGCGGCATTGGGATGGGTGAGGAAGTTGCCGGTCGAATCCGTCGTTGGGTAGTTGATGACGAACGGGACGGGCTTTCCGGCACTGTCGAGCAGCGGCAGCGGATTGCCGCTCGCGTCACGCATGGTGGAGCCGTCCTTGGCCGTGGCGAACTGGTAGGTGTAAGTGGCCAGCGTCTGCGAGTCGTACTGGAAGCCTGGTGCGCCGTCGGGATGATTGGCGCGATAGCCGAGAGCCAGGACGCTGAAGACGATCAGAGCGGAAATCTGAATTACATTGATGGCGATGTTGACAGCCGTGGAGGCGCCGGCGCCCTTTGCGGCGATCCAGGCCACAAAGAATGAGAAGACGACTGCGACGAGTGCCATGAAAACCGGGCCGGGGTTCGAGCCGCTCATCACGTTCGGATAGAGGAAGCCCACAACGTAGCCCACGAAAATGCCCGTGACAGCCACCATCACGCCGGGATAGACCCAGTAGTAGAGGTGAGAGCCCCAGCCGACAATGAACTTGGCAAGGCGGGCGTATTTGAAAGCCTTGTCCTTGGAGAGCATCGCCTGCTCGGCGTAGTAGTAACTGGAACCGGTGCCGGGATAGAGCTTGGAGATTTCGGCGTAGGCTACGGCGGTTGCCAGGCACAGGAGCAATGCGGCGAAGATGCCGATCCACATCGCGGGAGCGGTAGATGGCTGGCCGGCAACACCCGTAGTCGCCTGGATGAAGAACGTGAGCCAGAGGAAGGCGCCGGGGGCGATGAGCGCCATTGCGTTGCTGGTCAACCCGGTTAGGCCCAGGGTGGCCTGCATCTGAGGTGCTTTCTGATCTGCCATGAGCATTCTCCTGAGATTTTGAGTTTCGGTTGGCGGCTCCCGGCGGCTGCCCACCGGGAATTGGATCAAATTTCAATTGGGCGGCGCGCTCGTCAGCGGCGGGGAACGCCTTGAGCAACGGCGCTGCTTGCTACGGGACCCGCCGGTGAGCCTGGTTAGGCTTTGGCCGGTCCCGGTTAAATTGTGGTAGTGCGAGTCTAGCGGTCGTCTCATCAGGACAAAATCAGGAAATGAAGCATTTCTAGCGATGGGGTCCGAAGAAGGCGATGAACGCCACTGTCAGCGTCTGTTGCTGGCTGCTCGATTGATTAGCCAGCTTGTTAAAGTACTGCAGGTTGGATTGGTCGATGCGATATTCAACGCGCATGAGCGCGCCCTCGACCCACTTGTACTCATAGGTGAAGGTGCCTTCGTAGAGGGTGTTTCCCGTGGGAGCAGTGAGTGTTTGGGCGCCGTTGGCATCGTCAAACCATTCAAACCGGCCAGCGATGGCATTCTTTGCGGACGCCTGTTCGTGAAATGCGCCGGCTACGCCGTACCATTTGTTCAGATTGTTGTCGCCGCACGTCACTATGGGACCGGTTGCACAAGTGTAGGTGGCATCTTGATTCTGACCGTAATCGAAGTTGAAGTAGGCGTTGAACTTTCCGGGCGGCGTCAGCAGCAGCGTTGTATCGATCAGGTTGCGCAGTCCGCTTGCCGTGTTGGGATTTTCCGGACCAACCAGATAATTCAGGTACCAGCTGGCCTTGGTCTTCACAAGAGCGCTCGTAAACGCTCCGGATACGCCGCCATTTGATTTGGAGACGTTGTTCCACCCGTTGAACAACTGAAAGCCGATGGTTTCAGTCTTCGACACCGGCAGCGAAGTCCGTGCGCCGAAGTGCCAGTAGGGAATGGCATTTACGAATAGCAGCGAGCGCGAGTAGTTCCAGTTGCTCATCGCCTCGATGACTTCCGCTCCGGCCGAGGTGACGTATTTGCCGAAGTCCAGTTCGAAGCCTTTGGCCTTGGGCGGCTTCACGCTCAGGTACGCCTGCTCGAGATAGGGAAGCTGCGAGGCGACAAAGGTGGGAGCAGTCGTGTTTGTGCCGGAATTGTTGATCAGGTCGTTGGCGCGGCCGTAAATGAAGTCCACATGCGCACCAATCGGATCGGGATCGTGGTTCAGCGTAAGCTTTGCCATGCTCAGGTCGAACTGGTCGGTCTTGTCGTTGAAGTTATAGAGCTGGTTGATTTGGTCGAAATTACCGAGCGAGGAATTGGGACGGTTGAAGTTGAAGCTGTAGTAACCGTCGACCACGCCGCTGAGATCCATTGGGCCAACGCTCCATGTGGGTGAAGGCGCGGGCGCTGCGGGCGCTGCCGGAGCAGGGGGCGGTGGGGACGCCTGTGCGGGCGTCGCGGAAGACGAATCCGCTGGCGCCGGTGGTGGCGCCGGTGTTTGCGCACTGGCCGTGAGCGCGATCGCCATCGCGGCTCCAGCGATTGATCTTGAGATGACCTTTGCGTTCAGATACATCGGCTGATTACCTCCAAGAAAAAATTTGAATGACGCGAGATGAGATCCGGCCCAGAGGAGCAGTAAGACTCGTCCTTCGTAGCACTGGGGATTGTCCTGTTGAGATTGTGCAGCGACGAACACACGTATGGTCTCGATTGCCAGCGACGTGCTTGGCAATCACGCTGCCCTGATTAGCGCCGTTGTTTGGGTAAATCGAACTACACCTAGTAATGCAAAGAAAGCATAAAGATTAAATGATGAAACGAAAAAGATCCTTCGAGTCCACTTAAAAGCGTGAAATAGTTGACAAAACGGCAGGTAAGACACAGCCCTTCGCGGCAAGCGGGGGGATGCAGCAAGGAAATCCGCAAACTGTGAATGCTCGCTGAGAAGGGTTGACTGGGTATGGCCGCAATTCTGGCTTGGGTTTGTTTGGCGCTTCTCACGGCGGCGGTGCTGGCGCTCTTATGGTGGCAAGAGAGTAAGAAATCCCTGCGAGTCCGATTGCAACCCGCGCTGGCCGTATTGGTTAGCTTATTGTTATTGTGGTGTATGTCGAGGTACGGTGATGCAGTGCTTCAATGGATTAGGCATCATTGGATTGGGCATTAGTGGATAGAAGTCTGTACTTGCCCGACTTCCCTTTTACTCTCTCGTGCGATTGCATCCTCGTGCGGATCGTTGTCTGCCATTCGGCTGCGCGGCAGTCCTGCCCGTGAAGAGCAGGCGAAGAACCTGATAAAATTCTCTTTTCCCAGCCCAGCGCCTGAAGCCTGACGGGCAGTTCGACATGGATTCGGGGCCGCGCCTTGAGATGCAGCCGGACGCGCCGCAGGCGGCTGAGCTTCCTGATTTCATTTCCTGCACCCGCTCCTGTACCGGCCAGGTTGCCGTGGTGAGTTCGCAAGTGGAAGGTGAGTACACGGTTGTCTGAGAGCAATCCAGCCCAATCGGGCATCTTGTCTGGCTCGGCGTTGTTTGGCCCGTCGCGCGGCTCGGGCTTGCGCCTGCTGCTGTTCACGCTGGAGTGTGCGCTGGGAGTCGTGGCAGTGATTCTTGTGGCGGCGCTTGCGCGTTGGTCTCCCCGGCTGCTTCCCGTGGCCGCGCTGCTTTATCTGCTCATTGTTGTTCCCACCGCGCTGCTATGCGGATTCTGGCAAGCGGTGATTGTGTCGCTTTCCGCGGTGGTGGCGCAGAGCTGGTTTTCGGCGCACCGTCCGGAATTGTCTATGGCGGCCAACCCCACCACTTCCGTCACCCTGGCGGTCTTTGTGCTCGTGGCGCTCACGGTGAGCAGGCTGTCGGCGCGAGTGACCAATCACGCGCGGGAGGCCGAGTCTCGCGGCGGGCAGATGGAAGACCTCTACGAATTCACGCGGCGAACCTTGCAGATGGACCTGCACGTGGAACCGGGTCCGCAACTGGCCGAACTGGTGCACGAGATTTTCAATCTTGAGGCGGTCGCCGTGTTCGATGCCGATCTGCACGATGTCTACACAGCGGGATTCTGGAACGTCGATCCGCAGGAGATGGCGCAGAACGTCTACTACTTCGAAACATCGGACGACGATCCGGAGACGGGGATCGGCCGCCGCGTGGTGCGATTGGGGACGGTGCCCGTCGGCAGCCTGGTGGTGCGCGGAGACACCGGCCCGCTGACCAACAACGCCATTGCTTCGCTCATCGCCATTACCTTCGACCGCTATCGCGCCTTCGCTAATGAGAGCCGCATCGAGACCGAGCGGCGCACGGAACAGCTACGCGCCACGGTGCTCGACAGCCTGGCGCACGCGTATAAAACTCCGCTCACGGCCATTCGCGCAGCTTCAACGGGCCTGGGCGAGATGGGGCGCCTGTCCCCGGGACAGGCGGAACTGGTGGGGCTGATCGACGAGCAGGCCGGGTTGCTGGGCGAGTTGACCAGCCGCCTGCTGACCACGGCGCGTCTGGACGCGGGCGAGGTTGCCATTCACGTTGCGAGTGTGAGTGCGGGCACGCTGATCGAAGAGGTGGTGGCCGCGCTCAAGGACCGGCTGGCGAGCATGAAGGTCGCCATCGAGATTGAGGACGAAAACCTGGTGCTGAGTTGCGACCAGCAGTTGATGACCATGCTGCTGACCCAGTACATTGACAACGCATGCAAGTACGCCAACTTTGGCAGCACAGTCACCATCCGGGTACTGGTTGCCGGGGCGGAGGCGATCTTTTCCGTGCACAGCTTCGGGCCGGTGATTCCCATGTCGGATCGCGAGCGCATCTTCGACCGGTACTATCGCTCCTCGACGTATGCCGACCGCGCTCCCGGCACGGGAATCGGGCTGTCGGTGGCCAAGCGGGCGGCGCAGATTCACGGGGGATACGTATGGGTAACCAGCGATGAAGAGGAAGGCACGACGTTTTTTGCCGCAATTCCGCTGACATCGGAGAAGGAGAGCACGTCATGATGCAGCCAGCGATCCGCATTCTCGTGGTCGACGACGAGCCGGCCATTCGCCGCGCCCTGCGGCCGCCGCTGATGGAGCTTGGATTTCAGGTGGCCGAGGCCTCGCGTGGCGAAGAGGCACTGCAGGCTTTGCGCAATGCTCCGCACGACGTTGTGCTTCTCGACATCAATATGCCCGGCATCGGCGGCATTGAGACACTGAAACGGATTCGCGGCTTTGCGCCGCGGCTGCCTGTCCTGATGTTGACCGTGCGCGATGACGAAGAGGACAAAGTCGAAGCGCTGGAGTTAGGCGCCGACGACTACGTGACCAAGCCGTTCAGCACGCGCGAGCTGATCGCCAGGATCCGCTCGGCCGTGCGCCGCGTGCGCGCTCCGGCCCGGCCTGAGGATGCGCCCATAGAGATCGGCGAGATTCGCCTGGAGCCGGCCAAACGGCTGGTGACCAGGCGCGGGACGCCGGTGAAGCTCACGCGCAAGGAATTCGACATTCTCTACTGCCTGATGAGCCGCGCGGGACGCGTGGTGACCTACGCCAAGCTGTTGACCGCGGTGTGGGGCGCCGAAAGCCGCGAAGAAGTGGAGTACCTGCGGACCTTCGTCCGGCAGTTGCGCAAAAAGATTGAGGACGACCCGTCGAATCCGCTGTATCTGCTCACGGACGTTTATGTGGGCTATCGCTTTGCCGATGCACAGATGTTCCAGGACGCATCAGCCGCGGGCGGTGAAGCGCAGGAGGACGAACAGGTTCCGGAGGACGAGCACGAGCCGGAGGACGCGCTGTGACGTTGCGTTCGGCGAACACAGCGCGCAGATCCGCGCGCGCTATTCGTCGTAGTGCAGCAGGCTGAAGACGTCATATTCTTTGAAGCGCTCGCGGCCTTTCAGGAAGTCGAGTTCGACGGCGAAGCCGAGCCCGGCGATTACGCCGCCCAACTGTTTCACCAACTGCACCGTGGCTTCCATGGTGCCGCCAGTGGCGAGCAGATCGTCCACCAGCACGACACTTTGTCCCGGCGCGATAGCGTCCGCGTGGATCTCGAGCGTGTCCGAGCCGTACTCGAGGTCGTAGGTGACGCGCACCACGGGTGCGGGCAACTTTCTAGGCTTTCTGACCGGAACAAAGCCGGCGTTGAGACGATAGGCCAGCGCGGGGCCGAAGATGAATCCGCGCGCCTCGATGCCCAGCACCAGGTCGATTTTGCGCGCAATGTAATGCGCGGCCAGCGCGTCGATGAGCTGCGCGAAGCCCGTCTTGTCCTTGAGCAGCGTGGTGATGTCGTAAAACAGAATCCCCGGCTTGGGAAAGTCCGGCACGGTGCGAACAAGTTTTTTCAAATCTTCTACGTCGATGGGCTTTACTGTCTCCGGCATGGCGGTGCTTGACTCCAGTTCTCAATGATCGGTTGTCAGTGATCAGCTATCAGTTTATAGCCCGAAGGCAGGGAACAGGGAACAGGGAACAGGGAACAGGGAACAGGGAACAGGGAACAGGGAACAGGGAACAGGGAACAGGAAAAGAGGACTCGTCGGGTTCAGATTTGCCGGCCACGGCGAAGCGTAGCGATTGTCGTAGCCGGAAATCACCGTCGCCAGAATCGCGGCGTTTTTCTAATCCCTGTTCCCTGCCTTTTCACCACGCCCCATCGATCTGGAAAGAGTTGAGGTCTTTGGCTTCGCTCTCGGCAAGACTGTTCTCTACGATGCGGTCGACGCGGGCGCCACGCGGGCCGCGGCGGAGGCTGACGCGCAACTCGTCGAGGTTACCGGCGTCGCCTGCCGCCACGACCTCCACGTCGCCGTCCTCGGTATTGCGCACCCATCCGCGTAATTCGAGCTCGGCGGCCTCACGCTGCACAAACCAGCGGAAGCCGACACCCTGCACCCGGCCTTGAATGAGGAAATGAAGAACCATGGAGACGGACCAAGGCCAGTGTTGCAGATGCGCGCGAGCGCGCGCAACCGTCCAACAGGGCTGGCCAGACGCGCGTCGCGGGGATCGATCCCGGCGACGGATATTGCCCCGTAGCGCGCTACACTGGGAATCACAATGGTCTTTGTTCTCGACAACTACGACTCCTTCACCTACAACCTTGTCCAGTACCTGGGCGAGCTGGGCGCGGAGGTCGTGGTGCGGCGCAACGATGAGGTGACGCCGGAAGAGGTCGAGCGAATGAAGCCGGAGCGCATTTTACTTTCGCCTGGGCCGTGTACGCCGCAGGAGGCGGGAATTCTGGTGCCGCTCATCCGGCACATGGCGGGGAAGGCGCCGATTCTTGGCGTTTGCCTGGGCCACCAGGCGATCGGCGAGGCGTTCGGCGGCAAAGTCGTCCGCGCGCACACGCTGATGCACGGCAAGACCAGCGCGGTGGAGCACGACGGCAAGGGCATTTTTGGCGGACTGCCGACGCCGCTCACCTGCACGCGCTACCACTCGCTCATCGTGGAGCAGAAGTCGCTGCCGGCCGAGCTTGCCGTCACTGCGCACACGCACGAAGGCAATGGATCCGGTTCGAGCGGGCCGGGCGCAGGCAGGGAAACTGTCATCATGGGCATTCGGCATCGCAGTTTGCCCGTCGAGGGTGTGCAGTTCCATCCCGAAAGCGTGCTCACCGAGGGTGGCCATCAGATGATCCGCAACTTTCTGGACATGTGATCGATGCGCGCCGCCCTAAACGCCGCTTTGAACGCCGCTCTGAACCATTCGACCCGCCGCGCGAATTGGTTACGCTCGCCAAAGTTTGTTGCCGCGCTGGCCGTCTGCGCGATGTTTCTCGCGATCCTGTTTGCGGCATCGGCATCGTCGGCAGGTGCGCAGACACCGCCAACGCAGCCCCCGGCCACACCTCAATCTGCTCCGGCGGCCCCAACCGCACCGGCAACCGCTCCCAACGGATCAGCCGCTCCGGCAGCCGCTCCCAGCGCGCCCGACGCGGCGCCGTCACAGCCGTCACCGCCAAGCGACGCGGCACCCACGTTCAGTTCTCCTCCATTGGCCATCGTTGCGCTGGACAAATCCATTCCCGGCGCGGCGCTTTCAGTGGACGGGCCCCTGCTGGCGCGGAACGGCAGGGCGTCCATCACGGGCAGCGGAACGATCACCGCCGGCGATGCGACGGCTCAGGTGACCTTGCCGTATCGTGGCACGATGCACGTTTGCGCGTCGGGCACGGTGAAGCTGGCGACGGATTCAAGCGCACAATCTGGCGGAGTGGCGGGCGAAGTTCCGGGCCTGCTGATTGCGCTCGATCACGGCGCAGTGGAGCTGAGCTTTGCGGCTAGCTCCGCGCGCGAGCGAAACGCCGACACGCTGCTCACACCATACTTCCGCATCATGATCGGCGGTCCGAACCCGGCCGACCTCAAGGTCCGGCTGGGCGAGAACGGGGACACCTGCGTAGACAATGCGGGCGCTGACGCGCCTTATGTGGCAGTGACCAGCGTCTTCGAGGGCGGCATTTACCGCGTGCAGCCGGGGCAACGGGTGATGTTCGAGCACGGCAGCCTGCAAACGGTGGTGGATCAGGAGAAGGAGCCGTGCGGTTGCCCGCCGCCGTCCAAGTCCGAAGCCAATGAGTTTCCGCTGGCCGAGAGCGAGGGTTTGGCGCCGAAGTCTCCGCCCGCAACAGCCGCCAACCAGACCGCCGGAAGCGGCCAAGCCGCGACAACTTTGGTCTACGAGGGCAGCGGATCCGCCCCTCAGGCAGTCACGATTCCGCAGCCGCCAGCGTCGCCGGGCGCAACCGGGCCGGCAACTCGGGCGGCGCAAGCGCCGGGCGCGGAGAAGAAGCCTGGATTCTTCCGCAAGATCGGGCGTTTCTTCAAGCGCATCTTTGGCGCGGAGTGAAAAGACAAGGAACAGGGATCAGGGAACAGGGATCAGAAAAACGGACGCCGCGGCCCATCTCCGGCGTGCGCTCGATGGCGCTGGGTGATTTGTTACGGGTTCAACTGTGGAAGCCCGCAAGGAATGCGCCGAATCACGTTACCCGGCTTGTCGAGCTGGAACATAAAGCTGCATTGCAACATGGCATTCCCTGTTGTGGCTCCCTGATAGACGTACACGGTTTTTGTTCCCGGCTGATACACGAGCAGTGAACTCGTTTCGTTGATTCCGGTGAGTTGAAATTCGACGTCGCCTCCACTCGACTGGTTGCTCGACGCGTTTACCGTGCGGCCCGAGCCAAGCCAGAACCCCAAGGCTAGCACTCCGACGAGCGCCAGTCCGTTTCTCGTCCACTCCCACACTTTCCCCATTTCGTCCTCCCCATGCATTCGACAGCATTACAAAATGACGCAGGCTCCGCTCCCTCTGCTCACAAATCTCCGGTTGCGGCGTAAGGGAAGACAGCAGGGAACAAGAGATTGGAAGATCGGGGAATCGAGCAAGCAGAGAACTTCCCTCAGAGAATCGAATCCTGATCCCCGATCTCTGGTCTTTACATCTCCCGCGCGCGCTCGATGGCGCGGATCACGGCTTGCGCTTTGTTGAGCGATTCCTGATGCTCGAGTTCGGGTACCGAGTCGGCGACGATTCCCGCGCCGGCCTGGACCGAGCCTTTGCCGCCAACGGACAGCATGGAGCGGATAGCGATGCAGGAGTCGAGGTTGCCGGAGAAGTCGGCATAGAGGACAGCACCGCCGTATGTCCCGCGACGTGCAGGCTCAAGCTCTTCGATGATCTCCATGGCGCGGACTTTCGGCGCGCCGGAGAGCGTGCCGGCAGGGAAGCAGGCGCGAAGCGCATCGACAGCGGTCAGATCCGGACGCAGGCGGCCTTCAATCGCGCTCACGATGTGCATGATGTGGCTGTAGCGCTCGACGAACATCAGCTTGTCGACCTTGACGCTGCCGAAGCGGCTCACACGGCCCACGTCGTTGCGGCCCAGATCGACGAGCATGACGTGCTCGGCGCGCTCCTTTTCGTCGTGGAGCATTTCCTCGGCCAGCGCGTCGTCTTTGGCCTCGGTAGCGCCGCGGGGGCGTGAGCCGGCAATCGGCCGGTATTCGACTTTGCCCTGGTGAACGCGGACGAGCAACTCGGGCGACGATCCCGCCAACTCCAGCGGCGGGCGGTCCTCCGGAACTTTCGACTTTTTGGACGAGATTCTTGCTGGCGCGGCCACCCTTGCGCCCAGCGGTCCTTCAGGAGCAAATCGAAGGAAGAACATGTAGGGGCTGGGGTTGACGGTGCGCAGCGCGCGATAGACCTGAAAGCTGTCTACGCCTGGCTCGACATCGAAGCGCTGCGAGATGACCACTTGAAAGGCATCGCCCGCGCGGATGTATTCCTTGGTGCGCTTGACCGCGGCCAGATAGTCCTTCTTCGCGGTGCGATGTCTTACTTTGAGTTTCGACGATTTGCCTCGCTTCTTGCGGTCCCCTTTGCGGTCCCTTTTGCGGTCCAAATCCGGAAGTGGTTGCGAAAGGCGCCTCTCCAGCCGGTCAAGACGCTTGACGGCGTGGTCGTAGGCAGCAGCGGCGGCGCCCTTCGAGACGTTCGCCGTGACCACAAGCATGATCTCCTTGCGAACGTGATCGAAGGCGAGCACTTCGTCGAAGAAGAGCAGGCAGGCGTCGGGGACGCGCAGCTCGTCTTTGGCCGACTCTGGCAGCCGCTCAATCTGGCGGACCGCGTCATAGGCAAAGAAGCCGACAGCTCCGGCGGTGAACGGAGGCAGTCCCTGCAGGCGCGCCGGCTTGTGGCCGCTGAGCGCGTCGCGAAGGACGGCAAAGATGTCGCCTTCAATTTGCGTGGTCTTGCGGCCCTCGGTGATCGCGATCTGGCGTCCTCGGGCGACGATTCGTTTGAACGGCGTGAGGCCGATGAAGGTGTAACGGCCCACCTGCTCGCCGCCTTCAACCGATTCGAGCAGAAAGCACTCGCGCTCTGCCCACGCCGCGCGGAGAAAGGCCGAGACCGGCGTTTCCAGGTCGGCCAGGAGGGTGCGGCAAACGGGCACGAGGGTGTGCGTCCGGGCGAGGTCCAGAAACTCCTTGCGGCTGGGCTGGGCGGGTCGCGATGAGGCTTTCACAGCCTAAGTGTAACTGCCGGTGCGCGGTGAGCGCCGCAGTAACCGCGGCGCGGTCGAGGACCGGCGGCTCAAAAAACCTCAACCTGGGCCCGATGGCCGGGCGCTGCGGCAATGCGCCGATCCCGTGTGATCAAAGGGGCGTTCAACTCTTCCGCGAGCGCGACGTATGCTCCATCGTACGCGCTCAAATTTTGTCTGAGCCGCCAGATGCGCTTGAGCAGCAATCCCGGAGGATAGCGAGTAATGCTCAGGGCGCCCAAGTCCTCGATTGCCTCCTCGGCGCGCCTGCTCGCCAGGGTTCCGTCGCGCACAAGACGCCGCAGAACGTGCGCAAACTCCACATCGAGCAGATGCACGGTATTCAAAGATTCCCTCTGGGCAAAAATCCGGTGCTCGATACGCTTTCCGGCAGGAGTTTGGAGCAGCCAGTCGATTGCCGCCGAGGCATCGAGAACAATCATCGTTCCGCGCGCGCCTCGCGCAAAAGCGCCGGAGTGTCGAGGGCCGCCGAGAGCGGTTTGCGCGAATGCAAACGCTCGCGGAACTCAGCGAGAGTAGGGCGTTCGGCGATTTCCCGGAACTCCCCGAGCAAATAATCGGAAAGAGACATTCCCACCGTCGCGGCTCTCACTTTGAGAGTACGGTGAAGAGCCTCGGGGACGTTTCGTACTTGAATCATCTTTGCCATGCTTCTAGCATAGTTGCATGTGCTGCACATGTAAAGTCCCGCGATCCAGAGTGGCGCGGGCTGGAACCACACCCGTGCGGTTGGTTTCCTGGTCCTGCCTTTGCTAGCGGAATCCGGGCTGAGGCGTCGCAGTGAGCTGTGCGCTTGACGACGAACCCCGGTGGGCCTAGACTCACTGAGGTTTGGACCAGCGGACGATTGCAGGCGAACCAGTTGCGGCCGCGAGAGAGCGAGAGAGCCCCGCGGCTTCGAGGAGCCGGACGCGAAAAACCAAAGGAAAATCGCTGCCTCGACTATATTCTTGAGAAGCGGAGCGTGATTCCGAATCCGGAAGGCCAGCAGAACAGCGGGAGATGGAGACCAGATATGGCAACAGGAAATACCAGCGTCACTTTGGATCAGGAGATCAATCCCTGGGAGGCGCAAAGCGCGCGCTTCGATTTTGCCGCACGCAAGCTGAATCTCGATGAGGGACTTTGGAAGGTGTTGCGCTCGCCGTCGCGGGAGGTGATCGTTCACTTTCCCGTGGCCCTCGACAACGGCATGATCGACATGTTCACCGGTTTCCGCGTGCAGCACTCGATGGCGCGCGGGCCGTGCAAAGGCGGAATCCGCTACGCGCCGGATGTAACGCTTGACGAGGTGCGCGCGCTGGCGAGCTGGATGACGTGGAAGTGTGCGGTGGTGAATATTCCTTTCGGCGGCGCCAAGGGCGGCATTATCTGCGAGCCCCACAATATGAGCAACGGCGAGTTGGAGCGCATGACGCGGCGCTACACTTCGGAGATCATCGAGTTTATCGGGCCGGAGAAAGATGTTCCCGCGCCGGACGTGAACACAAACGAACAAACCATGGCGTGGATTATGGACACCTACTCCATGCATATGCGCCAGACGGTGACCGGCGTGGTGACCGGCAAGCCGCTGAACATCGGCGGCTCGAAGGGGCGCATCGAGGCTACGGGGCGCGGAGTGGCGGTGGTGTGCACGGAGAGCCTGCGCCATCTGGACATGGACGTCGAGGGCTGTCGCGTCGTCATCCAGGGGTTCGGCAACGTGGGATCGAACGCAGCGCGCCTGATGCAGGAGCAGGGATTCAAGATTGTGGGTATCGCGGAGCGCGACGGCGGCTTGTACAACTCAGGCGGCATCGATATCCATCAACTGCTCGAGTACAAGTATCGCAATAATACGATTCTTGGATTCCGCGGCGGAGAGGCCACGCCCAGCGAGGAGCTGCTGGTGGCGGATTGCGAGATTCTGATCCCCGCGGCGACAGAGAACGTGATCACCAGCCGCAATGCGGATAAGGTGAAGGCGCGCATTATTGTAGAGGGCGCCAACGGGCCCACCACCGCTGTTGCCGACGAGATCCTGTCGGAGAAGCGCATCTTCATTGTGCCTGACATTCTGGCCAACGCCGGAGGCGTGACCGCCAGCTACTTTGAGTGGGTGCAGGACCGACAGGGGTACTTCTGGAAAGAAGCGGTTGTGAACGAGCAACTGGAGACCATCCTGCGCGACAGCTTCGACGACGTGGTGCGCTACGCCGATGCGCACGACGTGAACAATCGCATCGCGGCCTACATGCTGGCGATCGATCGCGTGGCGTACACCATTAAGCAACGCGGGTTTTACGCGTAGCGCGTCCGGCGCGACTGAACAACAGTGGCGGGGAAAGCGCAGAGCTTTTCCCGCCATTGTTTTGCTCGCGGTCCCGTCAGTGGTGAGCCAAGGCCGCCGGCGGGCCATCGCGCGGCAGGCTGCGCAAAAACGCGATGAGCTGCCACCGTTCCGGCTCGGGCAGGGAACTCCAGGACGGCATTCCCTTGTGCAGGCTTCCGTTGCGGAGCAGCCACGCCAGTTCGCCTTCGGTTGCGTGCGCCACGCGTTCGCTGCGCAGGCTCGGCCGTCCGTGGCGTCCCTCCGCATCGCTGCCGTGGCACTTTGCGCAATTCTCTTCAAACAGCAATTTGCCGGCGGCGATCGCTTCCGGCCGGTCCGCGTAGGGGTTCACGCGCTGCCGGTCCGCTGGAGGAACCTTGCTCAGCCAAGAGCTTTCAGCAGCGACGAGAGCTACCGTGGAGATCGATAACAGAATCAAGGTTATCCACCAAGTTCTTGAAGTTCTCATTGCGCCTCCTTCTTGCTGAAGAGATCGCGGAACTGCTGGATCTCGTAAGAGATTGTGAGGCGCCACAAAACGCCTGCGCTGTTGTCGCTAAGCCCGAATTGCGGCGAGAAGCCTAGAGTGGGCCCGTGCGGAATATTGAAGTAGGCTGTGGGGCCGGCATATTGCGACGTGTCTTGGAATCCGAAGTCGTGCACGGTCGCCAGTCCTCCGTAAACCTCGGCGCCGGCGCTGAAGTTCTGGCGGCAAAAAGTGCAGGCCCGACTCGCCGCGGCCAGCGCGAACGGGCGGCTTGCGCCCACGGCATAGCCGAACTCCCAGGCTCCGCCCATCATGTTCTTCTCCAAAATCCAGTTCTCCGAGATGTTCCATCCCTTCGGATTGCTGGAGAGAATCAACTTTCCCTCCATGGTGCGCGAGATGTCGCCGCGGCCGGCAGCATTTCTCCCCTGAAAATTGGCGATGCCGTCGTGGCCGGTCACTTCGAGAACGCTCTTGTCGGCGCCGTTCACGTCCTCGTACTCGATGTAGAGCACGGGATTGATCGCGTGCTCGGTGGGCAGCACGCGAAAGCGGTTCTCCCAGCGGAATCCGGTAAAGATGGTGGAGTCGTTCGCGGTTGCCTGGCCTTGCAGGTAGAGCTCGGTCGTCCACCAGGCTTTGGCGCCGTACTCCAGCTCCAGCGTGGCGCTATAGAACGCGTTTGCATCCTTGGGGGAGCCGGTCGTTCCTTTTTGAGCAACTTCGAGATTTCCCGGTTCTTCCAGCGCCTCAGAATACGTGACGAAGTATGGCGGCTCCTGCGCGCGGGCCGTTGTGTGCGGCGCAGCGCAAAGCGACACGAGGAAGAGCAGAGCCAGCGCACGGCAAAGAGAGAATTGCGCGAGGAGGCGATGAAAGTGAGGTCCACTGGAGCCATTTTTGTGGCGGCGACCTGGCTTTTGTGTAGCTTGGAGTTCAAAAAGGTGCTGCGGAGACTGCGCCATCATGTTCCTTTCTGAGATGGATGGTGGCCGAGGTTTCCGCTATGCTAGGGAAACCGTCAGCTCACAAGTTGCCGGTTAAGCGGTCCTGATGATGCTTCGCCAAAAGACGCTCATCAGGGCCGCCGCTTGATTGCCAATCTGCCGCGCCCAGCGCGATATCCGGTGCGGACGGTAAAGCCCCCGAAACACAACAGGTATAGTGCTGTCGCCGGAGGAATCATTGATATACGACCGATTTGGTCCTATATCAAACTACCATAGCCTTTAGGCGCCCGCAATCGCTCCCGTTCCACTTTGTGAACCCGATTCTGCGACAGCCCAGTGGAGGCCGGAAGCAGGGGAATTGCGCCGGTGCAATAATGGTGTCACGCTACCAGCGAAGAGAGAGTGTGGCGCGGCCCGAGATGAATCTGCCCAACTCCATCACCATGACGCGGATCATCATGATCCCGCTGTTCCTCTGGATCCTGTCGCCGCATTTTCCATGGCAGGGACCGAGCGGAACGCAGGAGATTCTGGCGTCGATTCTCTTTGTGCTAGCGTCGATCACTGACGGCCTCGATGGGTATCTAGCCCGCAGGCGCGGCCAAATCACCACGATGGGCATGCTGCTCGACCCGCTGGCCGACAAGATCATGGTCACGGCGGCCTTCGTTGCTCTCGTCGCCTACAACCCGCAGGTGGTCAAGGTTTGGATCGTGGTGGTCATTGTCGGCCGCGAGTTTCTCATCTCGGGCCTGCGATCTATCGCATCGTCTGAAGGCTTTACCATCATGGCCAGCGATTTGGGAAAGCTGAAAACCGTGGTGCAGATCGTTTCTGTCACTTCGGCCGTCCTGGCTCACCGCTGGGATCATTGGCAGATCGGCGTGCTCACAATCCCGGTGAAATGGTATGCCATCGCGGCGATCTACTTCACCGTGCTGGTTTCGACGATCTCGGCGGTCGATTATTTCATCGGCTTCTGGAAGAAGATCGACCACGCCTCCAACGACCGGCGCAAGGCATCGGTGCTTTCGCGCGGCAAGAGCGTGCGCATTTCGTAAAAACAGGGAATAGGTGTGACCTTTCAATAGGTTGTCCATTCGATCTGGACCGGAGAAGCTGATTGTGACGAGCAATCCAGTTTCAAGGGAGAGATCGAATGGACCTTCACCAGAATGCCCGATTGACGGTG